>VOFI01001018.1_pt1 | contig 111245 bp, 124 predicted proteins | sample 5384131 | NCBI WGS metagenome assembly VOFI01 (sample SAMN12384728, study PRJNA508395) | human gut metagenome | isolation source: healthy gut H | host: Homo sapiens | reverse complement strand
GTTTCTCGGCATAAAGCCGTGCATTCCCGGATCCTGGCTTCGATGGATTGCTTCGCGCATGGTTGTCGAGGAATAGCAGGCATAGATCACGGCTGGTCATGGCGGGCACACCTCCATTTGCCATACGTCCGTGAACGGTAATACAGTTCATCAAACGACAATGTTTCGTATAATGTATACACAGCTTTGCCCTGATTGCAGGCCAATGATTTGTTTCGCGGTTCCCAACAGACAAATTGTCTTAAGATTATATTCCGAGCAAAATGCTGAGAGTCCAGCCCGGCGCCACTTACAGGCGCAAGTCAGGATGGGATTCCGCTTGAGGGCTTCAAACGCAGGACAAAATGCCGATTTGCGAGCTGCCGTGCCGATCCAGTCTACGTTGGCGAGCGCCTTTGCACTCTCTCCGAACACGCATAGACAAAATGAAAGACCTGCACCAGAGATAAGCGACAATGACAGGACTGCAGGCATGCCAGAAGGAACACTTTTGCGGCAGAGAGATCCTTGTATTTACGATAGATGCTAGGATAGAAGTGAAACAGAACAGCGCCGTTGCTTGGTACGACCCCATGTGGTGCAATGATGGCTCACAGGTACCGCCTGCGCTTGATGCACCCAGGCTACCAACAGAGATTGCCGAGTTGACTACGCAATGGGACCGGGGGTGCATTTTGCGACCCAATCAGTGATAGAGAGTCAGTAAACTCCTGCATCGTCAGCCAGCCCATGACTAGTTCACACCGCGGCTCTGGATCAGCAGCTGGCCGCATAGCCGCCGCCTACCGCTGAACATACCACCTGCAAAAAGCTGAGAGCTGTAAAGTGCAGATGCATTTTGCACGCACTCCACTGGACCAAAGAGCCAGCACCACGCCGAGCTGCAGCGGCAGGATGACGCACGCATTGACATCAAACACACCGTATTTGACAGCAAACGCTGCGACCATCAGGGCCAATATACACCGCCATGAGCGGATCTTTCGCACCTTGCCGCCGAGGTCGATCCTGGCATGCGTCGGAATGACCGCCGCCACACCAGCCGGCGGCGAACCGACTCTTTGCCGGGTTGGATTTCTTCCGGTTCTTTCTGGAAACGGAGCGTTCCATGCAGCGCACATTCTAGAACACAGCATCCAGACCAATGGCATTTGTCTGATGAAGAGTGGGCTTCCTTTTTCAAAGCCAACTCTTCCTCGTAGGCCTCTCTCTGGACGGCACACAGGAGAACCATGATCTCTATCGGCTGGACGCAGCTGGGCAGGGCACATGGGATAAAGTAACTCATGCGCTTGCGCTGCTGGATGCCTACAGGGTCGAAACGAATCTGCTCTGTGTTGTAACCGGACAACTGGCCCGAAAGCCGCAGCGGGCGTTCAAAAGCCGGCCGATCTTATAAAGTGCATCCCTCGGTGTTCAAATCGCGCGTCATCACCTTTTCCCGGTGGAAATAGGTGCCGCTCCCTTTGACTTTGTACACGATTCCTTCATTCACCAATCGGTCAATGGCAGCTCGAATCGTTTCCCGGCTGACGCCCAGCTTTCGGCAGAGTGCATTTTCCGAGGGCAGTCGTTGATTTCCAGAAAACTTGTTTTTCGTCGATATAAACGAGTGCCTTCTGCGTGCACTGTATCAGTTCAACAAAGCGCTCACGAAGCTCCGCTGACGTCGGCGGCGTATGCAGGATCTGCGACAACATTGTTCAGCTGCCACGGGTCTTTCTGCATATCATAGAGGAAGTCGTCCGCATACACATCAGATGCCGCAGCCTCGCCGCCATTGACACCAGGGCATAGACAGAGTACATATAATCTGCCGTGCGGATGCAGCGGCCGCAGCGGCTCTCCGAGATTTGGGCGTGACCTCAGTAGCTCTATTATGATTTTCTTTTCCACAACGTCGAAAAGATTTTCGCTGATCATCTTGTCGCGACATCCACGCCTGCCAAAGCCAACAGAGTCTTGGGGATGCTCTGGTGCTGACCAGCTCGGTGACTTCCTTGCCGCCCTTGAACGGGCTGCGGTGACCAGCGGCACATGCAGGCAACCGTCGTGGCACGGCAGCCATAGTCATCACGTATCCGTTCAGATGGGCGTCGCGGTTGCGGGTCTTGAAATGGTGGTGAACAGCGAGAGACCGGGGTTCAGGCCATTTATCATCAGGGCCGACAACATGATGGCCACGCAGCCGTCGCCGGGGATGCCCAGCGTCAGCAAGGGAATCAGGGTCGCGCCACAGACGGCATTGTTGGCAGACTCAGCAGCCGCAACGCCCTCCACAGAACCGTGGCCGAATTCCTCGGGATGCTTGGACAGGTTCTTCGCACCGCCCCGCAACACACCCGATTCATTTTGCCGCCGACTCGCGTGGGCGGTATTTTTCTTTATGGGAAACGTACCTTGAAAATTTCATAAGCCGACCGAACGTGATACTGGCATTCCGTCAACGCCGCTGCACAAACAGGGGCAGGAACTTCGTTCGGAGCAAACGGTGACCCCATTACATGAGCAAAACCCCCTCTACTTATTTTTTGCGTCTTAACAATTTGGAAATATTTGTTAAAAAATGCGTTTTGAGCGCAGCGGTAGAGGGCAAGAACCGTCCCGTGGCCACAAATTTTCAATTCTTGAAAATTTCCTGTCCATCCGGGACTTCACTTCTCAAACTCTTGCGAGTTTTCCAAGTGATCTTGTTGGGGCGTGCCTGCCCCAAACCCTGCTCATGGTTCGCACCTGACGGTGCGAACAGCAACGGCGTGTCGTGCTTACATAACTTCACCGAGGAGTTATCGAACAGACAGGAGGTACAATGACCAAAACGAATGTTCAACTGACCGAGAAAGTTCTGGGTGAACTGTATGGCAACGCTCAAGCATATCGCCTCAGTCGCAAGGGCAGCTGCATTGTTCAACCATAAACCGCATATTTGCGACATACAATCCGACGTTGTTGCCAACGATTTGAATAATCGAATTGTAATAAACCGCAAGTATGGCAAGAACACCCAGCATGGTGATATTAAGAGCCATCAATATATCATCAGCTTTGACCCCAGAGATGCAGCCGACAACGGCTTGACCATGGAAAAAGCACAGGCACTTGGCCTGAAATTCTGCGAAGAAAACTTCTCCGGTCACCCCGCCATCGTCTGCACTCACCCGGATGGGCATAACCATTCGGGAAACATCCACGTCCACATTGTGATCGGCAGTATCCGCACACGAGAGGTGGAACGTAAGCCCTATATGCAAAAAGCCCCGTGACTGGCGTGAGGGTATGAAGCACTCCAGCACAGCCCAGACCATGCGGCACTTGCGTGTTGAGGTCATGGAATTGTGCGAGGGTGCCGGACTGTACCAGATCGACCTGCTCAACGGCTCGAAAGAGCGCGTGAGCGAAGCTGAGTATTGGGCGCGCAGGCGCGGCCAGTTGAAACTTGACCGTGAGAACGCAGGCCTCACCGCAGCTGGACAGCAGCCCCGGCAGAAGAAGTTCGAAACCGTGAAAGATACCCTGCGGAAACAGATTTCTTCGGTGTTGTACCGCACAACGAGTTTTGAAGATTTTTCTGACAAGCTCATGCAGCAGTACGGCATTGCCGTCAAGGAAAGTCGTGGACAGCTCAGCTATCTGCCCACTGGCAGAACAAAGTTCATTCGAGCGAAACATCTCGGTGACAAGTTCGATAAGGCGGCAGTGCTTGCCACGTTGCAGGCAAACGCAGAGCGCAAACCCAAGGTACAGTCCAAACCGACCAACCTTGCAAAGCTGATCGATATTCAGGCAAAGCTGACCGAAGGCAAGGGCATTGGCTACGAATGTTGGGCAAAGAAGTTCAACCTCAAAGCCATGTCGCAAACGCTGATCCTCTTGCAGAAGAAAGATTTGCTCAACGAGGATGACCTGAACCAGCGCATCGCCGAACTGGAAACCAAGTATCACGATTCACTGGCAGTGGTGAAAGACCTTGAAGGTCGCATGAAAGCCAACAAAGAGCTGCGCTATCATGTCGCAGCCTACGCCAATGCCAAGAGCGTCGCACAGCAGTTAAAGACCGCCAAGCGACCCGCAGTCTTTGAGGAGCAGCACCGTGCAGAGCTGACAGCGTACCGGGCGGCAGCAGCCTATTTCAAGGCAAATGATATCACCAAGCTGCCCAGCCCGAAGAAACTGGAAGCGGAATACTGCGCTCTTGCTTCTGAAAAGGCCCAGTTCTATGAGCAGTACAGGGAAGCCAAGTCTGAACTGCTCAAGCTGAAAGATGCAAAACAGAATGTTGCCCTGTTCTTCCGGGAGGAAAAACAGACGCAGCATCGAGAGAGAAGGAGTGTGCGTATGATCAATCTGAAAATCGACCCGGAGTTCCAGAATCAGATCCCACCGCTGACGGACGATGAGTACAAGCAGCTTGAAGAAAATATCCTCAAGGAAGGCAAGCTTCTCTCTCCTTTGATCGTTTGGAACAACACCCTTGTTGACGGACACAACCGTTATGCCATCCTCCAGAAGCACCCGGAGATTTGCTTTTCCACCATGCCGCTCCGATTTGAAAGCAGAGAAGAAGTCCTCGCATGGATCTGCAAGAATCAGTTGGGGCGGCGTAACCTCACCCCGGAGCAGAAGCTGTTCCTCATCGGGAAGCAATATGAAGCGGAAAAATCCTCTCATGGCGAAGCCCGCAAAGAATCGCATGATGAAAATGGCCGATTTCACCGGAGTTCTCAAACTGATAACCCGGTGAAGCCATGAAAACCTGCGAACGAATCGCAGAGGAAAATGGTGTAAGCAAGGCAACTGTACTTCGCGCATCGAAGTACATGAAAGGTGTTGAAATTGCTGAATCCCTGATTCCCGGTATGCGGGAGAAGATTCTGAACAAACAGGTAAAAGTCAGCAAGTCTGATATGCACCGCCTTGCACGAGCCAACTATGATGCCCGCGCACAGACCTTGCAGGAAATCCTGCACCCGGAACTGAAAGTTGAACCGAAACCGGATGCCGATGGCATCATCCGGGAACCGGGAAAGGCACCTGTAATGCCGTTTCAGAAAATCGAATCGGTCTATGACAGCGATGCTTACCCGGAAGAAGTGCGGCATGATTATGTCGCACTGGAACACGTTACAACACGTTTCCGCACAGAGTTTGACTATCTTCTGAGAACTATGCCAGACACAGCACAGCGAGAAGTCATTCTCGAAATCATCCACAAGCACAAGGAGTACCTTGATTCTCTGGAATCTGCGCTCGCAGAGGATGAGCAGACAGCATAACAAACAGGCCCATTGTATGCTGTCAACGGAAGTCCAAAGGAGTGTGCGTTTGAACAAAAAGAAAAAGTCCACAAACATTTCCCCGTATCCCGATGAAGCCATCGAACGTCTGGCACGGGCATTCTATCCGGCGATCCTTGCCTGCTGGAACAGCGAGGAAGGCCAGCGCGAGTTTGCTGCGTGGCAGGCGGAGCAGGCTCACATCTCCGGCAAAGAAAAACAGGAAGTTCCCGCTGGGGAACTCCCTGCCTTACTTATCGTGTGTGGATTTTTGCAGGGTGCGTCCGGGTGGGCGCACCCTGTTTTTGTTTGTGCTTATTTCTTCAGAATCCGCATTGCGTTCAGAACAGCGATGATCGTGACACCCACATCACCGAACACGGCTTCCCACATACCGGCCATGCCGAGTGCGCCCAGAACAAGGAACACGCTCTTGATGCCAAGAGCAATCACGATGTTCTGCATCACAATCCGTTTCGTAGCCTTTGCAACATCAATGGCTTCTACAAGTTTCGATGGTTCATCTGTCATCAGAACAACATCCGCAGCTTCAATCGCGGCATCCGAGCCAAGACCTCCCATGGCAATGCCGACATCTGCACGGGCAAGAACAGGGGCATCGTTGATGCCATCGCCCACGAAGGCGAGTTTGCTGCCCTGCCGTTTCTGCTTATCCAGCATTTCCAGCTTTTCGACCTTCTGGTCGGGCAAGAGCTGTGCATAATACGCATCCAGACCAAGTTCGTCTGCCACCGACTTGCCGATTCGCTCATCATCGCCGGTAAGCATAACAGTTTTTTCCACGCCGATCTTTTTTAGCTCTGCGATTGCGCACTTGCTGTCCGGCTTCACTTCATCTGCGATCAGGATACAGCCTACATAGCTACCATCCGCTGCTACATAGAACTTTGTTCCGGCTGCATCGCAAGCGGCATAGGCAATCTTTTCAGATTCCATCAGCTTACTGTTGCCAGCCAGTATCTTCTTTCCCTGCACCATAACGCTGATGCCGTGTCCTGAGATTTCCTCAAAGTCAGAGAACTGCTTCTGGTCGATTGGCTTTCCATAAGTCGCAAGAATCGACTTTGCGATCGGGTGGTTGGAATAACTCTCTGCCTGTGCAGCATACTCCAATACCTGCTCTTTCTGGTATCCGGCTGCCGGAATGATATTTGCGACCTCAAAAACACCCTTTGTTAAGGTGCCGGTCTTATCAAAGACCACCACGCTCACTTTGTTCAGTGCTTCCAGATAGTTGCTGCCCTTTACCAGCACACCGCGCTTGGATGCGGCACCAATACCGCCGAAGAAGGTCAGGGGAATAGAAATGACCAATGCACACGGGCAGGAAACGATCAAGAACACAAAACCTCTGCGCAACCACTCAGACCAGCCGCCGCCAAGGACGAGCGGCGGAATGATCGCCAACACAGCCGCCATTCCAACAACGACCGGCGTATAGTATCGTGCAAAGGTCGTGATGAAGTTCTCGGTGGGAGCTTTTCTTGCAGAAGCATTCTCCACAAGGTCAGTGATCTTCGATACCGTGGATTCCCCGAAGCTCTTTGTGACTTTCAGCGTCAGCAAACCGCTCTGGTTGATGCAGCCGGACAGGGCTTCATCGCCTTTGCGGATGCTTCTCGGCACAGATTCGCCGGTCAGTGCCTTGGTGTCCAGCATGGATTCGCCATCCACAACGATGCCATCCAGCGGGATTTTTTCACCGGGTTTTACCACGATGATCTCGCCCACCGCAACGCTTTCCGGAGAAACGACCTGCAATACGCCATTCCGCTTAACGGTCGCCGAATCCGGACGGATGTCCATAAGGTCAGAGATGGACTTTCTGGAACGCTTTACCGCCAGCGACTGGAAGAACTCTCCGACCTGATAGAACAGCATAACTGCAACAGCTTCCGGGTATTCCCCGATGGCAAATGCGCCGATCGTGGAAACACTCATCAGGAAATGCTCGTCAAACACCTGTCCTCTGGTGATATTTTTCACTGCCTGCCATACGACATCCCAGCCAAGAATCACACGCCACAATCAGAAACGCCAGTTCCGCCAGAGTCGGCAGCTTTGCGAATACGGTCAATGCCATACCGATTGCATAGACCACAGCACCCACGGCAAGCCGTATCGTGCGCTTCTTATCCTCATCGTTATAGACCGCCGCTTTTTCATCCTTTTTGACAGGTGCAGTCGCTTCCAGCTGCTTTTCCGACACTTCAACATCCGGCTCATGGCTGTGTACGATCGTGGTAACGGTATCCAGCAAGGAAGCAGCTACCGATGTTCCTGCCTGAACAGTCAGCGTCTGGTTCATCAGATTCACGGTCGAAGAAGTCACGCCATCCAGCTCACCGACTTCTTTCTCGATCTTTGCTGAGCAGTTCGGGCAGTCCAGACCTTTCAGGAGATAGACTTTCGTCACCGCAGGTTCGGTCTTTTCCGACACTTCAACATCTGGCTCGTGGCTGTGGACGATCGTGGTAACGGTGTCCAGCAGGGAGGTAGCCACCGATGTTCCTGCCTGAACAGTCAGCGTCTGGTTCATCAGATTCACGGTCGAAGAAGTCACGCCATCCAGCTCACCGACTTCTTTCTCGATCTTTGCTGAGCAGTTCGGACAATCCAGACCTTTCAGGATGAATACTCTTTTCATTTTGACCTCCACTACGTTTTCTTAATTGTTCAATCGCTCAACTTAAAAGACAAAAAGATAATCGCTTGCGCGATCATCCTCTTAAATGCTCAAATCCCTTGTCGATGATCTCCTTTACATGATCATCCGCCAGCGAATAATACACGATCTGGGCCTCTCTGCGGAATTTGACCAGTCCGGCAAGCCGGAGTGCTTTCAGCTGGTGAGAGATCGCCGATTTGGTGACGCCCAGCAGAACCGCAAGGTCGCATACACACATCTCGCTCTGTTCCAGAGCATGAAGGATCTGCACTCTTGTGCCATCTCCGAACAGCTTGAAAAGCGATGCAAGCTGGATGTAGTCGTCTTTCGGCTGCATTTTGCCTTTTACATCGTTCACGATGTCCTCATGGATCACATCGCAATTACAGGTGTATAAAGAATTTGACATCAGACGTTCTCCTTGTTTTGTAGTTGAACAACCGTTCAATCATATTATATCTGCTTTTCCTCCGTTGTCAAGAGGAAAAGTTAGCATCTGCTTCCTGCGATTTGTCGTCTAACAGACCTTGACAGCCTCCTTATTTCGCATACAATATAGTTGAGCGTTTACTCAACTGCCGTATTTTGCGCAGAAGATTTTTCATTTGAACAACCATGCAATAAATAAAAGAGGTCTGCCTGTGAAAGGAAAATTCATCACTCTGGTTCTGACATTGGGCTTTCTTGCCGCGTTTGGCGTATTTATGCACTCGCCGCCCTCTATTCTGGATGGGCTGACCGGTGCGACCCCGAAAGCGAAACGTGCCGCACAGATGGCCGCACCGCTGGAGGGCAACTATCTGTTCTGCATCAACCCTGCGCTGGAACCGTTTTCCGATGCGGATTTCCGGAATGATCTGAAAGCATTTGTTTCCGGTGAGACAGAAGTCCTTTCCGATGCCGGACTGCCGCACATGACACTTTCGGTCTGCGAAACAGACTATCCCTTGCTTTGCTATGCAACGGCTCTTTGTGAACGCCTGACTGCTGCCGGAGCAGATGTCACGTTGAAGCAGTACAGCGAAACCATGCTGCGTTCCCGTGCAATCAATGGGCGGTATCAACTGCTGCTGGTTTCGGAAAATACGCTTGATGCAACAGCATTGCCGGATGCAGACATCCTTCTGCTCTCCGCAGAAGAAATGGAGGACCCCTCATGCGAAAACTGAACACCATTCTCTCCGTTCTGCTACTTTTCATCTGTCTGCTTCATGGGCTGATGGGCAGTTTTATGTTGCTGGGCATCAGTTCCGGGGCAGGAAAGTTTCTGGCATGGATCGGCGTTGGCATTCTGGCGGCGCACACCGTCCTTGGGCTTTTCCTGACCGCACAGACATTCCGGGCTTCCCGGTCCGGCGGAAAACTCTACGGAAAGCAGAATGCTCTGTTCTGGGCAAGGCGCACCAGTGGGCTTGCTATTTTGCTCATGCTCTTTTTCCATATTGGCGTGTTCGGCAGAGTGCAGGACGGCGTATACATTCTGTTTCCGTTCACAACGGTCCGGCTGCTGACGCAGCTTTTACTGGTTGCTTCGGTATTTGTGCATCTTCTGCTCAATCTCCGACCCCTTCTGGTATCGCTGGGCATCGTCCGGGATAAGGAGCAGCGCGGCGACCTCTATCTGATTCTTTCTATACTGGTGCTGTTTGCTGCCGGTTCGATCATTCTATATTATATCGGGTGGAACAATGTATGAAACACACTTTGGTGATCGTGGGTGCAGGGCTGGCAGGGCTTTCCGCTGCTTTGACTGCTGTGAAAAACGGCTGGACTGTAAAGCTGGTGTCCTCCCTTGCCTCCGAGCGGGCGCAGTCTGTTATGGCAGAGGGCGGAATCAATGCAGCCTTGAATACCAAGGGAGAGGAGGATAGCCCGGAGCAGCATTATACAGATACCCTGACCGCTGCCTGCAGACTTGCTGACCCGAATGCAGTCTGGGGGATGACGCAGGCTGCGTCCGAACTGGTGCGCAGCCTGCACCATCTGGGAGTACAATTCAACGTGACAGATGACGATGAACTCGACCTGCGGAATTTTGGCGGACAGAAGAAAAAGCGGACGGCCTTTGCACAAAGCGATACGGGAAAGCAGCTAATGACCGCTCTGATTGATGCTGTGCGCCGGGAAGAAAGCGCAGGAACGGTCGAACGCTTTCCACACCATAAGTTCCGCACCCTGCTGCTTTCCGGGAACATCTGCGGTGGCTGCACAGTGCAGGACACCTATACTGGCGAACTGCTGCGGTTTGTATGCGATGCCGTCCTGATTGCCACAGGCGGGCTGCATGGCTTATTCGGTGATACGACCGGCTCTCTTGCCAATACCGGAGAAGTCACCGCAGAACTGTTCCTGGGCGTTCCGATGGCAAATCTTGAAATGATCCAGTACCACCCTACCACGGTCGAACTGGGCGAAAAACGGATGCTTCTGAGTGAGGCCGCCCGTGGTGAGGGCGGGCGGCTGTTTGCATTACGGAACGGGAAGCCGTGGTATTTCATGGAAGAAAAATATCCGGAACTCGGCAACCTGATGCCGCGTGACATCACCGCGCGGGAAGTCTGGACGGTCAGCCGTGACTATGAGGTGTTCCTTGATATGACAGAGCTTCCTAAAGAAGTCATGGAGCATAAACTTGCCGGACTGGTGGATGATTGTCAGACCTATCTGCACAAAGATATTCGCAAAGAACCCATTCCGATTTTGCCGGGTATCCACTACTTTATGGGAGGCATTCAGGTGGACGAGCGGCACCGCACTTCGATGCGGAATCTGTACGCTGCCGGTGAATGCTGCGCTCAGTACCATGGCGCAAACCGTCTGGGTGGAAATTCTCTTCTGGGTGCGATCTATGGAGGACAGATTGCTGCGGAAACTGCCTGCCGGGAAACAGTCAGTTCCCCCAATATGCCCTGTGCCGAAGAATCCCTTCTGCCCGAACTTTCCCCGGACGCTCAAATGCAGATGAATCGTATCCTGCTGAACGCACTCGGTGTCGTGCGGGATGCACAGACATTGGAAGCGGGCATTCAGGAAATCCGCAAACTGTCTGGCACCCTTCCGCTTCTGGGCTGTGCCATGCTGGAAAGTGCCCTCGCCCGAAAAGAAAGCCGGGGTGCGCACTGGCGGGCAGATTATCCCCAACGCAACGATGCCGTTTACTGCAAAACCACCGTGGCACACTGGAACGGGCAGCATATCGCCATCAGCTTTGAATCCATCCCCGAAAGGCGGCATGATTTATGAACTACACCATCCGAATCAAACGGCAGGAAAACCCGCAGGCTTCACCCTGCTGGCAGGAGTTTTCCTTTGAGGGAAGTGCGGACACCTCGATTGCTTCGGTGTTGAACGAGCTGAATCACCGCAGCCCTCTGTGCGAAAAAAGCGGAACGGTCGTTTCCCCCATTGCGTGGGAATGCGGCTGCATGATACGCAAGTGCGGTGCCTGTGCCATGCGGATCAATGGTCTGCCTCGTCTTGCCTGTTCCGTTTTTCTGCGGGACTGTAAGGGAAGCGTTGTTACTCTGGAGCCTTTGAGCAAATTCCCACTGGTGAAAGATCTGGTCGTAGACCGTTCCGTGATCTTTGAAGCACTGAAGCGGACAAAGCTGTGGCTGGAAGGAGATGCGTTCCAGACCAGCTATACGCACAGCCAGCGGTATCGATCTGCTAAGTGTCTGCTCTGTGGCTGCTGCTTGGAGGTCTGCCCGAACTTTGACCCGAACAGTGAATTTGCTGGAGCTGTTCTGCCCGTCAACGCTTACCGTATTCTGAACGAAGAACAGGATATTGCCCATCAGACAGAACTCGCAAATGCGTATCGTCAGCTTTATTTTGAAGGCTGCGGAAAATCTCTTGCGTGCCAGGACATCTGCCCAGCCGGAATCCCGGTCGAAGAACTGATGTCACGTTCCAATGCCGCAGCGGTCTGGAAGCGATAAAGTGTAAAAGGGTATGCGGTTTATAGCCGCATACCCTTTTATGCTTAATCTTCTAATCCGTGACTTCCCGCCACATTCTTCAGATACTCCTCTGGTTCGCCGTTCAGAATCAAGTCTGCATAGCCAAGCGGGTCATTGTAGATGAGATAATCTAACTCCAACCTCTGCGCCATGGTCACGTCCAATTCATCCTCGACCCCAGTGCAGTCAATGGAGATCATTCTCCCATCCCGGAGCAGCAGCTCCACGCAGCCGGTATCCATGTTGAAATGGCAGGCTCTTGCATCGTACTTCATGTTTGTGTCCTTTCTGCCTTACGGCACCTTTACAGTTGTGACTTTTGTTATACGGTTCTTCTGATAAGGTTTTGGACACACAGCCGTCGGGAAGGAGCCTTCATTTTGCTTTCCGAAGAAAACAAAAAAAATCCGAACCCTTCTCCTATCGAGAAAAGGTTCGGATTTTCATGGTTTGGTGCGATGGAAGGGGCTCGAACCCCCGGCCTACTGATTCGTAGTCAGTCACTCTATCCAGCTGAGCTACCAACGCATACGTTCCGGTCGGAACAAGATGTATTTTATCACGCAGGGCGGGGTTTGTCAACAGTTTTTTGCAGATTTTTTGATTTTATTTTCGTTTTTTATTTTTCCACACAGAAAAGTACGTCTTTTCGTTTTTTCAGTATTCTTCGTAATTCTTCGCGCAAACCTCAGGCTTCCTCTGTCAGGCGCTCGGCGATGCGGACACCGGTCGGCGTTGCAGCAAGGCCGCCCTGGCCGGTCTCCCGCAGATCAGGGGAGAGCAGACTGCCCACGCGGCCCATGGCATCAATGACTTCATCGCAGGGGATGGCGTAATCCACCCCCGCAAGCGCCATATTGGCGCAGGAAACGGCGTTCACGGCACCAACAACATTGCGCTTGATGCAGGGTACCTCCACCAGACCGGCCACAGGGTCGCAGACCAGGCCCAGCAGGTTGCCCAGTGCCATAGCGGCAGCGGCGGCGCACTGCTCCGGCGTGCCGCCCTTCAGGTGGCAGAGGGCGGCGGCGGCCATGGCGCTGGCGGCTCCCACTTCAGCCTGACAGTCACCCTCGGCACCGGCCAGAGTGGCCCGGGCGGCGATGACCTGCCCGAAGCCTGCGGCCACATAGAGGGCTTCGCAGATGGCTTCTTCATCGGCCTCACCTGCACGGGCAAGGGGAAGCAGCACTGCCGGAAGCACACCGCAGCTGCCCGCTGTGGGGGCAGCAACGATCCGTTTCATGCAGGCGTTGCACTCAGCGGTCTTGAGGGCTTCGGCAGTCACCTCAGCAAGGTAATCCCCGCCATAGCTCCTGCCCGCCTGATGGGCCTGTTCCACCTTGGCGGCATCGCCGCCGGACAGGCCGCTGCGGCTGCGCTGGGCAGGGTCATACTCCAGGCTGGTGGCCTCCATTACATGCCACAGGTGATGCATGGCATGGCGGCTGGCCTCTTCGGTCAGGCGGCTCTCGGCCAGATCACTGCGCAGGATGGCCTCGGCAAGGGAGAGGTTCTGGCTGCGGGCAGCGGCCAGCATTTCTTCACAGGATAAAAAGGACATGGTCATTCCTCCGCGTCTTCTTCGGGCTCGTCGATGTTTAGGCAGGTCACCTTCAGGATGCCGGGCAGGGTCGCCAGCTTCCGTTCCAGCGGGTGGGGGATGTGGGAATCGCACTCCAATACCATAACGGCATAGCCACCGGTCCCTGCGCGGAACACCTGCATCGATGCAACGTTGATCCTGCGCACGGCAAGGCAGGTGGTCACCTCGGCGATGCAGCCGGGGGGGTCCTCATTGTGAATGATCAGGGTGTTGCTGTCGCCGCCGAAATCGGCGGGCACGCCGTCGATTTCGGTCACGCGGATGCGCCCGCCGCCCACCGAAGCGGCTTTCATGGAAAGTACCCGCCCCTCCCGGCCCGTCAGGGTGAGAACAGCGGTATTGGGGTGCGCAGAGCGCAATTCCACAGGATGGATCCGGAATGCCATGCCCTGCTCTGCGGCCAGGGCAAAGCTGTCGGGCAGGCGGGGATCATCTGGCCGCAGGCCAAGCAGGCCGGCGACCAGGGCTTTATCCGTGCCATGTCCCTTTCCGGTGGTGGCAAAGCTGCCGTACAGGCCAATATCCGCCTGCGCCGGGATCTCGCCCAGAAGCTTCTGGGCCGTGTAGCCGATCCGGGCGGCACCCGCTGTATGGCTGGAAGAGGGGCCGATCATAACCGGCCCGAGAACGTCAAACAAGCGCATCCGATGCACATCCTTTCGTGCTCCGCCGGGCAAAAATCGCCCGCTTCGCACTTTTTCTCTCTTTTTTATTATACCGCTTTTGCCCCACTTGTGCTATAATAACTTTATTAATGTTTGAAATCGCTCCTTTTGGGGCAACACGGAGGTTGGATTCCTATGAAACTGGTAAGCGTGGAAACTCCCGAAAAGAGTGTCTGCAAGATGACCTTCAGCGCAACAGCTGAGGAGCTGGAGGCCGCATCCAATGCGGTGTATGAGCGCACCCGCGCCAGCTACACCATCAAGGGCTTTGCCAAGGGCGAGGCCGACCGTGCTCAGATCGAGGCCGACCGCGGCGAGCACACATTCTGGTATGATGCCATCAACGACCTGATGGATCGCGATGTTCCTGCCCTGTACGAGGCCGCCATGGCCGAGCACGGCTTCAAGGCGGTGGATGAGCCCAGCTATGACCTGGTCAGCGTTAAAAAGGACGATGGCTTTGTAGCCACCGCCACCACCCCTGCTGCAGCCGGAGCTGAACCTGACCCAGACCACCGGCTTCCATGTGGAGTGCGTGACCCCCGCCGTCACCGACAAAGAAATCGATGCCGTGCTGGAGCGCCGCCGCAATGCTGCCGCCGAGCTGGTGCCCCACAAGGGCCCGGCTGTCAAGGGCAACATCGTTCACATCGATTACGAGGGCCTGCTGGACGGCAAGCCCTTCCAGGGCGGTTCCGCACAGAACCAGACCCTGCAGCTGGGCAGCGGCCGGATGATCCCCGGTTTTGAGGACGGCATTCTGGGCCACAAGGGCGGCGAGGAATTCGAGATCAACGTCACCTTCCCGGTACGCTATCACGTCAAGGACCTGGCCGGAAAGCCCGTTGTCTTTAAGATCAAGCTGATCGATGTCTGCGTCCGCCAGCTGCCCGCCCTGAACAGCGATTTTGCCAAGAAAGTGGGCAAGGTGGACACCATGGAAGCGTTCCGGGAGCAGGTGCGCAAGCAGCTGCACGACGGCAAGCATGCCGGTGCGCTGAACCGTGCCAAGGATCAGATCCTGACCCAGCTGGCCGATGCTTCTGAGGGCGAACTGCCCAGTGTGCTGGTGGAGACCACCTACCAGCAGCAGATGGAGCAGATCCAGCAGCAGCTGCAGATGCAGCGCATGAGCCTGGACCGCTACCTGAGCCAGATTCACCAGACCCGCGAGAACTTCACGGCCAACGTTCACGCCGCCGCCGAGAAGAACACCCGCGCCCGGATGGCTCTGCTGCAGGTCGCCCAGAACGAGGGTCTGGTGCCCACCGATGAGGAGATCACCAAGAACCTGCAGGAGCGCGCCGACCGCACCAAGAAAACGCTGGAAGAGGTCAAGGCCAACGCCAACATCCCCGCCATGCAGCGCAGCGAGGCTATCCGCCGCGCCGCCGACTGGGTGATCGAGCACTCCACCATCGAAGAAAAGTAATTTCCCAAAGTACAACAAAAAAGAGCCTGTCTCCAAGGAATTTCGGGAGACAGGCCCTTTTCTTTTGCAGTTTATTTTGTCAGGAGATTGAAGCCCATGACCACGATGCCCAGCACGACCAGAACGATGCCGGTTGCACGGTTCAGGGTCTTGGCATCGGCCTTATTGGCAAAGACAGCGGCGATGCGGGCCCACAGCAGGGTGAACAGGACGCAGAGGATGAACACGGTCCAGTCCGGTGCGCCGCCGATGGCAAAGTGGGAGACCGCGCCGGTCAGGGCGGTGAAAGTCATAATGAATACGCTGGTACCCACGGCAGTCTTGAGCTCATAGCCCAGCACACTGGTCAGGATGAGAAGCATCATCATACCGCCGCCTGCGCCGATAAAGCCGCAGATCATCCCGATGACCACACCGCAGACGATGGACTGGAGGGCACGTTTCTTAGCAGAGACCCCCCTGCATGGCTTCTTTGGTGGTCATTACCGGACGGATGATGAATTTTACGCCGAGCAGGAAGGTCATAAATACGGAAAAGCTGCCCATGGTGGTGGAAGGCACCAGGCTTGCCACCCAGCTGCCCACCACGGTGAACAGCAGCACACTGGCCATCATAATCAGGCCGTTTTTGATATCCAGGTTTTTGTTTTTGTGGTAGGTGTAGGCAGATACCGCACTGGCCACATCCGAGGAAAGTGCAATACCGACTGCCATATAGGGGTCCATCCCCAGGAAGGTGATGAGCATGGGGCTGATGACGGCGGCAGCACTCATGCCCGCAAAGCCGGTGCCGAGTCCGGCGCCCATGCCGGCAAAAAAGGTAACGATGATGGTAAACAGCAGGTTCATCTTATTCTTCTCCTTCTAGGATCGCATCCAGATTTTCGTTCATCGTATCGATGACTTCAAAAAATATCTCGAGTTTTTCTTCCTCCAGCCCTGCCATCAGGCGGCGGATGAAATCATCCTGCATCCTGCGGCCCTGTTCGATGATGGACTGCGCCTTTTCGGTGCAGGCAAGCTCCGTTTTGCGGCGGTCACCCGGCACCGGACGGCGCTCCAGAAAGCCCTCCTGCACCAGCTTGTCCACATTCACCGAGACAAGGTTCGCCTTGATGTGGCGCACCTCCACGATATCGCGGGCGGTCGTGTAGCTGGGGTTGTTGGCAAGGAACATCAGGTATCAAACGCTGTCTGCGGCAGGTGCAGCTTCTGGCACAGCGGCTTGCAGACGGCGCTGTACGCAAGGCCCGTCTTGTTGGCAAATTCCACACTGGGGTTCAGCTCACGCATTCCGCACCCTTCTTTCTCTCTTTTTTGCATTGTTCATTTTTGAAGTATTTTAGCACAGGGAATCTCTGTTGTCAAGGGCAGGCAGCGTAAAATCTCCTGCTCCATATACTTTGTCCAACGCAAAAAGCCCGCACCATGAAGATTTTCACGGTACGGGCTTTTGATATGCTTCAGGGCAGGGTCACAGCACCGCCACGGCAAGGAACCGCACAACGAGCGCGGCAAGCCATGCCACAACGCACTGGTTTACGACCATAACGGTGGCCCAGCGGCCGCCCATCTCCCGCTTGACCGATGCCACAGCGGCGATGCAGGGGGTGTAGAGCAGGCAGAACACCAGCAGGGGGAGCCGCTGCCGCCGGGCTGAGCGCCGCGCCCAGTGCGGCAGAGGAGCCATACAGGATGGTAAGGGTGGAGACGACGCTCTCCTTTGCCATAAAGCCGGTGATCAGCGCCGTGGACACCCGCCAGTCGCCAAAGCCCAGCGGTGCAAACAACGGTGCGATGCCGCTGGCGATCCAGGCCAGGATGCTCTCCTGCGGGTCTGCGGTCAGGCTGAGCTGGAAATCAAAGTTCTGCAGAAGCCAGATGATGATGGTGCCGACGAAGATGACCGTAAAGGCGCGCTGGAGGAAATCGCGGGCCTTTTCCCAGAGCAGCTGGACCACATTTTTCATGCCGGGCATGCGGTAATTCGGAAGCTCCATCACAAAGGGGACGGCCTCGCCCTTGAACAGCGTTCCCTTGAGCAGAAAGGCCATACCGATGCCCACAAGGATGCCCAGGAAATACAGGCCCACCATGACCAGCGCGGCGTACTCCGGGAAGAAGGTCACCGCAAACAGGCTGTAGATCGGGAGCTTGGCCGAGCAGCTCATAAAGGGCGGCAGGATGGTCATTTTCCGGTCCCGCTCCGAGGGCAGCGTGCGGCTTGCCATCACGCCGGGAACCGTGCAGCCAAAGCCGATGAGCATGGGCACGATGCTGCGGCCCGAAAGACCGATGCGCCGCAGCAGCTTGTCCATAACAAAAGCCACGCGCGCCATGTAGCCGGAATCTTCCAGAATGGAAAGGAAGAAAAACAATGTTACGATAATGGGCAGGAAGCTCAGCACACTGCCCACACCGGTAAAGATGCCGTCGATCACCAGCGAATGCACTGCATCGTTGACGTTCCACGCCGTCAGGGCATTGTCCACAAGGATCGTCAGGTTCTCAATGCCCAGTTCCAGCAGGCCTTGCAGCCCTGCGCCGATCACGCCAAAGGTCAGATAGAACACCAGCGCCATAATGCCAACGAACGCCGGGATCGCCGTGTACTTTCCGGTGAGGAAGCGGTCGATCCTTGCGCTGCGCAGCTGCTCCTTGCTCTGGTGGGGCTTTACCACGGTCTGATTCACCAGCTGATGGATAAAGTGGAACCGCATGTCTGCAATGGCGGCGGCGCGGTCCAGGCCGCGTTCCTGCTCCATCTGCAGGATGATATGCTCGATCATCTCTTTTTCGTTCTGATCCAGCTTCAGGGCCTCCTCAATGCGGGGGTCGCCCTCCACCAGTTTTGTGGCGGCAAAGCGCACCGGGATCCCCGCCGCCCGGGCGTGGTCCTCGATGAGATGGATGATGCCGTGGATGCAGCGGTGAACCGCACCGCCGTGGTCATCCTCGCCGCAGAAGTCCATCCGGCCCGGGCGCTCCTGATACTTTGCCACATGGATGGCGTGATCCACCAGCTCATCCACGCCCTCGTTCTTGGCGGCGGAAATGGGGACCACCGGGATGCCCAGCATCGCTTCCATCTCGTTGATGTTGATGGTGCCGCCGTTGCCGCGCACCTCATCCATCATATTCAGTGCCAGCACCATGGGGGTGTCCAGCTCCATCAGCTGCATCGTTAAGTACAGGTTTCGCTCGATGTTGGTGGCGTCCACGATGTTGATGATGCCCGTGGGCTTTTCGCCAATGATGAACTGCCGGGTGACGATCTCCTCGCTGGTGTACGGTGAAAGGGAGTAGATGCCGGGCAGGTCGGTGACTTCGGTATCGGGGTGTTCCCGGATGGCACCGCTCTTGCGGTCTACCGTCACGCCCGGAAAGTTGCCCACATGCTGGTTGGAGCCCGTGAGCTGGTTGAACAGCGTCGTCTTGCCGCAGTTCTGATTTCCGGCCAGCGCAAATGTCAGCACCGTTCCATCCGGCAGCGGGTGTTCGCCCTTTTTGGTGTGGTAGCGGCCGCCCTCGCCCAGGCCCGGGTGCTCCACCATCCGGCCGGCCTTCCGTGCCGGGGCCGCTGCGGGTGCTTCCGCCGGGGTGATCTCGATCCGTGCCGCATCGTCCAGCCGCAGGGTCAGCTCATAGCCGTGGATCTGCAGCTCCATGGGGTCCCCCAGGGGCGCAAATTTCACCAGCGTGACCTTCTCGCCGGGGATCAGCCCCATATCCAGAAAATGCTGGCGGAGTTCTCCCGTTCCGCCCACTGTATCGATCACGGCACTTTCGCCGATCTTCAGTTCCTTTAATGTCATGGCAGATGCCTTTCCTTCGACAAAATGTTAGTGTATGTGAACAGTCTTAATATATGCTAACTCAAAGGCATTGTCAAGGCAGGAAGCGGCAAAAATTCTCGCCTGTCCCCGCTGTTTTTTGTAGAAATCTTTCTCCTGTTCCGGCAGATTTCCGGGCAAAAGAAAACGCACCCCTGAATTTTCACGTTCAAAGGTGCGTTTTGAGAACAGTTCTGTTTACTTCACGGTGTGATAGCCGTCGGGGTTGTTCTTCTGCCAGTTCCAGCTGTCGGCACACATCTCCTCGATGCCGTACTCAGCCACCCAGCCCAGCTCATTCTTGGCCTTGGTGGGATCGGCATAGCACTCGGCGATATCGCCGGGGCGGCGGGGATCGATCACATAGGGGAGCTTCTTGCCGCAGGCCTTCTCAAAGGCATGGAGGACATCCAGCACGCTGTAGCCGTGGCCAGTGCCCAGATTGCAGATGAACAGGCCGCAGTTGGTCTGCAGCTTCTTGATGGCGCAGACATGGCCCCGGGCCAGGTCCACCACGTGGATGTAGTCGCGCACGCCGGTGCCGTCGGGGGTGGGATAGTCGTTGCCAAAGACGTGCACCTTTTTCCAGCTTGCCCACTGCCACCTTGGCGATGTAGGGCATCAGGTTGTTGGGGATGCCGTTGGGGTCCTCGCCGATCAGGCCGGACTTGTGGGCACCGATGGGGTTGAAGTAACGCAGCAGGGCCACGTTCAGGGTGGGGTCAGCCTTGCAGACATCGGTCAGGATGCGCTCGGTCATGGCCTTGGTGGCGCCGTAGGGATTGGTGGTGGCACCCACGGGGAAGTCCTCGGTGATGGGCACGCTGGCGGGGTCACCGTAGACAGGCGGAAGAGCTGAACACGAAGTTGCGGCAGTTGTGGCGGCGCATCACGTCCAGAATGACCAGCGTGCAGTTGAGGTTGTTATAGTAGTACTCGATGGGCTTGGAAACACTCTCGCCCACAGCCTTATAGGCGGCAAACTGGATGACAGCATCGATATCGGGGCACTCGGTGAAGATCTTCTCCACGTCCTCGTGCTTTGTCATATCGGCCTGATAGAACCGGAAGTCCTTGCCGGTGATCTGCTTGATGCGGTCCAGCACCACCGGAGATGCATTATAATAGTTATCTGCCACAACAACGTCGTAGCCAGCGTTCAGAAGTTCGATGCAGGTGTGGCTGCCGATATAACCGGCGCCGCCGGAAACCAAAATTGCCATAAAAGTACCTCTCTTCTCGTCACCAAAATTGCTTGCGCGGGGCAGGCCCGCCTTCTGCCACAAGGATACAACGTTTTGGCCGCAGAATCAAGTAACGGGAATTTTATAAGGATGGATTTTTGTTTCCAATTATTTTCCTGCGCATTGATTTACAAGCGTTTTTTGTTTTTTGCACATGGAGTGATGGAACACTTTGTGCAAATCAGAGAAAAAAAAACCCTCTCAGGCAAAGCCGTCAGGCTTTGAATGAGAGGGCTGCATTTTACAGTTTCCCGCACTGTTTGCCGGTGAAGAACCGCAGGGTGGTGTTGGCACGGAACACTTTCCCGGCCCGCAGGGCGGTGGAGGGGAACTCCGGGTGGGAGGGGCTGCAGGGGAAGTGCTGGGTCTCCAGCGCAAAGCCGCCGTATTTCTGCATCGGCACGCCGCCCTTGCCGGGGGCAGGGCAGTCCTGCAGGAAATTGCCGGTGTAGAGCTGCACGCCGGGCTGGGTGGTATAGACCTTCATGCTGATGCCGGTCTTATCGCTGGAAGCCCAGGCGCACAGGCTCTGGCTGGCCCCGCGGCCCCTGTCGATGACAAAGCAGTGGTCATAGCCGCCGCCCGCCATGGTGGTCTGGTAGAAGCCGGTGTCGATGTCCCGGCCAATGGGCTTGCCCGCCCGGAAATCCATCGGCGTACCGTCCACGGGCAGGATCTTGCCCGTGGGGCAGGTCTCGTTGTTGCCCTCCAGATAGCGGGACGCATAGATGCGCAGCTTCTGGCCCAGCACATCGCCGCCGCCATCGAGGTTGAAGTAGGTGTGGTTGGTCAGGTTGATGATGGTGTCCTCGTCGGTGGACACACGGTAGTCCATCCGCAGGGCATTGTCCTCGGTGAGGATATACCGCACCGAGATCTTCAGATTTCCCGGGAAACCATCCTCTCCATCGGGGCTTTCCGCCTCCAGAAGCAGGGTATCGCCAAAGGTCTTTACCTCATACAGCTTGCGCGGGAAGGTGCCGTGCAGGTGGTTTTTGCCGTTGTTGGCTTCCAGCTGGTAGGTCTTGCCGCCCACATTGAACACGGCATTCTCGATGCGGTTGGCATACCGGCCCACGAACGCGCCGCAGCAGGTACTGCCGGACGATTCAAAGTCCTTGACGTAATCGGCGTAGGTGTCGTGGCCCAGCACCACATCCACCGGCCCGCGCTTGGTGGGCACCCAGATATTCTTGATGATACAGCCGTAGTTCAGCACACTGACCGCCAGCCCGCCGGGGTTCGAGATGATGTATTCATTGATCTTTTCGCCGTTTGGAGTCATGCCAAAGGGCTTGGAGAGAAACTGTGCCATAGGGCTCGCCTCCTTTTGTATTTTTTGGGGACAACACACTCTCTGTTTTATCCTTTATTGTTTTGATTATATCACAATTTTCTCCTTCTGTGTTGGCATTTTTTAAGGGAATCTATCCAATATTTCGAGAGATTTTTTGTAAGTTCTGCCCCATAGGCCCAAAAAAGCCCCGGAGGGCCAGGGGTAGGCGCTCCGGGGCTTGTATGTCAGATTAGATATTACTGCTGGGGCTTTGCAGTAACCTCATAAGTCATTGCAACTGCAGCGTAAGTCTTGCCATTGACAGTCTTAGCTGCAACACCAATTTTCGTAATTTTTACAGACACACCATATGCACTTGCCATTCCATCCAGCAAATCTTGCATAGTATCCGTACCCTGATTCAGACTTCCAATGTTATCCGCAGTAATTTCCATTACTTCATAGATGCCATTCTGCATTTTGCCATCCTTCATCAGAGGCAATGCCATCGTCATAGAACCCTTACCAGTCGAAATATCTTGCTGGAACTTTTTGTAATCCTCAACGGAGTAGGATTTCCGAGAATCAAAAGTGCCCTTCTCGGTGTCGATCAAATCAATCTTACTCTCAGCGAGTTTCTTCAAATCTGCATCATTTACCTGAATACCTGTGGCCTGCTTCATAGCACCAAAAGCTGCATCTTCAGTCTTCTGTGCGAAAGAAGGTGCGCTGTCATCGCCGCAAGCGGTGAGCAGTGCCAGAGCCATTACGCCGGCCAGCAGAAGGGCGGCCATTTTCTTGAGCATTTTCATTTGTAAGAACCTACAATGTAAAATGATATTTTACCACACAGAAAGCATACCCCTACACCTTCTGCATTGTGAACTCATTCTACATCTCCCCCTCACCCCTGTCAATATTTTTTATCAAATCCCCCAATTTTTGGAGACTGTGCCAAAGCTGCGGCAAAATTTTTAGCAGATTGACAAAAAGCACCCCTCACATGGCTGTGAAGGGTGCTTCGGGGAAGTTTTCTTATGCAGAACACGGTTCGGTAATTGCCTCCCGCACCTGTTCTAACGAAAGTTCGGTGGTCTGGGCGATCTTATCCAGATCATGCTCTCCGTTCTTCCAGAGATTGAGCGCAATGCGCTTTCCCTTTGCCACCTCGGCATCTTCTCGTTCCCGATCAACGATCACCTGCATTGTCTTGCACATAGCTGCCACTCCTTCCGTTTCTTCTTTAAAGTATTTTTACTCTTGCCCTTATTTTGGGGTTTCGGATATCCCGATAGTCATCACAGCGGAAATCCTGCATCAGCGCGGACCTCATCCGTTCCCCGATATGCGCCGTTCACATATACGATATGTGCACGGTCGTGGAACAGCTTCCCGGTTTCCTGAATCGTCCGTTCAATATTGTAAACCGGCAGACCATCTCCCAAAACATCATTTGCCGTAATAAATATGATATATGTCTCAGGCAGGTCAGAATATTTTTCACCAGAAGTCGTCAGGCGGGAATCAAACATCGCACTGTTCAGCCGCGCCCGTTCCGGAGCAGCTCCCTTATCTTCCTGCTGTACTTCGATATCATACTGCTTGCCTGCATCATCCGTTGCATAAATGTCCAGCCGTACAGAACGGCCAAACAGATTGCCGATCGTAAGCTGTGTTGCAGACCTTGCGACGGTCAGGTCCTTTCGTTTCAGGATGATGCGAAGCAGCTCCTGTGTGCTCTCTTTATCTCCTGAAAACACCTGTGTCATAAAGGTGTCATCCATCAGGGTGAATTTACGGATAGCATTCATGCGTTCTTCATTCTTCTCATCCAACTGTACGAACCGCATTTCCGCCATCCTTTCGTTTCAGAAAAAGAGTACTTTTCTACGTTTATATTTTATCATCATTTTATCTATACTGCAAGTATCAAAAAAAAGCACCCCTCACAAGGCTGTGAAGGGTGCTTCGGGAAGTTTTCTTACTCCGGCTGAGCGGTGTTCTGGGCGATATACTCGGCGGCATCATCGGGGATGTCGTCAAGGTTCTCATCGCCGATATCCACGTTCAGCGGCGGCTTCTTGAAGAGGATGTCATACATCAGGGGCACAACGTACAGGGTCATCAGGGTGGCGTAAGTCAGGCCGAAGATGATGACGATGGCCATACCGCTCATCAGCTGGCTGGCCATATCGCCGCTGAACACCAGCTGGAGCATGGCCAGAACGGTGGTCAGGGTGGTCATCAGGATGGGGCGCATTCGTGTTTTGCCGGTGGCGATCAGGGCCGCACGGCGCTCCATGCCGCCGATGCGCAGCTGGTTGGCGTAATCCACGAACACGATGCCGTTGTTGACGACCGTGCCCATCAGGACGATGAAGCCCATCATGGAGATCATGGTCAACTGCTGGCCGGTGAGCAGCAGGCCCAGCAGGCCGCCGGTGAAGGCCAGCGGGATGGTGAACAGAACGATGAAGGGGGAGAGCAGGCTTTGGAACTGGGCCACCATAACAAGGTAGACGAAGGGCAGAGCCAGGAACATCCACTGGCCCATCTGATCCACCACCATGCCGTTGATCTCAGAGCCGCCGCCCATATAGAAGCTGCAGCCCTCGGGCATCTCATCGGATGCGGCAAACTCGTTCAGCTTCTTTTCCAGCGCACGGGTCTCAGTGGTGGTATTGGTGCCCTCCACCGCGTCCGCCGTCACGCTGATATAGCGAGTCTGGTTCTTGCTGGTGATGGAGTCCGGGGTGGAGCCGGTGACCCAGGTGGCCATATCGCCCAGCGTGCAGGTGCCGGTCTGGGTGGTGCCGTCGGCGGCCATAACGGAGGTCGTAAAGGTCATATCCATCATGTTTTCCTTGGTCATGGGGTCCAGATTGTTGCTGATCTGGACGTTCATGGTGGAGCCATCGATGGCAACGGGGGTCTGGGCTGTGGTGGTGGTGGTCAGCTTGGCGGCGATCTGCTGGTAGACCTGCGCCACGGTCAGGCCGTAGGAGCGGACCTTATCCCGGTCGATCTGCAGGTTGATGGTGGCATCGCCGCTGCCCAGACCGTTGGTGGCATTGGTGAAGCCGTCCATCTCGTTGACCATATCCACCACCTTCTCGGAGAGGGCAGTCATGGTATCAATGTCGTTGCCGGAGATCTGAACGGTCAGGCCCATATCCAGCTGGCTGGTCAGCTCCTGCATTCCGCTGATCTCAACGGTGGCGGTGCAGTTCTCCACGCCGTTCACAGCTTCCTCCAGCGTCTCACGGGCCTGTTCGATCTGCCGGGAGGAGAGGCTCTCGTCCAGCATCACGTTGATCTGGTAGGTGCCGTAGCTGTTGGCGGCTTTCAGCAGGTCGGTGATGGTCTGGGGCAGACCCAGCTGGCCGACATCCCTTCCGGCCACGCGGCTGTCGGTGGTAACGCCCACCTCTTCCACGTTGTCCACAGCCAGCAGGGCATCAATGACATTCTCAGCCACAGCATAGGATTCTTCCTTGGTCAGATCCTTCTCGGTGGAGAGGGTGACGATGGCCTCGTTGCTGGTGATGGTGGGCAGCATCTCAACGCCCATGGACATCACGCGCCAGCCGCAGAACACCAGCAGCACCACTGCCGCGCCCAGCGGTGCCCAGCGGTGCTGGAAGCACCATTCCAGGCTCTTGACGTACTTTTCCTGCACCTTGTCGAACCACTTGAGCTCTTTGGGCTTGGAGTTTTTCAGCAGGGTAGAGGAGGCCGCCGGGGCAACCGTCAGGGCCACGATGAGGGAAGCAGCCAGACAGTAGCCGATGCACATGGACATGGGCTGCAGCAGGCTCTTGATGACACCGGAGGTGAAGATGACAGGCAGGAACACGCAGACAGAGGTGAGGGTGGAAGCCATGATGGCCATGCCCACCTGCTTGGTGCCCTGGACTGCCGCGCGGGCAGCGGGCACGCCGCGGCTGCGCAGACGGTAGATGTTCTCGATGACCACGATGGAGTTATCCACCAGCATACCAATGCCAAGGGACAGGCCCGCCAGTGTCATAATATTCATATCCAGGCCGGTGAAGTACATGAGCACCACGGCAAACAGCACCGACAGCGGGATACTGATGCCGACCACCAGCGTGGGCTTGATATCCTTGAGGAAGATGGCCAGCACGATGATGGCAAGGGCCGCACCGATGAGCATACTGCTCAGGATGCTGCTGACGATGATGCTGATGTAGTTGCCCTGGTTGGACAGCACGACCACATGCAGGCCATCGTATTTCTGTTCCAGCTCCTTGAAAGCAGCCTTGCAGTTGCCGGAGACTTCACCGGCGCTGGAAGAATTGCTCTTGAAGATCTTCAGCACCACGGAGCGCTCGCCGTTCAGGCGGGTAAAGCTGTCCTCCGCGTTGTCGATGATCTGCACATCGGCCACGTCAGACAGGCGGACATCGCCAAAGCCGTCCACATGGAGCAGCAGGGCACCGGAGATATCCTCGATGCTGTCGTACTCCTCGCCGACCTTCAGCAGCCAGGACTTGTTGCTGGAATCCTTGACATAACCGGCGGGCATGGAGAAGTTCTGGGCATAGATCAGCTGTGCCAGCGTGTCGATATCCAGCATCTTGGCCACGTCGGAGTTCTCCATGGCCATCTGCTTGGCATCCTCATACTGCTGCTTGGCATCGGCCAGCTGCTTCTCGTAATCGTTCAGCATCTCGCGGGCCTCGGTGAACTTGATATAGGCCTGCAGCTGCTGCTGGGGGAATAGCTGCCCACGATCTGGGTGAACTGATCCATCAGGCCGGGCACGTCGTCCATGGCCTTGATGGTGCTCTCCAGCGTGTTATAGATGTTGCTCAGGCTCTGCTGCACCTGCAGATCATCGACCAGCTCCCCGGCCGTTGTGCCGGCGGTGTCGCCCTGCGCGTTCAGGCGCTGCTGCAGATCCTGCAACGCGGTGGTCAGCTTATCGGCGATATCGCGCAGCTCAGCCACAATATCGATCAAAGAGTCGATATCCCGCATACCGGTCTCGTTGAACTTGTCCATGGCCTTCTGCAGGCCGTCCCGCACATCGATCAGGGCCTGCTGGATCTCAGGCTCGTTGACCACGGCAATGAGCTGGTTGACGCTCTCCAGAAGGGCCTGTGCCTGCTTCTTGACCAGCATGAAGGAATCCTGCAGCTCGCCGGAGTACTGGCTGTTGATGGTATCGCTGACCAGCTTGTCGTAATTGGCCAGCTGGGTCTCGTACTCCTTTCTGCCTGCCTCGATCTGAGCTTCGGCAGTGTCCAGCTGGGCCTTTGCATCGGCCAGCTGCACGTCAATGACCTCCAGCAGCTTTTCGTTGATGGCATCGATCTTTTCCTGATCGAGCTGCACCTGCACCATCCGGGTGACCAGGCCGTTGGCAGAAATATTGGAAACGCCGCCCTGACGCTCAATATAAGGGACCATGGTGTCGTTGACGAAATCGGCCAGCTCATAGGAATCGCTGCCCTCGCGGCTGACGGCCACGGTCATAAAGGCGTTCATGTTCAGGGTATATTCAATGATGGAGGGGGTCATACAGGTGCTTGGCAGGCTGGAGGTGGTCTGATCCACCTTGTTGGACACCTTGACCACGGCACTGTTCATGTCCGTATCGTCCTCAAACTCCATCAGCAGCAGACTGTAGTTTTCTGCCGAGGTGGCGGTGACGTTTTTCACGCCCGAGATGGTGCCCAGCGCACTCTCCATCACGTCGGAGACCTCGTTCTCCACACGCTCCGGGCTGGCACCGGGATAGACCGTGACCACCATCAGGTACGGTGTGTTCACGTTTGGCAGCAGGTTGGTCTGCATATTCTGCACGGACACAAGGCCCAGCATAATGACCATGATGACTGCAACCAGAACGGTGAACGGTTTTTTGACGCTGAATTTTTCCATTTCTTCCTACCGTTTCTGTGTTTTCCCACGCATTGCGCGGCTGCTCTTTTTTCTCAGAGCGGACCAAAGGCGATACCCCTATTATACACCCGGTTCCGGGGCTTGCAAGGCTTGCCCGGAGATTCTTTCGCAAATCTTGAGAATCTTTTGTGAAATCCGGGTGATACCTCAGTTTTTTGACGTTTTGGAGATCAAATTTCAGACGGAGTTCAAGTGGGATACGAATGAGCGGGGCGGAATGTTGCAGAGGATAAAATTTTTTTATCGGCTCCCCCTTTGGGGGCAACGACGATGACCGCCGCCAGTGGCGGATTGAGGGAGGAGTTGTTGGGGCAGTGGCCAGCAAGGTGCGAGTGCAATTGCACGAAGCAGCTGCTGGGAGCCACAACCTGGGCTGGCGAACGAAGTGAGCCTGAGAGGCTGTTCAATTTTCAACGTTTATGCTATAATAATCCTCAGAATGGATTTTCAGGCCCTTCTGTGGGCCTTTTTACGAGATAGGGGAGTTTCCCCTGTGAGGAACAGTATGAAAAAAAAAGTCATCTCTGTCCGTTTCAAGGAAAACGGCAAAAGCTATTATTTCGACCCTGCCGGGGCCGACATCAAAACCGGCGAATACGTGATTGTGGAGACCGCCCGCGGCATTGAGTGCGGTGAGGTGGTGCAGGGCGTGAAAGAGATCGCCGACAGCGCCGTTTCCAAGGCGCTCAAGCCCATCACCCGGATGGCCGACAGCGTGGATGTGCGCCGGATGCGCCAGAACCGCGAGGATGAGAAACGCGCCTACCACACCTGCCAGGAGTGCATTGCCCGCCACGGCCTGGAAATGAAACTGGTGGAGGCCGAGTACACCCTTGACCGTTCCAAGATCCTGTTTTACTTCACCGCCGACGGCCGCATCGATTTCCGCGAACTGGTCAAGGACCTGGCCGGTACCTTCCGCACCCGCATCGAGCTGCGCCAGATCGGCGTGCGGGACGAGAGCAAGATGATCGGCGGCCTTGGCATCTGCGGCCAGCCCTTCTGCTGCAGCCGCTTTTTAAAGGATTTCCAGCCCGTTTCCATCAAGATGGCCAAGGAGCAGGGCCTTTCCCTGAATCCCACCAAGATCAGCGGTGCCTGCGGCCGGTTGATGTGCTGCCTTTCCTACGAGCAAAACGCCTATGAATACCTCAACAGCATCATGCCCATGGTGGGCAGCACCGTGCGCACCCCGGATGGTCTGGGTACCGTGCTGGAGGTGAACCCCATCTCCGGCTACCTGCGGGTGCGCTGCGGCACCGAAGCCCTGACCCCGCGCTACTATAAGGTGGGCGTGTGTGAGTATATCAGCGGCGGCAAACGGGCACCCCGCCGCCCCGACCCGGACGACGATTATTCCGGTGTGCGCAACCCCGCCCCGGTGGTGGCAGCCGCCGATGAAAAGGGCAATGTGGGCTGCGGCAAATGCCCCAAAAAAGAGAAATAATTCCCAGAAAAATAGTGGGATATCACGGCAGTTAGTATTATAAAACTAACCATTCTTCGTGATTTTCGCCAAAAAACTCTCTTAATTTTCCCGCAAAGTTAGGCCTTGCTTTTGTGCAACCCCACAAAAATAAAACTTTGGGCTTTTATGGCACACGGTTAGTCTTGCCTTTTCTTTTCCACTTTGTTAGAATGCAGACAAGGATGAATTCCGGGGAAGCCTGCTGGCACCGTGCGAGGGCAGACTTCTTCTTAAAGCTAGTGCACGGGTGATAAAAGGAGAGTTTTATTATGGCACACAAGGTTTCTGACGCATGTGTTGGCTGCGGCGCTTGCGAGGGCGCTTGCCCCGTTGGTGCTGTCACCATTGAGAATGGTGTTGCAGTTGTGAATGCAGACGCTTGCATCGATTGCGGCGCTTGCGAGGGTGCTTGCCCCACCGGTGCTATCGCTGCTGAATAATTTCACGGCGAACACTGAAAAAACGCATCAAAAGCAGCAGACCTGTCAAAAGCGGGTCTGCTGCTTTTCTTTCATGCACAATTTTCCCCGATTTTTCCGCCCGATATTTTGGCAGTGGATTTTAGGTGCTGTATATGGAACATTCCACCGAGATTTTGTATAATAGAACAAGAGTCTATTGTTCAGCCGTGCACCGCTTTGGCTCAGACGCGCTGCTGCTGGCCCGGTTTTCGGAGCCAAAGCGGGCCTGGCGCGCCGCCGACCTGTGCTCCGGCTGCGGCATCGTGAGCCTGGAATGGCATGACCGGGGCCACCGCGGCCCCTGCCTGGGGCTGGAGCTGCAGCCCGAAGCCAGCGCGCTGCTGGCCGCTGCCTGCGCCGAACAGAGCATTGAGCACATCACGCCCGTCTGCGCCGACCTGCGCTCCTTCCGGGAAGGCGCGGGCAGCTACGACCTGTGCGCCTGCAACCCGCCCTATTTCACAGCAGGAACAGGCCGCCGACAGGGCCCGGGCCACTGCCCGCCACGAGACGGACTGCACGCTGGACGATGTCTGCAAATGCGCGTTCCGGCTGTTGAAGGATGGCGGGCGGCTCTCGCTCTGCCACCGGCCCGAGCGGCTGGCCGAGGTGCTGGCGGTCCTGCGGGCCAACCGGCTGGAGCCCAAGCGGCTGGCCTTTGTGAAGAACCGGCCGGATGCCGCCCCCTGGCTGTTTCTGGTGGAAGCACAGAAGAACCGGAAAACAGGGCTGCGGGTCGAGCCGGATGTGCTCATCTCGGCAGGCGCGGCAATGTATGGACGCTGAACCTCTCAAACGCTGCGCGCCAGGTACGGGTTGACGGAGAGGTTTTGTACAAATCAAATGGGAGGATACTATGGCAGGTACTCTTTATATCGTTGCCACACCCATCGGCAACCTGGATGACATGCCGCCCCGTGTGGCAGCCACCTTTGGCGCGGCAGATTTTATTGCCGCAGAGGATACCCGCGTGACCATGAAGCTGCTCAACTTTCTGGGGCTGAAAAAGCCGATGGTCAGCTACTATGAGCACGCCCTGCAGAAGGGTGAGGGCATCCTGCGCCGCATTGAAGCAGGCGAGAGCTGTGCCCTGTGCAGTGATGCGGGAATGCCCTGCGTCTCTGACCCGGGCGAGGTCATCGTGCGGGACGCGCTGGCCCGGGGCATCAAAGTCGTGCCTGTCCCGGCGGCGTCCGCCTGCGTGACGGCGCTGGCCGTCTCGGGTCAGGACACCTCCCGCTGGGTGTTCGAGGGTTTTCTGCCTGTGAACAAAAAGCAGAAGCGGGAGCGGCTGGCCGAGCTGCAGGGGAAAAGCGGACAGTCATCTTCTACGAAGCGCCCCACAAACTGCGCACCACGCTGGACGACCTGACCGCCGCCTTCGGCCCTGAGCGGAGCATCACCCTCTGCCGGGAGCTGACCAAGCTCCACGAGGAGATCTGGAAAACGACGCTGGGCGAGGCCCAGACCCATTATGCCGAGAATGACCCCCGCGGCGAGTATGTTCTGGTGATGGCCGGTGCGCCCGCCGCCGAAGCCGAAGAAGAGCTGACCTTGGAGCAGGCCGCCCAGCGGGCGCTGGAACTGACCCGGAACGGCTACGCGGCCTCTGCCGCCGCCAAGGTCGCCGCGCAGGGCACGCCGTATTCCAAGAGTGAAGTGTACAAGCAGCTGCTTGCTTTGCAGGCAGATTGACCTCTCTGTCCATGCTTCGCATTGCCCCCTCTCCTGACAGGGGGAGCTGTCGCCGAAGGCGACTGAGAGGTTTCATACGTATAAATAAGGAGGACGTAGTCCCGTGACGAAACTTTTGATCCTGAGCGACAGCCACAACAGCGCCAGTGCAGTGGAGCGCATCCTGCACGCAGAAAGCGATGCAAATGCCGTTGTCTTTTTGGGAGATGGCCTGCGCGACCTGGAAGATGCACTGACCCTGCACCCCAAGATGAAGGTCTACGCCGTAGCCGGTAACTGCGATTTTGGTGCGTTGGAGCCGCTGGATGGGCTGGCCGCCTTCGATCAGGTGGTCGTTTTCTATACCCATGGTCACATGTACGGTGTAGAATACGATCTGGATACGCTGGCAGATGCCGCATCTGCCCGGGGTGCCGAGGTGGCGCTGTTCGGCCACACCCACAAACCCACTGCCCTCCAGAAAAACGGCGTGTTCCTGTTCAACCCGGGCTCCTGCGGCCGCTGCTACACCGGCCCCAACACCTACGGCGTGATGCTGTTGGACAAGGGCAGGATCACCAGCTTTGCACACAAAGAGGTACCGCAGCAATGAGCATCAATGAGGTGCGTTATCTGCCCGAATGCGGCAGCACCAACGCGTATATGAAAGAGCATTTTGAAGAGTTCGGCCCGGTGGGCGCGGTATACACCACCAACCAGACCGCCGGGCGGGGCCGCCTGGGCCGCACCTGGGTCAACGCCGAGGGCAAGGCGCTGTACTACACGGTCGCCATCCGGGAGCCGCTGGCGCAGCCTGCCACCCTGCCCCTGCTGGCCAGCCTTGCTGTGCGCAGGCAGCTGGCCCTGCGCTACGGCGTGGACTGCCAGATCAAGTGGCCCAACGACCTGCTGCTGAACGGCAAAAAGATCGTGGGCATCCTGTGCGAAAGTGTCTGCTACGGCTACCAGCAGCAGGGCCGGGGCATCCTGTGCGGCATTGGCATCAACCTGGCCCAGCCGCAGAGTTATTTTGATGCCGCTGACCTGCCCCACGGCACCTCGCTGGCCCTGCAGGGTGCCACGATCGATCTGGAGCAGGATCCCGGCTGGCTGGCCGAGGCTTTGACGGATTTCGGCTTTGATCGGCCCCTGTACACCTTTGCGCGGGATGGCTTTGCACCTTTCCGGGAGGAGTACAAGGCCGCCTGTGTCAACATCGGACGGCGGGTGACCTTTGACCTGCCGGACGGCGGGCAGGGAGCAGGTGAGGCCGTGGATGTAGACGAGGAGGGCCGTCTTGTTGTCCGCACCGACAGCGGCGAGGAGCATGTGTTCACCGGCGAGGTCTCCGTGCGCGGCATCTACGGTTCCCTTTGAAACTTGATATAACACAGCGCCCCCGGCAGAGGATCGCTCTGCCGGGGGCGCTGTTTCAGACAAAACAAAAGTCCCCTCCGGCGCTTGCGGTACACCGGAGGGGACTTTTGTTTTGGGGTATTGCTTTGGTGTGAGGAGGAATCATGTGCAAGGGGAGACGGTTGCGGCCCCGCTCCCTTGTGCTCATAGTATACCCGATTTCGGCGCAAAAGTCATTACTTTCTTGTGAAATCTTGTGAAAATTCTGTTAAGCTTCGCACGAAATTATTTCGCTCATTCAGTTTCACCTTTTTTCCTCTTTCCGCAGGGCTGCGGCATGACGGCGGCCCTCCCCCACATAGTGGGCGGCATTGGCAAGGCTGGCGGCTGCCTGCTCGGGGCTGACCTGCTTGATGATTTTCCCCGGAACCCCCACCACAAGGGAATCGTCCGGAATGATCTTGCCTTCCGGCACAAGCGCACCGGCCCCGATGATGCAGTTTTTGCCCACAACACAGTGGTTGAGCAGGGTGGCGTGCATCCCGATCAGGGAACCGTCTCCCACGGTGCACCCGTGGACAAGGGCACAATGGCCCACGGTCACGTTCTTGCCCAGCGTGACCGCCCCGCCCGGGTCACAGTGGAGCACCGCATTATCCTGCACATTGGTGTTCTCGCCCAGGGTCAGGGTGCCGTCGTCCCCGCGCAGAACCGCACCATACCAGACCGAGGAGCCCGGCCCCAGCACCACATCGCCCAGCACCGTGGCGTTGGGTGCCACGAACACCGCACCCTCGTCCCGGGGAACTTTTCCACCAAAAGGCAACAACATTGTGAAAAACCACCTTTCTCTTTTCCGTCATTTATGGTATTCTTTTTATATAGTGTTTTAGTTTTTTGATTCAGGGAAGCCGGGAGCTTCCGTTGGAGGATACGCTTATGCAGAACTCTACTCTCTTCCGCCGGGCGGCGGCCCTGCTGCTGACCGCAGCGCTGGCCCTGACCCTTGTCCTGCCCGGTCTGGCCGCATACGAAATGCCCATCCAGACCGTGAACGAGGGCGAGTCGGTCTATCTGTTCAACGCGGACATCGACAAACCCATTCTGGAACAGAACGCGGACCAGCAGCGCTACATTGCCAGCCTGACCAAGATGATGACAGCCCTGCTGTTTCTGGAAAGCGGTAAGGACATGAACGCGGAGATCACCATCCCCGCCAGTCTGACCCAGGAGTTCAAGGACATCCAGAACGCCAACGGCAGCACCATCAACCTGCGCATCGGTGAAACGGTGCGCCGCATCGACCTGCTGTACGGCCTGCTGGTGGCCAGCGCCAACGACGCAGCCAGCGTGATTGCCAGTGATGTTTCGGACGGCGACCTGACCGCCTTTGTGGCCCGGATGAACCAGCGTGCCAAAGAGCTGGGCTGCACCAGCACCAGCTTTACCTGTGTGCACGGCCTGTATGATTACGGCAACGTCTCCTCGGCCCACGATCTGGCCCTGATCGCCAAGGCCTGCGCCGAGAACGAGACCTATATGCAGGTGGCAAACACCCTGAGTTATACCCTGCCTGCCACCAATCTGCACCAGAACGAGCGCACCATCTCCTCCACCAACCTGATGCTCAACCCGGAGTACCCCTACTACCGGGATTACATCCGGGGCATGAAGACCGGTTTTACCACCCTGGCGGGCCGGTGCTATGTGACCTTTGCTCAGAAGGACGGCCACACCTACGGGCTGGTGGTGCTGGGCTCCGACCTTGACAACATTTACAGGGAGGCCTCCGAGATCCTGGACTGGGCCTTTGCAAGCTTTTTTTCTGACCGGGAGCTGGTGGACACTGAGACCCCGCTGACCACCGCCCCCCTGAAGAAGTGCCGCTCTTATGAGGAAGTGGAGCTTTACGCTGCCGCACCGGTCAGCGGCTACGGCCATGCGGACGACAAGGTGACCTTCACCTACGACCTTCAGGAGAACATCTCCGCCACCGTCAAGGACGGAGCTGTCCTTGGCACGGCCACCGTTTATCTGGACGGCTATGAGGTGGGCACGGTAGACCTTGTGACCCATCAGGAATATGTCTCCGACTTTCGCACCGACCTTCAGTCCACGCTTCTCCTGATGGCGGCTCTCATCGTTCTTCTGGCTGTTCTCAGCTTCTTCACCCTTGTTGCCGGGGGCGGCTCGCTGAATCTGGGTCGGCGCAGAAAAGCACGGAGAAGATAATCTCACCCTCTCAGTCTCGCTAACGCTCGACAGCTCCCCCGAAGGGGGGGAGCCAAGGGCTATTCCAGATATAGCAGCATTTACCCTCTTTGATGTTTTGCCTCTCCCTTCGGGAGAGGTGGCATTGCGCAAGCAATGACGGAGAGGGTTGTTTCTTTTTATAGTGCTCTGAACTTTGCAGCCAGCACACTCAAGGTGATCTTGGGGTTCACCTGCGCACCCAGCCGCTGGATCGCCGCATCGGCGGCTGCAAGGGCCTTGCGGGCGGCATCGCCCTGCACCGGGGCACGGGGGCTGCCGCGCAGCCCTGCGGCCGCTACGGCCCGGAAATCAGCCAGCAGAGCGGCGGCACCCACCTTATCCTTTTCGTAAGCTGACAGCAGAACAGCGGCGGCATAGCTGTCCTGCGCGGCCGCTGCTTTGGCAAGGGCAAGCGCCTTGTCCACCTGCGCCCGGCGGGCCTCATCCCGGGCCGCATCCAGCACTGTGCCGATGTGGCCATCGAACAGCTCACTGTACAGGGCGGCATCCTTGCTGTCCACCCCTGTGCGGTGCAGTAGCGGGCACAATCGGTGGGGGAAACAGGAGCCACCGCAAAGCTGATGCAGCGGCTCCGGATGGTGGGCAGAACGCCCGCCAGCGAATCCGCCGTCAGCAGAAAAAGCACGCCCTCGGGCGGCTCCTCCATGACCTTCAGCAGGGCGTTGGCCGATTCCTCGTTCATCCTTTCCACGTGGTAGAGCAGCACGGCGCGTCCCTCTGCCGAAAGGCTGGTGTTGAAGATCTCGCTGCGCATGGCCGTGACCTGACCGACCAGATACCGCCCGCCGCTGCCCATACCGGTCACGGAGATGGCTTCCCGGACGATGCCTGTCTCGATCTGGCCGCTGTCGCGCTTACCGGCCTTTGCCACGGCACGGCAGCACTCGCCCCGGAGCAGGGCTTCGGCGGGCGCGCCGCCGTTGGGGTAAAGGTAATCCGCCGCCACGCAGCGGGCCGCAAACCCGGTTCCCAGCCCCTCTTCTCCCACCAGCAGCACGCTGTGGGTCAGGCGGCGGCCCCCAGCATCAGCCGGACGCTGGTCTTTAATTCCGAATTGCCTTCCAGACGATCAATTAGCATAACTTTCCCGTTTCTTCTTTTCCTATGCGTCTACGCAAACCCCTGCCTTACTGCCAAGGGCTCCCCTACTAGGGGAGCTGGCGAACGTCAGCGAGACTGAGAGGTTTAACGCCGATTTTTCCTCTTCCACTGCTCCCGGCGCACCCAGGCACGGATGTTATGCCAGGCCTGCGGCCCGAAGAACAGAAGGAAGCCCAGCATACAGAGCAGATAGTTCAGCTTGCCCAGCATCCCCATGCTCAGGAAGCTGAACACCCACAGAGCGGCGGCAAAGATGCCGAAATACTTCACCTTGAGGGGGATGACGAAGAAGAGCAGCACCTGCAGCTCCGGGTAAAGCATGGCAAAGGCCAGCAGAAGGGAGAGGGACAGGCAGTAGGTATCGGCAGAGCCTGTCAGCAGGCAGGCCAGCCACGCGCCTGCCATCCCCAGCAGGACGTAGAGGTTGAAGCGGAAATCGCCCCACTCCCGTTCCAGCGCACTGCCGACGAACCAGGTAAAATAGATGCCCAGCACCACGCTGAGCGGCCCGCCGCCCGAAAAAGGCACCAGCACAAAGGTGAACAGCCGCCAGATCTGCCCGCGAACAGGGCACTGCGGCTCAGGGAGAGATAAAAGGAAATATACTGGTTGACGAACAGTTCAATGGCGTAGACCAGGATCTGGCCGCCGATGAGGATGTTGATGAGGTTGGGAATGCAGAACCGGCCGTATTTCCGTTCCAGCTTGGTGATCCAGTTCATAGGCAGAAGCCTCCGTTATTCGTAAAATTTGCGCCCCGTTGGCCGGGAACGCTCTCTTTTTTCATTGTACCATGATTGACAGGGCCATTCAAGGCGAAGGGTGTGAACAAAGGGATCTGGCTGTCTGTTCATCCGAGTGCTAAAACAGCAGGTTGTATCCACTTTTGGTGTGTTCAGATGGATTTATCCACTTTTTCCACTGGGTTTTCCACCGGAATTGTGAAAAAAGGCCCGGTTTTCCCACGATGTTTTCCACTTTTTCCACTGAGTTTTCCACATTTTCCTGCGAGGTAGTTTATACATGGTGTATTGTACCACGCTGATCTTTGCGAAAATCAGGGGAATTATGGGCCTTTGCACCTTTTTTCTGAAAGAAAGTCAAACCCGAAAATTTACTTTTTACAGCAGGCAGAAAATCCGCTCGTTGAATTTCTCCCCGTTGGAATGAAGGAGACGGTAGTTTTCCACACCCGTTTTCTACAAAAATCGACCTGTGGAAAACAGCGGGAAAACCTGAGTTTTCAACAAAAAAAACAGCCCTCTCAGGCAAAGCCGTCAGGCTTTGACTGAGAGGGTTGCTCCTATAAAATCAAACGTTACATCATATTCCGGAACACGACCTGCGCGATCTGGAAGTAGAGGATCAAGCTGCAGGCATCCACGATGGTAGTGATGAAGGGGGTCGCCATGATGGCCGGGTCCGCACCCAGCTTCTTGGCGGCAAGGGGCAGCATACCGCCCACCAGCTTTGCCAGAATGACGCTGAAGAACAGCGACACGCTGACGACGATGGCGTAACCTATCACATTGTCATACTGACCGGCAAAGATGAAAGTGTACATCAGGTAGATGCGCAGACCGTTCACCAGGCCCAGCACCGCACCCACGATCGCAGAAACGCGGAGTTCCTTGGCCAGCACCTTGAGGAAATCGGCGGGTTCCACCTCGCCCAGCGCCAGACCGCGCACCATCAGGGTGCTGATCTGGTTGCCGCAGTTGCCGGCGGTATCCATCAGCATGGGCATGAAGGAGACCAGCAGGGGCAGGCTCACAAAGGCTTCCTCGTAATGGGTGGTGACCATGCCGGTGAAGGTGGCCGACAGCATGAGGATCATCAGCCAGGGGATGCGCTGCTTGGCGTGGGTCCAGACACTGGTGCCAAAATAAGTGGTGGCCTCATCTGCAGGCAGAATGGCGGCCATCTTCTGCATATCCTCGGTGCTCTCATCGGTCAGAACATCGATTGCATCGTCAATGGTGATAATGCCCACAAACATACCCTCGTTGTCCACAACGGGCATTGCGGTAAAGTCGTAGCGTTGCATCTCACGGGCCAAACTCCTGGTCATCCGTGACCTTCACGGTGACCACGTTGTCGTCCATGATATCGACCAGCGGGGTATCGGGGTCTGCCAGCAGCAGGTCACGGGCAGAAACAACACCCTTCAGGCGGTTGCGCTCCACAACATAGTTGATATAGACGGTCTCGGCGTTCTCGCCCTGCCGCCGGATGGCATCCAGCGCCTGCCGGACATTCATCTCTTTTTTTTCAGCCGGACATATTCAGGGGTCATCAAGCTGCCGGCCGAGCTCTCGGGGTAATTCAGCAGCTTGTTCAGGCTCTCACGGGTCTGCTTGGAGGATTTTTCCAGCACCCGCTTTACCACGCCTGCAGGCATATCCTCCAGCAGGTCGGCGGCATCGTCCAGACTCATCTCTTCAATGGCGCTGACCAGCTCCACGTCGGAGAAGGCGTTGACCAGGTCATCCCGGGCTTCATCGGACATATAGGCGAAGGCCTCAGTGGCCACTTCCTTTTTGACAGCAGGCGGAACCACCAGACGGTTGTTCTCGTCCAGCTCCTCCAGCAGCTCTGCCAGGTCGGCGGGCTGCTCCTCCTCGGTGACCTCGCGCAGCTTGACGTACTGCTTTTTTACCAGCATCTTGAGCAGGCGGCTCTCGGTCAGCAGCTCGGGGTCAGCCTTGACCTCCTAGTCCCGTGCTTCCTCTTTCTCGGCCTCCCGGATGTCCTGCTTCAGGTCCTCTGTAGCTTCCTCGTTCAGATCTCTGACCAGCTTCTGGCGCACCTCGTCCGGGATATCAGCGGGCAGCTCCTGCACAGGCAGGGCGGCCTCGGTCAGTTCGTTTTTCTTTTCTTCCATCTCCATTTTGCGTACCTCCTACCGTATTCCGGCGGTTGGTACAGGGCAAAACAAAAAGCGCCGCCAACGGCCCGCATCCACCCCTTGCCAAGGCTTCCACGCGCACAAAGCCGCGCCCTTTCTCCCCGCTGAGAAGTGCCCGAACAGCACCTCTTACCGGGCAAAAAAGGCGAACGCAGCCTGCTCCATGTCCCGTCCTATCGCACCAAAACCGCATCTTCGACTATGATCCGGGTCCATTGTCCTGCGTTCACCTCCTAAGGATCTTTTCCACTTTTTATTATAGCGCCGGCCAAAAGGCCGGTCAACCCTAAATGCACCGAATCAGGCGGGAATTTCCACCAAAACACGCAGAAAGCCCCTTCCAGTGCTTGCGGACCACTGAAAGGGGCTTTCTGTTTGGATATTGCCTTGGTGTGAGGAGGAATCATGTACAAGGAATCGGTTGCGGCCCCGGTTCCTTATGTCAGTAGTATAGCACCAAAAGCACGGGTTTGCATGAAAATCCTATGAAGAAATTGTAAAATAGCGAGAAGATATTTTTATCGCACTTTGACAAAATGGGATATATCATATATTATAGAAATAGGATATATCCCATAGAGGAGGGCTGCCGCTTGGAATGTTACGATGTAGACTTCTACCATAAGGAGAATGGCGACTGTCCGGTAGATGATTTTCTGGAATCCCTTGACACCAAAATGCGTGCAAAGGTATTGGGTGCTGTCGCACTGCTGGAAGCCAACGGACCGCAGCTGCGGGAGCCCTACTCCAAGTTTATTGGGGACGGAATTTTTGAGATCCGTGCTAAGCAGAGCAGCAATATCACACGTGTTCTGTATTTCTTTTACATTGGAAAGCGCATTGTTCTGACCAACGGCTTTATCAAGAAAACGCAAAAAACACCACCAGAGGAAATTGCCTTGGCCAAAAAATATCGTGCAGACTATCTTGAACGAAAGGAGAAGATATCGTGAGTGACTTTCGGAATTTTCTCAACAAACAACTGGAAGACCCTGAATTCAAAGCGGAGTGGGAGGCACTTCAGCCAGAGCTTTCACTGGTACAGGCAATGATCGATGCCCGGAAGGTAAGCGGCCTGACCCAGAAGGAGCTCTCGGAGCGTACCGGCATTGCTCAGGCAGACATCAGCAAGCTGGAAAACGGCAACGCAAATCCTTCTCTGCGGACGCTGCAGCGCCTTGCCGCCGGTATGGGAATGCAGGTCAAAATTGAATTCATTCCTGCTCCCGCAAAATAGTATATGGATGAGAGAACCGCTGTATGGAACATTCCGTACAGCGGTTTCTGTTTCCTTACACAAAAAATACGCCCCGTTCACTGTAAAGTGAGCGGGGCGCTAAAAACGGATTCGTTTTTGACTGCGGCAAGATCCCTGCAGGGCAGGTCTTATGCAGCAGGCGGAGCAAGGTATCTGTTGCCAGACCTTATGCTCCTGACACACGCGGGGTGTGCTTTCAAGGACCCTCGCGGGCGCTTTGGTATTTCAAACACCCTGCCCGGCGCGGTTCGCGGGCCGCGGCGGGCGAGGGAATGAAATCAGAAGTTTGCGCAAATGCTCGTTTGCACGTTCATCATGCTCTGTTCAGGGCGGCGGGGCCGCAGTTTCGCACTGCTGCGTTGCGCAGTAATCGCCAGTGCGGGCAGCAGCCGCCTTGCTTGCGGACTAGGGTGCCGCTGCGGCCATTGCCAGCCATTGTTCAGAAAACAGGATTACTTGTACAGCTCGACCAGGCGGGTCAGATGCTCGTACCGATCGTTTGCAACCTGCTCGTTGCGAGCGAACAGCTGCTTTGCACGATCCGGGAATGCACGAGTCAGGCGGCTGTAACGGGTCTCGTTAGCCAGCAGTGCCTGATACTTCTCGTTATCCACAGCCTTGGAGGTCAGGGTGAACGGGTTCTTGCCCTGAGCCTTGTTTGCCGGGTTGAAGGTGAACAGGTTCCAGTAACCGGCCTCAACTGCCTTCTTCATCTCGTTCTGGCAGTTGGTCATGCCGCCCTTGACACCGTGCAGCTCGCAGGGAGCGTAGCCGATGATCAGAGACGGGCCGGGGTAAGCCTCAGCCTCAGCGATTGCTTTGATGGTCTGGTTCATGTCAGCGCCCAGAGCGATCTGAGCAACATAGATGTAACCGTAGGTCATAGCGATCTCGGACAGGCTCTTCTTGCTGATTTCCTTACCAGCAGCAGCGAACTGGCAGACTTCACCAATGTTGGAAGCCTTGGATGCCTGTCCACCGGTGTTGGAGTACATCTCAGTATCGAAGACCATGACGTTGACATCTTCGCCGGAAGCGAGGACCTGATCGAGGCCGCCGAAGCCGATGTCGTATGCCCAGCCGTCACCACCGAAGATCCAGACGGACTTCTTGGCGATGAACTCCTTGCTCTTCAGGATCTCAGCGGACTCGGTGCAGCCAGCGGCAGCAGCCTTCTCCAGCTCAGCGATCAGAGCCTTGGCGGGTTCGTCGTTTGCCTTGGTGTTGTTCTTGGTCTCCATGAACTTGTCGAAGGCAGCCTTCAGCTCAGCGGAAGCCTTGTCAGAACCAGCAACCTCAGCAATGCGCTTGATCAGGTTCTCACGAACGGTCTTCTGGCCGAGGTACAGGCCCAGACCATGCTCAGCGTTATCCTCGAACAGGGAGTTGCACCATGCAGGACCATGGCCGCTGTCCTTGTTGACGGTGTACGGAGAGATGGAAGCGGTACCGCCCCAGATAGAGGAGCAGCCGGTAGCGTTGGAGATGTACATCTTCTCGCCGAACAGCTGAGTGATCAGGCGAGCGTAAGAGGTCTCGGCACAGCCTGCGCAAGAGCCAGAGAACTCCAGCAGGGGCTGGTTGAACTGAGAACCAATGACGGTGTCATCAGCAAACTTGCTGGGCTTCTTGGAGATGTTGGCGACGCAGTAGTCGAAGACTGCCTGCTGATCGGCCTGGCTCTCCTGAGGAACCATAGCAATTGCCTTGGTGGGGCAGACGGTGACGCACTCGCCGCAGCCCATGCAGTCCAGAGGAGAAACAGCCATCACAAACTTGTACTCGTTTGCGGGCTTGTTGTCGCGGCTCTTGGTCTGTGCAGGAGCAGCTGCCAGCTCGTCGGCGGTCAGCTGGAAGGGACGGATGGTAGCATGAGAGCAGACGAATGCACACTGGTTGCAGCCGACGCACTTGGAAGCATCCCACTCGGGAACGTTCACAGCGGTGCCGCGCTTCTCGTATGCGGATGCGCCCTGCTCCCACTCGCCGTTTGCATTTGCAACGAAAGCGGAAACGGGCAGGCTGTCGCCGTCCATACGGGCGATGGGCTCCATGACATCGCGGATCTGCTTGACCAGCTCCGGACGGCCGGTGAGAGCCTTGGGAGCGGGATCAGCCTCGGGGTTGGACCAGGAAGCGGGAACGTCGACCTTGTGGATCGCGTCAACACCAGCATCGATGGCCTTCCAGTTCATCTCAACAACGTCCTGGCCCTTCTTGCCGTAGCTCTTCTGAGCTGCCTGCTTCATGAAGTTGACAGCGTCCTCGATGGGCATAACGTCAGCCAGCTTGAAGAAAGCGGACTGCAGGATGGTATTGGTGCGCTTGCCCATACCGATCTCGATTGCCTTATCGATGGCGTTGATGGTGTACAGCTGAATGTTGTTGTCAGCAATGTACTTCTTGGCCTCAGCGTTCAGGTGCTGGCCCAGCTCCTCATCGGTCCACTGGCAGTTGATCATGAACACGCCGCCGGGCTTGACATCCTGGACCATCTTCATGCCCATGTGGATGTAAGCGGGGTTGTGGCAGGCCACGAAGTCAGCCTGGTTGATGTAGTAGGGGCTGCGGATGGGCTTGTCGCCGAAACGCAGGTGGCTGATGGTCACGCCGCCGGTCTTCTTGGAGTCATACTGGAAGTATGCCTGAACATACTTATCAGTGTGGTCGCCGATGATCTTGGCGGAGTTCTTGTTAGCGCCCACCGTACCATCGGAGCCCAGACCCCAGAACTTGCACTCCTTGGTGCCAGCAGCTGCGGTGATGGGAGCGGGCTTGACCTCGGGCAGGGACAGACCGGTGACATCATCGGTGATGCCCAGAGTGAAGCGCTCCTTGGGCTGATCCTTCTCCAGCTCCTTGAACAGAGCAAAGATGGAGGACGGCGGGGTATCCTTGCTGCCCAGACCGTAACGGCCGCCGGTCAGAACGACATCGTTCAGGCCAGCCTCACGCAGGGTAGCAGCAACATCCAGGTACAGGGGCTCGCCCAGGGAGCCGGGCTCCTTGGTACGATCCAGAACTGCAACCTTCTTGGCAGTCTTGGGCAGGACCTTCAGCAGAGCGGAGGACACCCAGGGACGATACAGGCGGACCTTGACGATACCGACCTTCTCGCCCTTGGCGTTCAGGTAATCGATGACTTCGTCAGCAACGTCGCAGACAGAGCCCATAGCGATCATAACACGGTCAGCATCGGGTGCGCCGTAGTAGTTGAACAGATCGTAGTTGGTGCCCAGCTTCTCGTTGATCTTGGCCATGTACTTCTCGACCACTGCGGGCAGTGCGTCGTAAGCGGAGTTGCAGGCCTCACGGTGCTGGAAGAACACGTCGCCGTTCTCGTGGGAACCGCGCATCTTGGGGTGCTCGGGGTTCAGAGCCTTGGCACGGAACTCCTCAACAGCCTTCATGTTGCACATTTCCTTCAGATCAGCGTAGTCCCACTTCTCGATCTTCTGGTACTCGTGAGAAGTACGGAAGCCATCGAAGAAGTTCAGGAAGGGAACCCGGCCCTCGATTGCTGCCAGATGGGCAACAGGGGACAGATCCATAACTTCCTGCACGCTGCTCTCGACCAGCATTGCGAAGCCGGTCTGGCGGCATGCCATAACGTCGCTGTGATCACCGAAGATGTTCAGGGACTGGGTAGCAACGGTACGTGCAGAAACATCGAACACGCAGGGCAGCTGCTCAGCAGCGATCTTGTACATGTTGGGGATCATCAGCAGCAGGCCCTGGCTGGCGGTGAAGGTGGTGGTAACAGCACCTGCACCCAGAGAGCCGTGCACAGCGCCCAGCGGCGCCCGCCTCAGACTCCATCTCGACGACCTTGACCTGGTTGCCGAAGATGTTCTTCTGACCGGCTGCGGACCACTGGTCCACAGAGTCAGCCATCGGAGAAGACGGGGTAATGGGGTAGATAGCAGCCACGTCCGTGTAGGCGTATGCTACATGAGCGGCAGCGGTATTGCCATCCATGGTTTGCTTTGCTCTAGGCATTTTTCTTCCTCCATTGTTCAGAATTTGGTACCTTTTGCGCGGGGCAATCGCGCCCCGCTGGGGCCGGAGAACCCCAAAAGGCACTATTGCTCATATATTATATTAGCAAATTCCGCCCTCAAAGTAAATGCAAACCCACTGGCAAAACGCAACAAAATTTCAAGAAATTTTTTGGTGCTTTTTACGCTTGTGTTTTTTGTTGCATCTAACCTGACAGATTATTAGGAATCCGGCTTTTTTGCTGTATTTTTCTTAATTTGTCCTCAATTTTGAATTGACAACCGGCGCTTTGTTGCCGTAAACTTGAACCAGCATCATTATCATCTGGAAAGGACGCAAATACGATGGACGCTGCACATTTTGAAAAGACGCTCACAAGTGAGGTGCTGTTCGAGGGCCGGGTGGTTACCCTGACCAAGGATACCGCCCTTTTGGAAAATGGAAGGACCGCCACCCGCGAGGTGGTCCACCACCACGGCGGGGCCTGCATCGTGCCCTACTTTGAGGACGGCACCATCTGCATGGTGCGCCAGTTCCGCTACGCCATGCAGCAGGAGTTGTGGGAGCTGCCCGTAAACGCAAGCTGGAAAAAGGGGAGGACCCCTTTGAAGCCGCTAAGCGGGAGCTGGAGGAGGAGTGCGGCCTGACCGCCGACAAGTACACCTCCCTGGGCGAGTTCTACCCCACCGTGGGCTATGATACCGAGATCATCTACACCTGGGTGGCCACTGGTCTGCACGAGACCCGGATGCATCTGGATGCGGACGAGTTCCTGACCCCTGACCGGGTACCGCTGACCCAGGCCTATGAGATGGTGATGCGCGGCGAGATCAAGGACGGCAAGACCATTGCAGGCGTGCTCAAGCTCAAGGCCCTGTTGGACGAGGGCAAGCTGTGAACATCTCTACGAAGATACTGCCCTTGTGGTGCTGGACAAGCCCGCCGGGCTGACCAGCGAAGAGGGCGTGCCCACTGCCCTGCGCCAGCAGTGGGGCAGGCCGGATGCATACGTTGGGGTCATCCACCGGCTGGACACCGGCGTTTCGGGGCTGATGGTCTATGCCAGAACACCCGGAGCCGCAGCGGCTCTGACAAAACAGGTGACGGAGAGCCAGCAGGCCTATGCCATTCTGGACGGCAGAGTAGAGGCTGGCCCCGGTGCACCGGCACAGCCCTGCTTTCTTAAAACATACCGGGCCGTGATCGCAGGCGGGCCGGACGAAGCGCTTGCCACCCGAGGGCACCCTGCGGGACTGGCTGTTCAAGGACAGCCGGAAAGGCCGGGTCTTTCCGGTAAAGCGCCCCCGCAAGGGGGTGCGGGAAGCCGTTCTGGAATACCGCATCGTGGAGACAGCCCCGGACGGTTCCCTGAGCCTTGCGGAGATCACGCTCCACACCGGGCGGACCCATCAAATTCGGGTGCAGTTTGCCTCCCGGAAGCACCCGCTTTACGGAGACGGCAAATATGGCAGCCGGTTCAAAGGGGACATTGCCCTGCAGAGCGCAGGGCTGCAGTTCGTCCACCCGGAGACCGGCAAGCCCATGGCCTTTTCTCTGCCCCTGCCCGCCGCCGCACCGTGGAAGGAGTTTTTGGAATAAGGCTGTTGCACATGGTCAACATCCTCGCCCTCTCCGTCACCTGCGGTGACACCTCTCCCAAAGGGAGAGGCCTTGGCAAAAAGATGAAGTTTGCGTGGACTGCCAAGGGCTCCCGCTTTGGGGGAGCTGGCATCGCGTAGCGATGACTGAGAGGGCGAGCCCGCTAAAGGAATAATCATTTCAACTAGGTGAGTGATATGGAACAGCAATACAAGACCGACGCTGAAATTTACGAGGTGCTGGAGCGGGAGATCATTGACCTGACCATCCGGCCGGGCAGCTCCCTGAGCGAGAACCCCTCTGCGCCCGCTTTGGGGCACCGCGTTCCATGATCCGGGTGGTTCTGCAGCGGCTGCAGGAGAAGGGGCTGGTGAAGATCGTGCCGTACAAGGGCTACTACCGTTACCCGGCTCAACCGGGAGATCGTGGATGAGCTCATCTATGAGCGCACCGCCGTGGAAGCCCGCGTCCTGCGGGACTTCTCGCCCAAGTGCACACCGGAGCAGCGGGCACTCATCCGGCGGCGGGCCGATGCCTACGCCGCGCTGGCCCGTGCCGAAGAGATCGACTACAACAAGCTCTATGAGGCAGACCGCCTGCTCCACGAGACATGGTTTGCCGCCATGGGAAAAATGTATCTCTGGCGCACTTTACAGAACGCCCACGCCGATTACAGCCGCTTCCGGATGCTGGACACCATGACCAGCGGCGGGCTGGACGAGGTGATTGCCGACCACCAGAACATCATCGCCGCCATTGAGCGGTGTGATCTTGCCGCCTTTGAGCCGCTGGTGGAGCGCCACCTCTACGGCGGCATCCGGCGGCTTGGCTCCAGGCTCACCGGGGAATATGCCGACTACTTTGAGCCGGAAAAATAATGCTCCCCTTAAAAAATGTTCCACGGGGAACAAAACCGGCACAGCGCCTGCCTGACGCTGTGCCGGTTTTCTTTGCCCGTTTTTTCAGAAGAACACCCCGGAGATGAAGATCTCCAGCCCAATGCCGATGAGGATGATACCGCCCAGCACAGAGGCCTTGCCGGAGAGCCGGGTGCCGAACTCTTTGCCGATGTGCAGGCCCGCCATACAGAGGAAGAAGGTGACGACGGCAATGATGCCGGAAGCTGCCAGCGCCATCAGCCAGCCATACTCCGCAATGGTAAAGCCCACCGAGAGGGCATCGATGCTGGTGGCCACGCCCTGCATAAAGAGGGCACCGGCACTCAGCGCGGCGGCTTCCTCGGTTTCCTCGCCCCGGATGCCCTCGATCAGCATCTTGCCGCCGATATAGCCCAGCAGGGCAAGGGCGATCCAGGGAATGAATTTTTCAAACGAAGAGAACAGCTCCACGATGGTATGGACGCAGACCCAGCCTGTCATGGGCATCACGGCCTGAAAAACGCCAAAGGTGCCCGCAATGATGCACATCCTCTTTCGGGACATGCCGGGATCATGCAGACCGTTTGCCATTGAGACCGAAAACGCATCCATAGCAAGACCCACGCCCAGCAGTGCGCTGGTGAGAAAAAACAAAAAACTCCATTCCATAACTGAATGCCTCCTGAATCTGACCACAATTACGGTGCGGCAAAAACAAAACCCGAGATCGGCGCGCGTGCACGTCCGGTCTCGGGTCATTTTTTACAAATGAACTCCATGTGTTGGGCGTGGTACTCCGCACCATAACACATGAGTCTCGCAAATGAAAGCAAGCCAGACAGCAGTGCTGTCATTGTGTTGACTTGCTGCGCCGTCTGCAAACAGCGCCTGCTACTCCCCCATGGGATTTTGTGATCGTTTCGCTAGTCTATCATATTTTCTGATAGAAGTCTAGGCTAACTTTTCCATTTTCTCTGGCAGGAGAGGCTCACTCCTCAGACGGTGCCTCGGAGGCAGATGCCTCATCGGCAGCTTCCATGGCGGCCAGCTGCTCTGCGGTGGGCTCATCGCCCTCCTCAGCCTCTACCGTCTCGGTCTGGGCTTCATCATCGTGGTCGGTACGGGCCAGGACCATGACCTTATCATTCTCGCCCAGACGCATGACACGGACACCGGAGCCGTAACGGCTCTGCACCGGGATCTCATTGGCGTGCAGGCGGATGATGATGCCCTCCTGGCTGCTCAGCAGCACGTCATCCACATCGTCCACGATCTTGACCGCGGCGACCTTGTCCTTGGAGGCATCGTAGTTGCGGATGCCCTTGCCGCCGCGGGCGGTGATGCGGTAGGTGTCGATGTCGGACCGGCGGCCCTTGCCGTTCTCAGTCACGGTCAGGATGGTGGCGTTCTCACGGCAGATGCAGACACCCACGACCTCGTCGCCCTCGGCCAGCTTGATGGCGCGCACGCCGTGGCCGCTGCGGCCCATGGGACGGGCATCTTCCTCATTGAAGCGGATGGCCTGACCGTTGCGGGTGGCAACGATGAGCATATCGTGGCCGGAGGTCAGTCTTGTCCAAGCCAGCGCATCCCCCTCGTTCAGGGCAATGCCGATCAGACCACTCTTGCGGATGTTGGCGTACTGCTCCAGCGGGGTGCGCTTGATGAGGCCCTGTTTCGTAACCATGGTCACAAAACCACCCTCATTGGCCGTATCCTTGCTCTGGCAGAGCATGTTGGTGACCTTTTCGCCCTCGGCCAGCTGCAGCAGGTTGACGATGTTGGTGCCCTTGCTGGTGCGGCTGCCCTCGGCGATGGTGTAGCCCTTGATGCGGAACAGGCGGCCCTTATCGGTAACGAACAGGACGTAATCATGGGTGGAGCCCACGAACATCTCCTGCACGATGTCCTCTTCCTTGCGGGTCATGCCGGAGATGCCGCGGCCGCCGCGCTTCTGGGCCTGATAAGTGGCCTTGAGCTGGCGCTTGATATAACCGGCCTCGGTCAGGGTATAGACGCACTGCTCTTCAGCGATCAGATCCTCGATATCCACCTCGCCGGTCACGGTCTCGATCTCTGTGCGGCGGTCATCGCCGAAGCGGCGCTTCATTTCCAGCAGCTCGCTCTTGACAATCTCGAGCACGCGGGCATCATCGGCCAGGATCTCTTCCCAATCCCGGATCTTGGCATTCAGGGAGCCCAGCTCTTCCTCGATCTTCAGGATTTCCAGACCAGCCAGACGGCCCAGCTGCAGCTTGACGATGGCGTCTGCCTGCGGATCATCAAAACCGAACTGCTCCATGATGGCAGCCTTGGCCTCGCTCATGCCGCCCTTGCAGGCACGGATGGTGGCGATCAGCTCATCCACGATGTCGGTGGCCTTCTTCAGACCTTCCAGAATATGGGCGCGTTCCCGGGCCTTTTTCAGGTCATACTGGGTGCGGCGGCGGACGACTTCATCCTGAAACTCGACGTACTTCTGGATCATCTGTTTCAGGGTCATGACCTTGGGCACCTTGTGGACGATGGCCAGCATGATGACGCCCACGGTATCCTGCAGCTGGGTGTACTGGTACAGCTGATTCAGGACGACCTGGGGGTTGGCATCCTTGCGCACGTCAATCACGATGCGCATCCCCTTGCGGTTGGTCTCATCGTTCAGGTCGCTGATGCCCTCGATCCGCTTTTCCTTGACCAGATCGGCAATGTTCTCAATGAGGCGTGCCTTGTTGACCATGTAGGGGATCTCGGTCACGATGATCTGGGCGCGGCCGTTCTTCTTTTCCTCAATGGTAGCGCGGCCGCGCAGGGTGATTTTGCCGCGGCCGGTGGCGTAGGCAGCACGGATGCCGCTGCGGCCCATAATGATACCGGCGGTGGGGAAATCGGGGCCCTTGATGTGTTCCATCAGGCCGGGCAGGTCGATGTCCGGGTCCTCGATATAGGCCACACAGCCGTCAATGACCTCGCTCAGGTTGTGGGGCGGGATGTTGGTGGCCATACCAACGGCAATGCCCTGACTGCCGTTGACCAGCAGGTTCGGGAAACGGCAGGGCAGAACGCTGGGCTCCTTCTTGGTCTCATCAAAGTTGGGGTCCCAGTCGATGGTATCCTTGTCGATATCGGTCAGCATCTCCACGGCCATACGGCTCATGCGGGCCTCGGTATAGCGGTAAGCAGCCGGGGGGTCGCCGTCCACCGAACCGAAGTTGCCGTGGCCGTCCACCAGTGGGTAGCGCAGGGAGAAATCCTGTGCCAGACGGACCATGGCATCGTAGACCGATGCGTCGCCGTGGGGATGGTAGGAGCCCAGCACCGCACCAACGGTGTCGGCGGATTTGCGGTAGGGATGGCTGGGGTCGTTGCCGCGCTCGTGCATGGTGTACAGAATGCGGCGGTGAACAGGCTTCAAACCGTCGCGCACATCGGGCAGGGCGCGGGACACGATGACTGACATGGAGTAGTCCAGGAACGCGGTCTCGATCTCCTTCTTGACATCGCGGATGATCTTTTTGGTACCGCTGCCCGGTATCATCACATAATCTTCTTCCATTGTTTCCTCCAATTACACATCCAGCTTCGCGTACTGGGCGTTGGTCTCGATAAAGCGGCGGCGGGGCTCCACCTGGTCGCCCATCAGGATGGTAAAGGCTTCATCGGCCTTCTCGGCATCCTCAATGGTGATCTGAACGATGACGCGGTTATCGGGGTTCATGGTGGTCTCCCACAGCTGTTCGGGGTTCATCTCACCAAGGCCCTTATAGCGGTTGACCTTTGCGCCGGGCATCTCCTGCGAGAGGATGGCCATTTCAGCATCGTTGTAGGCGTACTTGATGGTGTTGCCCTTCTGCACCTTGAACAGGGGCGGCTGAGCGACATAGACATGGCCCTGCTCGATGAGGGGGCGCATATAGCGGAAGAAGAAGGTCAGCATCAGGGTGCAGATGTGAGAACCATCGACATCGGCATCGGCCATGATGAACACTTTGTCATACCGCAGCTTGGAAATATCGAACTCGTCGCCGATGCCGCAGCCCAGTGCCAGCACGACAGGCATCAGCTTGTCGTTGCCGTAGATGCGGTCGGCACGGGCCTTTTCCACGTTCAGCATCTTGCCCCACAGGGGGAGGATGGCCTGAATGGCGGAGTCACGGCCCATCTTGGCAGAGCCGCCTGCAGAGTCACCCTCGACGATGAAGATCTCGGTGCGGGTGGGGTCTTTTTCGCGGCAGTCTGCCAGCTTGCCGGGCATCCGGCTGGTCTCGAGGGCGCTCTTGCGGCGCACCAGCTCACGGGCCTTCTTGGCGGCGGCGCGGGCGCGGGCGGCCTGGGTGGCCTTTTCAAAGATGGCCTTTGCCACGCCGGGGTTCTCCTCAAGGAATTCCATCAGCTTGGAGTAGACCATGTTGGAAACAAGGTGCGGATCTCCGTGTTGCCCAGCTTTGCCTTGGTCTGGCCCTCGAACTCCGCCTCCTGCAGCTTGACGGAGATGACGCAGATGAGGCCCTCGCGGACATCGGAACCGGAAAGGTTCTCGTCCTTATCCTTCAGCAGGCCGTGGCTGCGGCCGTAATCGTTGAACACGCGGGTCAGGCTGTTCTTGAAGCCCTCCTCATGGGTGCCGCCGTCCGGGGTGTGGACGTTGTTGGCAAAACTCAGCAGCAGCTCGTTGTAGCTGGAGTTATACTGCAGCGCGATCTCGGCCATGCCCCGCTCGGTCTGGCCCTTGAGGTAGATGACATTGGGGTGGAGCACCTCCAGATTGCGCTTTTCGCCCAGATAGGTGACAAAGCTCTTGATGCCGCCCTCATAGCACATGACCTCGGTGCGGTAGCAGGGGTCGCCCTCCTGGCCGTCCTCCAGAACGGGGGGTATAGAGCTCCCGCTCATCGGTCAGGGTGATCTTGACACCGGCGTTCAGGAAGCTCTCCTCGCGCAGACGCTTTTCCAGCGTCTCGAAGTTATAGACGGTGGTGTCCTTGAACATCTCGGGGTCGGGCTTGAAGGTAACGCGGGTGCCGGTGACCCCCTCGGCCACCGTGCCCAGACACTTCAGGGGGCCGTCCGGGTCGCCGCGGCGGAAGGTCTGCTCGTATTCATGGCCGTCGCGGCGGACATTGACCGTCAGCCACTCAGAGCAGGCGTTGACCACGGACGCGCCAACACCGTGCAGGCCGCCGGCCACCTTGTAGCCGGAGTTGTCGCCGCCGAACTTGCCGCCCGCGTGCAGCACCGTATAGACGACGGTGACGGCGGGCAGACCGGTATCGGCCTGGATATCCACGGGGATGCCGCGGCCGTTGTCGATCACCTCGATGATGTTGCCCTTTTTGATGGTCACCTCGATGTGGTTGCAGTAACCGGCCAGCGCCTCGTCGATGGCGTTGTCCACGATTTCGTAGACCAGATGATGCAGGCCCCGCTCACCGGTGGAGCCGATATACATGCCGGGACGCTTGCGCACGGCCTCCAGACCCTTCAGGACCTGGATCTCGCTGGCATTATACTCATGGTCGGTCGCGGTTTCCACATTGGTGCTGGTGATGATTTCCTCTGCCATATCCTTTCTCCCTTTACTTGATATTTTTTCAATCGATTGGATCGTTGTTGACTTTTTCAGAACGACATTTCGGTGCGCCGCTTCATGGCCGCGCTGGACAACTCCGAAAGATAAACGGTGTCCACAGGGGCATCGGCCAGAACATAACACTGGGGCAGGTCATCCGAAAGGCTGACCACGGCCCCATTCTTCTGGGCATAGTTGAGAAATTCCCGCCCCCGGGGGAGACGGTGGTGGTCTCCAGATTGAAGATGCCGATGATGTCACGGTCATTCAGGACATAGTCCCGGCCCAGATGGATATACATTGCGTATATTCTCCCGCAGATGCAGACTCCATATTCTGTCGCATTTTCCGCATTCTATGCAATGCAGTGATGCAACATTTCTCCATTTCAGATTTTACTCAGGACACCGCCGTTCATGCGGTAGACCTCGCCATCTGTTTTCAGGAAGGCCGTATCGTCACAGCTGGTAACGAAGGTCTGCTTTTCCCGCATCCGGGTCAGCAGATACTGCTTGCGGCCATCATCCAGCTCACTGAGCACGTCGTCCAGCAAGAGGACGGGATGCTCCCCGGTGATGGCGGCAGCGGCGGCGGCTTCGGCCATTTTCAGGCTGAGCACCACACTGCGCTGCTGCCCCTGGCTGGCAAACACTCTGGCGGGCTGGCCGTCCAACTGCAGCTCCAGATCTTCCCGGTGGGGGCCGCACAGGCTCTGCCCGGCCCGGACTTCCTCGTTCTGGCGGGCTTTGAGCAGAGCCGCCAGACCACCCGGCTCAAACTGAGCGGCATATCGCAGCTCCATCCGCTCCGCCCCATGGGAAAGCTCCTCGTAATTGGCACAGGCCAGCGGGGCCAGCCGTTCCAGGTAGGCCCGCCGCCGCTGCTGGATGGCTTCCCCCTGCGCGGCAAGCTCGGTGTTCAGCACCTCGAGCAGGGCCATTTTTTTCAGCGTAGGGACGTTCCTGCCCGGCAGGAGCGCGGCGCAGCAGCGCGTTTTTCTGCTGCAGGGCCCGCAGATAGCGGCGGTACACGGTCAGGTAGCCGGGGTAGAGCTGACAGAGGGCGGCATCCAGAAATTTGCGCCGCCCCTCGGGTGCTCCCTTGACCAGGCTCAGGTGGCCGGGGTCGAACACGACAGCCGGAAAACTGCCGGCCAGCCCTGCTGCCCGCCTGGGTGCTGCCCCGTTCACCGAGGCGTACCGCCCGGGCCGCTGGGAATCCGGAGTGCCCACCGTCAGCCGGACACGGTTCGGCTCGTCAGGCTCCTGTTCCTCCTGCTGCGCCCGGGCGTGGAGGCTTCCAGCACGGCAAAGGGTTCGCCCCGCCGCACCAGCTCTGCATCCTTGCCGCCCCGGAAGCTCTTGCCGCCGGTCAGCAGCCAGATGGCCTCCAGCAGGTTGGTCTTGCCCTGGCCGTTGTTGCCGCAGATCACGGTCAACTCCCGGCCCGGGGTCAGGCTTGCCGATGCAATATTGCGGTAATTCGTTACTTCTAAGGAAAGCAGGCGCATGGTTTACTGGCCCTGTCCCACTTCCACGGTCTGGCCGTCCAGCTCGACGACATCCCCGGCGCGGCACTTTTTGCCCCGCATGGTACAGACCTCACCGTTCACCTTGACAGCACCGCCCTGCACCAGCTCTTTGGCTTCGCCGCCGGTCTCACACAGGCCTGCATATTTCAGCAGGGCATCCAGCTTGATAAATTCCGTATGGATGAGAATTTTTGCATTTTTATGCCTCTCAATCATTCTTGAAGCGGACGGGCAGGACCAGATACAAAAAGTCGCTGCCCTCGGTAGGCAGAACCTTGACCGGGCTCAGCGGGCCGCTGATCTCCAGCTTGACCTGTTCGGTGCGGGCGTTGCGAGGGGCATCCAGCAGATAGCGGTTGTTGAAACCGATCTCCCCCTCATCGCCCTCGCACTGCGCGTTGAATTCATCCACCACGCGGCCCAGATTGGTCTGGCAGCGGACCACCACTTTACCCTCTGTAAAACTGATGCGGAGGGGATTTTTTAAACGCTCTGTAATGATCAGGGAGGCACGCTCGATGGTCTCGATGAACTCCTTGGTGTCCAGAACCACGCTGGTGCGGCTGCCATTGGGGATCACGTTGTGGTAGTTGAGGAATTCGCCCTCGATCAGGCGGCTCATGATGGTGTAACCGGCGGTGGTGAACACCACATAGCGGCGGTTTGCGGAGATGTGCACGGTCTCCTCGTCGTCGTTGGCCAGCAGGTGGGAGACCTCGTTCATGGTCTTGCTGGGCACGATGATGCGAATCTCCTTTATGGCTTCCACCGGCCGCTCCACAATGGCCAGACGGTAGCCGTCCAGCGCAACAACGGTCAGCTTATCCGGCGAAATCTCAAATAATTCACCGGTATGCGCAGGTTTTTTCTCATCCTGACTGACGGCGTACAGGGTGCGCTCGATCATATCACGGAGCACGCCGGTCTTGATGTTCAGGGTCTCCTCGGCACCGGTGTTGGGCAGCTCGGGGAAATCAGTGGGGTTCATAGACTGGATCTCGAACTGTGCCACACCGCTCTGGATGGTGGTTTTTCCGTTTTCGGTAGATTGGATGTTGATCTGGCCGGAAGGCATCCGGCTGACCATGCTGCTGAGCAGCTTGGCGTTCAGTACCACTTCGCCGGGCTCTTTGACATTGGCATCAATGGTGGTCACGATGCCCATTTCCAGGTCGTAGCCGGTCAGGTTGAGCTGGAAGCCTTCGGCTTTTAGTAGGATGCCTTCCAGCACAGGGATGGTAGAGCGCAGAGTGACTGCTTTGGATACGCCGTCAATGGCTGCACTCAGAAGAGTTTTGTCGCAGATGATGTTCAATTGCGCGTCTCTCCTTATTTTGGATTCAAGTTTTGAGGTCTTTTCTCCCATAAAACAGGGACAAAACCTCCAAATCTATATTGAACTTGTTGTAGTATTCGTAGTAGGGGCTGGGGAAGATGTGGAAAAGTCGGAAAATGTGTGGAATGGTGCGGCTCCGTGGTTTTCCACCGGCTTGTGAATGCAGTGTGAAAGGCTTGTGGAAAGGGCTGGAACTGCTTTTTCTTTCCACGGCGGGTGTGCAAAACAGAAGTTGAATGTTGAAAACTCGGTGGAAAGAGTGGAGAACTTTGTCGTCTGACCACAATATCTTGTTCTGTTTTCCCGGATTACCCTGTATTTCTCCCCATATTTGGGGTTTTATCCTCTGTGAGAGTATGACTTTTGCCCCTGTTTTCCCGTCAGGCCTTGACGTTCTTGATGATGTCGCTGACGGTTTCGCGCAGGTGCTGGTCATTCTTCATGTCCCGCTCCATGGTCTTGAGGGAGTAGACGATGGTGGAGTGGTCACGGCCCGAGAACTCCCGGCCGATCTCCTCCATGCTCATGCCGGTGACCTCGCGCAGGATGTAGATGGCCACACGGCGGGCCGAGGCGACGTTGGCATTCCGCTTGGTACCGCGAATGTCGGCGGGGGAGACGTTGAAGGTGCGGGACACTTCGCCCACGATCTTCTCGATGGTGACGGGCACCGGCTGGGTCTCGTTCAGGATGTCCTTGATGGCATTCTGGGCCACACTGATGACAGGCTGGATGCCCTCCAGCATGTAGTAGGCGTTCAGCTTTTTCACTGCGCCCTCCAGCTGGCGGATGTTGTTTTTCAGGTGGTTGGCGATGAATTCCGCCACATCCTCGGGCAGATCCAGGTGGAGCAGCTCGGCCTTACGCTTGACGATGGCCACGCGGGTCTCGAAATCAGGCGGCTGGACATCGGCGGTCAGGCCCCATTCAAAGCGGGTGCGCAGGCGCTCTTCCAGGCTCTTGATCTCCTTGGCCGGGCGATCAGAGGCGATCACGATCTGCTTGTGTGCATCGTGCAGGGAGTTGAAGGTGTGGAAAAACTCCTCCTGGGTGGATTCCTTGCCGGCGATGAACTGGATATCGTCCACCAGCAGCAGGTCGGCCACGCGGTACTTCATCCGGAAGTCCTCGGTGCTGCCGGACGCGGATGGCGGCAATCAGCTCGTTGGTAAACTGCTCGCAGGTAACGTACATGATGACGAAATCGGGGTGGGTGCGCTTGATCTCGGTCTGGATGGCCGTGAGCAGATGGGTCTTGCCAAGGCCGGAGCCGCCGTAGATGAACAGCGGGTTGTATGCGCCGGAGGGATTGGCCGCAACCGCCTGCGCCGCAGCAAACGCAAACTGGTTGGAGGGACCCTTGATGAAGTTTTCGAAGGTGAACTCGTAATTGCCCTGGGGCGAGGCGGGGTTTGCCTCGTACTGCTGGGCCAGCACCACCTCATGGGGCGGGGTGCTGGGCACCACCAGCGTGATGTCCACGTCGAAGCCCAGCACGGTCTTGAAGGCTTCCTTGAGCAGGCCAAGGTAGCGGTCCGTCACGATCTTGCAGATGAAGTCGTTGCGCACCGAAAGGGTGATGTGGCTGGAATCCTCAAAGCTGATCGGCTCCAGTCCGTCGATATAGAGATTATAGGTCGGCTCGGCCATCTGCGTTTTGCAGTACGCCTGGGCGGCCTCTAAAACGTCCTTGAAAGAATCCATAAAACATCCACTCCATTGAATTGGTCGAAGTTTTCAACAATGCTGCTGATACCCCGTTAGTATACCACAAAAATCTCCCTGCGTCTATATTCTATAATGTAATTTATAATACATAAGAAAAGACGCTCCATCGTGCCCTCGCGGGCTCTTGTGTCCAAGGCGGTTTTTGGCCACAAGATATGGTGGAAGAAAAGTTTTCCACGGAGAACCGGTGAAAAAAAAAGTTGAAAGCTTTTTTCACAAAGAAATTTGAAAAAAGTTTGCTGGAAAGTGAAAAAAACGCTTGACAGAAGGGGATAGTGTGCGATATACTGTTGAATTGCAAGCCTGTCCCCAATTTGGGACCAGAAATACCCCATTACCGGGGACGAGTTTTTACGGAGGATACAACCATGAAGAGAACTTTTCAGCCCAAGAAGCGTCATCGCAAGGAAGTTCATGGCTTTCTGACCCGCATGAGCACCAAGAACGGCCGCAAGGTCATCAATGCTCGCCGTGCTAAGGGCCGCAAGAGCCTGACCGTCTGATCCCGCTTTGCCAGGGATCCGGCGCAGAATTGAACATGCGCACAAAAGACTGCTGATCCAGAATTGGCGGTCTTTTCTCTTATTTTGGACGTTCTGCGCGCGGAATGACTAAAAATTTGGCAAAAGATTTGGCACAAAAACGCCCGGACAGCCTTTTCATGTCGGCGTTTTTTTTGCTATACTGAATTTTGAACTTTGCCTTTAGGGAAGTTCTGCGATTTTTTAACCGAAAAGGAGGCGACGGAGCAGTGCGCTATCGTCCCATCCGCCGCAACAGCGAGTTTGGCCGCGTGTATGCCCGCGGCAAGTCCTATGTGAACCCGGCGCTGGTGCTGTATGTGCTCAAGACCCGCGGCAAAAAGACCCGCGTGGGCCTGACAGCCACCAAAAAGATCGGCCATGCCGTCCAACGCAACCGCGCCCGCCGCGTGATGAAGGCTGCCATTGATGAGCATCTGGATCAGAACATCGGCGGCTATGATCTGGTGTTCGTGGCCCGGGGCATGACCCCCGCCTGAAGAGCTGGCAGCTCAGCGAAGTGGTGGCCAAGCTCTTTGCCCAGGCTGGCCTGCCCGACAAGGCAAAGCAGCCGGGCGCAAAGCCCCCTGCCACGGTCCCGCCCGCAGACCGGGCCGCAAAACAGTGAATCCCGTCTCCCGCGTCTGCCGGAACGCGCTCTGTGCGCCCATCCGATTCTACCAGCGCTTTATCAGCCCGGGGCTGGGCCGCAACTGCCGCTTTACCCCCACCTGCAGCCAGTATGGCATAGAAGCCATCCAGACCCATGGCTGCATCAAGGGCTTGCTGCTCACCGCATGGCGCATCGCCCGGTGCAACCCGCTTGGCCGGTGGGGCTTTGACCCGGTGCCGCCCAAAGGCCGCTGGGTGAGCAAGGAGAGAAAGCTCTCGGTATCGAAATTATTTAAAAGGCGGCATGGATAGTTCGGCGGGGAGTTTCTCCGAGGACCGTCCGCTGGGGGGGGACCCTGCTGCCGCAGGCAGTAGGGCGGGCGATGGAATGGCCTGCAACGACAGCGACCGCCGCCAGTGGCGGATGCAGGAAGCTGTTGTTGGGGCCGCGGCCAGCAAGACGCAAGCAATGCGCGGCGGATGCTGGGAGCCGCAATCCGTACTCGTGTCCGAGGAGAAAGCTACCCGTCGGACCTGTATAACCAGCTTCTTGTGACGCTCCGCACTGTGGGCGGGGTGTCCTTCTCATAAAAAATCTAAACGTCCCGCACCACAGGCGGGGCAGAATGGACGAAACTATGAATCCTTTGTACATCCTGGGCTGGCCCTTGGGCTATGTAATGGAGTGGATCTACAAGCTGATCCCCAACTACGGCTGGGACATCATCCTGTTCACCCTGCTCATCACCGTGATCAAGATCCCCCTCCAGCTCAACCAGCAGAAGAGTATGGCCCGCATGAGCGCTTTCCAGCCCATGGTGGCCGAGATCCAGAAAAAGTACCGCGACAAGCCCGAAAAGCAGCAAGAAGAGCTGATGAAGCTGCAGGAGCAGGGCTACAAGCCCACCGCAGGCTGTATGCCCATGCTGGTCAACTTCCTGGTCATGTTCGGTGTTATCGAGGTGGTGTACCGCCCGCTGCAGCGCATCTTCCACATTGGTGCCGATGCCCTGACCGCCGCAGGTGAGGCCCTGACTGCCATGGGCATCAGCTTTACCACCGTGACCCGCGACACCAACATCATTGCACAGGTCATTGCAGGCGAGAGCACCGTCTCCTCCTGCTTCACCCCGGATCAGGTGGCTACCATCACCGAGTTCGGCCAGCACATGGATTTCTTTGGCATCGACCTGACCCGTGTGCCCCAGTACAGCCTGGCTGCAGAGAACCTGCCCCTGCTGATCCTCCCGGTCCTGGCGATCGTGACCATGTTTCTGTCCACCCACATCAGCATGAAGGCCAGCGGCCAGGAAATGCAGGGCAGCATGAAGCTGACCATGTATATGATGCCGCTGATGTACGTCTTCTTCTGCTTCACCGTGCCCAGCGCTTTCTCTCTGTACTACGTTGTTTCCAACATCCTGATGACCGTGCAGAGCCTGTTGATGAAGAAGATCTACGACCCTGAGAAGATGAAGGCAGAGGTCGCCGCCGAGATGGCTGCCCGCAAGAAGGAGCAGAAGCGCGGTGTAAAGAGCACCACCATCAAGGTCACGGATGAAAAGACCGGCGAGGTCGTGGAGAAAAATATCTCCGCCAGTGAAATGAACAAGCGCCGCCTGGAGTATGCCCGCAAGCTGGATGAGGAGCGCTATAAGGACGAGCGCACCGTTCCGCTGAGCGAGCTGCAGAACAAAAAGGAGGATTGACGGTTATGATCCGTACGCAGGAAGCGACCGGCAAGACGGTCGATGAAGCCCGCGCAAAAGCCTGCGCCCTGCTGGGCGTGCAGGCCGACGACCTGAATGTGAGCTATGAAGTGCTCGAAATGCCCCAGAAAACCGGTTTTCTGGGCCTGAAGACCACCCCCCCCGCCAAGGTGCGTGTGAGCGTGGAAGAGCCCGATGCCCCGGCCGCTCCCGTGGTGGAGGAGAAGGTGGAGCCTGAGGTGAAGCCTGTTGTGGAGGAAGCTCCCGCTGAGGAACCCAAGGCCGAGGAGCCTGCCGCTGCCCCTGTGGCAGAGGAGGCCGCTCCTGCTGAGGAGACTGCTGACCCTGCCGCAGAGGGTGAGGAGCCGGAAGTTCCCATCAACATCGAAGAAAACGCCAAGGTCAAGGCCGCTGTGGACTACCTGAAGGAAGTCATTGCCCTGATGGGCGTGGAGAATGTCACTTTCAGCGCCGTGCAGAAGGGCGAGGCCACCATCATCCGTCTGGATGGCGAGAAGCTGGGTGCTCTGATCGGCCGCCGCGGCGAGACCATGGAAAGCCTGTCCTATCTGGCAAGCCTGGTGGCCAACCGGCTGCCCGGCGAGTACATCAAGCTGGGCCTGGACGTGGCCGGATACCGCGGCAAGCGGGAGAAGGACCTGACCGTGCTGGCACAGCGCATTGGCAACAAGGTGCGCAAGACCGGCCGCAGCTTTGCCATGGAGCCCATGAACCCCTACGAGCGCCGCATCATCCACTCTGCCATCGGCAAGATGGAGGGTGTGCGCAGCGAGAGCAAGGGGGAAGGCCGTGACCGCCGTGTGGTCATCTACTCCACTGCTCCCGATGCCCAGACCGACAACACCTACGGCGAGCGCCGCCCGCGGGGGGCAATGGCCGCCGCCCCGGCGGCAACCGCAATGGCGGCTTCCGCGGCGGACGCGGCAGCAGCTCCCGGAATGGCGGTCCCCGCAATGGCCGTCCCGCAGGCAGCCGCGGTCCCCGTCCTTCCAGCGTGCCTGAGCGCACCTATGCTCCCCGTGACGCAGAGACTGCCGCACCCGTGGCACCCAAGCGCACCGAGCGCGTGGATGATTTTGCCGATTTCAGCTTTGGCAAGATCGAGCTGTAAACTCCGCTGAGTTTTGCACAATGCTGCCCCCTTCCGGTGGAAAACTGGAAGGGGCTTTTTGTCTCTTTCCTTTTTTCGTCGCTTCGTGATACAATAATTCTGATTTGAGAGCGGAGGGAGAGCACCAACATGGAACATTCAACGATCGCGGCCATTGCAACCGCGCCCGGCGCAGGCGGCATTGCCGTGGTGCGCCTGTCCGGCCCGGAGAGCTATGCCGTGGCGGCAAAGGTGTTCTGCCCGGCCAACCCGGCAAAGCGGGTAGAAGATGCCAAGGGCTACACCGCTCTGTTTGGGCATTTCATGGAAGGGGAGGAAGCCTTTGACGAGGGCGTGGCCCTCTTCTTCCGGGCACCCCACAGCTACACCGGCGAGGATGTGGTGGAGCTTTCCTGCCACGGCGGCAGTGCGGTGGCCCGGCGGCTGGTGGAAAGCTGCATCGCAGCCGGTGCCGCCCCCCCGCCGCCCCCGGCGAGTACACCCGCCGTGCCTTCCTCAACGGCAAGCTGGGGTTGACCCAGGCCGAGGCCGTTATGGACCTGATCTCTGCCGATGGCAGACAGGGTGCGGCGCTGGCCAATGCCTCCCTGAACGGCGCGCTGGCGAAGAAGATCGGGGCTGAAAAGGATGCCCTGACCGCCCTGCAGGCCCATCTGACTGCCTGGGTGGATTTCCCCGAGGAGGACGTTCCCGCACTGGAGGATGCCCAGCTGGTATCCACCCTGACTGCCGTGAAGGGAGAGCTGGACACCCTCATCCGGAATTATGATGCCGGTGCTGTCCTGCGGGAGGGTGTGGACTGTGCCATCGTGGGGCGGCCCAATGCGGGCAAGTCCACCCTGCTCAATCTGCTGGCCGGGTTCGACCGGGCCATCGTCACCCCCGTGGCGGGCACCACCCGGGATGTGGTGGAGCAGGCCGTCCGGCTGGGGGACATCCGGCTGAACCTGTTCGACACGGCCGGTCTGCGGGAGACCGAGGATGCGATCGAGGCCGAAGGCATCCGCCGCAGCTGGAAAAAGCTGGACGAGGCGGGGCTGATCCTGGCGGTGTTCGATGGCTCTGAACCCCTGACCCGGGAGGATCTTGCGTTGGCGCAGCGGTGTGCTGGCCGCCCGGCCATTGCACTGGTCAACAAAGAGGACAAGCCCACTCAGTTTGACGCAGAGATCATTGCAGGCGGTTTTGCCATGGTGATCCCGGTCTGCTGCCAGGAAGAGGGGAGCCGCAGGGTGATCGCTGCTGCCGTTGCCCGCCTGCTGGGCACCAACAACATCGACCCCCACGCTGCCAGCCTCTCGGGCCAGCGCCAGCTTGCCGCCGCCACCCGCGCGCGGGATGCAGTGGCCGGTGCGCTGGATGCGGTCAGCGACGGGTTTGGGCTGGATGCCGTATCGGTCTGTGTGGACGATGCGCTGGATGCCCTCTGTGACCTCACCGGCGAAAATGCGTCGGAGAATGTCATCAATGAAGTGTTTGAGCGGTTCTGTGTGGGGAAGTAATGAGGAATGTTCTCTTTTTGCTTTCCACCGATTTGAAGTCGCTGCGCGACGGGCTGTGTAGGTACAGTTTCGATTGTTCCATTGACAATAGAGGGAATCCGAAAAAGTTATGAACCATTTAGGAGATTATGATGTGATCGTAATAGGCGCGGGCCACGCTGGCATTGAAGCGGCCCACGCTGCTGCCACGCTGGGTGCCAAAACGGCAGTGTTTACCATGAGCCTGGATGCCATTGGCAACATGCCCTGCAACCCCAGCATCGGCGGAACTGCAAAAGGAACGCTGGTACGCGAATTGGATGCGCTGGGCGGTGTGATGGGCCTTGCGGCGGATGCCACCTACCTGCAGAGCCGGATGCTGAACAAGGGCAAAGGCCCTGCCGTTCATGCCCTGCGCGTTCAGACCGACCGCAAGCGCTACCACGAATATATGAAGCACGCCCTTGAACTCACACCCGGCCTTGCCATCCATCAGGCCGAGGTGGTGGGCATTGAGGTGGAGAACGGCCATGTCAAGGGCGTGGTGACCCAGCTGAACGGGGAGTACAGCGCAAAGTGTGTGGTCATTGCCACGGGCACCAATCTGGGTGGCAAAATTTTTGTCGGTGATGCGTGGTATGCTTCCGGCCCTGACGGGATGCACGCCGCTAATGCCCTGACCGAAAGCCTGAAAGCCGTCGGTCTGCCCCTGCGGCGGTTCAAGACCGGTACCCCTGCCCGTGTCCACAGGAGAAGCATCGACTTCTCCAAGCTGGAATGCCAGCCCGGCGACCCGGACAGTGAACTTCAGCCCTTCAGCTTTCTGACGGATGCACCCATGCACAACAAGGTCGAATGCTGGATCGCCTATACCAACCCTGAGACCCACCGGATCATTCTGGACAACATCCAGCGCAGCCCGCTCTATGGCGGCATGATCGAAGGAGTTGGTCCCCGGTACTGCCCCTCCATTGAGGATAAGGTGGTGCGCTTTGCGGGCAAGGACCGGCACCCCATCTTTGTGGAGCCCTGCGGCGAGAACACAGAGGAGATGTATCTGCAGGGTGCGTCCAGCAGCCTGCCTGAGGATGTGCAGAACGCCTTTTACCGGAGCATTCAGGGCTTTGAACACATCGAAATCATGCGCCCGGCCTACGCCATCGAGTATGACTGCGTAGACCCGACCAGCCTGGAAGCCACGCTGGAGAGCAAGGTGGTGCGGGGCCTGTATGGCGCGGGCCAGTTCAACGGCACCTCCGGCTACGAGGAAGCTGCTGCGCAGGGTCTGCTGGCCGGTCTGAACGCCGCCCGCAGTGCAAAAGGGGAGAGCCAGCTGATCCTGGAGCGCCAGACCAGCTATCTGGGTACGCTGGTGGATGACCTTGTCACCAAGGGGGTCATGGACCCTTACCGCATGATGACCAGCCGGAGCGAGTACCGCTTGACCCTGCGGCAGGACAACGCCGATCAGCGGCTGACCCCCATTGGCCGGGAGTATGGTCTGGTGCAGGATGACCGCTGGGCAAAATACCAGCACACCCAGAGTATTCTGGAAGCGGAGCGCCGCCGTCTGCACGAGACCCATCTGCGCACCGCTGACCTGCGCGCTGCCATGGAAGCAGCCGGGCTGACCCCTGCCGCGGAGGGCGGCATTGCCGAAGAATTGCTCCGCCGCCCCGAGATCAGCTATCCGCTTTTGGCGGGTGTGATCGGCTGGGGCGAGGGCATCACCCCCATGCTGGCCGAGCGGCTGGAGACCGAGATCAAGTACGCAGGCTACATTGCAAGGCAGGATCGGATGATCCGTGACGTGGCCCGCCACGAAAAGACCCTGATCCCCGCAGATTTTGAGTATGCTGATCTGACCGGCCTGACGCTGGAGGCCCGTGAGAAGCTGACCCGCATCCGCCCGAAGAATCTGGGGCAGGCGGGCCGCATCCCCGGCGTGTCGCCCTCTGATGTGGCGCAGCTGAGCATTGCTTTAACAGTGAGAGAGAAAACCTGATGCAATGCCAGGGCCCTCTCCTGGTAGGGGAGCCTTTGGTAGAAAGATAAAAAGAATTGCCTCACACGAAAAGGGACAGATAAATGATCGACAAGAACAGATTAGAACAAAAATGTTCCATGTGGAACATTGCGCTAACCGGGGACCAGCTGGACCAGCTGGATGCCTTTGCGCAGATCCTGGTGGACTACAACCAGAAGGTCAATCTGACCGCCATCACCGACCCGGAGGGCATTGAGGACAAGCACTTCCTCGACAGCCTGCTGTTTGCCAGCCAGCCCGAGGTAGCAGGGAAGATGGTGGACGTGGGTGCCGGTGCCGGATTTCCGGGCATCGTGACAAAGATCTACAAGCCTGAGCTGGAGCTGACCCTGATGGAGCCCACCGGCAAGCGGGTGGAGTTCTTGAAGTATGCCTGCGCTCAGCTGGGCCTGACCGGGGTGGAGTTTGCCAAGGAGCGCGCCGAGGAAGCCGCCCGCAAAGCATGGCGGGAGCAGTTTGATCTGGCCTCTGCCCGTGCGGTGGCGGCTCTGCCCATGCTGGCCGAGTACTGCCTGCCGCTGGTCAAGGTGGGTGGCAGCTTCCTTGCCATGAAAGGCGCTTCCGGCGAGGAGGAGCTGGCTGCAGCCCGCGGTGCCATCCGGAAGCTGGGTGGAGAGTATAAGGAGACCCGCACCCTGCATCTGCCGGGCGGCGATACCCGCACCCTCATCCTCTGCAAAAAAGATTTCGCAAACTCCGACAGCCTACCCCAGAAACGGTGGAAAGATCGCAAAGTCTCCGCTGAAATAACGCAAAACCGCAAGATAAATGCCAAGCCCTGCCGAACGATTCTTCTGGCAGGGCTTTTTGATTTCTGGTACACTGGAACTGCAATGAGTGAATTTTCCACTGTTTCCCGGGAAACAGTGGAAAACTGCGTCACATTTCAGCGAAAGGGGAAAGAATCATGTTTGAATGGAAGAAATCTGCCGGAAAGATCTACACCCTGCCTGTGGAAAGCATCCGTCCCTCGCCGTTTCAGGCTCGGACAGTTTTTGATGAAAAGGAGCTGACGGGGCTGGCCCAGAGCATCCGGGAAAACGGCTTGCTGCAGCCCATCTCGGTGCGAAAAGTGGATGGCGGCTACGAGCTGGTGGCAGGGGAGCGGCGGCTCCGTGCCTGCAAGCTGGCCAGGATGGAGACCATCCCGGCCATCCTCTGCGACTGCGGCGACCAGCGGACTGCGGCGCTGGGTCTGCTGGAAAACATCCCGCGGGAAGATCTGAACCCCTTTGAGCAGGCACAAGGGCTGCGGGATGTGATCGCCCTTTGGGACTGCACCCAGGCCGAGGCGGCCAAGCGGCTGGGCATGGCACAGCCCACCCTTGCCAACAAGCTGCGGCTGCTGCAGCTGACCACCGACCAAAGGCAGTTCGTGCTGGACAATGGCCTGACCGAGCGCCACGCCCGGGCTGTCCTGCGCCTGCCCGAGAACCGGCGGAGCGAAGCCCTTATCACCATTGCCAAGCGGCGGATGAATGCCCGGCAGACCGACCTGTACATTGAGCAGGTGCTCAATGCCGCCGCCCCGGGCAGACACCGCATCTCCATGGTCAAGGATGTGCGCATCTTTGTCAACACCATCGACCATGCCATCCGGCTGATGACGGACAACGGTGTGCCTGCCACGGCCCACAGGGAAGAGCGGGACGGCTATATCGAATACACGGTGCGCATTCCAACCGCAGCCGCGCAAAGATAAAACGCATCGCAATTTTCACAAAAAATGCAATTCCACAGGGTTTTTACGCAAAATAATCAGGAAACCGGTTCAAAAAGCCGCGTTGATGTGCTATACTAGTCTTTAAAGGGGCTTTGCTGGTGGGAAAACAGCGGGGCCCGGCCTCGAATGTTCCACGTGGAACAAATAATTTTCCCGGGAGGAAACAAAGAGCGTGGCTAAAATCGTTGCAATTGCAAACCAAAAAGGCGGCGTGGGCAAGACCACCACGGCCGTGAACCTTTCGTCCTGCGTTGCGGCTCTGGGCAAAAAGACGCTCATCGTCGATCTGGACCCGCAGGGCAATACCACCACCGGTTACGGCATTCCCAAGCGGAGTGTCGATGTGGGTACTTATGAGCTGCTGATCGGTGAGGCGGAGGCAAAGGATGCCATCCGCAAGACCGAGTTCCGCACCGATGTCATCGGTTCCAACACCCGGCTTGCGGGTGCGGGTCTGGAAATGATCGATCTGCCGGGCCGCGAAAGCCGCCTGCGCAAGGCGCTGGCCTCGGTGCAGAAGGACTACGACTTCATCTTTGTGATTGCCCGCCCAGCCTGGATCTGCTCACCCTGAACGGTCTGTGCGCCTGCGACAGCGTGCTTATCCCCATCCAGTGTGAGTATTACGCACTGGAGGGCCTGTCGGAGCTCATCAGCACCCTCAAGACCATCCGCAAGAAGTACAACCCCTATCTGGACATCGAGGGCGTGGTGTTCACCATGTTCTCCGGGCGGTTCAACCTGACGCTGCAGGTGGTGGATCAGGTCAAAAAGTATTTTGGCACCAAGGTCTACAAGACCACCATCCCGCGCACCATCCGCATCTCGGAAGCGCCCAGCTACGGCCAGCCCATCAATTTCTATGAGCCCAAGGGCAAGGGCAGCGAGGCCTATATGGATCTCGCCATTGAGTTCGTAAAGAACAACCGCCCGCATGAACCGGCACGCCGCCGCACAAAAGGGAACAGTGCCCCCGCCGAGCAGAAAAGCGCACTGGAACAAGTGAAGCAGGGGGAAGCGTAACCTATGGCAAAAAAAGGAGGACTGGGCCGGGGCCTGGAAAGTCTGTTTGAGGACACAGCCCCCAGCTTTGAGTCCGATAACCGGATCGAGACGCTGCCCCTGCGGGAGATCGAACCGGACCCGGAACAGCCGCGCAAGACCTTTGATGAGGAAACGCTGGCAGAGCTGGCGGCCAGCATTGCAGAGCATGGTTTGCTGCAGCCCATCGCGGTGCGGCCCCACGGGGTAGACCGCTATCTCATCGTGGCCGGTGAGCGCCGCTGGCGTGCCTGCCGGATGGCGGGCCTGACCGAGGCACCCGTCGTCGTGAAGGATGTTACAGATGAGCAGGCCATGGAGCTGGCGCTGGTGGAAAACCTTCAGCGCGAGGATCTGGACCCGGTGGAAGAAGCACTGGGTATCCGGGAGCTGATGACCCGCTGTGACCTGACCCAGGAGCAGGCCGCCCGCAAACTGGGCAAGAGCCGCAGCGCACTGGCCAACAGCCTGCGTCTGCTCAACCTGCCCGAAACGGTGCTGGAGCTGCTGAAGGGCGGTTTCCTCACCACGGGCCATGCAAAGGTGGTGCTGGGCCTGCCCACCCCGGAGCTGCAGGAGCAGGCGGCACAGATCATTGCCGACCATGAGCTGAATGTCCGGCAGGCAGAGGCCCTGTGCAAGAAGCTGGCCAAGCCCCCAAAGAGCCTGTGGAGCCTGCCCCGCGCGGCACCCTGCCTGTGGAGGTGGAGGAGAGCCTGAAGCAGGCACTGGGCAGTGAGGTCAATGTGGCCTACCACGACGGCAAGGGCAAGCTGACCGTCCATTTCTACTCGGATGAGCAGCTGAAGGCTTTTGCAAACTTATTAGGGCAATATCAGGTTGAGGATTAAACCTCTCCGTCATTGTTGTTGTCTAGTAGGAGAGGCCTTGGCAGCCGATGGAAGCTTTTCGTATACGCCCGACTGAGAGGTTGCACGAAGGCAAGCCTGCCCGAGAAGAAAAACATAGCGATCTAAGGCGCACGCCGCCTTTGAACGGCATGGGAAAGGGCTTACCCGCCCCATGCGAACCGAAATAGAGTAAGGAGAGTAAATCATGCTTGATATCAAATTTGTCCGTGACAACCCGGATGCTGTCAAGGAAAACATCAAGAAGAAGTTCCAGGATGCCAAGCTCCCTCTGGTGGATGAAGTCATCGAGAAGGACGCAAAGTACCGCGAGTGCCTGAAGGAAGTTGAGAGCCTGAAGGCTGCCCGCAACAAGCTGAGCAAGGCCAACGGCCCCCTGTTCGGCCAGCTGAAGAAGTGCACCGACGAGGCCCAGAAGGCCCAGCTGCAGGCACAGATCGATGCCAACAACGCCGCCGTCAAGGCCGATGCGGACAAGATGGCAGAGCTGGAAGCCGAGGAAGCCAAGCTGGCTGACCGCATCCAGGAGATCATGTACACCATCCCCCAGATGATCGACCCCAGCGTGCCCATCGGCCCCGATGACACCTACAACGTGGAGGCTCAGCGCTTTGGCGAGCCTGTGGTGCCCGATTTCCCCATTCCGTACCACACCGAGATCATGGAGAGCTTCGACGGCATCGATATGGACGCTGCAGGCCGCGTGGCCGGCAACGGTTTCTACTATCTGCTGGGCAACATTGCCCGCCTGCACGAGGCTGTGCTGGCTTATGCCCGCGACTTTATGATCGACAAGGGCTTCACCTATGTCATTCCTCCCTTCATGATGCACGGCAACGTGGTGCAGGGTGTGATGTCCTTCCCGGAAATGGATGCCATGATGTATAAGATCGAGGGGGAGGACCTGTACCTGATCGGTACCAGCGAGCACACCATGATCGGCCGCTTCATCGACCAGACCCTGGACGAGGCCACTCTGCCCCAGACCCTGACCTCCTACTCCCCCTGCTTCCGCAAGGAGAAGGGCGCTCACGGCATCGAGGAGCGCGGCATCTACCGCATCCACCAGTTCGAGAAGCAGGAGATGATCGTGGTCTGCCGCCCCGACGAGAGCGCTGACTGGTACGAGAAGCTCTGGAAGAACTCCGTGGAGCTGTTCCGCAGCATGGAGATCCCCGTGCGTCAGCTGAACTGCTGCTCCGGTGACTTGGCTGACCTGAAGGTGAAGAGCTGCGACATCGAGGCCTGGAGCCCCCGCCAGCAGAAGTACTTTGAGGTCTGCTCCTGCTCCAACCTGGGCGATGCACAGGCACGCCGCCTGCACATCCGCGTCAAGGGCAAGGACGGCAAGACCTATCTGGCCCACACCCTGAACAACACCTGCGTGGCTCCTCCGCGTATGCTCATCGCCTTCCTGGAGAACCATCTGCAGGCCGACGGCACCGTGACCATCCCCAAGGTGCTCCAGCCCTACATGGGCGGCCTGGAAGTTATGGTTCCCACCCACAAGAAGGGCTGAGCCTGAGCTTTTCCACAAAGCACTCATAAAATGTTGAAAAAACCCCGCCGTCCGCGTGATGCAGACGGCGGGGTTTTGTTGTGTAGAAAAACAAAAAAAAAAAGCTCCTGATTTTTCAATCAGAAGCTTTTTGGTGACCCGTACGGGAATCGAACCCATGTTACAGCCGTGAAAGGGCCGTGTCTTAACCGCTTGACCAACGGGCCTCAAAAACACAGAGCTTCGCTAAAACCTCCGACATCCATCATCCACTACTGCGGACGACCGTCCCCCTTATCTTAGCGAAACTCTGTAACGTGGTAGCGGTAACTGGATTTGAACCGGTGACACTTCGGGTATGAACCGAATGCTCTAGCCAACTGAGCTATACCGCCATATTTATTTTGTGCACTTGAACAGTGCTTTATTATTATAGCCAATCGACCGCGATTTGTCAACAATTATTTCGCAAAAATTCAAAAATTTCTGAAATATCTCCTTCCATGGCGTGAAAAAGACGCTGTAACAGAAAAAACGTTACAGCGTCTTGTGTAAATCATTCCCGATATTTCTCCATCATTTCCTTGAACAGCACAGCCGGAGAGGGCGGCGTGTAGGTAATGGCGTTGGCACCCGCCGCAATGGTGGCGGAAATGCTCTCGCCGGTCTTGCCGCCGCTGGCGATGATGGGCACATCCGGGAACTGCTCCCGGATCTTTGCCACCACCCGGGGCGTGTCGGTGCTGCAGGCCACATTCAGGATGGATGCCCCGGAATCAATGCGGCTCTGGATGTTGGTGTCCTCTTTTGTCACTGTGATGATGACCGGGATGTCCACCACCCGCGAGACCGCCAGCAGGTTCAGGTCAGAGATGGGGGAATTGAGCACCACGCCCATGGCACCCTGACTCTCCACGTCGCGGGCAAGGTTCAGGGTGCGCACGCCATGGGTGGTGCCGCCGCCCACACCGCAGAACACCGGGATGTAGGATGCCTTGATGATGGCATCGCTGATGGCCTGCTGGGGCGTGAAAGGATAGACCGCGAACACCGCGTCCGCGTCGCAGTTGCGGATGATGGCAAGGTCGGTGGTGAATACAAAGCTTTTCAGCCGCCGCCCGTTGATGACGATGCCGCTGGCGGCATACACCTCCTGGGGCATTTTCAGGATGTTGTGGCGCAGGCGGCTTTCTACGTTGGGGGAAGTTTTCTTTTCAGCTGCCATGGGCAAGTCCTCCGTTTCTCAATTGTTTCAAATAGGAACTATATTATAGAAAAACAGGGGAGTTTATGCAAGAAACATCCTGTGAACAGTCTGCAAATAAAAATCGACCCTCTCCGTCCGTGCTTCACAGCACCGGAGAGGGTCGTTCCTTTAATGTGTTCTAACGTATTCTAAAATATCCTCAGGCACGCTGGCCAGTGCATCGGCTCCGGCGGCAGTCAGCTCTGCGCGGCCCCGGAAGCCCCACAGCGCCCCCATGGCAGGCAGACCGGCATTGTGTCCGGTCAAGATATCTACATCGCTGTCGCCCACAAACAGGGTGCTGGCAGGGTCTGCGTGCAGGTCCTGCATCAGGCTGTAAACACCGGTGGGGTCGGGCTTGGTGGGCACGCCCGGGCGGCTGCCCCGCACCAGAACAAACCGACCTGCCCCGAAATAATGCTCGATGATCTTGCCGCACAGCGGGTCAGCCTTGTTGGAGAACACCGCGCACTGCACGCCTGCGGCGTTCAGCACGTCAATGAGGGCAGCAATGCCCGGGTAAGGCGCGGTCTTGTCCTCCTTGTGGGTATCGTACCGGGCGGTAAACTCCGCCAGCGTAGCTGCCAGCTGCTCCGGCGTGCGGGCATTTTCCGGCGAGAAGCGCTCCACCAGCTTCGGGATGCCGTTGCCCACCATGTGCTTGAACTGCTCCACCGTAAACTCCGGCCACCCATGCTGTGCACACACCCAGTTGCCTGCATCAGCCAGGTCGTCGATGGTGTTCAGCAAAGTGCCGTCCAAATCAAATAATACCGTATGAATCATAACAATTTTACTTCCCCTAAAAACAATAACTTTATCTTTATGCCAAGGGCTCCCCTTATTGGGGGAGCTGTCGCCGATCGGCGGCTGAGAGGTTTAATTCGTTTCCATAAATCTGAAAAATTTCTCCGCATCCCGCAGCGGCACGCTCCTCACCTTGAGCTTTACCCAGCCGGGAAAGGTCAGGGTCAGGTTGGTGCGGCCAATGCTGGCAGCCCAGGGGCTTTGTGCTGCGGTCAGGCAGACATCCGGGTGAAACACACAGATGCAGTGCAGGTAGAGCCCCTGCTGCCGCCGCAGGGTCATGCGGCCCTCCCGCAGCCAGAGGCCCTCCCGCCGGTAGCCAGCCGCGGCTCCGGCCAGCAGTGCCCCAAAGAAGAGCGTGGGGATAAGCAGGGTCACGGTCAGCTGGGGCAGCACTGTGGCCGAGACCAGCGTCAGCAGGAGGCAGAGGGCAAAGGGAATGCCTGCCGGTGCAAAAAAGATGAGACTGCGCTGCTCGGTGCGGGCCAGCAGGTCGGGCGGCATCCGGAACTCCGGCAGCAGCTCCCGGAACAATGCTTCCTCGCCGCTGCGGTAGACGAACAGCGGCAGCGGGAGCAGCCGCCTGCCGTTACAAAGACCGGCCAGCGCTTCATCAGCCGGGCGGCGGGGGAGATGCGGACATCTGCAAAGCTGATCTCGCTTGTCCGCACCCGGCACTCGAAGTGCCCCAGCCAGCCGCCCCTGCTGCCGATCTGGTCGGCCGTGTGCCAGACAGTGTAGTGCACGGTCTGGGCAAAGCTGCGCATCAGGCTGGCCCCCAGCAGAAAGCCTGCGGCCGCCAGCAGCCATGCCGCGCCTGCAGGGAGCCACCGCGCCGCGAAGCGGGCCAGAAAGCTCACCTGGATCTGGGCAAAAATGGCAGGGTTCCAGTCCGGAACATCCCGGGTCTGGCGCACGGCCAGCACGAACAGGGCCAGCGTGGAGAGGCCGTTGGCCCCCAGAAAACCCAGCGCCGCCCGCTCCCCTCCGGCAGGCCGGTGCAGGGTAGGCTTTACCAGAGGCATCAGCTGGTCTGCCACCGCCTCGGCATCGGCTTTGGGCAGGCAGACGAAAGGGCGTGCTTTTGCGCCGCGCCCACCGGGTAAAGGGTCAGGCGGCTTGCCCCGGCCATCCGGTAGAGCAGGGGGGCCGGTCGATGGTCAATGCAGCCAGCATCTCACCCCGCAGGGCACGATCCAGCCGGATGCCCAGCCGCCAGTGCAGATGAAAGACTCCGGTGTCATCCATGCTCCAGCTGCTCACACGCAGGATGCCCCAGCTCACGGCGCAGAGCAGAAGGAACAGCAGTGCATCCTGCCGCAGAGCCGTGTGCAGGGCTGTCCAGTTCCGCTCAAACAGCACCTGAACCAGCGGCAGCAGATAGACCACCAGCGTCTTGCGCAGAAACCGCAGGACGGTAAAGGGGTGCAGGCGGCGTTCGTTCATCGAATCTCCTCCGCAAGGACATGGGTGAGGGCAGCGGCCTGCTCTGCCGGGACCGCCGGTAAAATAAGCCGCGTGCCCGGTGCCGTGATGACGACCACTGATCCCCCTGCCAGCCGGAGCAGCGGCGTGCGCAGCCGGAACAGCCCTGTTACGGCCCTGCGGCGGACCGCCCGCCGCAGCGGGAAGACGATGCCGGAGTACACCGTCAGGGTCTCCGCGCCCAGCGCGGCGGCATAGCTGCAGGCGCGCTGGTACACCACCGCCACCAGTGCGGCCCAGAGCAGGCAGAACACCACCCCGGCGGGCATGCTCTGCCAGAACACAAAGGGAGCCGCCAACAGGCCCGGGATGGCGGTCCAGCAGCAGAGCACAGCCCGGCCCCGGGGCGGGATGATGAGCGCCGTGCGGCGCAGCTCCCGCTCCGTCACTTGCTGTTCAGCTCCCAGGCATCGGTCAGCAGGTGCAGGGTATCGTCCTGCGTCAGCACCAGGATGCGGTCCCAGGGCAGCAGAACGGTGTTGCCGTGGGGGATGATGAACTCGGTGTCGCGGGTGATGCTGACCAGAATGGCATCACCGGGAATGGGCACATCCATGATGGCCTTGCCCGCAAACTTGAAGTTCTCGGGCAGCAGGATCTCGTTCAGGCTGGCCGTGCCGCCGCCCAGGCTGAGCAGCTGGCGGATGGTATCCGTCTCAATCTCGCGCTCGAGGATGTGGCTCAGGTTGTCGGTGCCGCAGACCACGGTGTCCACGCCGAGGGTGTGGAGCAGCTCACGGTTCTTGGGGTTGGAGGCCCGGGCCACGGTGCGGTCCACGCCGAACTCCCGCTTGGCGATCTGACAGGCCACAAGGTTGTCCTCGTCCGAGCCGGTCACGGCCACAAAGGCGTTGCAGCTGCCAACATCGGCGGTGCGCAGGGTGTCCACGCTGATGGCATCGCCGCAGATCACGGGGATGTCCAGCGAATCTGCCAGCATCCGGCACTGGGCCTCGATGGGTTCAATGATGACCACCGAATGGTGGTTCGTCAGCAGGCTCTGGGCCAGATACCGCCCAACACGCCCGCCGCCTGCAATACAAACTTTCATATTGATACCTCGTATTACTTTGAGTAAAACTTCTCCTGAGCTAAACCTCACTTCGCCAGCGCACGGAACACGGCCTGTTCTGTCAGGATGGTGGGGCAGATCGTGTCCAGCTCGTAGGTCTTGTGATAGAGCACCTGCAAATGCGGGTCAGAGACGCGGCAGATGACCTTTTCGCGCCGGAAGATGCTCTTTGCGATCTGTGCCGCCATCAGGTTCACGGAGTCATCCTCGCTCACAGCGGCCACCGCGTCGCAGTTGTCAACGCCGCCCTGCTTGAGGATGTCGGGGTCGGTGGGGTCGCCCACAAGGGCTGTGCCGCCAAAGGAATAATCATCAAAGCTGTCCAGACGCTTGAGCTGTTCGGGATCCTTTTCGGTCAGCGAGATATCATGGCCGATGCGTTCCAGATCCCGCACCAGTGCCGCGCCCACCTGGTCGCAGCCGATCACCAGAATATTCATGGATGTCACCTCATTGTTCAAAATCTGTTGTTATCTGGCCCGGCAGTCCGTGCCAGAAGGAAACACAGGGAAAAACGTTGTGTCCAGTATAGCATATTTCCCGCGGCAGATAAATACAGAAAAAGCAGACAGCGCTCCTAGATAAAATTTGTGATTTTTCGTGCGCAGGCTCTCAGAATATGATATACTGGAAAACGAACCCAATCTGAATGTGTGCAGAGCGCCTGTGCCGCTTTGCAGGGAGGAGAACCCATGTTTCTTGAAATACTGAAAGCCATCCTGATGGGCATTGTGGAGGGCATCACCGAGTGGCTGCCCATCTCGTCCACCGGTCACATGATCCTGGTGGAGCAGGTGGTCAAGTTCAACGCCAGCGAGGAATTCATGTCCATGTTCCGCGTGGTCATCCAGCTGGGTGCCATTCTGGCTGTGGTGGTGCTGTTCTGGAATAAGCTCTGGCCCTTCGGCCTGCGCCATGGCCGTGTCTGCTCCAAACCTGCCGTCTGGCAGCTCTGGTTCAAGGTGGTGGCCGCCACCATCCCGGTGCTCATCATCAGCCCGCTGGACGACTGGTTTGAGGCCCGCTTCTACAATTACATCACGGTCGCTGCCATGCTGATCCTGTACGGTGTCCTCTTCATCCTTGTGGAGAACCGCCGCACCGCCCCGCATGTCACCCGGCTGGAACAGATCACCTACCGCGAAGCCTTCATCGTTGGCGTGTGGCAGATGCTGGCCATCATCCCCGGCACCTCCCGCTCCGGTGCCACCATCGTGGGCGGCCTGCTGCTGGGTCTGTCCCGTGCCTGCGTGGCCGAGTTCACCTTCTTCCTCGCCATCCCCGTTATGGCGGGCGCGTCCCTGCTCAAGGTGGTCAAGTTTGTCCTCTCCGGCGCTGCGATGACCGGCACCGAGATCGCTGTCCTCGTGGTGGGCTGCGTGGTCGCCTTTGTGGTCAGCCTTGCCGCCATCCGCTTCCTGATGGATTACGTCAAGCGCCATAACTTCAAGTTCTTCGGCCTCTACCGCATCGTGCTGGGCCTGATCGTCCTGGCTGTGGCCGCCATCACCGCCATTGCGTAAATCGCTCCCAAACACCCCCAGCCGCCCGCCCGGGCGGCTTTTTGCGCCATTGTTGAAAAAATGCACATGAACGAGTATAATAATATTGTCAGTTCGGAAGGGGATTCGGAGGAGAGGCGCTTATGGCAAGATTTGTTCCGTTTATTGTAGATGCCGGTGATAACCAGAAAATTGGCGTACAAATCACGCGGATGAAAAAAAACGGATGCGGCACAAACGGAAAAAGAGCCACACTGGCAGACAAGCTGGATGTCGGAGTATATTCAGAGTAATTCCTTTGAAAAATATGCGCTGAAAACCGCAGATGGGGAACTGGTTGCTCTGGCTGCGTATGAAATATTGGAAAATGATGTAATGGTTCACATCACTTATATTGAGAGCCAGCCGCAGAGTAATCTGACAATTGTTGGACAGGCCAGAAAATACCATGGAATAGGGCGGGTCCTGATTGCCTACGGTATCAAGCTGTCTATTGACCATGCGTGCGGTGGAACGGTTACCTTTGAAGCAAAGGTTCCGGAGCTGGCAGAGCACTATGTGCAGAATTATGGTGCAAGTCCTCTTCCAAGTTTTGGCGGAGCTCCGCGCTATGAGCTTTCCGGTGAAGCTGCAATGAAAGTATTTGTTATGTACTTGAAGTGAGGTGTTTGTAAGATGACAGCACATGAATATTTTGAGAGAGATCCGGAACGGGAGGAGTTTTACCGCACCTTTTACAAAATATGCCGACAATTCAATGTTACGTGGTCTTCTGCATCCCCTGAGGTCAAAGCGTTTGTAGAAGAAGCCACCCGAGTGGCCTACGAGCAGGGGAAGGCCCGCCGCAATGGTGAGAACCTGAATACAGTAAAGCCGTTCTTTGGGGATGAAGCCTGTTGATCCCAACCCCCCAGCCGCCCGTCCGGGCGGCTTTTTTGCGCCCTGGGGCAATTGCACCGGCCCCGGCCTTGTGTTATACTGGAGCCATAAAGAGAAACCCGGCGGCGGGAAAGTGCCGCGCCTGAAATTGTCAAAAACGGAGGAGAATCCTATGGAAGCATCGACTGTATATTACACCGACTTCCGGTGTCCTGTGGGCACCAGCCTGACCGAAAAGCTGCGCCGCCTGTGCATTGCGGCGGGCATCAAGAGCATTGATATGGACGGCAAGTTCGTGGCCATCAAGATGCACTTTGGTGAGCTGGGCAACCTGGCCTTCCTGCGCCCGAACTACGCCAAGGTAGTGGCAGACCTGTGCAAGGAGCAGGGGGCCAGCCCTTCCTGACCGACTGCAACACGCTGTACCCGGGCAGCCGTAAGAACGCGCTGGAGCACCTGAGCTGCGCGCAGGAAAACGGCTTCTGGCCCATGACCACCGGCTGCCAGATCATCATTGGCGATGGCCTGCGCGGTACCGATGAGCTTGAGGTGCCCGTGCCCAACGGCGAATACTGCAAGACCGCCAAGATCGGCCGCGCCATTATGGATGCCGACATCTTCATCAGCCTGACCCACTTCAAGGGCCACGAAGCGACCGGCTTCGGCGGCGCCATCAAGAATATCGGCATGGGCTGCGGCTCCCGTGCGGGCAAGATGGAGCAGCACTCCTCCGGTAAGCCCGCCGTGCAGGAGGAGCTCTGCCGCGGCTGCCACCGTTGCGCCAAGGAGTGCGGCTCCGATGCCATCCGCTACAACGAGAACAACAAAGCGGTCATTGATTACGAAAAGTGCAAGGGCTGCGGCCGCTGCATCGGTGCATGCAACTTCGATGCCATCTATTCCATCGACAGCAGCGCCAACGAGGAGCTGGACCGCAAGATGGCAGAGTACGCCGCCGCCGTCTGTGCAGACCGCCCCTGCTTCCACATCAGCCTGGTGCAGGATATCAGCCCCAACTGTGACTGTCACGGCGAAAACGATGCGCCCATCCTGCCGGATATCGGCATGTTTGCCTCCTTTGACCCGGTGGCCCTGGATCAGGCCTGTGCCGATGCCTGTCTGAACGCACAGCCCCTGCCCAACAGCCAGCTGGGCCAGAACCTTGCAAAGCCCGGCTGGAACTGCCACCACGACAACTTCAAGGATTCCAACCCCAATGTCGAGTGGAAGGCAACGCTGGAGCAGGCCGAAAAAGATCGGCATGGGCACCCGCCAGTACACCCTGAAGAAGATCTGAACATAAAAATAAGCCCGACAACGTCGGGCTTATTTTTTATGTCTCTCGGATTCAGGGGCAGACGGAACGATCAATACTCGCTGGAAGCCGGGACCAGTACGTCAATGACATCGGCCAGGGCTTTCCAGTTTTCCTCGGAACAGCCGGGCAGCTCTTTGGCATCCAAACCGGCATCCTCGATGCGGCCGGTCATGCTGTCCTTGTCGGTCAGCAGGGTCTCGGCATCGGCCTTGATGAGCGGCCAGGCATCGGCAAAGCTCTGCTGATCATCGGCGCTCAGGCTGTCGAACCACTGGGTATAGGCATCTTTGATGTCGCTGACCGGCTGGATGCTCATGTTGCAGCCATCGGCCCATTTCAGCAGGGAAGCCGCCGCGATGACGGATTTCAGCGAGCAGCCGGACACGCCGGGGCCCCAGCCGAGGCAGGGAGCAAAGGCATCGTCCGGGTCAGAGAGGGAGAACAGGGAGTTCTCGCCTGCGTCCAGCGGGCCCACCTTGCCAGTGTCGGCGGTCACGGTGGAAGAGGGGATGCTCTCGCTTGCAGAAGCGGAAGAGCTGGAAGCGGCAGTGCTGCCGGAAGAGGTGCTGCAGCCTGCCAGCACGCCGCACAGCAGGGCGACGCAGACCAGCAGGGAAAGAATACGCTTGCGAATCATAGGAAAGCCTCCTTTTATCGTGTTCCGGCCCATCTGCCGGAGAAACTGCTCTGGTACATTTCTAGTATACTGTTCTGCCGGGCTGTTGTCAATCGGCGTGCGCAGGACGATTTTTCACCCCGGCTGTGCAAACTATACAAACTTTTGTCGTTTTTTTCTCAGTCGGGCGGGATTGACATTTTTGCGCTGGCGCGTATAATCCGGCCATGGTCAAACTGGGAGAAACGGGTGAAGAACCGGAAAAGGGGGAGAAACGGATGCAGAAATTCCTGCGGCGGCTGGAACGCTTTTCACAGTCGCTGCTGTCGCCGCTGTCTTATCTTTCGGCGGCGGGCCTGCTGCTGGTGCTGGGGGCGCTGCTCACCAGCAAGCCCTTGTGTCAGGCGCTGCCGGTGCTGCAGTGGGCTCCGCTGCAGCTGATGGGGCAGCTGCTTTACAACGGGATGATGGTGCTCATCAACAACCTCAGCGTCATTCTCTGCGTGGGGGTGGCAGCCGTGCGCGCCAAAACCGAAAAGCAGGATGCCGCCCTGCTGGCGCTGATGGCTTACCTTGTGTTCCTCACAGCCAACCACACCGCGCTGGAAGCGCTGGGACTGCTTGCCCAGCCGAACGGGATGACCGGCCTTGCGGGCACGGGCCAGACCACCATTCTGGGCATTCAGGTGGTGGACACCGGCGTGGCAAGCGGCATCGTGCTGGGCTTTGCGGCGGCGTGGCTCTTCAACCGCACCTGCGAAAAGCAGTTTTATGGCATGATCACCCAGCTCTATTCGGGCCTGCGGTGGTCGTTTTTGTGGCTGTCGGCGCTGGCGGTGGCACTGGGGCTGGGGTTCTGCTTTGTCTGCCCGCCGCTGCAGCGGGCGGTCAGCGCCCTCACGGGCTGGATCGCGGCTTCAGGGAACGCGGGTGTGTTCCTTTACGGCTTTCTGGAACGGCTGCTCATCCCCACCGGCCTGCATCACCTCATCTATATGCCCTTCCAGTTCTCTTCGCTGGGCGGCAGCCTGACCGTAGGCTCTGTGACCTACACGGGCGCTTACGCCGTCTGCATGACCGAGTACACCATGGGCCTGCCCCTCTCGGACGGCATCGTCTGGATGTACACCGGCTTCACCAAGACCTTTGGCTATCTGGGCATTGCGGCGGCCTTCATCTTCACGGCCCGCAGGGAGAACCGTGCCCGTACCGCCGCCGCTATGATCCCGCTGGCGGTCACGGCCTCGGTGGCCTCCATCACCGAACCCATTGATTTTCTGTTCTGCTTCGTTTCGCCCCTGCTCTGGGTGGCCCATGCGGTCATTACGGGCGGCTTTATGGTGCTGCTCCATGTCCTGCATGTCCGGGCCTTTACCTCCAACCTGCTGGGGTCGCTGGTGTTCAACCTGAGCGCCGGGGAGCAGCTGCAGAATCTGCCGCTGCTCTATCTGCTGGGCTTTGCGGAGACCCTGACCTACTTTGCCGTGTTCAGCGTCCTCATCAAGGCAAAGAATCTGCCCACCCCGGGCCGGGAAGCAGCCCTTTCCACAGACCAGTCCCCGGAGGCCGACCCGCAGGAGGTGTGCCGGTTCATCGCCGCGCTGGGTGGGCCGGAGAACATCGCCCAGCTGGGAAACTGTTTCACCCGCCTCCGGCTCACGGTGCGGGATGCCTCGCTGCTGGATATGGGGGCTCTGCTCTCCCTGCCCCATAAAGGTCTTGTGGTGCAGGGCACCCGGGTCCAGCTGGTCTGCGGCCTGCACGCCGCCCAGCTCCGCCATGCGCTTGAACAGCAGCTTGCCGAGATGGCCCCTGTGTGATTGCATTTTGATAAGAGAAACGGTATAATTGTGGCGAAACCTCTCAGTCGTCTGCGGCGACAGCTCCTCTAACAGGGGGGGCCAAGAAAGGCCCCTGCCTCTCCTATTAGGCAACAACAACCGCCGCCAGTGGCGGATGAAGGGAGTTGTTGTTGGGGGCAGCGGCCAACAAGGCACAAGTGGCATTGCGAAGCAATGACGGAGAGGTTTAGCAATGGGTAACCTGAAAATAAAGGAGAACATAAAATGCAGAATAACACCTTTTCCGTCGAAGGTCTCTTCGATTTCCTGAACGCCGGTGTCAGCGCCTTCCACTCCACGGCTGCGGCTGTGAAGATCCTGGAGGAGAACGGCTACCAGAACTGCCCCGAGAGCGCAGCCTGGGAGCTGGTGCCCGGCGGCAGATATTACACCACCCGCAACGGCTCTGCCGTGCTGGCATGGCGGATGCCCAAGGGCGAGCTGACCGGCTGGCATGTTACCGCCAGCCACAGCGATTCTCCCACCTGGCGCATCAAGCAGCTGGACGGCGGCAAGGACAATGTCTTTGCCAAGGCGGAGACCGAGGGCTACGGCGGCATGATCATGTCGACCTGGCTCGACCGTCCCCTGAGCGTGGCGGGCCGCATTCTGGTCCGCACGGAGAACGGCATCCGGAGCCTGCTGGTCCACCCCGACCGGGCGCTGGCTGTCATCCCCAACCTCTGCATCCACTTCAACCATGACCTGAACAACAGCATGAAGTACAACCCTCAGGTGGATCTGCAGCCCATTTTTGGTGAGGCAGGCTCCACCCTGCGGGATGCTCTGGCTGAGGAGGCCGGGGTCAAGGCTGAGGACGTCGTGGACGCTGACTTGGTGCTCTGCACCCGCGAAAAGGCCGAGCGCGTGGGCCTGAAGGGCGAATACTTCATGTCCGGCCGCATCGATGACCTGGAATGCGCCTACACCACCCTGTGGGGCTTCCTGCAGGGCCGCGGCGAGGAGGAAGGCCGCGGCGATATGTGGGTCATGTTCGACAACGAGGAGGTGGGCTCCTCCAGCCGGCAGGGTGCGCAGGGCACCCTGATGGCCAATGTGCTGGCCCGCATTGAGGAAAAGCTGGGGGTCACCCGGGAGCAGAGCATCCGTGCCTGCACCAACAGCCTGCTGTTGAGCGCCGACAATGGCCACGCCACCCACCCCAACCACCCCGAAAAGAGCGATCCCGCCAACGTGGCGGTCATGGGCGGCGGTGTGCTGCTGAAGTACAATGCCCGCCAGACCTACACCACCAGCGGCTTTACCGGCGCTGCCTTTGCCGAGATCTGCAAAAAGGCCGGTGTGCCGGTGCAGGTGGCCGCAAACCGCGCGGATGTTCCCGGCGGCTCCACGCTGGGCAACCTGCTGGGCCACCAGATCCTGATCCCCATGGTGGATATCGGTCTGGCACAGCTGGCCATGCATTCCGCAATGGAGACCGCCAGCTGCAAGGATGCCGAGTACATGGCAAAGGCCGTGGCCGAGTTCTATAACACGCCCATCTCCCAGCCTGTGGACGGGGAGTGGAAGCTGGGCCTGTGAGCGCTGTCGTCGGGCGGTTCGCCCCCAGCCCCAGCGGGCGGCTGCATCTGGGAAATCTGGCCTGCAGCCTGCTGGCCTGGCTCAGCGCCAGAAGTCGGGGCGGGCGCATCGTTCTGCGCATTGAGGATCTGGATGCCGTGCGCTGCCCCCGCAAATATGCCGACGCACTGGAAGAGGACCTGCGCTGGCTGGGCCTTGTCTGGGACGAGGGCGGCAGCAGCGGCGGCCCCAACGGCCCCTATTACCAGAGCGAGTGCGCTGACATCTACACCGAGAGCTATAACAAACTGGAAGCACAGGGCCTTGTTTACCCCTGTTTCTGCTCCCGTGCCCAGCTCCATGCCGCCAGCGCACCCCACACCTCCGACGGCAATGTGATCTATCCCGGCACCTGCCGGGGGCTGACGGCGGAGCAGATTGCCGAAAAGTGCAAAAAGAAAGCCCCGGCCTATCGTCTCATGGTGCCCGATGAGGACATCACCTTCACCGATGGCTGTATGGGTCCCCACACCGAGAACCTGCTCCGCGACTGCGGGGATTTTTACCTCCGCCGCGCCGATGGCGTGTTTGCCTACCAGCTGGCTGTGGTGGTGGACGATGCCCGCATGGGCGTGACGGAGGTGGTGCGGGGCGCGGACCTGCTCTCTTCCACCGCACGGCAGCTTTATCTTTACCGTCTGCTGGGCCTGCCCGCCCCAAAGTTTGCTCATTGCCCGCTCCTGCTGGCTCCCGATGGCCGCCGCCTGTCCAAACGGGACGGGGACCAGAGCCTGGAAAACCTGCGGGCAAAGTATACGGCGGAAGAGATCGTGGGCAGGCTTGCCTTTGCCTATGGTCTCCAACCTGAACCGGCCCCCCGCACCCCGGAAAGCCTGCTCCCAGACTTTTCCTGGGACAAGGTGCCAAAGCAGGATATCTGCCTGCCGGAAAATCTGTTTTAAGTAAACCCACGATTTTTGCCATGCCTGTGCAAAGATCGTGGGTTTTTCTTTACAAAAAAACAATCTATGGTAGAATATAACTAGAGATTTTGCCGAAACAGAAAGGAGCCTGTTATGCGTAAAATGTTAAAAGCCTTGAGCCTGCCGATCTGTGCAATGCTTTTGTTCAGCGCATGTGCAAGCTCTTTGAATCTGGGACCGGGACCTTTCCGTTCGGAAATGCAGGATGTTTTCGTTCAGCAGACGACACTTGCGGTTCCGGCCAGTCACGCCGAGCATGGGGAGGATTATGTCATTGAGTGGCAGGACCCTGTGATGGAAAAGCACGTCCGGAAATGGCTTGACCGCCCGAAGGGAGATATCTATCACAGCGATGTCTGGGATTATCAGCGGGTCTCGATAAATTCCGGAACCGGCGTAGGGGATCTCATCGTCAAAGATGCACCGGATGGGGTGGACATTGGAAGAAACGTCAACAGCAATGAGCAGCTGGCAGCCTGCGCAGTCAGCGTAGAGGGAACGTATGATCCGGTGACCTCTCTGGCAGACCTGCGGCATTTTGACAGCTTGCAGGTATTGTCGGTCAATAATAGAAGGGGAGCCCCACCCATTACAGATCTGACAGGTCTGGAGGAATGCAAAAATCTGATGCTTTTGAGTGTGCCCAGTGTGGAGAGCAGCGCATTCCCGACCTTTGCAAAGCTGGATTCTGTGGTAGAGCTGAAGTATGGCAGTGACGGGATCCGGGCGGATTCCAATGTCTCCGACCTTTCGGCGCTGGCGCAGATGAAGTCGCTGAAGATGCTGTGGATCACCGGCAGTGAGGCCGATCTGACCCAGCTGGCCGGAGCTGACTTGCGGGTCCTGAGACTGGACGTGACCCGGATCGGTTCGCTGGAACCGCTGAAGCAGATGGAAAATCTGAGCTTTCTGCAGCTGTGCCAAGGGCCGGAGATCGACAGCTTTGCCCCGCTGGCGGAGAGCAGTGTGCAGTATCTGAGTATGTCCCTCTCTCAGGGTGCACAGGAAACCTACAAAGACATGGATTATACTCCCCTGACCCAGATGCCGCAGCTGATCTGGCTGGATCTGACCAACAACATCACGTTTGATACGGAAACCTGCAAAAAACTGCTGGCAAACGATACGGCCCTGAAATATCTGAAAATTTCCTATACATCAGCGGCCAAAGATGCCGAAGAGCTGGATACAGCGCACCTGAAGGAGTTCACTGCTCCGGCTCCGTAATGCCCCAAAATGCAAAAACACCCATGCCAGCGCCGAAGCATGGGTGTTCTTCCGTACAGATTCAAAGCCGCCGCAAGGCTCTTGCGTCGCTGCGTTCCAGTGCGGTCATGCCGGTATCCAGCGCCATGGCCAGGAGGATGCCCAGCAATACATCAATGCAGCTGTGCTGCTTGAGCAGAACGGTGGACGCGATGATGGAGACGCAGAGCACGGCGGAAGCGGGCCGCATCCAGCGGCGGCCCGGCGTTTCAAAGATGCGGCTGCGGTAATAGGCCATCATCAGGGTGACGGAGTTGAACGCATGGATGGAGGGGCAGACATTGAGGGGCGTGTCGGTGGCATAGAGCGTCCGCACGGCCTGAGCAAAGATGTCGCTGCCGTATACCCGGTAGGGCCGCAGGTCAAGCCCGGTGGGCAGGATGACATAGCAGGCCAGCGCAATGGTCATGCCCGCAAACAGGGGCAGGCAGAGCCGCCAGAAGTCGGCCCGGGGCGCTTTCCACAGCAGGTAGAACAGGGTGAACGGGATCCACAAAAACCACGCAAAGTAGGGCACGATGGCATATTTGCAAAAGGGGATCAGGTCGTCCAGGCGGCAGTGCACCAGAACATCGGGCACGGCAATAACTTCGAGCCAATGGAACGCCGAAAGGTAAAACAGGAGATAAAACGCCATGAACGAAACGGGATGGCGGGAAAACCAGTTGCGCATGGAACACACTTCCTTTTCTGGAATGGGGGCCGCAGCCCCGCCTAAAGTTCTTTGCAGCGTATGATTATACCGCGCAAAGACGAAGAAAACAAGACAAAAAGCTGACAAAATCGTGAACACATCCGCGCGGAATTTGGTATGCTTTGGGGAAGCGGATGCAGGGGAGAGAAGCTTCTGCCTATTGATACGAGACAGGATGCGGGTTTCCTGCACAAAAAAGCCCTCCCCGCCAAAACTGCAATGGCGGAGAGGGCCGGATATACGGAAACTCAGATCACCTTTTGTTCCATCCACCTGCCGCGGACAAAGCGGACGCAGAAGAACAGCGAGCGCATGGCCCAATCCAGGAACATGCCCATCCAGATGAACAGCAGGCCGCAGTGGAACTTGAGCACCATCAGGTAGCAGAAGGCCACCCGGAACACCCACATGGAGATGACGCTGACCGTCATGGTAAAGGCGGCATATCCGGCGGCGCGCAGGATGTTGGGCAGGGTGAAGCTGGAGGGCCACAGGATCAGCGATACAGCGTTGAACCAGACCATCAGCTCCAGTGCCATGCCGTAGGCCTCCGGCGAGAGGTTGAACCAGGAGAGCGCCAGCTTGTTCAGGAAGAACAGGCCGGAAAGATTCATCGCCCAGTCCCCGGCGTAGGCGGTCAGGAGCAGCAGGCGGGAATAGCGCTTGGCCTGCGCCTTTTCCCCGGCACCCAGACACTGGCCCACAACGGTCAGTGCACCGATGCCCACGGCGGAGGCGGGCACATTCAGGAAGCTGGAGATGTTGCCTGCCACGGCGTTTGCGGCAATGGCGGCGGTGCCCAGCGTGCTGGTCAGGCTGGAGACCGACAGCTTGCCGATCTGGAACATGCCGTTCTCAATGCCGGCGGGAATGCCGACTTTCAGGATGCGTGATGAGGTCCAGGTCAGGCTTCAGGTCGGTGAGGTGGTCGATGCGCAGCGCACAGTCCGGCTTCTGCAGCAGGAACATCACGGTGAAGCAGGCGATCATCCGGCTCACGAGGCTGGCGGTGGCCGCACCCATCACGCCCATGCCGAACCTGTAAATCAGGATGGCGTTGCCGCCAATGTTCACCACGTTCATCACCAGGCTGGAAAGCATACTGATCTTGCTGTTGCCCTGGGCGCGGAACAGAGCCGCACCGGCGTTGTACACGCCAATAAAGGGATAGCTCAGGGCTGAGAGCAGAAAATAGGTCTCAGCGTAGCGCATCACATCCGCGTCAATGGAGCCGAAGATGCCCCGCAGGATGGCGTGCCGCCCCACCGCCACGATGACGGCGGTGACCACGCTGAGCGAGATCATAATGAACATGATCTGTGCGGCGCTGGCCTTGGCCCGTTTGGGCTCCCGGTGGCCGATGTACTGGCTGGCGACCACCGCGCCGCCGGTGGCCAGTGCGCTGAGCAGCTGGATCATCAGCACGTTGAAGGAGTCCACCAGGCTCACGCCCGAAACGGCGGCTTCGCCCACCGAGGAGACCATCAGGGTGTCCGCCAGACCGATGGAGATGCTGAGGGCCTGCTCTGCCACCAGCGGCAGGAAAAGTGAAATGAGCTGTTGACGGTTGAACAGCGGTCTTGATGTGGTCGATGCGTCTGTCATGGTGTCCTCCCTTGGCGCGTGGATTCAAACACACCCATGATAGCGCGGAATGACGTGAAAATCAAGGCGTTGTATCCAACAAACCTGAAAATCAGGCAAACTCTTTGCTGGGGGTCAGGCTGGTGCCGTAATAAACAATGTAGTCGTAGGGGATCTGGGGATTGTACGCGGCCAGATCGCCGTACTTGGCCAGAATGTCGTTCCGCAGGTTCTCCGGGGTGTAGGGCTGCCCGGCAGAAAGGGGATCAGCGCAGACAGCGTTCCACATGCTCTCGGTAAAGGCGGCGCAGTTGAAGTAGGCCGACCAGTGGTCAGATTTGGCAAGGTTGCGGTTGATCACGTCCAGCTGGCCCTGATCCAGTGAGGTCTGGACAGCATAGATGTTCTGGTAGTAGGAATCGGCCAGATAGCGCTTGTAGTAGCCCTCCAGATTGTACCAGATGCCGGTGTGCTCCCAGCGGTTGCCGCGGGGGCTGAAGGTCATCTCGGTGTCGGGCGCGATCCGCAGGCCGCCCACCTCGATGTCGTGGTCCGAAACGTTCCGCACCGAGAGGAAGGAGTGGCCGCTGGAATTGATGGAGGCATCGCCCTGGTCCTCGGCCCGGGCGTAGACGCGCAGCAGGGCCACGGCACCCTCGGCGGGTTCTGCACCGTAGGCCTGCACGGCAGATTTATGGTCGGCCTGTTCAAAATCGTAGGGGCCGCCGGTGCTGGTGGTAAAGCCGACGATGTTGCGGATCTGATCCTCAAGGGGGCTTACATCGGTGATGACACGTTCGTCCTGGGGCGGGCGTTGCGGCGGGAGCCTCGGCCAGCGCAGCGGTGCTGCCGAACACGCACAGGGCCAGCGTCAGGCAGAGGGAAAGGGCGCGGAACAGCTTTTTCATGGGGTGACCTCCAAAGAGAAAAAAATAATCAGGTCAAGGATAGACGATTTTTGGGGCGCTGTCAAGAAAAAGATATCTGCCGCCTTTACCCCCGGGGCCGGTTGTGTTAAAATGAAGCTGGCAGCTGTGCCCGGTGGTTTGGGGCATGGGGCCGATCGGAAGGTAAATGAATCTGACCCAGAGAGGGGAACAACCTATGCCAAAAGAAGCACACAAGGTCGTGGTCATCGGGCACCGCAACCCGGATACCGATTCCATCTGCTCCGCTATTGCCTATGCGGAGCTCAAAAACCGCACCAGCACGCTGGTCTGTGAGCCGCGCCGTGCAGGCAAAATGAATCAGGAGACCGAGTTCGTGCTCAAAAAGTTCGGGGTAAAGCCCCCGCGCATGTGCACGGACGTGAACCCCAAGATCCGCGATGTGGACTACCGCGAGATGCCCGGCATCCCCGGCTCTACCAGCCTGCGCCGCGCATGGAAGATCATGCGTGACAAGCAGATCGACACCCTGCCGGTCACCAGCCCGGACAACGAGCTGGAGGGCGTGATCACGGTCAAGGACATTGCCACCGCCAACATGGACGTGTTCGATACCGCGGTGCTGGCCAAGAGCCGTACCTCTTATAAGAACATCCTTGAAACGCTGAGCGGCACCATGGTGGTGGGCAATGCCGACGCGGTCTGCACCACCGGCCACATCAAGATCGGCACCGCCACCCCCGAGATGCTGGAAAGCAGCGTGGAAAAGGGGGATATCGTCATTCTGAGCAACCGGTACGAAAGCCAGCTCTGCGCCATTGAAAAGGAAGCCTCCCTGCTCATCATCTGCAATGGGGCCAAGGTGGGCCGCACCATCCAGCGCATTGCCGATGAGACCGGCGTTGCCATTATGCACCCCCGTGGATACCTACGCGGCGGGCAAGCTCATCAGCCAGTGCGCCCCCATCTCCTATTATATGACCCGGGACAACATCCTCAAATTCACCCTCGTCACCCCCGTGGCCGATGTGCTGCGGGTGATGGCAAGGTGCGCCACCGCTATTTCCCCATCCTCGATGAGGAAGGCAAATACTGCGGTATGGTCAGCCGCCGCAACGTCATTGCCCTGCGCAAGCGGCGCATCATTCTGGTGGACCACAACGAGGCCACCCAGGCCGTGGAGGGCTTTGATCAGGCCGAGATCCTGGAAATCATCGACCACCACCGCATCGGCAGTCTGGAGACCAGCGGGCCGGTCTACTTCCGCAACCAGCCCGTGGGCTGCACCGCCACCATCATCACCCAGATGTACGATGAAAACGGTATGGAGATCCCGCCCCAGATCGCGGGCCTGCTGCTGGCGGCCATCCTTTCGGATACGCTGGCCTTCCGCAGCCCCACCTGCACCCCCGTGGATGAAAACGCCGCCAAGCGTCTGGCCAAGATCGCAGGCGTGGACATTGAAGAGTTTTCCACCGAAATGTTCGAGGCCGGTGAAAAACTGGACGGCAAGACCCCCGAAGAGGTCTTTTTGCAGGACTTCAAGGTGTTCATGTGCGGCGATATCCGCTTTGGCGTGGCGCAGGGCAGCTACATGACCCGCAAAAACCTGCAGGCCGCCCAGGCGCTGCTCCAGCCCTATCTGGAGGAGGCCCGCAACAAGCAGAACGTGGAGGACCTCTACATGCTGCTGACCGATGTGCCCAAGGAGGAGAGTGTGGTCATCTGCACCGGCCGCTACGCCGCCGAGGTGTTGAGCAACGGCTTTGAGAGCCGGCCCGCCGCCGACGGCAGCTGGACGCTGCCCGGCGTGGTCAGCCGCAAAAAGCAGTTCATCCCCGCCATGATGAGCGCCTATCAGGAGCTGTAACCCCCGATACAAAACACGAAGCCCCCGGAACCCTGCATGTTCCGGGGCTGTTGTGTTTTGTAAGGGAGCGTCAGGCTGCGACTTTTAAGGGAGAGTTATCAGTCCAGATGGTGCAATCCAAAAGCTTTGTTACGGCCAGTGTGCCGTTCACGCTGACCCGCGCGGGGTCCAGCGCGTAGAAATCGCTCTCCCGCAGGTTTTCGGGGTCTGCCGTGGGGGAGATGCCCACCACGCACACCCAGTGTCCGTAGGTGCTGCTGGTGGCGATGTGGGGGTAATTGACCTCTTTCCAGCCGGAGCCGGAGAGGTGGTATTCATAGCTTGTCACGCGGTTGGTGTGCTTGGACACGCCGCTGACAGCGGTGTTTTTCAGATGTACGATGACGGGCCGCCCGGCCTGCAGCTCTTCATACAGGCGGGAAAGGCAGCCGGAAAGGGAGCCGCTGTAAGCGTAGTACCCGGCGGCAGACCATACCGCGCCGTTCGACCACATCCCGCTGCCTGAGCAGGGCTTGCCATCCAGAATGGTGCGGGCGTAGCGCAGGGCGTACCAGCTGCACCGGCCCGAGGTCTGGTTGCCGATGGAGACGATCTGCTGGCTGTCGAAGGACAGCAGCGTGATGCCGTTCACATCCTGCAATTGTGCCGCCGCAGCCTTTGGCGCGGCCAGAAAGCTCAGGCACAGCAGAACTGCTGCCACAAAAACGCGCACCGGAGCGCGCAGGGAACCATGCTGCATGGGGCAAACTCCTTTTCCTTGTTCAGGAACGGCACCCGGCGGTTCCCATTGCTTTAAGTTTAGCACCAAATCGTGGTAGAATTGTGTAAACGCCGGAAATATTTTCCGGTTTTTGCCCCGGGCGCGGCAAAGGATCTTTGCGAAGATTCGTTCTGGAAAAAATAACAAAAGCAGGAGAAAATGTTTGGTGAAGCTGGCAATTGACAAAAGCGACAGTCGTTGGATAAAATAAAGCTGGAAGGGGCCCTGTTTCAAAATGGAAAGGCACCCTGCATATGATAACAACATGACAAAACGACTGGAGGTCCCGACATGAAAATGCTGAAAAAACTGGCCGCTTTGATTCTGGCGGCGACCATGGTACTTGTTCTGTTCACCGCCTGCGGCGGTGATACCCCATCGACCCCTGAGGCTCAGGCAGAAGCTCAGATGATGAGCACGATCAATGCAAAGCGTGGTTCGGCAGTACAGCTGTGCAATGACACCGAGCTCAAACAGGAAGCTGAAAAGTTCTTGGATTCGGCGGTAGACATCAACACCGGTGCATGGAAAATTTACAATGCGATAGATGTCCATCGTGATGACAATGGTATTTATACGGCTAAGGTCGTGGTCAAGAATGAGTATGCCGGTAAACTGTTGGAAGAGTTCTTTAAGCTGGTAAACAACAAGGATAAGAATGTGAACATCAACGCAGTTGGCAAGTGGACTAAGGTTGGTGTAGCCGCAAAGACAGTTAAGGGCAATATGTACATTGCTATCGTTGTTCAGGTTAACCCCAAAGCATAAGGATACAGTAATACTCCCCGGAGCGTGGCTGAAAGGCCGCCCTCCGGGGCTTTTTGTTTTGTGGCAAAATCTTTCTGAATGTGGTACAATAAAAGATAGATTTTGTCGAAAGAAAGGAACCTTTGGATGCAGCTGTTTGAACTGGTCAGCCCGCGGCTGTTCCGCCCGCTGGCGGGGCCCAACCGGGCGTTTTATGCGGAGCTGCTGCTCCTGCTGTGGGAGGAGTGCCGCCACACGGCGGATTACTCCATCTCCCGGGCAGAAGCGGTGAGCCGGGCCGAGGATTACTTTGCGGCACTGGCAAAGCCGCTGGCACTGGATGCCGATGACGCGGGCGATGAAGCCGAACAGCCCACCCGGGATCCCCATACCCTTGCGCTGGGCTTTCTGCTCCGCCTGCGCCGCACCGGCTGGCTGGAAGAGCAGCCCGGCAGCTATGAGGAAGAGCCTGCCCTTGCCTTTGTGCCTGAGGTGGCCCCTCTGCTGGAAGCGCTGGAAGAGATCCTGAACCCGCGTGTTGTCACCTACACCGGCAAGCTGTACAAGGCATGGCAGCTGCTGCAGAACATCGGGGAGGAAAAAGAGCCCCTATGAGAATGTTCTGCGGGAGGTGGCCTCCGATCTGGAAGCACTGAACAAGTCCCTGCGGGCGCTGAACGCATCCATCGGGCATTATATCGACCGGCTCACCCGCAACCGCACCCCGCAGGAGGTGCTGGAGCTCTTCGACCAGTACGAGGAAAAAGGTGGTGGCGGCGGCCTATCACCGCTTCAAGACCAGCGACAACCTGTTCAACTACCGCGCCTATCTGGAAGAAGAGCTGGACGACTGCGAGGCAGAGCACCTGCCCCGGCTGGCGCTGGATTACGCCCGGGTGGAGCGCTGCGCCCCCGGCGAGGCAGCCCCTGCCGTGCGTGCCCTCATCCAGAAACTGCGGGATTCGCTGGAAGAGATGAGCACCCTGATGCGCCAGATCGACCAGAGCCATATCCGTTACCGCAAGCGGGCCGTGCAGCGGGCTCAGTTCCTGCTGCTGAGCGACCGCTCTTCGCAGGGCAGTGTCACCGCCCTGCTCCGCCGCTATGCCGAGGGGATCAAAACGCCCGATCAGCTGTTCGCGCCGGATGACGGCCCGGTGGCAAAGCACCTGCACCTCTACCCGGCGGCGGTGTTCGGGGCAAAGCCCCTCTACCCGCCCGCCGCGCCCCGCAGCGAAACGCCGCTGGCCCCGGTGCGGCAGGCCGGGCTGGACGAGGAGCAGCTGCGCAAAGAACAGCAGCTGCTGCTGGACTACGCCCGGATGGCCGTGACTGAGGAGAACGTGGGCCTGCTGGCAAAACAGGCCCTTGCCGCCCGCAGTGCGGTGGCTGCCTCCACGCTGGCGGAGGAATACCCCCGCGATTTTGCCCGCATCATCGGCCTGCATACCTACTCGCAGTCGCCGCACCGGGCTTACGATATCACCCTTACCGGAAACTGGGTCGAACGGGGCGGCTTCCGGTTTGAAGAGTTTATTCTGACACCCCGCAGGGAGGACGCTGATCATGGCCGAACCGAATAAAATGCTGGAAGAGACCGCAAACTATCTGCTTAACCACTGCTTTGTGCTGGGCGGCGTGGAGGATCAGCGGGCAAAATACCTCTATGTGCAGGATCATCTGCCCGAGGTGCGGGCCGTGTTCGCGCCGCTGGGCTATGCGGTAACGCTTTACCCGGCTCCGCTGCAGGCTGCGGCGCTGGTCAACGAGCATGAGGGCAGCCAGGCCCGGCTGCTGAAATACGAGAGCATCCTGCTGCTGGTGCTCCGCCTGCTCTACCTGCAAAAGCGGGAGAGCCTTGCCGCCAGCGCCGATCAGGTGCTGGTCACGGTGGAAGAGGTGCAGACAGAGCTGCAGAAGATGAACCTGCCCCGGCGGCTGGACCAGCGCACGCTGGAGGAGCTGATGCGCACCCTGCGCAGGTACAATCTGGCCCGCCCGGTGGGGCGGCTGACCGGTCTGGACAGCCGCATCGAGGTGTTTCCCACCGTGCTGCTGGCTCTGCCGGACGCAGACCTTGCCGATGCCGCCGCCGAGAGCAGCCGCACCCGGGAGAAACTGGCCCTCTACGAGCGGCCTGACGGAGATGCCAGCGGGGAGGAAGAAGAATGATCGAATTAAAGCGCCTGAAGCTCATCAACTGGCACAACTTTGAAAATGTCACCTTCGATTGTGCCCGTCTGACTTATATGATCGGTGTCAACGCGGTGGGCAAGACCCCCATTCTGGATGCCATCCGCTACTGCCTGACCACCAACCGCAATTTCAATGCGCTGGGCAATAAAAAAGAGCGGCCGCACCCTGCAGGGTTCGGTGCACGCCAAGCAGCGCGGTGAGAACGCCTACCGCCGCCCGGGCCGCACGGTGGCATATATCGGTGCCGAGTTCTGGGATACCGTCAAGCGGACAAACTTTGTCATCGCTGTCCGGGTGGAATCCGAGGGCCCCATGCAGGAGCTCCACCCCGGCGACCAGACCTGGTACATCTCCGAGGACGGCATCACGCTGGAAAAGCTGCCCTTCCTTGATCCGCGCACCGGTGCCCCCAGCGCCAAGGAGGACTTCAAGCCCGCCGTGGGCCGCCTGTCCTACACCCGCAGCCCCAGCGAGGCCCGGGACCGCATCTGCCGCGCCCTGGGCATTGGCCGCGCCTCCAGCCCGCTGGGCAAAAAGTTCAACGAAGTGTTCCAGATGGGCACCAGCATGGACGAGATCCCCAACTTCCGGGAGTTTTTGTACCAGTACATCCTGCCCCAGCCGGAGCTGGATCTGGACGCTTTGCAGGGCGACCGGCTGGAACTGGAAAATCTGCACGCCGTGCTGGCCGAGGCCCAGACCCGTGCCGCAGCGCTGGAACAGATCGTGGCGTATGGCCGGGAAGCTGCTGCCAAAGAAACGGATGCCCTTGTCAACCGGGGCGCGGCCCTGCTGGCCCGCGCCGAAGCGGAGCGGATGCCGGTGAGGATGCCTCCTGGCAGAGCCATCTGGACGCAGGCCGCCGCCAGCTGGCCGACCTGAACGCAAAATACGAGACCGCCAAGAACGCCGAAGCAGAAGCCCGCCGGGCCTATCTTTCCGCCCACGGTGCCGCCAGCGCCAGCGGCGAGGGCCGGGCACTGGACGCCCTGACCGAGGAGCTGGCCCGGAAAAAAGAGTGCACTGGATGCAGCAGCCCGGACAAGGAATAGTCTGGAAGCAACTGCGGATACCATCACCGGCCTGCTGACCCAGCTGAGCCGCAGCGGCTTTGCGGTGGAGAAGGAGCTCTGGCCCCAGCGCCTGACAGCGGAACATCTCCCCGCCCTGACCGAGGCACTGGCCTGCATCGAAAAGCCGCTGGAGGAGCAGTATTTCGCTGCCCGGCAGGCTTCGGCGGATCTGGCAAAGAGCAGGAGGCCCTGCGGGCCGAGCTGAACGCCGTGTCCGGCGGCAAGTGGGTCTACCCCCACGGCGATGCCGCCACCAAAGTGCGGGATGCCGTGAATGCCGAGCTGAAAAGCCGTGGCATGACAGCGGATGCAAAGATCTTCTGTGAGCTGCTGACCGTGGCCGACGAGAGCTGGCAGGACTGTGTGGAAGCCTGCCTGGGTGACCGCCGGTTCGATATCCTTGTGCCGCCTGCCCACTACGCCGCCGCCAAGAGCGCCTTTGTGGCGCTGGGCGACCGGGTGGGGCCCATCAGCCTGCTGGATACCCCGGGCATCCGCAAGGCGGACCGCCATGCGGAGACAGCCCCCGCCGACAGCCTTGCCGCCCAGGTCACCAGCGAGAACCCGCTGGCCGCACAGTATGCGGACACCATCCTGCGCCGCATCGTCTGCTGCGACACTCCCGATACGCTGGAGCATTTCCCCGACAGTGCCACCCGGGACCTGCTGCGCCACCATCCCTTCCGGCTGGAACGCCTGCGCAGGCCCCAGCGCTATATCGGCCTGGATGCCCGCAGGGAGCGTGCCGACGCGCTGGAAGCACAGCTTGCCGCCCAGGCCGACCGCTGCCGCGAAGCCGCCCAGACCGAAAAGACCCTGAAATCTGCCTACGACCAGTACCAGAACGTCCTGCGGGGCCATGCGCTGGAACAGCTGGCCGAACTCTGGGCCAGCCGGGCCGCGCTGGAAGCGGCCCGTGCCGACTGCACCGCGCAGGAGCAGAAGCTGGCGGACTGCCGCGAGAACCCCATGCTGCAGCAGCTCTACCGCGAGGAAGAAGCCCGGGAAGCCGCATGGGAGACTGCCCGCAAGGCCGTGGAGCAGGTGGGCGGCGATATCCGCGTCTGCGAAAAGCAGATCGCATCCTGTGAGGCGGAACAGAGCAAAGCGGTGGAGACTGCCGCACAGAGCAGGGAAGCGGCAGAGGCATTCTTTGCACAGCACCCGCTGCTGGAGCCTCTGGCACAGGAACGCAAAAAGGGCCTGATGACGGGCGGGCGCACGGCCCGTGCCGCCGCACAGACTGCCGAAAAGGCACAGACCAGGCTGGACGATGCCCTGCGAGTTTATCTCACTTCCACGCTGGAACCCGCCCAGAGAGATTACAACGAGCACTACGTCTGCGATTATCCGCTGGGTCTGGCCGGGGTGGAGCAGTACCGCGCCCAGCACGACAGCCTTGTCCGCATTGATCTGGAACGCTACGCCGCCCGGCTGGAGCAGGCACAGCGGGACTGCAAGGATCGCTTCCGCAAGGATATCCTCTTCCGGATGAAGGATGATATCTTCAACGCCCGCCGCCAGTTCCGGGAGCTGAACAAGGTGATGGAGCAGCTGACCTACGGCGAGGAAGTCTACCGCTTTGAGCTGGAGCCCAGCCGTGACCCCCAGCTGGCTGCCTTCTATCAGGTCATTGTGGACAAGGGCAACCAGCAGATGACCGATGGCGACTCGCTGGACAACCTTGCCGCCACCGCCGACCCCGTCTACGAGCGGCAGGTGGACGCGCTGATGGAAAAGATCATGGCCGATGTGGACGAGAACACCCGGGCCCGGCAGGAGGGCCGCACCACCTCCGGTGCCACCCTCTCGGATTATGTGGACTACCGCACCTATCTGGACTATGACATCAAGGTGACCAACACCGTCTCGGGCCAGCAGGCCTATCTTTCCCGCGTCAGCCGCGATTCCTCCGGCGGCGAGAATCAGGCTCCCTTCTATGTGGCCATCTGCGCCAGCCTGCTGCAGATCTACGACAAAAGCGAGAACAGCATTCGCCTGGCACTGCTGGACGAGGCGTTCAGCCGCATGACCAGCGACCGCATCCGCCCCATGATGGAGCTGTTCCGCCGCCTGCAGCTGCAGGTGCTGCTCATCTCCACCGTGGAAAAGAGCACGGCCATCCAGCCCTACTGCGACATTACCTATTCCATCGTGCGCCACGGCGATGCCAACGCCATTGCGCCGTTCTACCGGGCCGAGCACCCTTGCCGATGCCCCGGAAAAGGAGACTGAATATGAATAACACCCTTGCAAACATCTGGCTTTGCCACCCACTGGACCAAGCTGGATGCCTTTGATACCGAGGAAGAGCTCAACGATGAACTGGAGCTGCTCCAGAGCCAGAGCCTGCCCACCAAAGTCCGTCAGGTCACGGACAAGGAAGGCAGGGAACAGTTCCTCCTTTACGTCAAACAGGCCGACCGCGATTACGCCCGCTACTGCACCGGCTGGCGGCCCGGCGGGATGATGTGATCCACCCCTGCAAAAAGGAGAATCCATGTCAAAACAGAAAATCCAACTTTCGGATCACTTTGATTATTCACGGCTGATCCGTTTTGTGCTGCCCTGCATCGGCACCATGCTGTTTACTTCCATTTACGGCATTGTGGACGGCCTGTGCGTCTCAAACTTTGTGGGCAAAACGGCCTTTGCGGCAGTCAACCTCATCATGCCCGTGCCCATGCTGGTGGGCACAGTTGGCTTTATGCTGGGCACCGGCGGCAGCGCCATTGTGGGCATCACGCTGGGTGAGGGCGATAAAGCCCGTGCCGACCGCTATTTCAGCCTGTTTATGTCAACGGCGCTGATCGCCGGCATCGTGCTGTCCGTGCTGGGAATGCTGCTGCTCCGGCCGGTGGCCCTGATGCTGGGTGCAGAAGGCGAGATGCTGGACTACGCCCTGCGCTATGGCCGGGTGCTGATGCTCAGCCTGCCCACCTTTATCCTGCAGAATATGTTCCAGAGCTTTTTGTCACCGCCGAAAAGCCGCATCTGGGCTTTTACTTCACAGTGGGCGCGGGCTGCACCAACATGGTGCTGGACGTGCTGCTGGTGGGTATCCTGCACTGGAGCGTGGAGGGTGCCGCCATTGCCACCATGCTCAGCCAGGTGGTGGGCGGCCTGCTGCCGGTGTTCTACTTCCTCAACCGGAAAAACACCAGCCTGCTCCACCTCTGCCGCACGCAGTTTGAGGCCGGTGTGCTGCTGAAAGCCTGTGTGAACGGCTCCTCCGAGCTGATGAGCAACATTTCCATGTCGCTGGGAACATCCTGTACAACTATCAGCTGCTCCGCTTTGCGGGCGAGGATGGCGTGGCCGCTTACGGTGTGATCATGTATGCGTCTTTCCTGTTCGTGGCAGTGTTTGTGGGCTACGCCGTGGGCAGTGCGCCCATCGTCAGCTACCACTATGGTGCCAATAACCGCAAAGAGGTCAACAACCTCTACCGCAAGAGCCTGAAGCTCATCGGCGTGGTTGCGGTGGTAATGACCATCGGCTCCATGTTCATCATCCCCCATGTGGCCCGCTTCTTTGTGGGCTATGATGAAAACCTGCTCATTCTGACCACCCGGGCCTTCCGGCTCTATGGCCTGAGCTTCCTCATCATGGGCTTCAACGTCTATGCGTCCTCCTTCTTCACGGCCCTGGGCGACGGTGTGACCAGTGCGCTCATCTCGTTCCTGCGCACCCTGCTGTTCCAGGTGGCGGCGGTTCTGCTGCTGCCGCTCCTGCTGGGCATCGATGGCATCTGGCTGGCCGTGACTGCCGCCGAGCTGGCCGCTCTGCTGGTCAGCATCGGCCTGTTCATCACCAGAGACCAGCAGTTCCATTACCGCAAGGCAGAATAACCGCAAACAAAGAAAGGACCCTCGGCGGGTCCTTTCTTTGTTCAGAATGTAAACTCCACGAACGCGCAGTTTTTGATGCCTGCCGCCGCGTACTCCTCGTTGGTCATATCGTAAAAATAGGACTGCACCACCCGGGCAATGCCGTTGTGGGCCACCAGCAGATAGGTCTTGCCGGTGTCGGCCTTCAGCTCGTCCAGCAGGTTATAGATGCGCTGGGCCAGCTGCATCATGCTCTCGCCGCCGTCGTAGCGGTCGGCGAAGTGGGTCTTGGAGATGCGGAACTCTTCGCCGTCCCGGGGCGTGCCCTCGTAACGGCCAAAGCACTGCTCCCGGAGCCGGGGCTCACACCGGGTAGGAATGCCGGTGGCCTCGGCAATGGCCATGGCGGTGTCGGCGGCGCGGGACAGGGGAGAGTACAGGATCTCATCGATGCGGAGGCCGCTGGTCCGGAGCTTTTCGCCCAGCTCCCGGGCCTGGGCGCGGCCTTTTTTCGGTCAGGGGCTGTCGGTCATGCCGCAGATCTTGTTTTCCACGTTCCACACGGTCTCGCCGTGGCGGGTGAAATAGACCTTGTGCACCGCCTTGGCCAGCCTGTGATCCCGCAGGGTGACCGTGCTGCCCTCGTTGATGTCCAGCCGGGTCAGCTCGGCATCCGGGTAGGGGAGAACCCGCTGCGTGCCGTCGGCAGCCTCCAGCAGGACATCACAGAGCACGGGCTGGCCCTCGGGCAGCTCCTCGCAGCCATAAAGCTGCTCCTCAATGCGCAGAACGCGGTAGTTTTTTCTTCCATCCTCTTCGACCTCTTTCGGGCAGATTGTTTCTTACATTATAAAACGGCAGCGGGGCCCCGTCAACGCTTGACAGCCCCGTGTGCCGCCTGATAAACTAGGCGCAAGGGATAAAAACGCCAAAAGGAGAGAAAAAGTTGAACATTACAGAACTGCGGTATCTCGTCGCCATCATGGAATGCGGATCTGTGAGTGCGGCGGCAAAGCGGCTGTATGCCGCTCAGCCCTATGTGAGCAAGGCGCTGAAAAATCTGGAAGAAGAATACCATCTCCGCATTTTTGAGCGGTCATCCACCGGCATGATCCCCACGGAGCAGGGGCGGCACTTCATCGAGCAGGCCGAGCGGGTGCTGCGGGAGGTGGACAGGCTGGACCGGAGCGTGCAGGAGGAGCAGGAGCGCTGCGCCGAACTGCGGGTAATGATCCCCCACGCCACCTATGCCTCCTATGCGGCGGTGGATTATCTGGAGCAGGCAGCATCCATTGAGCGGCTCCACATCCACATCCGGGAGGGCGGCTCCATGGAGGCACTGGATCATGTCCTGCGGCAGGGGTATCATCTGGCTCTGCTGCGGTACGCCGTGGAGGATGACGAGCACTATACCCATTACTGCGCCCGGCGGGGCCTGAAAATGGAACCCATTATGGATTTTGAATACAGTCTGCTGACCAACCGGGACGGCCCGCTGGCCCGGAAGGCGATCCGCGACCTGTCTGAGCTGGACAAGTATATGGAGATCCTCCACGATGATTTCCAGCTGCCCGGCGAGGAGGGCGGCGACGGTGTGCGCTGGCATGTCAACCCGGAGCGCCGCATCCATGTGTATGAGCGGTGCAGCCAGTTCTCGATCCTGCAGCGGCTGCCCACGGCCTACATGTGGGCATCACCCATGCCCCGCAGGGCACTGGAGCAGTACCATCTGGTGCTGAAGAAGTGCCCGGCCCAGCGCCAGCAGATGCGGGATGTGCTGGTCTACCCGGACAAGGGCCGCCTGCGCCCCGAGGAGCAGGCCTTTGTGGATCTGCTCCACAAGGAAGCGGCTTCCACCGTGAAATAAAGGGGCTTTCCGGCTAAGGCACGGCAAAGGTTGCTTCCTTTGAAATTGACAGAAAAACCAATAAATGGATGTAAAACCGGGCGAAAATAAGCGCTCGGTTTTATTTTTGCTGATAAATGGTCAAAAAATAAACGGAAAAGCGGCAAAAATTCTTTGCAGCTATATCGGAAACGATATGACCCCATGCCGGAAAGATATTTCTCTGCTGGAAAAAAGTGTGCTACCATGAGGCCAGAAAAGAGCCCCGGGTATGCGGCAGAATGGGGCCGCGGCCGGCAGGGGGGCAAAAAGGAGGTTTCTGGTATGATTAGTTTCCTGCTCTGTCTTGCGATCCTGGTAGGCGGATACTTCGTCTATGGCAAGGTCGTGGAGAACACCTTCGGCCCCGACGACCGTGAAACGCCTGCCGTAAAGATCAACGACGGCGTGGACTATGTAGTCCTGCCCCAGTGGAAGCTGTTCCTGGTCCAGCTGCTGAACATCGCGGGCCTCGGTCCTATTTTCGGCGCTTTGCAGGGTGCATTGTGGGGGCCCATCGTCTTTTTGTGGATCACCTTCGGCACCATCTTCGCTGGCGGCGTCCACGACTATTTCTCCGGTATGATGAGTGAGCGCAACGACGGTGCTTCCATCGCTGAGATCACCGGCAAATACTTAGGCCCTGTGATGCAGAACGTCATGCGCGTGTTCTCGGTGGTGCTGCTCATCATGGTGGGCACTGTGTTCGCCGTCGGCCCTGCCGGTTTGATCGTTGAGCTGTGCAGTCAGAGCGGCGCATCCGGCGTGATGACTTCGCTGCTGTTCTGGCTCATCATCATCCTGGTGTACTACTTTATCGCGACCTTTATCTCCATCGACGCGGTCATCGGCAAGATCTACCCCATCTTCGGCATCTGCCTGATCATCATGGCCATCGGCGTCATCTTCGGCATCTTCACCAACCCTGCCTACACCATCCCGGAGATCTGGGATCACTTCGGCAGCATGCATCCGTCGGGCACCCCCATCTGGAGCTTCATGTTCATCACGGTTGCCTGCGGTGCGATCTCCGGCTTCCACTCCACCCGTCGCCTCTGATGGCCCGCTGCATGAAGAGTGAGAAGCAGGGCCACTTTGTGTTCTATGGTGCCATGGTCTGCGAGGGTGTCATTGCCCTGATCTGGGCCGCTGCAGGCTGCTCTCTGTACGAGGTCACCGATGGCCTGAACACCGGTCTGGCACAGGCACTGGCAATGGGTCAGTCCAAGGCCATCTATGATGTCTGCTCCAAGACCATGGGCGGCGTGGGCATCGCACTGGCCATGATCGGCGTGGTCGTCTGCCCCATCACCTCCGGCGATACCGCCTTCCGTTCCGCCCGCCTGACCCTGGCCGACTGGTTCAAGATCGATCAGGACAGCTACGGCAACCGCCTGAAGCTCTGCATCCCTGTGCTGGGCGTGGGCGCATTTCCGGGCATCGGCAACGCGCTGGGCTTCATCAACTACACCGTCATCTGGCGTTACTTCAGCTGGACCAACCAGACGCTGGCTATGATCGTCCTGTGGGCTGCTTCCATGTACCTGTTCAAGGAGAAGAAGAACTTCTGGATCACCGCAGTGCCCGCTACCTTTATGAGCGCTGTGTCCGCTACCTACTTCGTGCTGGCTCCCGAGTGCCTGGGCGGCCTGCTGAACCATAAGACTGCTGAGGGCGCTATCGTCTATAACACCGCAGTTGCTTACCCGGTGGGCATCCTCTTTGCGATCGCCATGCTGGCGCTGTTCCTCTATGCAACCAAAAAAGCAGACGGTGAAAAAGACTGCATAATTGACATTTCCCCCTCTTCATCCATCCCGATACCCATTCACAACCGCAAAAGCCGTCTGCCGGGCCGTCCGGCAGGCGGCTTTTTGCTTGTGCAGAGAAACAACGAATTGCGGCAAAAAGAACAGGAATGCAGACAAGATGCACAAAAATATGCAAAAAAGTTTGGCAGGGTGCACTAAAAACGAAAAAACACCCGCTGAAACGATTTCGGCAAAGAAGTTTTGCCGAGGATACGTTAAAAAAATATTTGCCGGGATTCCCGGGAACGGCTGACTTATATAGTTTTTTGATATAAGGGCCATTCTGGAAGGATATTACCAGATTTATGAAGATTGTGTTAACATAGGGCTAAGGAATGGCCGTGACGGGGCAGAATGGGGCTCCGGGCACGGACGATAAAAAGGAGGTTTCTGGTATGATTAGTTTCTTACTCTGTCTGGCGCTCCTGATCATCGGCTACTTTGTCTATGGCAAGATCGTTGACAATACGTTCGGACCGGACGACCGCGAAACTCCTGCTGTGCGCATCAACGACGGCGTTGACTACGTTGTGATGCCCCAGTGGAAGCTGTTCCTCGTCCAGCTGCTGAACATTGCAGGTCCGGGCCCCATCTTTGGTGCACTGCAGGGTGCTCTGTGGGGCCCCGTGGTGTTCCTGTGGATCACCTTCGGCACCATCTTTGCCTAGGCGGCGTGCATGACTACTTCTCCGGCATGATGAGCGAGCGCAACGACGGCGCTTCCATCGCTGAGGTCACCGGCCGCTATCTGGGCCCCGTGATGCAGAACATCATGCGTGTGTTCTCTGTGGTGCTGCTGATCATGGTCGGTACCGTGTTCGCAGTGGGCCCCGCAGGCCTGATCGTGACCCTGTGCAAGAACGGCGGTATGTCCGGTCTGCTGACCACCACCCTGTTCTGGCTGATCATCATTCTGGCCTACTACTTCATCGCAACCTTTATTTCCATTGATGCCATCATCGGTAAGATCTACCCCGTGTTCGGCATCTGCCTGATCATCATGGCTGTGGGCGTTATCTTCGGTATCTTCACCAACCCCGCCTACACCATCCCCGAGATCTGGGCAAACTTCAGCAATATGCACCCCTCCAACACCCCCATCTGGAGCTTCATGTTCATCACCGTTGCCTGCGGCGCTATCTCCGGCTTCCACTCCACCCAGTCGCCTCTGATGGCTCGCTGCATGAAGAGTGAGAAGCAGGGCCACTTCGTGTTCTACGGCGCAATGGTCTGCGAGGGCGTCATCGCTCTGATCTGGGCCGCTGCCGGCTGCGCACTGTACACCATCACCGACGGCAAGATGGCTGGTCTGGCCGAGGCTCTTGCTGCCGGTCAGTCTGCCGCTATCTACGACGTCTGCCTCAAGACCATGGGTAAGGTTGGCGTGGCACTGGCTATGATCGGTGTCGTTATCTGCCCCATCACCTCTGGTGATACCGCGTTCCGTTCCGCTCGTCTGACCCTGGCCGACTGGTTCAAGATCGATCAGGACAGCTACGCAAACCGCCTGAAGCTCTGCATCCCCGTTCTGGGCGTCGGCGCTTTCCTGGGCATCGGCAATGCACTGGGCTTCATCAACTACACCGTCATCTGGCGTTACTTCAGCTGGACCAACCAGACGCTGGCTATGATCGTCCTGTGGGCTGCTTCCATGTACCTGTTCAAGGAGAAGAAGAACTTCTGGATCACCGCAGTGCCCGCTACCTTTATGAGCGCTGTGTCCTGCACCTACTTCGTGCTGGCTCCTGAGTGCCTGGGCAAGATGATCAACACCTATGCAGACGGCAAGCTGGTGGCTTACAACACCGCAGTTGCATATCCCATCGGCATCGTCTTCGCAATTGCCATGCTGGCGCTGTTCATCTATGCAACCAAGAAGAACACCGAGAAGAAAGCCGCATAACCCATTCATAGCGGTAATTTCTCAGTAAAACAAACCGGCCGCTGTCAGCTCAGCGGCCGGTTTCCTGTTTTTGGCTAAGAGTGCGGGTTGGGCCTTGCATTTTCTTTGCCGGAGTGGGAAAATGGGTACAAACAAAAATGCAAAAGAGGGATGAACGTTATGCTCTTCAAACCTGCACAATTGGGCCTTGCCAGGCTCGACCCCGCCGAGCTGGCGGCTGACCGGAAAGCCTGCAAAAGATCGGCCCCTGCGGCGTGGGCAAAAAAGCCCTGTATCTGAACAGCTTTTACATCGACCGCCGCTACTACCTGCCCTACACCAGCATCACCCGCGTGTTCAAGCGGGTGGCCATGAGTGCGGGCGGCTTTACCGGCAAGGGAATGTTTGCCTCCATGGCCTACCTTGTGGTGGAGTACGACGGCGGCAAACAGAAGCAGTGCAACTTCAAGGACGAGCGGGACGTGGATGCCCTGCTGGAGCTGCTGGCAAAGCAGCAGCCCCAGATCCGGCTGCTGAGTGCCGCCGGGGAGCAGGCGTTGCAGAAAAAGGCTGAGGAAAAGGCCGCCCGCAAGCTGCCGGAGCTGTCTGATGATGCCAAACACACCGTGACGGTCCTGCGCAGGGCAAAGGAGTATCTGGACGCAAAGCCCGAGCTTTCCAATGAGCTCAGTGCTGCCCAGCGCCGCAAGCGCGCCCAGCTCAAGAGCAAGCCGGTCTACCGCTATGTGGCCCTTGCCATCTTCCTGTTCGGCACGGCCGCCGCGGCCTACGGCCTGTACGCGGTGTTCACCCACACCGGCAGCTACGGCGTGTACTTTGCACTGTTCGGTTTTGCAGCCATCTTCCTCTTTTCCAGCTACAACATGCTGCCCACTGCCCACAACAACCACAGCGCCATCATGAAGCGGGCCGAGAAGGCCGAAGCTGCCATGGCGGAGTATGTGAAGCACTACCCCAACGGCAGCTTCCCGGTGCCCAGCTGTTACGCCCACCCGATCGTCCTCAAGCGGATGATCGATGCCGTGGAGGAAGGTCAGGCCGTGACCACCGCCGAGGCGCTGGATGCCGTCAAGGCCCGCCTGCAGGCCGTCAATGCGGATGTGCAGGTGGAGCAGGAGGAGTACGACGAGATCGTCGCCATCAAAGCGCTGTTCCTGAACCACGATTATCAGTAAAACTGACCCTCTCTGTCATCGCTGTGCACTGCCACGCTTTGATGGAGAGGGTTTTTCTTGCGTTGTGGGGCACTTCGGCTTATAATGAGCACAGAGAGTATTTTTGGAAAAAACAGGAGGTTCCCTATGGATATGGTCACATTGGGGCGCACCGGCATCACCGTGAACAAAAACGGCTTTGGTGCTCTGCCCATCCAGCGCATTTCCCAGGAGGACGCGGTCTTTCTGGCCCGCAAGGCTTACAAGGCGGGTATCCGCTTCTTTGATACCGCCCGCGCCTACACCGACAGCGAGGTGAAGCTGGGTGAAGCCTTTGACGGCATCCGCTCCGAGGTCTACATCGCCACCAAGACCGCCGCCCAGAACGTGGAGGAGTTCTGGAAGGACCTGCACACCTCCCTGAACAATCTGCGCACCGACTATGTGGACCTCTACCAGTTCCACAACCCGTCCTTCTGCCCCAAGCCCTGTGACGGCTCCGGCCTGTACGAAGCCGCACTGGAGGCCAAGGGAAAGGGGATGATCCGACACATCGGCATCACCAACCACCGCCTGTCCGTGGCCAAGGAAGCCATTGAGAGCGGCCTGTACGAGACGCTGCAGTTTCCGTTCAGCTATATTTCCGGTGAGCAGGAGCTGGAGCTGGTGCAGCTGTGCAAAGAGCACGAGATGGGCTTTATCGCCATGAAGGGTCTGTCCGGCGGTCTCATTACCAACAGCGCCGCAGCCTATGCCTTTGAGGCGCAGTTCGATGGAGTTCTGCCCATCTGGGGCGTGCAGCGGGAAAGAAAGGAACTGGACGAGTTCCTCTCCTATATTGATAACCCGCCCCGGATGGACGCAGAGCTGTCTGCAGTCATCGCCCACGACCGGGAGGAGCTGTGCGGCGAGTTCTGCCGCGGCTGCGGCTATTGTATGCCCTGTCCGGCAGGCATCGAGATCAACAACTGCGCCCGCATGAGCCTGCTGCTGCGGCGTTCGCCCTCGGCAGAGCATCTGAGCCCCTGCAGGTCAGGCCAAGATGAAAAAGATCGAGGGCTGCCTGCACTGCAACCAGTGCAAGGCCAAGTGCCCCTACGGGCTGGATACGCCCGCCCTGCTGGCCCGCAACTATGAGGACTACAAGCGGGTCCTGGCCGGGGAAGTCAAGGTGTAACAGAGAAAACAAAAAAGATGGATGCCGCACGACATCCATCTTTTTTTGTTTTACAGCGAAGAGAGGATCGGCTCCCGGAAGATCTTCATGGCCTGCTTGTAGCAGCGGATGAAATAGAGGATCTCCGCAATGGCGGTCAGAGCCCAGGAGCAGGGGTAGAGCAGGTAAAGCGAGGGGATGGTATGGAAGTGGGCGAAGATGGTGTATACCCAGATCACCCGGAACACACAGGAACCCATGATGACGATGACAGTGGGCACCACGGTCTTGCCCAGACCGCGGGAAGCGGCAATGGTGCAGTCCATAAAGGCGGAAATGCAGTAGGCCAGCGCCATGACACCCACACGCTTCATACCGGCATCAATAACGGCGCTTTCGGTGGTGAAAAGGGCGAGGAACTGCCGCCCGAACAGGAACAGGCCGCCGCCCAGCGCCAGACCCACACCGAAGGAATAGGCCAGCGAGATGAAGTAGCTTTTCTTGACACGGTCCGGCTTGCCAGCGCCGTAGTTCTGGCTCATAAAGCTGGCACAGGCCATGTAGAAGGCGGCCATGCAGTCGTAGATGAGCGGGTCAGCATTTGCGGCGGCGCTGTTGCCCTTGACCATGAGGGAATCAAAGGAGTTGACACCGGCCTGGATGAACAGGTTTGCGATGGCGAAAATGGCGTTCTGGAATCCGGCAGGCAGGCCCAGCGCCAGAATGCTTTTGGTCATGGCGGGGTCGAGCTTTGCTTCCTTGAAATGAAGGGCGTAGCAGTCCTGCACTTTGGTCAAAGCGTGCAGGATCAGCCCGGCAGAGGCGCACTGCGAAATGGCACTGGCCAGTGCCACGCCTGCCACGTCCAGGTTGCAGACGATGACAAAGAACAGGTTCAGAAGGATATTCAGCACACCGGCAAAGCTCAGGATGTACAGCGGCTTTTTGGTCTCCCCGATGGCGCTGAACACGGCGTTGCCGAAATTGTACAGAGCCAGTGCCGAAGCATACCCAGAAAATACACCCGCAGGTAGAGGATCGCACCCGGCAGCAGGTCCACCTTGGTGTTCAGCAGCCGCAGCATGGCAGGGGGAGCCCAGCAGCCCCACAACCAGCAGGATCACGCCTGCGATCAGGCTGACGATCAGGGCCGAGTGGACGGTGTCGTGGACATCGTCCGGGTGTCTGGCTCCGTAGAAGCGGGCCACCAGCACGTTGATGCCGTTGCCCAGGCCGATGAGAAAGCCAGTGAACAGCGTGACAAAGATGCTGGTGGAGCCCACCGCGCCCAGCGCTGTGGAGCCCGCAAACCGCCCCACCACGGCCACGTCCGACATATTGAATAAGACCTGCAGCAGGTTGGATAATGCCAGCGGCAGGCTGACCAGAAGGATCTGCTTTGCCAGAGGGCCTTCTGTCAGGGATCTTGTGCTAGATTTCATGTTCTCTTTTTCCTTTTCCAGTCCTAAACCGTGCCCGCGCATACCGGGGCACAACACCTATTATAAGAGATGCGCACACTTTTGCAAGATGAATCTTTCAAAAAGGAAGAACAGAATGCATCAGTGTCTTGCTGGCGCGGGATCGGACACGGAATCCGGATACAGAGCCGCCAGACGGCTTGATTTTTGCCTCCGGCTGTGCTATACTACATTACACTGGTTTGCCAGTAATGTGCGATCGTAGCTCAGCTTGGATAGAGCGTTCGGCTCCGACCCGGAAGGCCAGAGGTTCGAATCCTCCCGGTCGCATGTGTTAATAAAATCCCCGGTACACAAAAGTGTGCCGGGGATTTTTTCTTTGTGGCCGGGCGGGTCAGACCTTACTTTAGATTTTCCATAAGTTTTGCGGCCAGCGTTTCGGCTTCTTTGGCCGGGACCCAGATATCCGGAGAAAGGCCACGCATTTCTTCAAAATAATCTGTACCCTCCGGCAGCAGATAGACACATACGGATGTCATTATAACCGAGCATTTGCTGTTCGGCAGTTCCACATGCCCACCATTTCCGATCATACATCCATTTGTGTTTTCTCCGATGATCAGGCTGTTTTCCAGATTATAGGCAAGGTCCATTGTGATTTCTGCAGAAGAGGCAGAGCATTTTCCGCTTAAAAGAATCAGAATGTTGTCGTGCGTTTGCCGCCGATGAGCTTGTATCGCTACGGATACCGGATTAACAACGTCATAGCGGACTCCATTGCCCTGTACACGCTGGCGGCTGTATCGGGTGATCCACTGATGAGCTACTTCTTCATATCCGCCGACATTGGAGCGCAGATCCAGCATGGAGATCGCAGCATCACTCATTTGTGCTGCCGCAGCATTGACCTCCTGTAGAAAAGAGACCTCAAAGCTGTTGAACTGGAATACCGGGATTCCATCTGTCTGGCGAAGATCGGTATTCTGGTCTTTGGGAAGCTCTTTGTAATACTGGCTCCATGCGTCTGCTGTCAGTGTGTCAGTACTGCCGTCTGTATAGTGCACCGTCAGCGTTTCATCACAGGTGTGCTTTTCCCATTCTGTCCCATCAAATGTAGCAGGCTTCAGCAGGACCGGATAATACACCAGATACCCCTGCTCAGAGATTGAACGCTTGAACAGTTCATCCAGATCGGGATGATCGTCCACGGATGCAACGACTTTTCCATTGGCATTCTGATAGCCCGAATCCGTTTTTACGAACATCACCTGACGGAAGAAAAACGGAATGTCTTTTTCCGACGGATAGTCCTGATTGATGTTGAAGTGACCGTCCTTGATAAAGGTAAGATGACTTACCAGAATCTTCTGCAAATCTTCACAGGTCAGGCTGTCCCTGCTTTGGACTTCCTGCAGAGTATCAGCCTTTGCCTGATCGAATACAGCGTGTCCGCCAAAATAATCGTAGAGAGCATAATCATAGTAGAGCGCGTCGAAGAGGTAATTCACATCTGCTTTCGCTTCATCTACGGTAAGTTCCTTTTCGGCATCGTATTCGCTGTAGGTATCGGTAAAGTAATCTGTATCTTTCTGTGCATCGGCGGGGTCATCGTAATGCCGCAGATAGGGTGTCGGGTCGGCGGCAGGAGCCGCTTCCCAACGCTGATGCTCTGTATTGATCTCATCCAACAGTTCGGCCTTTGTGGGCTGAGAATCCTTCACAAGCTGGGTGACTTTGGTACAGCCAGAAAGGTTTATGAGCACGATCAGACAGCAGAGCAGAGATGCAAGTTTGGACTTCATGGTGTAGGACTCCTTTTGATTTTGATATTACCCTTTCCGATTTTTCTGCCAGATGCGGTATAGGCCGTCCGTGATCAGATACTCCCGGTATTCGATCGGCGTGCGGCAGGCCTCCCGGATGGTGCGGGGCAGGTTGCCGGTGGCATAAAAGCGGATATCCGGGCCAAGCTCTGCCTGAAAGCGCTCGGCCAGCCCGTCCAGCAGCCCGGCGGTGCCCAGCACAAAACCGTTCTGTAAGCAGGCAGAGGTGTTCTTGCCCAAGATCGAGGAGGAAGCTGGAGCGGAGAGGTCGATCTGGGGCAGCTGGGCAGTTGCACCAGCGCGGAAAGAGAGAGCTGTGGCCCAGGCAGGATGACACCGCCCACCAGCTCCTGTTTGCCGTTGACTGCCATAATGGAGATGGCGGTATCTGCCGAGATGACCGCCAGCGGTCCGGGTCCCTCTTCCAGTGCGGCCACCGCACCGCACAGCAGCTCTGCGCCCAGCTGGGCGGGGTTGTCCAGCCGAAGCTTGATGCCGCTTTTCAGGCCGGGGCCGACCGTCAGGAAGCGGGCAGAGCATAACATCCGCAGTGCACCCAATACTCGGCCTGTCAGTGCGGGCACCACACTGCCCAGAATGCCGCCCCTCGATCCGCTCGGGGGCAACCTGATATAAAGAGAGCAGATTCAGCAGATTCATTGCGTATTCGTCCACCGTTGCGGCCGGGCTGGAATGCAGCCGCCCGCTGAACTGCAGGGTATCGTGTTCGTAGCCGAAGCAATCGTGATGTGTGTGTTGCCGATGTTGACCGTAAGGATCATGGTTGGGAAAGAACCAATATGGATACGTTGAAAAGCGAGCCACAAGTTCAGTAAAATCGAAAAGCTTCTGAAAAAAAGTGCTTGACAAAAAATCACTTCTGTGGTAAAATAATCAAGTCGTCAGCCGCTAAGGCTGAGGCGTACAGGACCTTGAAAATTGAACAATATCGAAAAACTTGTAACGGAACCTATTTTCGTGTTGGAAAAACACGTTAAACAATTCCAAACAAAGTAATTCACCAAGCGATTGCGTGCTGAGCGAAACAAGATTTAACACTTTTAAGTGATAAATATCATTTATAAAGAGTTTGATCCTGGCTCAGGACGAACGCTGGCGGCGCGCCTAACACATGCAAGTCGAACGAGCGAGAGAGAGCTTGCTTTCTCAAGCGAGTGGCGAACGGGTGAGTAACGCGTGAGGAACCTGCCTCAAAGAGGGGGACAACAGTTGGAAACGACTGCTAATACCGCATAAGCCCACAGGCCGGCATCGACCAGAGGGAAAAGGAGCAATCCGCTTTGAGATGGCCTCGCGTCCGATTAGCTAGTTGGTGAGGTAACGGCCCACCAAGGCGACGATCGGTAGCCGGACTGAGAGGTTGAACGGCCACATTGGGACTGAGACACGGCCCAGACTCCTACGGGAGGCAGCAGTGGGGAATATTGCACAATGGGGGAAACCCTGATGCAGCGACGCCGCGTGGAGGAAGAAGGTCTTCGGATTGTAAACTCCTGTTGTTGAGGAAGATAATGACGGTACTCAACAAGGAAGTGACGGCTAACTACGTGCCAGCAGCCGCGGTAAAACGTAGGTCACAAGCGTTGTCCGGAATTACTGGGTGTAAAGGGAGCGCAGGCGGGAAGACAAGTTGGAAGTGAAATCCATGGGCTCAACCCATGAACTGCTTTCAAAACTGTTTTTCTTGAGTAGTGCAGAGGTAGGCGGAATTCCCGGTGTAGCGGTGGAATGCGTAGATATCGGGAGGAACACCAGTGGCGAAGGCATCAAACTCAGAATGCCAGAGTATTGATGCTTGGGAGTCAGACAGTGTCAGATAAATGTCATTGTCAAAAGGGAAACAGCCCAGATCTACAGCGGTGAAACAGTAGCGCAAGCGGCTGTGGAGTGTATAGAAGTGAGAATGCCGGAATGAGTAGCGCGAATGCAGTGAGAATCTGCATGGCCGAAAGCCTCAGGTTTCTGGAGGAAGGTTCGTCCGCTCCAGGTCAGTCGGGAGCTAAGGTGAGGCCGGAAGGCGTAGCCGATGCACAGACGGTAGAGATTCCGTCACCACCAAAAGAGTTAAGCACAGGGACACATTTGAAGTCTCGGAGCCGGGTGTTGGTTCCGGTAGCGATCGAGGGAAGTTAGTACCGAAGTCCGGGATGGAAGATGGCGAGAAAAGCTGTGTGTATTTCTGCGGTGCCCGTACCGCAAACCGACACAGGTAG
>VOFI01002717.1_pt1:0-110000 | contig 111258 bp, 127 predicted proteins | sample 5384131 | NCBI WGS metagenome assembly VOFI01 (sample SAMN12384728, study PRJNA508395) | human gut metagenome | isolation source: healthy gut H | host: Homo sapiens | reverse complement strand
AGTCGTAACAAGGTAGCCGTATCGGAAGGGGCGGCTGGATCACCTCCTTTCTAAGGAAACGGAAGTAAGGAGTTGCATTACTGTTTAGCTATCAAGGAGTGAGTGCAGAAGAGGGTGTGGAAGAGCAGATAGCCGAGTTTACTCGGATAGATGCGAAGACACAGACGATTCTATAGGAAGGCTTGACTCTATGAGCAAGATACGGAGTATCTGCGAATAGAGGAAAGAACTGCACGAGCGGACTGAAGGATAGCACAAACAATATTTCCGGTGGCGATGCGCTTAGGGGACACACCGTTCTCATCCCGAACACGATGGTTAAGACCTAAGCGGCCGATGGTACTATGCTGGAGACGGTATGGGAGAGCAGGTGGCTGCCGGAATCCCTTAAAAAATAAAAGCAAAACGCTTTCGTATATAAAATATCATCTGCAAAGGTGTTTATATACGCTGGTATTTACCAGTGATCCAAGCTCAGAAAGCTTCTGATCTTGAATGACTGATAAATCATCAGTCAAATGGTACCTTGAAAACTGAACATTGAAAATAATCTCAAGTATCAATATCGAGCTTGTGAGAGATCGAAAGATCTCAAACAACGAGATAGGAAGATGAAAGGAAGTAGCATTCCGATCATCAAAAACAAGAGACATCCGAGGCCATTGAGTAACATCAATGGAAAAACAAAGCAATTTAAGAACAACCAGGTCTGCAGAGCAACGCTATGCGAAACAGACCAGACGAGAATAGCAAGACTATTCTGCAGGTTAAGCTGTAAAGAGCGCAGGGAGGATGCCTTGGCACTAAGAGCCGATGAAAGACGTGATAAGCTGCGAAAAGCTGCGGTGAGGAGCAAATATCCATTGACCCGCAGATGTCTGAATGGGGAAATCCGGCTGAGCAAACCTCAGTCACCGTATACTGAATCCATAGGTATACGGAGGGAACCCGGTGAACTGAAACATCTAAGTAGCCGGAGGAAGAGAAAGAAAATATATCGATTTCCTAAGTAGCGGCGAGCGAACGGGAAAGAGCCCAAACCGGAGTGCGTGCATTCCGGGGTTCGACTGCAGAATCCACAACCAAGCCTAACAGAACGGTCCTGGAAAGACCGGCCAGAGAGGGTGAAAGCCCCGTACGTGAAAGGCAAGGAAGGGAGGCAGGATCCAGAGTACCACGAGACACGAGAAATCTTGTGGGAATGAGCGGGGACCACCCCGTAAGGCTAAATACTCCTTAGTGACCGATAGCGCATAGTACTGTGAAGGAAAGGTGAAAAGGACCCCGGGAGGGGGTGAAAGAGAACCTGAAACCTTGTGTTTACAAGCTGTGGAAGTATCATCAGGATACAACCGCGTACTTTTTGTAGAACGGTCCGGCGAGTTACGTCGGCTGGCGAGGTTAAGCACTACAGGTGTGGAGCCGAAGGGAAACCAAGTCTTAATAGGGCGTCCAGTCAGCCGGAGTAGACCCGAAACCGGGTGATCTATCCATGTCCAGGATGAAGTTGCCGTAAAAGGCAATGGAGGTCCGAACGCACATCTGTTGAAAAAGGTGGCGATGAGGTGTGGATAGGGGAGAAATTCCAATCGAACCCGGAGATAGCTGGTTCTCCTCGAAATAGCTTTAGGGCTAGCCCTGTGACAGTCAGACGGAGGTAGAGCACTGAATTTCCTAGGGGGCGTCAAAGTCTACCGAAGAATATCAAACTCCGAATGCCGTAATGATGATTCACAGGAGTCAGACTGCACGAGATAAGTTGGGTAGTCAAAGGGAAAGAGCCCAGACCGACAGCTAAGGTCCCAAAGTGCGTGTTAAGTGGAAAAGGATGTGGGATTTCGAAGACAACTAGGATGTTGGCTCAGAAGCAGCCATACATTCAAAGAGTGCGTAATAGCTCACTAGTCGAGAGGTCCTGCGCCGAAAATGTCCGGGGCTGAAACACGACACCGAAGCTTAGGAATGTACAACGAGCATTGGTAGAGGAGCATTCTTACCGGGAAGAAGCAGTATTGTAAGGTATTGTGGACTGGTAAGAAGAGAGAATGCCGGAATGAGTAGCGAGATGGAGGTGAGAATCCTCCAGGCCGAATATCTAAGGTTTCCAGGGTAAAGCTGATCTGCCCTGGGGAAGTCGGGGCCCTAAGGCGAGGTCGAAAGACGTAGCTGATGGACAACAGGTTGATATTCCTGTACTATCATATGACAGAACTGTGGGGACGCAGAAAGAGAGCCTGAGCCGGGAAAGGGAAAACCGGTGCAAGCGAGGTAGGAGTCGTGCAGGCAAATCCGCACGGCAATCCGAAGACGTGATGCGGAGCGAACTAAAGTAGCGAAGCAGGTGGGCCAGCTGTCGAGAAAAGCCGCTATTGTTCATATGATACCCGTACCGTAAACCGACACAGGTGGATGAGGAGAGAATCCTAAGGCCGGCGGGAGAAGCATTGTTAAGGAACTCGGCAAAATGACCCCGTAACTTCGGGAGAAGGGGTGCCTGCGAGAGCAGGCCGCAGAGAATAGGCTCAAGCAACTGTTTAGCAAAAACACAGGTCTATGCGAAACCGAAAGGTGAGGTATATGGGCTGACGCCTGCCCGGTGCTGGAAGGTTAAGAGGAGGAGTCAGGCAACGAAGCTCCGAATTTAAGCCCCAGTAAACGGCGGCCGTAACTATAACGGTCCTAAGGTAGCGAAATTCCTTGTCGGGTAAGTTCCGACCCGCACGAAAGGCGTAATGATTTGAGCGCTGTCTCGACAATGCACCCGGTGAAATTGAAGTACCAGTGAAGATGCTGGTTACCTGCGCCAGGACGGAAAGACCCCATGGAGCTTTACTCCAGCTTGATACTGGGATCCGATGCTGTATGTACAGGATAGGTGGGAGACTGAGAAGTGATTACGCCAGTAATCATGGAGTCGATGTTGGGATACCACTCTTGCAGCATTGGGTTTCTAACCAGCTGCCGTGACCCGGCAGTGGGACAATGTCTGGCGGGGAGTTTGACTGGGGCGGTCGCCTCCGAAAGGGTATCGGAGGCGCTCAAAGGTTCCCTCAGGATGGTTGGAAACCATCCGGAGAGGGCAAAAAGGCAGAAGGGAGCTTGACTGCGACACCGACGGGTGGAGCAGGTACGAAAAATAGGACTTAGTGATCCGGTGGTATTAAGTGGGAATGCCATCGCTCAACGGATAAAAGCTACCCTGGGGATAACAGGCTTATCACTCCCAAGAGTTCACATCGACGGAGTGGTTTGGCACCTCGATGTCGGCTCATCGCATCCTGGGGCTGTAGCAGGTCCCAAGGGTTGGGCTGTTCGCCCATTAAAGCGGTACGCGAGCTGGGTTCAGAACGTCGTGAGACAGTTCGGTCCCTATCCGGCGCAGGCGGAGGATAATTGAGAGGAGCTGCCCTTAGTACGAGAGGACCGGGGTGGACGGACCGCTGGTGTATCTGTTGGCTACCAAAGCCATGGCAGAGTAGCCAAGTCCGGCAGGGATAAACGCTGAAGGCATCTAAGCGTGAAGCCCCCCTCAAGATGAGATATCCCAATAAGTAAGACCCTTAGAGAGTATGAGGTAGATAGGTTTGAGGTGGAAGTGCAGTAATGCATGGAGCTGACAAATACTAATCGGTCGAGGGCTTATCCTGACAGGTTGGGAATGGATGTAGAAGATACAAAAGAGGATTTCAGTGTTCAGTTTTGAAGGTATGAACCTATAATGACAAGGACGTCTGTTGAGAACTCAACAGACGTTTTTTGTTATCTCAGTTCACTTTTGGGACCAAACAGGCTGCTCCGTGCTTGCACGAAAATCTGCCTGCTGAGTCTCACGAAGGGAGCGCTGCTTCATGAGCAAAAGGAGCTGCGAAGCAGCGGAAAGCATCGAAGATACGAGTTTGCGAATGGCGCGTGTGAACAGACGGCGAATGCAAAAACGCTCCGTAAGGATCGCACTGCGTCGGAATGGAAGGATGTCGCTTTCGCGACCCGACGGTGCGTATTGTTTTCTGCACAGGGCCGTACCTTTAAGGAAAGAGATTATAGCAGAGAGGTATTTTATATGAACAAGAGATATTTGTCTATGACTGCAGTTTTTACTGCTGCAGCACTGTTGCTTGCCCCGATTTCTGGGATCGAGGCACAGGCAGCTCCGGCCGCTGCAGCGCAGGCAGCCTATGTATCTGAACTGACGGGTCTTCCGACGAGCATAGCGCTGCAGACACAGCGTCCGGTTGCGGTTATGATCGATAATGATACGAAAGCACTGCCGCATTACGGGCTTTCGGAAGCGGATGTCGTTTATGAGATGATGAACTCGACTGCAAATAAGCGAGTTACCAGACTGATGGCGATTTATAAGGATTGGCAGAATGTTGGTCAGATCGGCAATGTCCGTTCCACAAGACCGACGAATATTTTGCTTGCTTCGGAATGGAATGCAATTCTGATTCATGATGGCGGACCGTTTTATAATAATCCGTATTTCAAGTCCACAGGGATTAGCCATTTATCCGGTGGCTTTAGCAGAGTGAAAAATGGCAAGGCGCAGGAGTTTACCGAATATGTCCTTAAAAATGACATCGCAAAGCAGGTGACAACAGCTGCCATTCCTTCTACTTACACAAATCCGGCAGCGATGAACCACTGGAAGATTGGAGCGACGAATCTTTCTGCAAAGGCTGGCAACATTCCGGCAAACCTGGTGCAGTTAAACTGTTTCAGACTGACAAAACCGTATCTGTCCTACAATGCAAAAACAGGTACCTATGATTATTACGAAAATAAAAAGCTTGCCAAAGATGGAGAGGATAAAAAGCGCCTTCTTTTTTGCAAATGTTATTTTACAGAACTGCACCTTTACCCAATATGATAAAAATGGCTATTTGATTTATAACGTGATCGGGCAGGGCGCAGGCTGGTATATTACCGGTGGAAAAGCGATCCCGATTATGTGGGCAAAAGCAAGTGAGACCGGAATTACGCATTATTATGATTTATCCGGAGCAGAGATAACCTTAAATCCTGGTAAAACCTATATTGGCATCTGTCCTTCGGATGACTGGACAAGCGTAACAGTTTCCTGAGTACAAACAACAGAACACGCGTTCCGCTGAGGGATAAAAAAGAGCGCGAGATGCGGTTTGTGAAAAAGACGAGGAGAATCACTGGTTCGTAGATTATGTACGGATACGGTTTCGGGCAGTGCGGGTGAAATAGCGAAGACATAACGGTAACGCGTATGGCGCAGATGGAACTGACAGGAAAAAAAGAGAGGCAAAAGCAGGGAAATGGCGATCAAATATATTTTTGCGGATGTCGATGGGACCCTTGGAATCGGCGGCATTGGAATCCCGGAGAAAAACCGACTGGCGATTCAGAAATATGTTGAAGAGGGCGGAAGCTTCGGTGTATGCACAGGACGTTCACCGGACAGTGTGAAGGGCTTTATTGGTGACCTTCCGATCAATACATTGAGTGTGGTAAATGGCGGCTGTGCACTTTACGATTTTCAGAAAGGCGAATACTTAGATGAGCTTTGCGTGGAAGAAGATGCGCTGCAGTTTGCATTTTCTATGAAAAAAGAGTTGGAGCAGTTCACAGAGTGCAGAATCGTCATTGTGAATCGTACGAACTATTGGCAGGTGAAGACAAAAGAGGATCAGACTGCCTGCCAGCAGCAAAATAGCTACCCGATCGCTTTGCTGGAGCAGATCGAGAAGCCCTGGTATCGAATCATTTTATGCGTATCGGCGCAGGATGGAATAAAATGCGCAGAATTTGTCAGAAGTCATAAGCCGGATGGCGTCAGAATCGAGCATACGGAGGATACTCTGGTAGAGATTATGAACGAGGCATCCGGAAAGGGGGATGCGCTCAGACGTGCCTGCAGGTATCTTGGAGGAACTGCAGAGGAAGCCGCGTTTATCGGAGATTTTTTTAACGATATAGGAGCGCTGAAGGCAGCAGGGCTTTCTGCCTGCGTAAAAAATGCACCCCAGGAGGTAAAGGATTGTTGTGGTATGGTCCTGTCGGACTGCATGGATGGAGCAGTGGCGGAATTTATCGAACGGGTGCAGAAAATAATATAGAAAACGGACATATTCAACGAATCAGACCCGAGTGCATAACAGATTTGCACCCGGGTCTTCTTTGTATGCACCGAATAGAAGTTGACATTTTGTCTTTTTTTGTAAATTGTATTCCAATTCCGTTTTGGGTAAGATAGGGGACGAAACGAAAACAGAAAGGACATTCCGTCATTGCTGTTGCAGCTTGGACGGGATAAAAGAGACAATGGCAGTCGAGATCAGAGGAACCGGTTCATACATACCGGAAAAAATTGTGGAAAACCGGGAGCTGGAGCAGATGGTTGAGACGACAGATGTATGGATTCGGGAGCGAACCGGAATTTGCAGAAGGCATATCGCGGAGAAAGAAACTGTGGTCGATATGGGAGTCCAGGCAGCTATGCAGGCTCTGCAGCATTCCGGGATTTCAGCAAAGGAAATCGATCTGTTGATTGTTTCGACGCTTTCTGCGGAAACAGTAATGCCATCGGTATCCTGTCGGATTCAGGAACGTATCGGAGCGGTACGGGCAGTCTGCTTTGATTTAAATGCAGCATGCAGTGGATTTTTACTGGCATATCAGAGTGCAGAAGCATATCTGGAAAGCGGAGCTTACAAAACAGCCCTGATTATTGGCAGTGAGCGTCTGTCCAATATCATTGACTGGAAAGATCGAAACAGTTGTATTTTATTTGGAGACGGAGCCGGAGCGGTTGTTCTGACCTGCACAGAAAAAAAAAAGGGTATCGGTTTATATCCCATTCGGATGGAAGCATGGGAAATGCATTGATGCTGGAGCATCACTATGACAGAAATCTGGAGACAGAGCAGCATAGACTCAGCATAGAGCAGAGTGCTTCATCAAAGGTCAGTATGGATGGGCAGGCAGTATTTCGGTTTGCAGTGCGCAGGGTACCGCAGGTGATTGAGGAGGTGCTTTGTATCAATGGACTTTCCAGAGAAGAAATTGACTGCTATGTTTTGCATCAGGCAAATCAAAGGATTGTGGAGGCCGTGGCAAAGCGTCTGAAGGAGCCTCTGGGAAAATTTCCCATGAATCTGCAGAATTACGGAAATACGTCATCTGCAAGTATTCCGATTCTTTTAAACGAACTGGATCAGTCGAAAAGACTGAAAACAGGAGACAGAATTGTAATGGCAGGCTTTGGCGGTGGACTGACCTGGGGTGCATCTATCGCAGAATGGATTTAAAAAAGTAAAAAGGAGATTTTTCATTATGTTTGAAGAAATTAAAGCAATTGTAGCAGAAAACCTTGGAGCAGATAAAGCTTCCATTACACCGGAAACCTCTTTTTCAGAGGATCTGAAGGCAGATTCCCTGGATCTGTTTGAGATGGTAATGGCATTTGAAGAGCATTTTGGAGTTGATATTCCGGCAGAGGATCTGGAACAGTTGAAAACAGTCGGTGATGTCATGAGCTATGTAGAAAGCCATAAAGCATAAGCGGAGGACAAAAACAGGATGCAGACAAGAGTCACCGGATTGCTGAAAACAGAATATCCCATTATTCAGGGTGGAATGGCCTGGGTGGCGGATTATCATCTTGCAGCAGCGGTATCAAATGGCGGAGGACTGGGAATGATTGGTGCAGCGAATGCACCGGCAGAATGGGTTGCAGAGCAGATCAGAGAGGTCAGAAAACGGACGGACAGACCCTTTGGTGTCAATATCATGCTGATGAGCCCTCACGCAGATGAAGTAGCGCGGACAGTGGCGCGGGAACGTGTGCCGGTTGTTACAACAGGTGCGGGAAATCCGGAACAATATATGACGCTTTGGAAAGAAAAGGATATTCGGGTCATTCCGGTTATTGCATCTGTTGCAATGGCAAAAAGGATGGAAAAGTGCGGAGCAGATGCAGTTGTGGCAGAGGGCTATGAGTCTGGCGGGCATGTCGGAGAAAGTACGACAATGACCCTTGTCCCGCAGGTTTGTGATGCGGTGAATATTCCTGTGATCGCGGCAGGAGGCATTGCAGACGGAAGAGGAATTGCAGCAGCCCTTATGCTTGGTGCGGAAGGCGTTCAGATGGGAACGCGTTTTGTAGTGACAAAGGAATGTCATATTCATCCGGCCTACAAAGAACGGATTTTAAAAGCAAAAGATATTGATACAAAGGTAACAGGAAGAAGCACGGGACATCCGGTCCGGGCTCTGCGCAATGATATGACGAAACGGTATCTGGAGCTGGAACAGGCGGGAGCTTCCATGGAAGAACTGGAATATCTTACACTTGGTGCATTAAGAAGAGCGGTAACGGAAGGCGATGTGTTAAACGGAAGCGTAATGGCTGGACAGATTGCAGGCATGATCCATGAAGAAACAGATTGCAGGACCTTGATCAGACAGCTGATAGAGGATGCAGAAAAAAGGATGAAGGTATGGCGATAAAAAAGAAAAAGGTAGCTTTTTTATATCCGGGGCAGGGAGCACAAATGCCTGGAATGGGACTGGATTTTTATGAACAGAACAGTGCAGCTGCAGCAGTAGTGGATACAGCCCAAAGCGTACTGGATTTCGATGTGAAGTCCCTTTGTTTTGCGAAAAATGACCTGTTGAACAGAACGGAATATACACAGCCGTGTCTGGTCACATGTTGCCTGGCAATGACAGCGGCGATTCTGGAAACTGGGATTGCTCCGAATATGACAGCCGGATTGAGTCTTGGAGAATATGCAGCAATTGCAACAGCTGGTGCTATGGATATAAAAACGGCACTTCTCTTAGTCAGAAAGCGGGGGCTGTTGATGCAAAATGCAACAAAGGACGGATTTGGAGGGATGGCTGCGGTGCTCGGTCTGGAACCGGATGTATTGGAGGCACTCTTAAAAAATACCGATGCCGTTACGGTTGCAAATTATAACTGCCCGGGTCAGCAGGTGATAACCGGGGAGACACAGGCACTTTTGGAAATGATACCAAGACTGAAGGAAAACGGTGCCAAAGTCATCCCTTTGAAGGTCAGCGGACCCTTCCATTCTCCGTTTATGAAGCCGGCAGGAGAAAAACTGGAACAGGAGCTGGAACAGGTGAGACTGTCAGAGCTTCAGATTCCGTACGTATCGAATGTATCGGCTCAGCCAATCACAAAAACAGAGCAGATTCGGTCCCTGCTTTCCCAGGGGTTTATTCTCCTGTAAAGTGGGAGCAGAGCATGAGGACGATGCTTGCAGAAGGTGTAGAGTATTTTGTAGAGATCGGTCCGGGGCATACCCTGAGCACCTTGTTGAAAAAAATAAATGCAGAGGCAAAGATCTGTACGGTTTCTACCATGGAGGATCTTGTAAGAATGCAGGATTTTCTGAACGAAACGGTATAAAAGGAGAAAAGATTGAAAAATAAAAATTTTTCAATCGCGAGGTTGTGTCTGCGCGCACTCGACACAAACTCGGCATGCACAAAAGTGTGCGCGGAAATGAGAGGAAACATGCTGACAGGAAAAGTTGCAGTAATAACCGGAGCATCCAGAGGAATCGGAAGAGCCACGGCAATGGAACTTGCCAAAAGAGGCGTCTTTGTGATCGTCAATTACAGAGGATCAGAGGAGGCAGCACTTGAAACGGTTGCAGAAATAAAGTCTGCAGGCGGGGATGCAGTGTGCATGGCGTGGGATGTTTCCGATTATGCAGAGTGTGAAAAAATATCAAACAAATCATAGATACATTTGGAAGAATCGATATCCTGGTCAATAATGCAGGCATAACAAGGGATGATCTCTTGATGAAACTGTCGGAGGAGGATTTTGATGCTGTGATTGCTGCAAATTTGAAAGGTACTTTTTGCATGCTGCATTTTGTTTCCGTCAGATGCTTCGCCAAAGAAGCGGAAAGATCATCAATCTTGCATCTGTAGTTGGAATTTGCGGGAATGCAGGACAGGTAAATTATGCGGCATCCAAGGCCGGTGTGATCGGTATGACAAAGAGTGCGGCAAAGGAGCTGGCTTCACGCAATATTACAGTGAATGCAGTTGCACCGGGATGGATTGAGACCGATATGACAAAAAATTTAAGCGATGCAGCCAGAGAACGAATGCTTTCTGCAATCCCATTGAAAAAACCTGGAACAGCAAAACAGGTGGCGGGGGTGATCGCGTTTCTGGCATCCGAAGACGCAGATTATATTACCGGTCAGGTATTGCAGGTAGATGGCGGCATGCTGATGTAGCAAAAAGGTATGAGAAAGTCTGGCGTAAGACAGCTTTGAGATAGCAGCACAGGGAATTTTCAGGACATGAGGAGCCTTATGAAAAAAAAATACAGAGGAAAAAATGGTGCAGAAAAGAAGAGTTGTGATCACCGGATTAGGCGCGGTTACGCCAATCGGGAATACGGTTCCGAATTTTGGACAAACGTCAGAAAAGGAACCGTAGGAATTGGAGAAATTACCGGATTTGATACGAAGGACTTTAAAGTAAAGCTTGCAGCTCAGGTAAAAGATTTCCATGGGGAAGAGAAAATGGATGCAAAAGCGGCAAGGCGGATGGAATTGTTTTCCCAGTATGCAGTCGCAGCTGCAAAGGAGGCCCTGGAGGATGCCGGCCTCGATCTGACAAAAGAAGATCTGTTTTGTGCCGGTGTGATCGTGGGATCCGGAATTGGCAGCCTTTCGACCATTGAAAAGGAATACACAAAAATTCTGGAAGGAAGGGCAAATCGGGTAGATCCTTTGATGGTTCCGAGAATGATTTCCAATATGGCAGCAGGAAATATTTCCATTCAACTGGGTATACGTGGAAAATGCACCAATGTTGTAACGGCATGTGCTTCCGGAACAAACTGCATCGGAGACGCATTCCGCGCCATTCAGTATGGGGACGCGGAGATCATGTTTGCCGGCGGAGCAGAAAGCTGTATTTGTCCGACAGGTATTGCAGGATTTCAGGCTCTTACGGCGCTTTCTCAGGAAACAGATCCGCTGCGGGCATCCATTCCCTTTGATGTAGACAGAAAAGGCTTTGTTCTTGGGGAAGGTGCCGGGATCCTTGTTCTGGAAGAGCTGGAGCATGCCCGGAAAAGAAACGCAAGAATTTACGCAGAGCTGGTTGGATATGGTGCGACCGGAGATGCATTTCATATTACATCGCCATGTGAGGATGGAAGCGGTGCAGCAAGGGCGATGGAGCTTGCTATGCAGGAGGCAGAAACAGAGCCGGATCAGATCGGATATATCAATGCACATGGAACAGGGACGCATCATAATGATCTGTTTGAAACACGGGCGATCAAACGGGCATTTGGAGAAGCAGCAAAACAGGTGACTGTTAATTCCACCAAATCCATGATCGGGCATTTACTTGGTGCGGCTGGTGCAGTAGAGGCAATTGTATGTGTGAAAACCTTGCAGGAGGGCTTTATTCATCAGACTGTCGGTACGAAGGAGACGGATGCAGAATGTGACCTCGATTATACCATTGGTGCACCGAAGCAGAAAAAACTGGATTATGCAATGAGCAATTCCCTTGGCTTTGGCGGACACAATGCCACTATTTTAATGAAACGCTATGAGGAAGGAAACAGGGAGTAACAGATATGGAATTGGAACAGATCGTAGAGCTGATCGACCGGGTATCGGCATCAGAGCTTGACAGTTTTTGCCTGGAACAAAACGGTATGCGTTTAAGCCTAAAAAAGAAGCAGCCTCGTAAGCAAACAGATCCAGAAACACAAAGCACTTTGGTGCAGCTGCAAAAACAGTCGGAAAGTCCACAAGAACAGTCAAAACAGATGTCACCGGTGGAGCTTACAGGAACAGAGCTCACAAAAACAGAGCATACAAAAACGGTAGTCTCCCCGCTGGTTGGTATTTTTTATGCAGCGCCAGCAGAGGATGCCGAACCCTTTGTACAGGAAGGCGACGGGATAGAAAAGGGTCAGACCCTCGGAATTGTGGAAGCCATGAAGCTGATGAATGAGCTGGAAAGTGATTACTGCGGGACCGTGAAGCAGATTCTTGTGTCAAACGGGGAGATGGTGGAATACGGGCAGCCGCTTTTTATTGTGGAAGAACAGAACTAAAACGGATATGGAGAACCCTATGAAGCAGTTGAATATTATGCAGATCCAGGAACTGATTCCGCACAGACATCCCTTTTTGCTGATTGACGGAATTGAGGATTATGAGCCGGGAGAATATGCAGTTGGCTATAAATGTGTTACATACCGGGAAGATTTTTTTGCCGGACATTTTCCGGAGGAGCCTGTAATGCCGGGAGTGCTGATCCTGGAGGCATTGGCGCAGACAGGAGCAGTAGCGATTTTATCGCTTCCGGAAAACAAAGGGAAAATTGCATATTTTGGTGCAGTGGATAAATGCCGCTTTAAAGGAAAAGTGATTCCGGGTGACAGACTTTGTCTGGAAACACGCATTATCCGAAAAAAGGACCGATGGGAATCGGAGAGGCAACTGCCAGTGTAGGCGGAAAGATTGTTGCAAGGGCAGAGCTGACATTTATGATAGGAGCTTGATAACAGACATGATCAGAAAGGTACTTGTTGCAAACAGAGGTGAAATTGCGGTTCGGATCATCCGGGCGTGTCGGGAGATGGAAATTGAGACGGTTGCTGTGTACTCCGAAGCAGACCGGGATGCATTGCATGCAAAGCTGGCGGATGAGGCTGTTTGCATTGGACCTGCGCGTCCGACAGACAGCTATCTGGCAATGGAACAGATTCTGAGCGCCGCTGTTGTAACAGGGGCGGATGCGATTCATCCGGGATTTGGTTTTCTGTCAGAGAACAGCCGGTTTGCAGAGCTGTGTGAAAAAAATGTGGGATTATTTTTATCGGTCCTCCTGCAGAGGTGATCGCACGAATGGGGAATAAGCAGGAAGCCAGAAATACGATGCAGAAAGCAGGAATCCCGATTATTCCGGGCAGCAGGGATGCTGTTTATGAGGAAGAAGATGGACTGGAGCAGGCAAAAGCGATCGGATATCCTGTCATGATCAAGGCTGCCCTTGGAGGCGGCGGAAAGGGTATGCGTGTGGCACAAAGCCCGGAGGAGTTCAGAAAAAATTTCCGGATAGCGCAGACAGAAGCAAAACAATCCTTTGGAGATGGAGCAATGTATTTGGAGCATTTTTCTGACCGGACCAAAGCATGTGGAGGTACAGATTCTGGCAGATTGTGCAGGAAATACGATCTATCTGGGAGAACGGGACTGTTCTATGCAGCGACGGCATCAGAAGGTGCTGGAGGAAGCACCCTGTGCAAGCATTTCCCAAAGTCAGCGTCAAAAAATGGGGAATGTGCTGTGGACGCGGCAAAGGCAGCTGGATATGCGAACGCAGGTACGATAGAGTTTTTACTGGAGCCGGATGGAAATTTTTATTTTATGGAAATGAATACCAGAATTCAGGTAGAGCATCCGGTTACGGAATGGGTTACGGGTGTGGACCTGATCAAGGAGCAGATTCGAATTGCGGATGGACAGCTGCTTTTACTGCGGCAGCAAGATGTGTCTGTAAATGGTCATTCCATAGAAGTCAGGATAAACGCTCAAAATCCGGACGCGGGATTTGCACCATGCCCGGGAACGGTTACAGGGCTGCATTTGCCGGGAGGAAAGGGTGTCCGTGTTGACTCTGCCATTTACAGTGGCTATACGATTCCGCCGTTTTATGATGCGATGATCGCAAAGATCAGTGTATGGGCGAAAAGCCGCCGGGAGGCAATTGAAAAGCTTCACAGTGCCCTGGGAGAAGTGATCATAGAGGGCGTAGATACAAATGTAGATTTTTTGTATGAGCTTCTGGAGAATGAAGAGTTCCGGCAGGGAAAAACGGACATTGAATTTCTGGAACGCAGGAATGGAGAAAGCAAGTGAATCTGGATCATGTTTTTAAAAAACAAAAACGGCTTTGAAAAAAGAGAAAGCACCACAACTGTTCCGGATGGCTTATTATGCCGCTGCAGCAGATGTAAAAACCGATTCTCGTACAGGAAGTGCGGGATGCATATTATATTTGTCCAAAGTGCGGAGGTTATTTTAAGGTACGTGCATATGAGAGAATCCGCAGAGTGGCAGATGAGGGAACCTTTCAGGAATCAGACAGAGAGCTGGTCGGAGAAAATCCGCTGGGGTTTGAGGGATATGAAGAAAAGCTGGCAGCGGAAAGGCTGAAGACCAGAATGAAGGAAGCTATCGTTACGGGAACCGGTTCCATAGATGGTATATCGGCAGCGATTGGCGTAATGGACAGCCGTTTCATGATGGCAAGCATGGGATGGGCTGTCGGGGAAAAAGCTGACTCGTCTGATCGAGAAAGCAACGACGGAAAACTTACCGTTAATTCTGTTTACCTGCTCCGGCGGCGCGCGTATGCAGGAAGGAATTCATTCTTTAATGCAGATGGCAAAGGTATCTGCTGCAATGGCAAAGCACCACGCGGCAGGGCTTTTGTCTGTTTGTGTATTGACAGATCCGACTACTGGCGGTGTGACAGCTAGCTTTGCGATGGAAGGAGATGTGATACTGGCAGAACCCAATGCGCTGATAGGGTTTGCCGGACCTCGGGTAATTGAACAGACGATCGGACAACGTTTGCCCAAGGGCTTTCAACGCTCAGAATTTTTAATGGAGCACGGATTCGTAGATCGGATCATAGAACGTTCTGAGTTAAAAAAGGTACTGGCGGATCTCTGCAGAATGCACGACCGGGAAGGCTGTAAAAAGGCGCTTTGTCAGCTGGTGGATACAGAAATACAGGAAGGTGCAAAAAAAGAACCCGGCAGCCTGTCTGGTCCTGGAGCAAAAAGAATCAGAATCGGCATGGGAGCATGTGCTTGCTGCACGACGGGCGGACAGACCTGTGGGCAGTGATTATATCCGGGCACTTTTTTCTGAATTTTATGAATTTCATGGGGACAGGAGGTTTGGAGATGATCCGGCGCTGATTGGAGGAATTGGGTTATTTGAAGGAGTTCCGGTTACTGTGATCGCCCAGGAAAAGGGAACATCCGCCAAAGATCGGGTAAAAGCATAATTTTGGAATGTGTCAGCCGGAAGGATATCGGAAGGCTCTTCGTTTGATGAAGGAAGCGGAAAAATTTCATCGGCCGGTGATTTGTTTTATAGATACCCCCGGAGCTTTTTGCGGGATTGGAGCTGAGGAGCGCGGTCAGGGATCCGCAATTGCGGAAAATCTGTTGGAGATAAGCAGGCTGAAAACGCCGGTGGTATCCATCTTTATCGGGGAAGGGGGAAGCGGCGGAGCGCTGGCCCTCGCCTGTGGAGATGAAGTGTGGATGATGGAGAATGCGGTGTATTCTGTTTTATCACCGGAAGGTTTTGCAAGTATACTCTGGAAAGATAAAAAGTGTGCGCCCGAGGCTGCAGATAAAATGAAGCTGACTGCAGAGGATGTTGTGGCCGCACAGGCAGCAGAACGGAGGATCAAAGAACCGGAAAAAAACTGACCACACAGAATATGGGATCAGTGTTGGAACAGCTTCGGGAAGAATTAAGAAGGTTTTTAAAACAATATGCTGTGCTGGAGCCTGAAAAACTTTGTGACAGACGGTATGAAAGATTCCGGAAGCTTTGAACCCGGTATCCTCTTTAGAAGAAATTAGTACGAAGGAGAACTACCATGAAAAGCCAGGTATGGATTGGAAAAAAAAAGATTGAAAAAACCGCTGATTCAGGGAGGAATGGGAATTGGAGTCAGCCTGTCCGGACTGGCGGGGGCAGTGGCGAAGGAAGGGGGAGCCGGAACCATTTCGGCCGCGCAGATCGGCTTTTTACAGCCTGAATTTGAACAAAACCCGGTTTTGGCAAATCTGAAGGCAATGGAGGAAGAACTACAAAAGGCGAGAAAGATTGCACCGGATGGTATCCTCGGGTTTAATATCATGGTGGCAATGAATCATTATGAGACCTATGTAAGAAAGGCCGTTGAGACCGGCGCAGATTTTATTGTGTCCGGCGCCGGGTTGCCGCTGGAGCTTCCGGCAATGGTTTCGGATACCGACATCGCAATTGCACCGATCGTCTCCGGTGCCCGTGCGACGGCACTGATCTTGAAATACTGGGAGAAAAAAATATCATCGATATCCGGATTTTATAGTGATCGAAGGTCCGGAGGCTGGCGGACATCTTGGATTTTCCAGAAAACAGCTGGAAGAGAAAATGGATTATGATATGGAAATCTCTGAAATACTGAAACTGGTACGAGCCTATGAAAAGAAGGCGGAAAGGAAAATACCCGTTGCAGTCGGCGGCGGGATCTGTGATAAGGCGCGGGCAGAGCATGGGTTTATGCTTGAGCGGGATCTGATTCAGGTTGCAAGCAGGTTTATTACAACCAAAGAATGCGACGCAGACAGTGCATATAAAGATGCGTATTTGAAGGCACAAAAAAGAGGATATTGTACTGGTGTCAAGTCCGGTTGGAATGCCGGGGCGCGCAATCAGAAATCCTTTTCTGGAACATGTGGAGAAGGGGAGGTCCAAAGACCGCAAAAATGCTTTGGATGTCTAAAGCACTGTAATCCGGCGGAAATACCCTATTGTATTACAGAAGCGTTGATCCATGCCGTAAAGGGAGATACAGAAAATGGCTTGCTTTTTGCGGAGCGCAGGGTTTTTTTTGCAAATCAGATAGAGACAGTACAGGATGTTATGGAAGATTTGCTGGGAGGATTGTAAATAAACCGAAAGCTGTGCTATGATGCTACAATGCAGGGCAAAGGAGAAGGATATGGCGGAATTATTTGGGAAAAAATATACAAACAGAACCCGTTTTACGCGGATGTGCATCGGAGAAGCCGTTTTTTCCCTGATGGATAAAAAATCATATGAAGAGATCCGGGTATCCGATATTGTAAAACGTGCCGGTGTTTCCCGAATGACGTTTTATCATTATTATGAACAAAAAGAAGATGCGCTTGCAGATTACTTTCATGAGATTGTAAACGGGTATGTCCGGGAACGCAGCGAGATCCTAAAAAAAGGCGGAAAATTTCATGATCCAGGGAGTATAGAACATGCACTGAAGTATTTTGATCAGTATGCAGCCTTTATCCTGAAGCTTGTAGATGCGCATTTGTATCATATCATATTGGAAGCTATGAACTCTTTTATGATGGAACGGATTCAACCGGTTTATAAGATCCCGCCCTACGAGCTGTATTTTTATGGCGGTGCGTTGATGAATGTGTTTGTTATGTGGGAAAAAAACGGAAAACAGGAAACTCCGGAGGCCATTGCAAAAACGCTGGCGTCCGGAGCTGTTTTTACCGCAGATATGTTTCCAGCTTCGTGTGACGGTAATAGGTAAACAGACAGATACTGCACAACACCCAGCCCAGCGGATAGCCGAGCGCAACGGCGATGACAGAGTCTGTAAATTGTGTGATCGTGTAAAGATAAATCTGTCGGAACACGATAAAGCAGCTCATCATGATGACCATGGGGGCTTTCGTATTGCCGATACCGCGCAGCGTGCCTGCGTGTACCTGATTGACGCAAAGGGCGAGGTAAAACGGCATTTCCAGACGGATGAAAAGTGTGCCGTAGTCTAAAACCTCCGGCGTGCGGTTGAACATGGAGACGAGAGGACGGGCAAAAATCAAGACAGGAATCGTAATGAGGATCGCGACGGCAAAGCAGAGCAGTGTGCCGACCTTAGTGCTTTGCCGGACGCGGTCTATTTTGCGTGCACCGAGATTCTGACCGACAAAGGTGGTCACGCCAAGGGAAAGACTCTGGATCGGAAGTACGCAGAATTTGTCAAGTTTTCCATAGGAAGACCAGCCTGCCATAGCAGCAGAACCAAAACGATTGATGTATGCCTGTACAAAAACATTGGAAAAGGAAGTGACTGCCATCTGAATTGCGGAGGGAAGTCCGAGAAAGAAAATCTTTTTCGTCATGTTCGGATCCAGACGGACCTTACTCCAAATGATGCGGTAACAGGCTTTTTCGCGGGTCAGGACAAAGAGTGTCAGGAGGGCAGAAATTCCCTGGGAAAGGATCGTTGCCCAGGCAGCACCCGCGATACCGAACCGCAAAACTGCGACGAATAAAAGATCCAGCAGCGTGTTCAAAACCGCACAGAAAATCAGAAAATAGAGCGGACGTCTGGAATCTCCGACCGCGCGAAGAATGCCGGCACCCATGTTATAGAACAAAAGTCCGGTGACACCGATAAAGTAAATGCGAAGATAGGTTGCAGCCTCAGGAAAGACATCATCCGGAGTGCCCATGAGGCGCAGCAGGGATGGAACAAGCAAAAGGGCGAGCACCGTGCAGAGAATGCTCATGCAAAGTGTCAGCGCGATGGTTGTCTGGACGGCGATGGAAACCTTTTCTTCTTTTTTGCCGCCGTAATATTGGGAAATGATGACGCCTGCACCGGTTGACATGCCGGAAAAAAAACCAATAAAGGTATTGATAACGCTATCCGTGGAGCCGACTGCGGCGAGTGCCTCTTTTCCAACAAAATTACCGACGACGATGCTGTCTACCGTATTGTAAAGCTGCTGAAACAGGTTGCCGGCCATCAGCGGAAGTGCAAATAATAAAAGGCACCGCCAGATCGGTCCCTCTGTCATCAGAACTGCTTTTTTGCTTGTGTTGTCTCTTTTCCATAACTTCTGTCTCCCCTAAAATAATGTCAGTACCTTAATCTTAATCGAAAAAGTTCAGGTACACAATTGGCAGAGTGGATATAATTTTTTGGACAGATTGGGGAAATTGACGGGAAAATTTACTTGTAAAGAATAAGGAGTGATTTTATAATATAGAATGAAATTTCTGGTTGAAAAGCAGAGGTCAAGGAGTGAATCGAATGGAAGAAAAAAAGGAAAAAAGGGAATTTTTGGTTGACAGTAGCAACCTTTATTGTCAACAAAAGAAAAGCTTTTCTGGTATTGTTTGCCATTGCGTGTATTTACTGTGCAGCATGCATGAATAAAGTATCGGTAAATCAGGATATTACAAAATATCTGCCGGCAGACAGTGAGACGAGAATTGGTCTGACCCCTGATGGATGAACAGTTTATGACATATGGCAGTGCCAGGATCATGGTGTCGAATATTACCTGGCAGGACGCAGATGCGCTGGTGGAAAAGCTGGAGGCGGTAGAGGGTGTGAAGGAAGTTGCCTTTGATGATTCTGCGGATCATTACAACAAAACGAACGCCCTGTTTGATGTGACCTTTGACGGCGCAGAAGACGATGAGATCAGCAAGGATGCCAAGCAGGCGGTAAAGGAGCTGCTTTCGGATTATGATACCTATATATCTACCTCAGTCGGCTCTGAAGAAGAACAGACAGAATCCCTGAATAATGACATGAATCTGATTCTGGTTCTTGCAGTTGTGATTATTGTAGTAGTACTGCTGATTTCCACGAAGGCATATATGGAAATCCCGGTACTGTTGATTACGTTTGGTGTGGCTGCACTCCTGAATAAGGGAACAAACTACCTGATGGGAACGATTTCCAGCGTAACGGATTCGATTTCTGTCGTTCTGCAGCTGGCGCTGGCAATTGACTATGCGATTATTTTTTGTGATCGTTTTATGGAAGAGCATGAGACGATGGATGCGGAATCTGCGATTAAGGTTGCGCTGTCAAAGGCAATACCGGAGATCAGTTCTTCTTCCCTGACGACCATCTCCGGCATGGTGGCGATGATGTTCATGCATTTTCGTCTGGGCTATGACATGGGTATCGTACTGGTAAAGGCAATTATTTTCAGTTTGATCTCCGTATTCTTCCTGATGCCTGCGATTCTGATGATCTTTGCAAAGGGAATTGACAACACGCATCACAAGAGCTTTGTTCCGAATATTTCGTTTGCAGGTAAATGGGCGAACCTGACAAGATTTATCGTTCCGCCTGTATTTGTGATACTGCTTTGCTTTGCAGCATGGATGGCAAATAACTGCAGTTATCTGTATGATGTCAATTCCGTTCCGGCCGCAAGGGAAAGTGAGACGAGAATTGCCAGGCATAAAATTGAAGACGAGTTTGGCGTTTCGAATCAGATTGCAATTCTGGTGCTGAAGGGCGATTATGAATCCGAGAAAAAGGTTCTGAAGGAATTTGAAACGCTCGATTATGTCAACACCGTGACAGGGCTTGCAAACGTTTCGATCAACGATGATTATGTCCTGACGGATAAAATCGCGCCTCGTGCATTTTCTGAATTGACAGATCTGGATATTGAGATCGTACGGGTTTTGTATATGGCATATGCCTATGAACAGGGACAGAACGGTCCGATTTTTACAGGCATCGACGAGTACAAAGTGCCGATTATAGATATGTTTTTATTCCTGTATGATCAGTATGAGGAAGGCTACGTCACATTGGATGCGGATATGGATGAAAAGCTGACGGACCTTTATAATACGCTGCATGATGCACAGCTGCAGCTGCAGGGAGAGGATTATTCCAGACTGGTTCTGACTGTCAGTGTGCCGACGGAAGGGGACGAAGCGTATACGGCAATGGATGACATCCGCAATATTTGCGCGAAGTATTATAATAAATCAGACGTGATACTGGTTGGTGACTGCACAAGCAATCATGACCTGATGTCTTCGTTTGCAACAGATAATATTATTATCAGTGTACTGACAGCGTTGTTTGTTATGATTATTCTGCTGTTCACATTCCAGTCCGCCGGACTCCCGATTTTGCTGGTATTGACCATTCAGGGAAGTATCTGGATCAATTTCTCTGTGCCTACGCTGACAGGAGGAAGTGTATTTTTTCATTGCGTACCTGATTGTATCCGCAATCCAGATGGGTGCGACGATCGACTATGCGATCGTTATATCCAGTCGTTATATGGTATTGAAAAAACAGATGCCGATTCATGAGGCAATTATTGAAACAATCAATCAGGCATTTCCGACAATCTTTACCTCCGGTACGATTCTGACCGGAGCAGGTTTTCTGATCGGACAGATCGCATCGGATGCGACAGTTGCTTCAATCGGTATTGCACTGGGAAGAGGAACCTTGATTTCCATTATACTGGTACTGTTTGTCCTGCCGCAGATTCTGCTGCTGGGCGATATCATTATCGAAAAGACTGCTTTGACAATTAATCTGCCCCAGGCGACCAGAAGAGATGTTTCCGGACGGATGATTGTAAATGGCCGTGTCAAGGGTTATATAGAGGGTGAAATCGACGCGGAGATCAAGGGAAGCTTTAGCGGTTCCATGCAGGCTTCTTTTGAATCCAGACTGCCGATTGGCGGAAAAGAGACAGAGCTTGTAATGGAACAGGAAGGATTGACACAGCCGGATGATGCAGCAAAACCGTACACAGTAGCACAGCCGGACGACGTGTCACAACCGAACACAGCAGCACAGCCGGGCGAACAGGATGCGAAAAAGGAGGACAGCGATGAAGAACAGAACGAACAGCTGTAAAAAATGGCTGGCGGTGTTATTGAGCGTTTCCATGCTGCCAACAGCGATTTTACAGAACGGTTCTATGGCGTATGCGGAGGAAAAGAAGCAGGAAGAGGCAGTTACCGCAGAAGAAGCGCTGGAAGACCGGGAAGCCGATATCGTCGTAGAAGAGATTTCGATTTCCAATAAAGAAGAGTTTTTTTAAAATATGTTCAGAAGTGCCAGGACGATTATTACAGCTATGGCAGGATTTTCAACTTACAGAACGATATCGACCTGTCCGGCAGCTCGTTTGATGGCATTCCGTATTTTGCGGGAACCTTCAACGGAAACGGGCATACGGTAAGCGGACTGAAAAATCTCCCGGAAGGCTCTGATTACGGATTCTTCCGTTATGTCGGCAAAACCGGCAGGGTAAAGGATTTGAATGTTTCCGGCAGTGTGAAGGTGACTGGCAGCGCAGAAAATGTCGGTGGAGTCGTCGGAACGAACTACGGCATTTTGGAAAACTGCAGCTTTGAAGGAATTGTGACCGGCAACACAAACGTCGGCGGCATTGTCGGGGAAAACAGGGCGGACGGCATCGTGCTGACCTGTTATGATAAAGGCACGATTGTCGGCACGAATGAGGTCGGCGGTATCTGCGGCATGAACCGCGGTATCCTTCAGAACTGTGAAAATGAAGGAAAAATCAACGACGAGGACTTAAAGACAACGCTGGATTTAAACGGCATCGATATCGGAACGCTGAATTTGACGCAGAACGTCGTGACAAGAAATGACGCAGGCGGCATTGCCGGAAGATCGTCCGGCACGGTGGCAGGCTGCACCAACAAAGGTGAAATCGGCTATGCGCATATCGGCTACAATGTCGGCGGTGTGATCGGGCGCCAGAGCGGCACGGTTATCAACTGTAAAAATATGGGTCATGTCATGGGACGCAAGGACGTTGGCGGTATCATCGGTCAAGCGGAGCCTTACCGGGAGTCGGAATATCTTTCCGATCATCTGGAAAAGGTGAGGGACGATTTTTCAGAGATCAATCACCTGCTGGGGCAGATGTCCGATGCGATGCGCAGCGTATCCTCTGACACCAGAGGCTATGTCCAGACGCTGCAGCAGCAGTATGAGGGATACGATGGGCAATCTGGACAGTGAGATCAATTCCATGAAGAGCACCGTTACCGGCAATAATGCAGCGATGACGGCCTATATGGATAGCTTGAGCAGCGCACTGAATAATCTGGGCGAGATCGGAAACGATACAATTTCGAGAATGATGGAGAGCATCCGACAAAATACGGAGAATGCTGCCAATAATATCAATGGAAAGTTAAACGACATGAAGGATATATTGACAGAAAGTTCCTCCGAGAGCAGCAGCGCGTCGGAAAGTGATGGGGAAAGCGCGTCGGAAAGCAGCAGCCCGGAAGAAAGCTCTTCTCAGGAGAGCAGTTCTTTGCAGGAAAGCCCTGCAGAGAGCGAACAGCCTTCTTCCAGTGAAAACGGCGACACCCAAAACCAGTCGTCCAACAACGAAGAAGCTGCGGCAATCCCGGCAGACGACGCGGCAGAATATCTGGCAGCAGGGGACGATGAGGCAGACGGTTATGCGTGGTTTGCCAGGGACAGCGTATCCAGGGAATCTTCGGAAGAAAGCAGCTCCGGATGGGAATTTCCTTCGGAATGGCCGAGTGAACTGCCCTCCACACTTCCTTCTGAACTGCCGTCGGAATCTATTTCTATCCCGAGTCAGAGTGAAGTAGAGAGCAAGGCGGACGCAATTACGGATATCCTCAACAAAGATCCGATTAAAGTAAAACACGACGAAAAAGATCGACGATAACCTGAATCAGATGAAGGGAGAGATTTCGTCCGCATCTGACAATATCAAAAACCTGCAGAGTACGCTTACAGGTACGGGAGATTCCCTGACGAATACGATGAGCAATATTTCCGGGGAGCTGACCGATCAGAGCAAAGCATCTGGCGATACGATCGACAGCATGACTGACAGTGTCGATGGCGGAATTCAGTCGATTACCAGCGATCTGGACAGGATTTTAAATACGTCCTCCAAATTACCGATATCATCAGCGACGATGTCAACGTCCTGCTCGGAAACGGCAGTGCGATTGACGATGTTTCGGGGAAAGCACTTACAGAGCGGACGCTCGGTGTCGTTTCGGGCTGCAGCAATCACGGAAAAATTGAGGGCGACATCAATGCAGGCGGTATCGCCGGAATTATGAATACGGAGTATGATGTGGATCCCGAGGTTGATATGGATCTGACAGAGCTGACCGATGTGGAGGTGCGTTCCACTACAAACGACGTGCTGATTCACTGTATCAACTACGGAACGGTAGCGGGCAAAAAGAGAAACAGCGGCGGTATTGCCGGAAGCGAAGAGCTGGGGTTGATCCATACATGCGAAAACTATGGAACGGTTCAGCTGGAAGCCGGCAACGGTCTCGGTGGTATCGCAGGATATTCTGTCAGCCGGGTCAATCAGAGCTACGCCCTGTGTAATTTAAAGGGCGATAACAAAATCGGCGGCATTACCGGGGAAGGCTATGACATCAGCAACTGCCTTGCGATGGTGACAATTTCCGGCAATCGCACCGAAAAGATCGGCAGCATTGCGGGTTGTATCAATGAAGACGGTACATTGGAAAACAATTATTTCGTCTCTGATCTGTGGGGTGGTGTCGATCAGATCAATTATATTGGAAAGGCGCAGCGCTGTACCTACGAAGAACTGATGCAAATGGAAACAGTGCCGGCTGGCTTTACGCAGGTGACAGTGACCTTTGAACAGGATGACGAGGTGCTTGCGACGCTGCAGATTCCCTACGACGGTACGGTGACGGAAGAAGAAGTGCCGGATATTGAGCCGGATGAGGACTGCTACATCAGCTGGGACAGAAAATTCCCGCTGACCCATGTGACTGCTAACGTAACAGTGACGGCAGAGAGCAAACGTTTTACCAAGAGCCTTGCGTGGTTTTCAGCAACAAACCAGTTAAAACCGGATTTCCTGGTTGAAGGCGATTTCTATGACACGAGTGTGTTGTCTGCGGAAAGCGTGCAGGCGGATAGGATTTCGGATGGTGATCCTGCCTATGCCTATATCTGGAATATCGACAACATGCCGGAGCAAAAGGAAGAATATGTCCTGCATCTTCGGATCCCGGACGGTGCAGACAGCGCTGCGGTAAGGATTCAGACGGAAAATAAATGGGAAAAAGCGGATACAGAAGAGGACGGCAGCTATGTGACTGTATCGGTTCCTTATGGAACAGCGTTTGCGGTCTACAGCGTGCAGGATAACAGCGTGCCGATCTGGCTGATCCTTGCGCTCGCCATCGCAGCCGTTTTAGCGGCAGTCCTTATCATAAAGGCGATAAGGCGCGGCAAAAAGCTGGTGGAAAAACGACGGGAAAAACGTAAGAAAAAGAAACAGCAACAGACGGATTCCCAGTAATACCTTGCGGATATTTTATTTTTGGACTTGTAAGAGACGAAAAGATTTACTATAATAAGACAGGTTTGCAAAAATAAGATACCCAAAGGAGCGGGAAAAATGAGAGAGTATGTTGTTACCTGCTGTTCGACAGCAGATATGAGCCGAACCTTCATGGAAACAAATGAAGTTCCCTTTGCCATGTTCCATTATCAGCTGGATGGAAAAGAATATGCAGATGACCTGTACTCGTCCATCTCGCCGGAAGTATTTTATAAAATGATCGGAGACGGCGCGCAGCCTGTGACCTCTCAGGTGAATGCGGAGGCATACTGCGCGTTGTTTGAGCCTGTTTTAAAGAGCGGAAAAGATGTGCTTCATCTGACGCTTTCCAGTGGAATTTCTGGATCCATCAACTCGGCGAATGTTGCAAAGACCCAGATGGAAGAAAAATATCCGGACCGCAGGGTGATGGTTGTGGATTCCCTTTGCGGCTTCTTCTGGTTACGGTATGCTGGTGGAACAGACACTGGAAAATCAGCGTGCCGGAATGTCTCTGGAGGAAAATGCAGCATGGATCGTGGCACATCGCAATACCCTGCATCACTGGTTTTTCTCAACAGATTTAACCAGCTATATCCGTGGCGGAAGAGTTTCCAAAACCGCAGGATTTTTCGGAAAGATGCTCAATATCTGTCCGCTGCTGAATGTGAATTCCGAGGGCAGGTTGATTCCGCGCAGCAAATACCGTGGGAAAAAACAGGTGATTCGCGAGATCGTTAAGCGGATGGAAGAGCATGCGCAGAACGGACGGGAATATTCCGGAAAGTGTTATATCAGTCAGTCAGCCTGCATGGAAGATGCAAAAGCGGTTGCACAACTGGTTGAGGAAACGTTTCCTAAACTGGACGGAAAAGTACAGATCAACAATATCGGAACTGTAATTGGCTCCCATACCGGTCCGGGTACAGTGGCTCTGTATTTCTGGGGCGATGAAAGAACGTTGTAAGAAACAACGAAGGAGGAAGAAACGTGAAAGCATATGGTGTGAACGAACTGAGAAGGATGTTCCTTGAGTTTTTCGAAAGTAAGGGACATCTGGCGATGAAGAGCTTTTCTCTGGTGCCGCATAACGACAACAGTCTGCTTTTGATCAACTCCGGCATGGCGCCGTTAAAGCCTTATTTTACAGGACAGGAGATTCCGCCCAGAAGACGTGTGACTACCTGTCAGAAATGTATCCGTACCGGTGATATCGAAAATATCGGTAAAACCGCACGTCACGGTACCTTTTTCGAAATGCTCGGAAACTTTTCTTTCGGCGACTATTTCAAGCATGAAGCGATTGCATGGAGCTGGGAGTTTTTAACACAGGTCGTTGGACTGGATCCCGACAGACTTTATCCGTCTGTTTATGAAAATGACGACGAAGCTTTTGCAATCTGGCAGAACGAGATCGGCATTGCACCGGAACGGATTTTCCGCTTTGGTAAGGAAGACAACTTCTGGGAGCATGGCTCAGGTCCCTGCGGTCCCTGCTCTGAGATTTATTATGACCGCGGCGAAAAATACGGCTGCGGCAAGCCTGGATGTACCGTTGGCTGCGACTGCGACAGATATATGGAAGTATGGAATAACGTATTCTCCCAGTTTGATAATGACGGCCACGGCAACTACAGCGAATTAAAACAGAAAAACATTGATACCGGTATGGGTCTGGAACGTCTGGCAGTGGTTGTTCAGGACGTGGATTCCATTTTTGACGTAGATACCATCCGTGCGCTGCGCGACCGTGTCTGTGAGCTGTCAGGCAAGGAGTATCACAAAGAGCACGCATGGGACGTTTCCATCCGTATCATCACTGACCATATCCGTTCCGCAACGTTTATGATTTCCGACGGTATTCTGCCTTCCAATGAAGGACGCGGCTACGTTCTGCGCAGAATTATCCGTCGTGCGGCACGTCATGGGAGACTGCTCGGCATCGACGGTAAATTCCTTGCAAATCTGAGCACAACAGTAATCGAAGGCAGTAAGGACGGATATCCGGAGCTGGAAGAAAAGAAAGATTTTATTTTAAATGTCCTGACGCAGGAAGAAGACAAATTCAATAAGACGATCGATCAGGGACTTGCAATTCTGACGGATCTGGAAGAAAAGATGACGGCAGAAGGAAAGACTGTAATGGATGGCGAGGATGCGTTCCGCCTGTACGATACCTACGGCTTCCCCATCGACCTGACAAAAGAAATCCTTGAGGAAAAAGGGTTCTCCATTGACGAGGACGGCTTTAATGCAGCGATGCAGAAGCAGCGTGAGATGGCGAGAAAAGCACGGAAGGCAACCAACTATATGGGCGCAGATGCGACTGTTTATGAGTCTCTTGATCCTGCAATCACCTCTTCCTTTGTTGGTTACGACAAACTGGAGGCGGTTTCCAGAATCAGCGCGCTGACCACAGAGGATGAAGTGGTGGAAGCACTGACAGATGGCGACAAGGGTACAATTATTGTAGATGCAACTCCTTTCTATGGCACAATGGGCGGTCAGGAAGGCGACAAGGGTGTGATCACCTCTGCTGACGGCAAATTTGCAGTAGAAGACACGATCCACTTAAAAGGCGGCAAAATCGGTCATGTGGGCTATGTGGTAAGCGGCATGTTCAAGCTGGATGACGAAGTAACGCTGTCTGTTGATAAGGAAAACCGCAGCGCAACCTGCAAAAACCATACAGCAACGCATCTGCTTCAGAAAGCACTGCGGGATGTACTCGGCACTCATGTAGAGCAGCAGGGTTCCCCTGAATAATGCAGGACATCTGCGTTTTGACTTCAGCCATTTTTCAGCAATGACAGCAGAGGAGCTGGCACAGGTGGAAAAGGCAGTGAATGAAAAAATTGCAGAAAATATCCCGGTTGTCACCAAACTGATGACTCTGGATGAGGCAAAGAAATCCGGCGCCATGGCTTTATTTGGCGAAAAATACGGTGATACGGTTCGTGTTGTATGCGTGGACGATTACTCCAAGGAGTTCTGTGGCGGTACCCATGTTTCCAACACCGGAGAAATTCAGGCATTCAAGATCCTTTCCGAGAGCGGTGTTGCTGCAGGTGTGCGCAGAATTGAAGCGCTGACCGGACAGGGCGTATTCGATTACTACAACGATCTTGAGAAGAAGCTGGAGGAGGCTGCGAAGATCGTAAAGGCAACCCCTGCAAACCTGCAGGAGAAGCTGGAGCACCTGATGGCAGACCTTAAGAGCCTGCAGGCTGAGAATGAATCCTTAAAGAGCAAGGCTGCAAAAGAGGCGCTGGGCGACGTTATGGATCAGGTTCAGGATGTAAACGGCGTGAAGCTTCTGGCAGTCAGCGTAGCAGATGTGGATATGAACGGCCTGCGCGATCTTGGTGACCAGTTAAAGGAAAAGCTTGGAGAAGGTGTTGTTGTTCTGGCTTCCGCAAAGGATGGAAAAGTCAATCTGATCGCAATGGCAACAGATGCTGCAATGAAGCAGGGCGCCCATGCAGGTAACCTGATCAAGGGAATTGCGGCACTGGTTGGCGGTGGCGGCGGCGGCCGTCCGAACATGGCTCAGGCAGGCGGTAAGAATCCGGCAGGAATCGATGCAGCGATAGCAGAAGCAGCGAAGGTTCTGGCAGGACAGATCGACAAATAAATATTTTGAAAAAACTGTTGACGAATCAGAATTTTTTGTTATAATAGTTCATGTGCATGTGAGTTAATCAATTTTGTACATTATTAACCCGGTCAGTCGTGGATACGAGAGGGACTGAAGGGAGGTCAGGTGAGAGTATATGTCTAATATCATCGTTAAAGAGAATGAGACTTTAGATAGCGCTCTGCGTCGTTTCAAGAGAAGTTGCGCAAAGGCAGGTATCCAGCAGGAGATCCGCAAAAGAGAACACTACGAGAAACCCAGCGTAAAGCGTAAGAAAAAAGTCTGAAGCAGCAAGAAAACGCAAATATAACTAAAGGAATGAGTCCCTGAGGGTTTCCCCAGGGACTTTTTTTTTCACAATACATTCGTATTGTGAAAAAAAGTCCTTCGGATGGGATCACACTGCGGCAAAATGGAAAGATGCCGCGGATGCGACCCGCCGCAGGTGAGGAATCCTGTAAGGCAGGATTCCGTTTCGCAAATTTTCACAGTACATAGGAGGACAAATGAAATTCGGATTCGGAAAGAGAATTGCCGGTTTTGTGCTGGCGGCTGCGGTAGCGGCAGGAACGTTTCTTTCAACACCGGCGACTGCCAAGGCGGCGGCACCGCTCGCGAAGGGAATTGATGTATCCAAATATCAGGGCGCGGTAAACTGGTCCGCAGTCAAAAATGCAGGCTATAGCTTTGCGTTCATAAAGGCGGGAAGCGCAAAGAGCGGTTTAGACCCGTATTATGCGGTGAATATGGCGGGAGCGACTGCAGCTGGCATGAAGGTCGGCGTCTACATTTATTCGTATGCGACAACCGTAGAGGGCGCGATGACGGAGGCTCAGTTTGCCATTGCAGCGATGGAGCCTTATTCGGTCAGCTATCCGGTCGTATATGACCTGGAGGATTCCATCCATAAAAACATGTCTCCCGATCAGCTGGCAGCGTTGACGGTGGCATTTTGCAGCACCGTACAGCAGGCAGGCTATTATCCGATGGTTTATTCCAGCAAAAACTGGATGGTCGGCAAGATCGCGGCAACCCCTTATGACAAATGGATTGCACAGTACAACACGGTATGCGAATATCCCAATCCGGCGTTCTGGCAGTATTCCAGCAGCGGTGTCGTTGCTGGCATAAACGGCAGTGTGGATGTAAACTATCAGTTCAAGGATTACTCCAACCTGATCGTTGCAAACGGCTTCGTAGACCGTGCGGGCGGCAGATATTATTATAAGAACTACAGAATGCAGTACGGCTTCGTAGAGGATGGAGGAAAGCGCTACTTCATGAATGCGGACGGCACACTGTACAAAAAGGGTGGCTTGGTGACAGCCTTAACATGATGTACATGGATACCAAGGACGGCCATATGCTGACTGATCTGGTGGAAATCGGTGGAAAGAAATATTATTTTGCTTCCAATGGCCTGATGCAGAGAGGCATGATCCCGTTAAATGGCAAGATTTATCTGTTCGGAGCAGATGGTGCAATGCAGTACGGCTTTTACAGCGACCAGACCGCAGGAACCAGATACTTTAAGACGGATGGTTCTATGGCAGCCAACGAACTTCTGACAGTCGGCACAAACAAATATTATTTTTCAATACAAATGGCGTGATGGCGACCGGGCTGACCAATATCGGCGGCGTGACTTATCTGTTCGGAGCAGACGGCGCAATGCAGTACGGCTGGTATACGGATGCTTCCGGCATGCGTTACTTCCAGACAAACGGCGCGATGGCAGTCAATACGACACTGGCAGTAGGCGGCGTGACCTATGTGTTTGATGCAAACGGTCTGGCAACTGCAGTGCCGGTGATCAATCCTGCAACATGGGTAACGGATCCTGCGACAGGTGTGACGATTGATACAGCTACCGGAGCAGTCGTTCCGGCAGAGACCGTTGCAGCGGCAGCTGCAGCAGCGATTGTGCAGAAATAAGCGAAAAAGGAATAATCCGGGAGCAGGGACATAAAAATAGTGGTAAAACGGATGGACGGAGTGTAGGAAATGAGACAATCCTTCTGGAAAAAAGTCTTGGCAGCATGGCTGTCATTTCTGCTGATTTTTATGGCATCCCTGGTTCCGGGACTGGATGGAACAGCAGCAGAGGGGGCGGTAACGGTGTCGGCCCCTTCTGCCATTTTACTGGAAGCGCAGACCGGGACAGTGATCTTTGAAAAGGATGCAGACCGGATCTGCTCGCCTGCCAGTATTACCAAGATTATGACGCTGCTGCTGATTTTTGAAGCGCTCGGACAGGGGCAGATCCATCTGACGGATGAAGTGGTGACGAGTGAACACGCGCAGTCGATGGGCGGTTCGCAGGTGTTTCTGGAAGCAGGAGAAGTGCAGACAGTGGAAACGCTGATCAAATGTATTGCGGTTGCAAGCGGCAATGACGCAGCGGTTGCGATGGCGGAATACGTCTGCGGAAGCGAAGAAGCCTTTGTTGCAAAGATGAATGAAAAGGCACAATCATTGGGTATGACAAATACGCATTTTACGGATTGCTGCGGACTGACGGACGACGACAGCCACCATACAACGGCGCGGGATGTGGCGATTATGAGCCGTGAGCTGGTACAGAAATATCCAGACATCTATCAGTATACCGGAATCTGGATGGAGGATATTACCCATACGACGGCGCGGGGCAGCACGCCGTTTACACTTTCGTCCACCAACAAGCTGCTAAAGCAGTACCAGTGGGCGACGGGGCTGAAAACCGGTTCAACAGCGAAGGCGAAATATTGTCTGTCTGCAACTGCCAGAAAAGACGGGATAGACCTGATTGCGGTCGTGATGACTGCACCGGATTCCAGAGCACGTTTTTTGGATGCGGCAGCGCTGCTTTCTTACGGTTACAGCGTCAGCGCCCTGTACCGGGACGATAACAAAGACCAGCTCCTTCCGATTCCTGTAAAAGGCGGACAGGAAGAAACGGTTCCGGTCGTCTATGCGTCGGAGTTTGTCTGGCTGGATACCGATGGCAACGATATTTCTATGGTTCAGAAAAGGATTTCTGTCCCAAAAGAGGCGGAGGCACCGGTCGTTGTAGGCACAAAGGCGGGTGAAGCGATTTATCGCCTGAACGGAGAGCAGATCGGTACGGTTCCCATTTTGTATGCAAGCAACGTGGAAAAAGCATTTTACAGAGATTATGTGAAAAAAGCGGTGACAGCGTTTTTGCTGTGAGTTTTGTGGAAAGAGGCAGTAAAAAGGATGATGCAGGAGCAGATGCGGATAAAAGCCGGAAATGGCTTTACAGATTCAAAAAAAAGAGAGGATGCCTATGTGGAAGATTCTGGTCATTTTGTTATGTCTGACAGCACTTATACTGCTGGTTGTGATGATATGTGACAGCAATCGATTTGTGAAAGTTTCCTATCGAATTTCAGATCGGAGGCTGAAAAAAAACTGCAGAGTGGTTCTGCTTGCAGATCTGCACAACAAATCCTACGGCAAACACAATGAAAAGCTGCTCGCTGCGATAAAGTCCAGTAATCCGGATCTGATTCTGTGCGCAGGAGATCTGATTACCTCCCGGTCAGGGAAGTCAATGGAACATGCAAAGGAGCTTGTCAGGGCGATTTCTGCAGAGTATCCGTTTTATTATGCAAACGGCAATCACGAATACCGGATTTATCGGGAACCGCAAACCTATGGGAAAATGGGGGCATCCTATCGTGCGTTTTTAAAAAGGAAACCATGTGCGGATTCTTGAAAACGGCAGCGTTTTGCTGCCGGAGTATGGAATCCGCATTACCGGTCTTGACTTGCCGCGAGAATATTATCAGAAGCTGGATCGCACAAAACTGGAATCGAAAACAATTTCCCGGATGGTCGGACATGCTGACCGAAATGATTTTCAGGTGTTGCTTGCCCACAATCCGGTTTTTTTGACGCCTATGCCGGCTGGGGCGCGGATCTGACGCTTTCCGGACATATTCACGGCGGAATTGTACGGATTCCGGGTATCGGCGGGGTGATTTCCACGTCCTATCGGCTGTTCCCGAAATATGACGGCGGTTATTATGAACAGAATCAGAAAAAGATGATTGTCAGCAGAGGGCTGGGCAGCCATACAATTCCGGTACGGCTGTTCAATCCGGCGGAGCTTGTGGTCATTGATCTGGTCACAGAAGAGTAAAAAGATTCCGATTGTCTGCCTGTCGGCAGATGGAATTTTTAAAGGCACTTACTGGAGAAAAATATGGCGCTTGAGGTCAAACTGGAAGTATTTGAGGGTCCGCTGGATCTGCTTTTACATCTGATTGAAAAAAATAAAGTCGATATTTACGATATTCCGATCGTGGAAATCACGGAACAGTATCTGGATTATATCCGTCAGATGCAGACGGAAGACATGAATGTCATGAGCGAATTTCTACTGATGGCGGCAACACTTCTGGACATCAAGTGTCGGATGCTGCTTCCCCGTGAGGTCAATGAAGAGGGCGAGGAAGAAGATCCGAGAGCAGAACTGGTGGAAAAGCTGCTGGAATACAAGATGTATAAGTATATGTCCTTCGAGCTGCGGGACATGGAGCTGGATGCGGCGAAGAGCTTTTTACAGGGAAAAGGATGTTCCAAGAGAGGTGGAGGCGTATCGTCCGCCGCTGGATTACAACGAACTGCTCAAAGATATGACGCTGGCGAAGTTACAGGAGATTTTTGAGGGAATCCTGAAACGCCAGGAGGACAAAAAAGACCCGGTGCGCAGCAATTTCGGCAGAATCGAAAAGGATGAGGTCAGCGTAGACCAAAAAGCGGTCTATGTGGAAGATTTTATCCGGACGCATAAACGGTTTTCCTTCCGGGCACTTTTGGAAAAGCAGCACAGCAAGGTCGAAGTGATCGTGACCTTTCTGGTGGTGTTGGAGCTGATGAAAACCGGAAAAATTACGGTAGAGCAGGCTTCGATCAACGATGATATGACGGTGATATCGAGGGAGGAACAAATGGCATGAAGCTGACAGAAAAGGAAGCAGCGCTGGAAGCAATTCTCTTTACGATGGGGAAGCAGTGGAAACGAAACGACTGGCAGAAGCAATTGGCGAGACACCCGAAAAAACGCGGGAACTGTTAGAAAAAAACTGCGCGCAGGCTGGGAAAAGGAGCACCGGGGGTGAACCTGATTTCGCTCGAAGATTCCTGGCAGATGTGTACCCGGTCGGAATTTTACGATTATCTGATCCGCATCGCCAAAGCTCCGAAGAAATATACGCTGACCGACACACTGCTGGAAACTCTTTCAATCATTGCCTACAAGCAGCCGGTGACGCGCCTTGACGTCGAGAAGATCAGAGGCGTCAATTGCGACCATGCGATCAACCGTCTGGTAGAATACGATCTGGTAGAAGAGCTGGGACGGCTGGATGCGCCAGGACGCCCGCTTTTATTCGGCACGACAGAACAGTTTTTGCGGTCGTTTGGCGTAGGCTCTCTGGAAGAGCTGCCGGAGCTGTCCGCCGTACAGGTTGAAGAATTCAAAGAGCAGGCAGAGCAGGAGGCAGTGCTGCAGCTGCAGACGTGATTCGCATATCACAGCTGTCCTGCGGCATATAATAGGAAGAAATCCCGGAAAGGGGAATAAATATGCCGATCGGGAATCGAAACTGGAAGTCTGCAGGAGCACTGACGGCACTCGTGCTGATGTTGTTTACGACTGTATCTGTACCAGAGATGACTGTGAACGCCGGAAATAGCTATGCAGCGTCCGGATCTGCCGCAGCGACCGCAGACGAACGAAAAAATGAGACAAGTTTAACCAATGAGCTGTACGCCCGTGCCGCCGTCCTGATGGACGCGGAGAACGGGCGTATTTTGTTTTCCAAAAACGGGGACGAAGTCCTGCCGATGGCGAGCACGACGAAGATCATGACCTGTGTTTTGGCACTGGAAACTGGAAATCCGGAGGACGTCCTGCCGGTTTCTTCTTATGCGGCGAGGCAGCCGAAGGTACATATGGGCGTGCAGAAGGGCGAGTATTACCGAATGGAGGATCTCCTTTACGGGCTGATGCTGGAATCCTATAACGATGCAGCAGTGGTGATCGCAGAGTATTACGGGAGTAAGGCGGCTGGGCTTTCCATGGACTGCAGCCTGCACACAGAGGAAAGAAAGCAGGAAGGCAGTGCTTACCTTTGCCCGGGAAATGAATGAAAAAGCAAAGGAAATCGGCTGTGAGAACACGTTTTTATCACGCCGAACGGACTGGACGCAGAGCTTGAAACAGACGGCATACAAAAACAGCATTCCTGTACGGCGACAGACCTCGCCGCTATCATGCGCTACTGTGCGTTTATGTCTCCTCAAAAGGAAACGTTTCTTACAATTACGAGGACGGCTTCCCGGCAGTTTTACAGCCTGAAAAAAGCGCAGGACGGGACGTTTGAAACCGGAACCAGGACAGTCAGCGCTGCAAACCACAACGCATTTTTACAGATGATGGACGGAATGCTGTCCGGGAAAACCGGATTTACCGGAAAAGCGGGATATTGCTATGTGGGCGCGCTTACAAAGGGGAAAAAAGTTTTACCATTGCGCTGCTGGCGTGCGGCTGGCCGAACAATCGCACATGGAAATGGCACGATGCGAGGCTGCTTTTGGAATATGGATTGGAAGCATTTGACCAAAGAAGCCTGCAGCAGCCTGACCTGCCAAAGACGCTTTTGGTGGAAAACGGACAGCTTGCGGAGGTTTCGTTAAATTGCCCCAAAAAGGAAATTCGTATGCTGCTTTCCAGAGGTGATCAGACGGATGTGCGCGTGAGCCTGCCCGGACAGTTGACTGCCCCGGTCGAAGCGGGTGAACAGGTCGGGACGGTGAGCTATCTGGTAAATGGCGCGCTTTATGAGCAATTACCTGTTACAGTGGCATTTGGGGTACCGAAAATCACCTATTGTTACTGCTTGAAAAGACTCCTTGCCCTGGTGTTGTTGTAAAAACCGCTGTAAAAGAGAAGCAATTTAAAAATAAATAAGTAGAATATTTCTAAAATATATCTGGCAGACTGCACTTTTTCGTGTTATACTTCTAAAGTACGGATCTTAACTGGTCTATTATATTACCCAATATAAAATGGAGGGCTGAAAAAATGAGTATTACTTCACAAGCGAGTCAAAGAATTACCGCTTTGCTCGATGACAACAGTTTCGTTGAAATCGGCGCGAAGGTAACTGCCAGAGCTACAGATTTCAATCTGAAACAGACAAAAACCCCTTCCGACGGTGTGATCACCGGCTACGGGGTGATCGATGGCAACCTTGTGTATGTGTACAGCCAGGATGCTTCTGTTTTGGGGGAAGCGTTGGCGAGATGCACGCCAGAAAAATTGCAGGCCTTTATGACCTGGCAAGTAAGACAGGTGCGCCGGTGATCGGACTGATTGATTCCACAGGCTTACGTTTGCAGGAAGCAACGGATGCGTTAAACGGTTTCGGTGAAATCTACCGCAAACAGGCTCTGGCATCCGGCGTGATTCCGCAGATCACAGCAGTATTTGGCAGCTGCGGCGGCGGCCTGGCACTGATTCCGGGACTGACAGACTTTACCTTTATGGAAAGCAAAAAAGCAAAGCTGTTCGTAAATTCCCCGAACGCTATGGAAGGCAGCTGGACAGAGAAGGACGATACCTCTTCTGCAAAATTCCAGAGTGAGGAAGCCGGACTGGTTGATTTCGTGGGAACAGAGGAGGAAATCCTTTCCCAGATCCGCGAGCTGGTATGCATGATCCCCGGCAATAACGAAGAAAACGACGCTTACGGCGAATGCGAGGACGATTTAAACCGTGACATCGCAGATGCTGCAGGCTATAACGGAGATACCACGATTGTCCTGTCCATGCTGGCAGATGATCAGAACTTTGTAGAAGTAAAGAGCGCTTACGGTAAGGATATGGTAACTGGCTTCCTGCGCTTAAACGGCGAGACAGTTGGCGCAGTTGCAAACCGCAGCCGCATCTATGATGAAGAAGGCAAGGAAACAGCAAACTTCGGTGAAGTCCTTTCTGCGGCGGGCTGTGAAAAGGCTGCTGATTTCGTAAACTTCTGTGACGCATTCAGCATCCCGGTTCTGTCCCTGACAGATGTTGCAGGCTATGCTGCAAGCAAATGTGAAGAGAAGAAGATCGCAAAGGCTGCTGCAAAGCTGACCTATGCATTTGCAGGCGCGACCGTTCCGAAAGTAAACGTTGTAATCGGCAAGGCTTTCGGAAGCGCTTATACTGTTATGAACTCCAAGGCAATCGGCGCAGACATTACATATGCATGGCCGGATGCGAAGATCGGCACAATGGATGCGAAGCTGGCAGCTAAGATTATCTGTGACGGTCAGGATGCTGCAGCGATCGACGCATGCGCAGCAGAGTATGAAGCACTGCAGACCAGCGCAGAGAGCGCAGCACAGAGAGGCTATGTAGATCAGATCATCGAAGCAGCAGACACCAGAAAATATGTGATCGGTGCATTCGAGATGCTGTTCACCAAACGGGAGGACGGTCCTGTCAGAAAGCACGGCACAGTCTAAGAAAGGAAGCTGTTTCATATGAAAAAATTTTTGCTGCTGTTAGGTATGGTGACCTGCCTGATCGGTACAGCCGCGTGCGGCAAAGCAGACCAGGTGCAGGAAAGCCAGCTGCAGATCGATGAAGCAAGCCTGATCAATTATTCTGATCAGGTGGTAAACGCACTGAACGAGATTGTAACCGGTGGCATGCAGGATCAGTATGCAAGCGACGCGGTTATCAGCGCCGGTATTTCCAGCTGGGAATCGGCGATGTCCGATCTGGGTGCATATAATGGAGTGACAGATCATAAAGTAGAGATTGGTTCCGACGAGGCGATTGTGGAAGCGAGCGTTTCCGGTGCGGATCATAATGCGGTTGTTACCTTGATTATCAATGACCAGGGCAGCCTGTCTTCCATCACAGTAAATGTAGAGCGTTCCATGGGTGAGCTGATGTTAAATGCAGCCCTTAACACCCTGATGGGTATGGGAACGGTATTTATTATCCTGATTCTGATCAGCTTGTTAATCGGCTGCTTCAAGTTTATCCCGCAGATTCAGGAAAAGTTTTCCAAGAAGAACAAACAGCCTGCAGCTGTTCCTGCAGCGGCACCGGTTGTTGCAGCGCCTGTTGAAGAAGAGGAAGAAACCTCAGATGAAGAGCTGATCGCAGTAATCGCAGCGGCGATTGCGGCAAGCGAAGGCAGCACATCGACAGACGGATTTGTTGTAAGAAGTATCAGACGGCGCAGCGGAAGCTGGAAAAATGCCTAAGCAAAAAGCATATTACTCACAGGAGGATTGAATCATGAAGAACTATACAATTACCGTTAACGGAAACGTATATGATGTTACAGTAGAAGAAAGCGGCGCAGCGCCGGTTGCAGCACCCAAGACCGCACCTAAGGCAGCTCCGAAAGCAGCGCCCAAGGCTGCTCCCAAAGCAGCAGCTCCGGCAGGTGCAGCAGGCAGCATCCGCGTAGAAGCAGGCGCAGCCGGCAAGGTATTCAAGATTGACGCTGCGGTTGGCCAGGCTGTAAAATCCGGCGATCCGGTTGTTACCATCGAAGCAATGAAGATGGAAATCCCCGTTGTAGCTCCTAAGGACGGTACTGTGGCAAGCATCAATGTAGCAGTCGGCGACGCGATCGAAGCAGGTGCATTACTGGCAACCTTAAACTGATCCGGATTGTCCGGCCCTGATTACTGACACAGGAGGTCAACGAAATGTCTTATATTACGACTACGATGGACAACCTGATTCATCAGACTGCATTTTTCAATATGACATGGGGAAATGTAGTGATGATTCTGGTGGCATGCGTGTTCCTTTACCTGGCAATCGCCAAGGAATTCGAGCCGCTGCTGCTTGTCCCGATTGCATTTGGCATGCTGCTTGTAAATATCTACCCGGATATCATGCTGAGCTTTGAGGATTCCTCAAACGGCGTAGGCGGTCTGCTTTATTATTTCTACAAACTGGATGAATGGGCAATCCTGCCGTCCTTGATTTTCCTGGGAGTAGGCGCCATGACGGACTTCGGTCCCCTGATTGCAAACCCGAAGAGCTTCCTGCTGGGAGCTGCAGCACAGTTTGGTATCTTCGCTGCATACTTCGGTGCGATTGCGATGGGCTTCAATGACAAAGCTGCAGCTGCAATCTCCATCATCGGTGGTGCTGACGGCCCTACTTCCATTTTCCTTTGTGGTAAGCTGGGACAGACCCAGCTGCTTGGACCGATCGCAGTAGCAGCATATTCCTATATGTCCCTGGTGCCGATTATACAGCCGCCTATTATGAAGCTTCTGACCACAGAAAAAGAGCGGAAAATCAAAATGGAACAGCTCCGTCCGGTTACAAAGCTGGAGCGTATCCTGTTCCCGATCATCGTTACAATCGTTGTCTGCCTGATCCTGCCTACCACAGCTCCGCTGGTTGGTATGCTGATGTTAGGTAACCTGTTCAGAGAAAGCGGTGTGGTTCGTCAGCTGGCGGATACCGCATCCAACGCCCTGATGTACATCGTTGTAATTCTGCTCGGTACTTCCGTTGGCGCAACGACAAGTGCAGAAGCATTCCTGAATTGGGACACTATCAAAATCGTTGTCCTCGGCCTTATTGCTTTCGCATTCGGTACGGCGGCAGGTGTTCTGTTCGGTAAGCTGATGTGCAAGGTTACACATGGAAAGGTAAATCCGCTGATCGGTTCCGCAGGCGTATCTGCTGTGCCGATGGCAGCACGCGTATCGCAGAAAGTCGGCGCTCAGGCAGATCCCACCAACTACCTTCTGATGCAGGCTATGGGACCTAACGTAGCAGGCGTTATTGGTACCGCAGTTGCTGCCGGTACCTTTATGGCTATCTTCGGTGTGTTCTAAAGAATATCTGATCTGAATTTCGGAACCGACCGCGCATGCTGCAGGACAGGATGGCGGTCAGGCTCCGCCTGTTGCCGGATACAGATGCTGTCCGGTAAAATAGAACAGTATGGAGGAAATGACAATGCCTGTACAAAAACCGATTAAAATTACGGAAACTGTACTACGTGATGCACATCAGTCTCTGATCGCTACCAGAATGCCTACCGAATTAATGCTTCCTATCGTTGACAAGATGGATAAAGTTGGTTATCATTCCGTAGAGTGCTGGGGTGGCGCAACCTTTGATGCATGCCTGCGTTTCTTAAAGGAAGATCCGTGGGATCGTCTGCGCAAGCTGCGTGACGGCTTCAAAAACACCAAGTTACAGATGCTGTTCCGTGGACAGAATATCCTGGGTTACCGTCACTATGCAGATGATGTTGTAGAGTATTTCGTACAGAAATCCATCGCAAACGGTATTGATGTAATCCGTATTTTTGACTGCTTGAATGACCTGCGCAACCTGGAATGTGCGGTGAAAGCCTGCAATAAGGAAAAAGGACACGCTCAGGTAGCTCTTTCCTATACGCTTGGCGATGCATACACTCTGGATTACTGGACCAATATCGCAAAAGAAATCGAAGATATGGGTGCTGATTCCATCTGTATCAAGGATATGGCAGGACTGCTGCTTCCGTATAAAGCAACCGAACTGATCAGCGCCATGAAGGGTGCGACCAAGCTGCCTATTCAGCTGCATACCCATTATACATCCGGTGTTGCCAGCATGACTTACTTAAAGGCAGTGGAAGCAGGCGTTGACGTTATCGACTGTGCAATTTCTCCTTTTGCACTGGGTACCTCCCAGCCTGCAACAGAAGTTATGGTTGAAACCTTCCGCGGAACTCCTTATGACACCGGTTACGACCAGAACCTTCTGGCTGAAATCGCTGATTATTTCAGACCTTACAGAGAGGAATGCTTAAAGACCGGACTGATGGATCCCAAGGTTCTGGGTGTAAATATCAAGACCCTGATGTATCAGGTACCCGGCGGTATGCTTTCCAACATGGTTAGCCAGCTGAAAGAGCAGAATGCAAGCGACAAGTACGACGATGTGCTGAAGGAAATCCCGAAGGTTCGGAAAGATTTTGGTGAGCCTCCGCTGGTTACTCCTTCTTCTCAGATTGTCGGCACACAGGCAGTCTTCAATGTCCTGATGGGCGAGCGCTACAAGATGGCAACCGACCAGACCAAGGATCTGCTTTCCGGAAAATACGGTGTTACTGTTAAGCCCTTCAATCCGGAAGTACAGAAGAAGGTTATCGGCGACAGAGAAGTTATTACCTGCCGTCCTGCCGACCTGATTCCTAACGAGCTGGAAAAGATCGAGTCCGAAATGAAAGAATGGAAGCAGCAGGATGAGGATGTCCTTACTTATGCACTGTTCCCTCAGGTTGCAACCGATTTCTTCAAATATCGTCTTGCACAGCAGGAAAAAGTGGATTTAAAGCAGGCTGACACAAAGAACGCCGCTTATCCGGTATAAGGATTCCATAAAAAGTACAAAGGGAAGCCATCTCTGGCTTCCCTTTTTGCCGTCTATTGACAGTCCGGCGTCCAGCCGCTAAAATGTTAAAAGAAGGTTTTTGCGTGTGAGAAACAAAAACCAGAGGGGCGAGAAGGAAACGAAAAGATGGAGAACAGACACGATATTATTTCCCGGATTAACGAGAAATATGCGGCGATGAGTAAAGGTCATAAGGCGATTGCGACTTATATTATGGAGCACTACGATCAGGCGGCTTTTATGACGGCGGCGAAACTCGGCGCAGAGCTTGGAATCAGCGAATCGACCGTAGTCCGGTTTGCAGCCGGACTGGGATATGAAGGCTATCCGCAGATGCAGCAGGCGATCGCGGCATGGGTCAAGGGAAAGTTAAATACCGTGGATGGCGTTGGCGCAAAATATGCGGGCAGTACCCAGTCTGAAATTCTGACCTCTGTTTTAAACAGCGATATCGAAAAAGCTGCGGCATACGATCGATCATCTCGATCCGGCAGCATTTGAAACGGCGGTGGATCTGATCCTTTCCGCAAAACGGGTTTATATTCTCGGAATCCGCAGCTGTGAGCCGTTAGCCGGTTTTTTAAGCTTTTATCTGGGGATGATCCGGGATAACGTCATTCAGATCAAATCCACGAGCACAAGCGAAATTTTCGAACAGATGCTGCGGATCGACGAAGAGGACTGTATCATCGGAATCAGCTTTCCGCGCTACTCCATGCGGACGTTAAAGGCGATGGAGTTTGCCAATGACAGGAGCGCCAAGGTCATTACGATCACGGACAGCGTCCATTCTCCGATGAATTTATATTCTTCCTGCAACCTGCTTGCCAGAAGTGACATGGTTTCGATTGTGGATTCGCTCGTTGCGCCGCTTTCTGTCATCAATGCGCTCGTTGTGGCGCTCTGTATGAAAAAGTCCGGAGCAGGTTCGTAAAAATCTGGAGCAGCTGGAAAATGCCTGGAATAATTATCAGGTTTATGTCAATGATGAAATTAATTTTATCAATGAGGATTCGGTTCTGACAGAATCCTTTTTTAAATCCGAAGGAGACGGAAGATTGAAAAAAAATATCGCGGTAATCGGCGGCGGGGCAGCCGGAATGATGGCGGCTTATGCGGCGGCAAAATCCGGCGCTCAGGTGACGCTTTATGAAAAAAATGAAAAACTGGGCAAGAAAATCTATATTACCGGAAAAGGGCGCTGCAATGTGACAAATGACTGCAGCAGGGACGTCTTTTTCGATCAGGTTGTAACGAATCCGAAGTTTTTATACAGCGCGTTTGAAACGTTTGATAATCAGGCGGTGATGCAGCTTTTGGAGCAGGCGGGGTGTCCGTTGAAAACGGAACGCGGCAACCGCGTGTTCCCGGTATCCGACCATTCTTCGGACGTGATCCGCGCGTTGGAGCGCCTGCTGCAGAAAGAGGGCGTGAAGGTTCATCTGCACAGCAGCGTGAAGCGGGTTCTGGAAGAGGACGGGCAAGCAGTCGGTCTGGAGCTTTCCGATGGGAAAAAGGATACAGGCAGACAGCGTGATTGTAGCGACGGGCGGTCTGTCCTATCCGTCTACCGGTTCGACCGGAGATGGCTATCGGTGGGCGGAAGCAACCGGACATAAGGTTGTGGCATGCACGCCGTCATTGGTGCCGTTTGTGACGGAAGATACCTGGTGCGCAAAGCTGCAGGGACTTGCATTAAAAAACGTCAACCTGGCGCTTTACTTCGATGGAAAGGAAATCTATCAGGGCTTCGGGGAAATGCTGTTTACGCACTTTGGCGTGAGCGGACCGTTGGTGTTGTCCGCGAGCAGCTACTACAGCGCGCAGCTTGCAAAAATGGACGAAAAAGAACGAAAAGGAAAAAAAACTTTCGCGTCCGGAATGTCGGATAGAACTGAATTTAAAGCCTGCACTGACTGCAGAGCAGCTGGATAAACGGCTTTGCGGGAATTTGACAGTCAGAAAAATAAAAATTTCGGGAATGCGATAGACGGGCTGTTCCCGGCGCGACTGATTCCGGTCATGCTGGAATTATCCGGAATCGAACCGGAAAAAAAAAGTGCATGAAATCACGAAACAGGAACGGCAGAAATTTGCGGCGCTGATCCGGAAGCTGCCGATGACAGTGGAGAAAACCGGGGAGTTTGCTGAAGCGATTATCACGCGCGGCGGTGTCTATGTAAAGGATGTCAACCCGTCCACGATGGAATCCAAACGCCTGCCGGGACTGTATTTTGCAGGCGAGGTGCTGGATGTGGATGCACTGACCGGCGGATTTAATTTACAGGTCGCGTGGTCGACCGGCTACCTTTGCCGGGACGAGCGCGGCAGGCAGCAATAAAGGAGAATAAAATGGGATACAGCATTGCAATTGACGGACCTGCAGGAGCAGGGAAAAAGTACAATCGCCAAAAAGGTGGCGGCAAAGAAAGGCTGCTGCTATGTGGACACGGGCGCAATTTACCGCGCGATGGCATATTTTTTGCTGGAAAACGGCGTAAAAGGGGAAGAAACCGACCGGATCGCAAAAAAATGTCAGGAGGCGAACATCCGGGTCGCATACGAGGCGGGCGAACAGCAGGTATTTTTAAACGGAGAAAATGTAAACAGTAAAAATCCGTACCGAAGAAGTCGGACAGATGGCATCCAAGAGCGCGGCTGTGCCGCAGGTGAGAAGCTGGCTGATCGATCTGCAGCGCGATCTGGCGGTGACGCAGAATGTGATTATGGACGGCAGAGATATTGGAACCTGCGTTCTTCCGCAGGCGACAGTCAAAATTTATCTGACCGCATCGGCGGATGTGCGCGCAAAGCGCCGTTATGACGAATACCGTGCAAAGGGCATGGACTGCGATTATGAAGAGATTTTAAATACCGTCAAAAAACGGGATATGCAGGATATGACGCGGGCGATCGCGCCGTTAAAGCAGGCGGACGACGCAGTGCTTCTGGATACCTCCGATCTTTCAATTGAAGAGGTTGTTGACCGGATTCTGGAAATCTGCGCGGAAAAAAGGCTGCTGAGAATCAGGAGCGAGGAAGAGATTGAAAAATAAAATTTTTTGAATCGCGGGATTTGTGTCTGCGTACACTTGACACAAACTCGACATGCGCAAAAAGCGTGCGCAGAAATGAGGAAAAGATGGAAGTTTTGCTTGCAAAAAGCGCAGGATTTTGCTTTGGCGTAAAGCGTGCGGTAGACCGGGTGTACGAGCTGGCGCAGACCAGCGCAAAAATATATACTTATGGCCCGATCATCCACAATGAAGAGGTGGTCGGCGATCTTGAAAAAAAAGGCGTTTCTGTAATTGAGACAAAAGAAGAGCTCAGACAGATCAAAGAGGGCGTGATCGTGATCCGCTCCCACGGCGTAGCAAAGGAAATTTACGACCAGATCGAGCAGCAGGGGCTGGAATGCGTGGATGCGACCTGCCCGTTTGTCAAGCGAATTCATAATATCGTCGAAAAAGAGAGCGCAAACGGAAAACAGATTTTGATTATCGGCAACGCAGGACACCCGGAAGTAGAGGGGATTATGGGGTGGTCAAGTACCCCTGCGATGGTGGCGGAGTGCGCCGAAGAAATCGAACAGATCCACTGTAATCCCGATCCCGGAAAAAAAATTTGTATTGTGTCACAGACGACATTTAACTACAATAAATTTCAAGAATTAGTTGAAATTTTCTAAAAAAAGGTTATGATATTAGTGTTGTGAATACTATCTGTAACGCAACTGAGGAGAGACAGACCGAGGCAAAAAGAAATCGCTGCCAAAGTTGATGCAATGATAATAATAGGTGGCAGGCACAGTTCCAATACCAGGAAACTGTACGAGATATGCAGCCGGGAATGTGCTCACACCTGTTTGATACAGACACTGGATGACTTGCATTTAGAACTACCCAAAGCTGTCCGCCTGGTGGGTATTACAGCCGGAGCGTCTACCCCGAATAAATTAATCGAGGAGGTTCAAAATTATGTCAGAATTAACTTTTGAACAGATGCTTGATGCATCACTGAAAACAATACATGCAGGAGAGGTAGTCGAAGGTACAGTTATCGATGTGAAGCCTGAAGAAGCCGTACTGAACATCGGATGCAAATCTGACGGCATTCTGACCAGAAACGAATATTCTAATGACTCCAATCTGGATTTGACAACTGTCGTAAAACCTGGTGACACGATGGAAGTTAAGGTACTGAAAGTCAATGACGGTGAGGGACAGGTTCTGCTGACCTACAAGAGACTTGCTGCTGACAGAGGAAACAAGAGAATCGAAGAAGCCTTCAACAACCATGAAGTTCTGAAAGCAAAAGTAACACAGGTACTGGATGGCGGTCTGATTGTTGTTGTAGATGAAGTTCGTATCTTCATCCCCGCAAGTCTTGTTTCCGATACCTATGAGAAAGACCTGACGAAGTATGCAGATCAGGAGATCGAATTCGTTATCAGCGAGTACAATCCTAAGAGAAGAAGATATATCGGCGATCGCAAGCAGCTGATTGTTGCCAAGAAGGCAGAACAGCAGGCTGCATTGTTCGCAAGAATCCATGAAGGTGATGTTGTAGAAGGCGTTGTAAAGAACGTTACCGATTTCGGTGCATTCGTAGATCTGGGCGGCGCAGATGGTCTGCTTCATATCTCCGAGATGTCCTGGGGACGTATTGAGCATCCTAAGAAAGTCTTCAAGGTTGGCGAAAAACTGAAGGTCCTGATCAAAGAGATCAACGGCAGCAAGATTGCTCTGAGCCTGAAATTCGAAGATCAGAACCCTTGGAAAGATGCAGCAACCAAGTACGCAATCGGCAATGTTGTAACCGGTAAGGTTGCAAGAATGACTGATTTCGGCGCATTCGTTGAGCTGGAATCCGGCATTGATGCTCTGCTTCATGTTTCCCAGATCGCAAAAGAGCATATTGAGAAGCCCTCTGATGTTCTGCAGGTAGGCGAAGAGATTACCGCAAAGGTAGTTGACTTCAACGAAGCGGACAAGAAGATCAGCCTGAGCATCAAAGCGCTGCATGCTCCTGAGAAGAAGGAAGAGCAGGAAGACGGCGATGTAGTATCTGTTGATATCGACAAGGTAATCGCAGATCAGGACGCTGAATAATTGAAACGGTAAGAAATAGAACGGGATGTGCGTAAGTTGCGTACATCCCGTTTTTTATCGTATAGGAAACTTCGTTTCCATACGATAAAAACGCTCCGCGAGGATGCGCACTCGGCGCAAGAATGTGCCAAGGCACATTCTTTTTTCTGATTCATAACAATAGAATGCACGCAGAGCGTGCATTCTATTGTTGATTGGATTTCTTACCAACCTATTTCTTTGTTTTCACCAGTGCGCGCAGCAGCCCGGACAGATACTCTTTCTGGACAGATGCGTCAGAATTTAACAAGTCGTCGGCGAGCAGGAAACACTGGCGGTCTTTATGGTTTTCCCGAAATAACGGCAGCTCGTCCGGCACAGAGAAGCAGGGAAGAAATTGTCCTTCTTTTTTTTTTTGTATAACAGGTTGCGGCTGTCGCGGGCATGCGCTGCGATTTATCGACGTAAACGGCGACGGATTTGTGAATTGCGGTATCTTCTGCAGGTAGGTAGGAATAGTTTTTATAGTCTGGATAAAAATGCTTTAAAACGCCATCATAGACCGGCAGGCGCAGCAGCACAGTCCGTTCCCCTGCCTGCGAGGAAGCAGTTTTTTAAAACAGTGCCGGAGCCGTGCAGGGACAAAGAAACCGGAAGAGGGATATCTGTCTGCAGGGTAAAGACTGCATTGGTCCGCGCTTTTCCAAAAGCGTCCTCGGTATGCTCGAGAGAAAGGGTGACCGGAGAAAAGCCCTGTTCTTCGAAAAATAGCGGGATTGCCATCACGCGGTAAAGAGTGATCATTCCCTCGAGGTCTTCACGGTTGTGTAAAAGCAGGATGTCGAGAAGCTCTTTGTAGGCTGTATGGCGTAGGAATGATACAGCTCGATCAGCTCGCCGCCGTTAAAATGGTCTTCCCGATGGATGTCGATAAACTCCTCCAGCTGCTTCTGGCGACATCCCGGCAGATGCAGGAGGTTTTTATAAGGGCTTATTTTTTTGTAGATGTCGTGCTGGACGGACGCCGGGACAAAAGAAAGCCCGAATTTTTTCGCGCGCGGGTCTGCAGAAACGGAACATCGAAGGTTGTTCCGTTAAAATGTACCATGACCGGAAAGGAGGCGGCAAAGGAGAAAAAAACTGCTGCAAAACATCCGCTTCATCATCGGGCGTCTCCGCAAAAAACTGCCGGGTTTCCCAGCCGTTTGTGGTCAGATAAGCGCAGCCGATCAGATAGACGCAGGCGCTGCGCGCGGAAAATCCGGTGGTTTCGATATCGAAAAATAAAATGTCCTGAGGGGCTTCAAAAAAAGAAGCCAGCTCTTTCGTTGTATCGGATAAAATAGGGGTTTTTAAAGTTTTCATAACCGTATGATAGCATATTTTTGAAATTTCCTGTAGTATTTTGGCTAAAAAAATAGTATGATACAAGATGGAATGTATGTATACAATGTACATGTTCAGAAACAAAAAAGAAAAGGAAGGATGATTGGCGAATGGCTAAGTTGACATTTATGGGCGGCATTCATCCCTACGATGGGAAGGATCTTTCCAAGGATAAGCCCATGAAGGCAGTTCTGCCAAAGGGCGACCTGGTGTTTCCGTTGTCCCAGCATATCGGTGCGCCTGCCAGGCCTGTCGTGGCAAAGGGAGACCATGTACTGACAGGACAGAAGATTGCGGAAGCCCAGGGTTTTGTATCGGCACCGATTTATGCGACGGTTTCCGGTACAGTTAAGGCGATCGAGCCACACCGCGTCGTAACCGGTGACAATGTAATGAGCATTGTGATTGAGGACGACCATTTATATGAAGAAGCAGAGTTTGTTCCTGCAGACCTGGAGACGTTAAGCCGGGAGGAAATTATCGGAAGAGTCAAAGAAGCCGGCATCGTCGGCATGGGCGGCGCAGGTTTCCCGACACATGTAAAACTGAGTCCGAAAAATCCGGACAGCATTACAGATGTCATCGTAAACTGTGCGGAATGCGAACCGTACCTGACCTCTGACTACAGAAGAATGATGGAGGAGCCGGAAAAGCTGATTGCCGGTCTGAAGGTAATGTTAAAGCTGTTCCCGAACGCAAAGGGAACGCTGGCAGTGGAAGATAATAAACCGGATGCAATCGCACTGTTAAAGAAGCTGACAAAGGATGAAACGGATATTTCCGTGGCTGCCTTACATACAAAATACCCGCAGGGCTCGGAGCGCCATCTGATTTATGCGGTGACAGGACGTGCGATCAATTCCTCCATGCTTCCTGCAGATGCGGGGTGTATCGTAGACAATGTTGATACGGTTGTTGCGATCAATCAGGCTGTGCGCGAAGGGAAACCGCTGATGCACCGTATCGTAACGGTAACGGGAGATGCAGTTGCAAATCCTCAGAACTTTATTGTCCGGATTGGTACCAATTACAACGAGCTGATCGAGGAAGCGGGTGGTTTTGTACAGGAACCTGCTAAGATTATTTCCGGTGGTCCGATGATGGGCTTTGGCATTTTTGATTTAAACGTGCCGACAACCAAGACATCCTCCGCACTGCTGTGCCTGACTCATGATGATGTTGCAAAGTCACAGCCGTCGGCGTGTATCAACTGCGGACGCTGTGTAGAAGTCTGTCCCGGCAGAGTTGTGCCCAAGCTCCTTGCAGACTATGCAGAACGTCATGATCTCGAAAGATTTGAAGCCTGTAACGGTCTGGAATGCTGCGAATGCGGATGCTGCAGCTATGTCTGCCCGGCAAAGCGTCCTCTGACACAGGCGATCAAGTCCGCGAGAAAGATGGTTCTGGCTGAAAAAAGAGAAAAAACAGCAGGAGGCGAAGAAATGAGCGATTTACGCAATGTATCCTCCAACCCCCATATCCGGGCGAAGGATACCACTTCCCGGATTATGCTGACAGTAGTTATTGCACTGCTTCTGCCCGCATTTTTTTGGCATTTACAATTTTGGCTTCCGGGCACTGGTTCTGATCCTGATCAGTATCGCAACCTGTGTTCTGACCGAATATATCTATGAAAAACTGATGAAAAAAACCCATCACGATCGGCGATTTCTCAGCAGTCGTAACCGGATTGTTACTGGCATTAAACCTGCCTGTATCCGTTCCTTTCTGGATTCCGGTTGTCGGCGGCGTGTTTGCAATCCTGGTGGTAAAGATGCTGTTCGGTGGACTGGGACAGAACTTCATGAACCCGGCACTGGCAGGCAGATGCTTTCTGCTGATTTCCTTTACCTCCCTGATGACGAATTTTAACTGCGACGCCTATACCGGTGCGACGCCTCTGGCAAGTCTGAAAGCAGGAGAAAGCGTTAACGTTCTAAACATGATTCTGGGACGCACGGCTGGTACGATCGGTGAGACTTCCGTGATTGCGATCGTTTTGGGCGCCTGTGTTCTGATCGTTGCAGGTGTAATCGACCTGCGCGTACCGGGTAGCTATATCGCTTCCTTTGCCATTTTTGTCCTGCTGTTTGCAGCCCTTAGCGGAATTGCAATTAGTCCGGCATATCTGTCCGCACAGCTGGCAGGCGGTGGTCTGATGCTCGGTGCATTCTTTATGGCGACGGACTATGTAACCCGTCCTGTCACCAAAAAAGGACAATACATTTACGGTGTGATTCTCGGTTTTCTGACCGCGACCTTCCGTATTTTCGGCGCGAGCGCAGAGGGCGTATCCTATGCGATTATTCTGGGCAACCTTCTGGTTCCGTTGATTGAGCGTTATACGATGCCGAAAGCATTCGGAAAAGGAGGAGAGCGGTCATGAAGAGCATGCTGAAAGATGCGGGCATTCTGTTCGCAATCACCCTGGTAGCCGGATTGCTGCTGGGTTGTGTTTATCAGATAACAAAAGAGCCAATCGCACGTCAGGAGGCGCTGGCACAGGAAAATGCGTGCCGTGAGGTCTTTTCTGATGCGGAAAGCTTTGAAGCTGTGACAGATTTTACAGAAGAAGCTGCACAGACTGTGCTCAATGAGGGCGGCTACAGCGCAGCCAGTGTCAATGCCTGTCAGGAGGCAAAGGATGCGTCCGGAACAGTACTTGGTTATGTGCTGACGGTGACAACCCATGAGGGCTACGGCGGAGATATCCAGTTTACCGTTGGCGTGCGCAATGACGGCACATTAAACGGGATTTCTCTGCTGTCTATTTCCGAAACAGCAGGTCTTGGCATGCAGGCGGGAGACGTTCTGGTTCCCCAGTTTGCAGATAAAAATGCCTATCCGTATGTATACACTAAAACCGGTTCGACAGCAGACAATGAAATTGATGCCATTTCCGGCGCTACGATCACAACCAATGCTGTGACCAATGGAGTCAACGCTGGTGTGTACTATTTCCAGACCATGCTGCAGCAAGGTGCAGGGGAAGGAGCAGCAAATGAGTAAGAAAAATACGCCTGCAGAGCGGCTTTATAACGGTATTGTTAAAGAAAACCCGACGTTTGTTTTGACGCTGGGTATGTGTCCGACCCTGGCGGTTACGACCAGTGCAGTCAACGGTCTGGGCATGGGTCTGACTACGATGGTAGTCCTTGCACTGTGTAACCTGATCATTTCCGCACTGCGCAAGATTATTCCCGATAAGGTGAGAATTCCTGCGTTCATCGTCATTGCTGCGTCTCTGGTTACGATGATGCAGCTTCTGCTGCAGGGCTTTATTCCGTCCCTGTATGATTCGTTGGGTATTTATATTCCGCTGATTGTCGTAAACTGTATCATTCTGGGCAGAGCGGAATCCTATGCGTCCAGAAATCCGGTACTCCCTTCTTTGTTCGATGGTATCGGTATGGGACTTGGATTTTCCGTTGCGCTGACCTGTATTGGTGCAGTTCGTGAAATCCTTGGCGCAGGAGAGTTGTTCGGCTTTCGCGTGATGCCCCAATCCTATGTTCCGTTTTCGATCTTCGTTATGGCGCCCGGCGCATTCTTTGTGCTGGCATTTCTGACTGCTGCCCAGAACAAGATCAAGATAAACGGTGAGAAAAAAGAGAAAAGATATGAGCAAAATCCAGTCCGGCTGCTCGGATGACTGTTTGAACTGTGGCGTTTCCGGCTGCTGCGGTCACAGCTTTTACGGCGCTTCGGATCCGGCTGCTCAGACAAAGAAGGAGGAAGGCTGAACATGATGGAACAGATCCAGCAGTTATTGTTGATCCTGATCAGCTCTGCGCTGGTCAGCAACGTAGTATTGAGCCAGTTTCTGGGACTGTGTCCGTTTCTGGGCGTATCCAAAAGTAGAAACTGCAGCGGGAATGGGAACCGCCGTTATTTTTGTCATTACGCTTTCTTCCGGTGTGGCGGGAGCAATTTTACAAATTTATTCTGACGCCTTTGAACATCCAGTATCTGCAGACGATCGTATTTATCCTCGTCATTGCGGCGCTGGTGCAGTTCGTAGAAATGTTCCTCAAAAAATATATGAAATCGCTGTATGAGGCGCTCGGCGTTTATCTGCCGCTGATTACGACCAACTGCGCGGTGCTCGGTGTTGCGCTGACCAACGTGCAGAAGGAGTACGGCATCTTTACCGGCATGGTGAATGGCTTTGCGACGGCGCTTGGTTTCACGATTTCCATTGTCATTCTTGCGGGCATCCGTGAGAAACTGGAATACAACGATTATCCGGAATCCTTTAAGGGAATGCCGATGGTTCTTGTCACAGCAGGACTGATGGCAATCGCTTTCTGCGGATTTTCCGGACTGTTATAGGAGGCGGAGAATGGTAAGCGGTATCCTGATTGCAATGGCAGTGGTAGGAGCGGTTGGTCTGTTTATCGGCCTGTTTCTGGGCATTGCCGGAATCAAATTTAAAGTAGAAGTAGATGAACGGGAAGAGGCTGTTTTGTCAGCCCTTCCGGGAAATAACTGCGGCGGCTGCGGTTATGCCGGCTGTGCAAATCTGGCGGCAGCAATTGCCAAAGGGGAAGCGCCGGTCAATGCCTGTCCGGTGGGCGGTGAGCCGGTTGGAAAAGAGATCGCAAAGATCATGGGCGTAGAAGCGGGAAAAGAGACGAAAAAGGTTGCATTTGTAGCCTGTCAGGGAACCTGCGATAAGGCGAAGACAGATTATGAGTATCATGGAATCGCTGACTGTGCGATGCTTTCCTTTGTCCCGAACGGCGGTCCGAAATCCTGTGATTATGGTTGTACCGGTTTCGGTAACTGCGTAAAGGCATGTCCCTTCGACGCAATCCATGTCGTAGACGGCGTAGCAGTTGTCGATAAGGAAGCCTGCAAGGCATGTGGAAAATGTGTCGCAGCATGTCCGAAGCACCTGATTTCGCTGGTTCCTTACGATGCAAAGTATCTGGTGGCATGCAGCTCCAAGGCAAAAGGTCCTGTGACGATGAAGGAGTGCAGCGCAGGTTGTATCGGCTGTACACTCTGTCAAAGAAACTGCCCGGTTGGCGCAGCGAAAGTGACGGACTTCCTCGCAAAGATTGATCCTGAAACCTGTAAGGGCTGCGGAATCTGCGCAGAGAAATGTCCAAAGAAAGTGATTGTGAAGCACTGATTGTTTGCGCCTGCGGAGAAGGTTTCGCCGCAGAGCGTTTGGAACAAAAACGCTCTGCGAGGATGCGCACTCGGCGCAGGGGTAGATGGTTGCCGAAGCAACCGCGCCTCGGCGCGAGAATGTGCCAAGGCACATTCTTTTTAGCGGTTACGATTGCGGGAATCCTTCCGTGCGGTAAATTGTGCCGTCGCTTAAAAGGAATAGTGCTTCAATATCTGGCAGGGAGTCAATCAGCTCCCTGCCTTTTTCGTATCCAAGTAAGAAGCAGGACGTGCTGAGGGCGTCTCCGTCCGTGGAGGAATCGGAGAGGATCGTGACGCTGCTCAAACCTGTGTCGGCTGGATAACCGGTGCGAGGGTCTAGAATATGATGATACAGGACTCCGTTTTCCCGAAAGCAACGCTCATAATTTCCGGAAGAGACGAGGGACTGGTCTTTTAACGCGACGATATCGACCAGCTCGTTTGTTTCAGAAAACGGCTTTTTGATGCCGGTACGAAATGCTGTGCCATCCGGTTTTTGCCCGACGGCCAGGACGTTTCCGCCAAGATTGATCAGGGCACTTGTGATATTTTTTGGAGGAAAAATGCTTTCAGGCGGTCTGCGATCGCACCCTTTGCCAGAAATCCGAGGTCAAGCTGTGCATCCGGATCGGCGAGGGTAACCGTATTGCCGTCGATCCGGATATTGTGGTAATCGACGTGAGGGAGCAGGGCATTGATCTGGGACTGCTTTGGGACAGGACCTGCAGGGTCGCCGGAAAAGTTCCAGAGCTGGGAAATCGGCGTGATTGTCGGATCGATCAGACCGTCTGTTTTTTCAGACCAGTATAACGCTGTCTGCAGCAGAGAGGCAGTTTCAGAATCGACAGTGACAGGCTGTCCATTCGCATGGTTAATATTCCAGATATCACTGCCTTCTTTGGTGTAGCTCAACAGATTTTCATAGTGCCCGCAGAGTTCAAATGCCTCGTTCAGGACGGTTTGGGCATCGTTTCCATAGCATGTCAGGGAAATCACGGTGTCAAAATAGAAGCCGGTTTTGGAAAACGGCTGCGCAGAAGATGCGCTGCAGCCGGTCAGGGATAATGACAGGGTGAAGCACAGCAGGAGAGTGATCGGTGCGAATAGTTTTTAAATATAATCATAGATAGAAATCCTTTCAGGTCAAGATAAAAGTTACAGTTCACCCGCGCCATTCGCAAAAGCGCATCTTTGATGCTTTCCGCTGCTTCGCAGCTCTTTTTGATCATAAAATGGGCTCCCTTCGTGCCCTTCTGAGTTCAGATTTTCGTGCAAGCACGGAATCCGAACTCAGAAGGGCATGAGTGAACTGTAATAGATAAAATACTGGATTGCTTTTAGCACGGATGCAATTCTAAAAATATGCGTAATTCGTTCCTATTTTGCCCCAGTATTCCTCCATCCTACCATAAAATGAAGTTTCTGTCGCAGTTTGTCTGTGAAAAAAATGATTTTTTTTCAGACTGGCTGTATAGACTTTTAGAAGGCGTACAGCCGGGAACGGGGATGGAAATGGAAAAAAACAGTACATTAAAATATGGTATATGGCTGACCGGGGCGTCCATGATGTTTGTATCTGCATGGTTTTGCGTCCGGCTGACCGGAACGGTAGGAGAAATGGGACGGTATCTGGACAGCATGGACAGCGTCGTCTGCATGGAGGAACTTTTGGATTATGAAAAAAGGAAAATGGGCAGGCCCTGGAGGAAAACGATCTGGCAGAGCCGACGCTGCAGGTGAGGATGCTGGAACGGGAGGATAGTGCAGCAGCTGTTTCAGACAGCACGCAGCTTTCTATCAGCAGCTCGGATTATCAGGTGCTTTTGAAAATCGTGGAGGCGGAAGCCGGATCGGAGGATTTAAACGGCAGGATTTTGGTTGCAAACGTCGTTTTAAACCGGGTAAAGAGCGAGCTGTTCCCGGATTGTGTGACAGATGTGGTGTATCAGCACAGCAACGGTGTTTATCAGTTTTCCCCGGTAAAAAACGGAACGATCGACACTGTTTCAATCAGTGAGGAAACGAAACAGGCGGTAGAGTTAGCGCTGGATGGAACGGATTTGTCAAAAGGGGCGCTGTACTTTGCTGCGCGAAATGCGGCGAATGAAAAAAATATGCGCTGGTTCGATACACATCTGGTCAGATTGTTTGCGCATGGCGGACATGAGTTCTTTGGATAAAGACAAAAAATCGGAAAAGGTATTGTCCTGTCAGAAAACCTGTGATAAAATTGAGCGAAACGGACAGAAAAAAGAAACGAAGCTGTGCAACTGCAGCAGAAACAGGAGGAAGCATGGAAGTTTTGTATAGAAGTACGAGAGGAAATGAAGAGAGCGTGTCGGCATCTAAAGCAATTCTGGAAGGTCTTGCATCGGACGGTGGTCTGTTTGTGCCCCAGGCGTTGCCTTCTTTTGATAAAACGCTGGACGAGTTTGCACAGATGGATTATCGCCAGACCGCATATGAAGTGATGAAGCTTTTGCTGACGGATTTTACAGAGGAAGAGCTTCGTTATTGCATCGACAAGGCGTACGACGGTAAGTTCGATACGGAGGCGATCGCCCCGTTGGCAGAAGTGAAAAAATGCGTGGTATCTGGAACTGTTCCACGGTCCGACGATCGCGTTTAAGGATATGGCACTTTCGATTCTGCCGTACCTGATGACGACTGCGGCGAAGAAAAATCAGATCAAAAATGAAATCGTAATTCTGACGGCGACCTCCGGAGATACCGGAAAGGCGGCCCTGGCCGGTTTTGCGGATGTGCCCGGCACGAGAATTATGGTCTTTTATCCCAAGGACGGTGTTAGCCCGATTCAGGAACAACAGATGGTCACCCAGACCGGCGCAAACACCCGCGTGATCGGTATCCACGGAAATTTCGACGATGCCCAGTCCGGCGTCAAGAAGCTGTTTGCAGATAAAGAGCTTGCAGCATGGATGGAAGAAAGAGGCTATCAGTTCTCTTCCGCCAATTCCATCAACATCGGACGTCTGGTACCCCAGATCGTTTATTATGTTTATGCATATGCACAGCTTGTAAAAGAAGGACGTATCAAAGCAGGCGAGGAGATCAATGTTACTGTTCCGACCGGAAACTTCGGCAATATTTTGGCTGCCTATTATGCAAAAAATATGGGACTGCCGATCAAAAAGCTGATCTGTGCGTCCAATGACAATAAAGTATTATATGATTTCTTCCGTACAGGTGCTTATGACAGAAATCGTGATTTTATCCTTACAACGTCCCCGTCAATGGATATTCTGATTTCGAGCAATCTGGAACGGCTGATTTATCGGATTGCCGGAGAGGATGCTGCATGCAACGCATCCCTGATGGCGGCGCTTGCAGGTGATGGCAAATATGAAATCACTGCAGAGATGAAAGAAAAGCTCGGTGATTTTTACGGAAATTATGCGACGCAGGAGGAATGCGCGGCGCAGATCCGCAGCCTGTACGAAGATACCGGCTATGTACTCGATCCGCATACCGCGGTTGCAGCAGCGGTTTACAACAAATATAAAGAAGAAACCGGCGACACGACAAAAACTGTGATCGCATCTACTGCAAGTCCGTATAAATTCACCAGAACCGTTTTGAGTGCTATGGATGAAAAATATGCAGATATGGATGATTTTGCCCTGACGGAAGAATTGGAAAAGATCAGTGGAGTGAAGATTCCGGATGCGATCACAAAAATCCGCAACGCACCGGTGCTCCATAACATCCAGTGCGAAAAAGATGGCATGAAACAGGCAGTGATGGAGTTTTTGGAAAAACAATAGAATGCGCGCTCTGCGAGCTTTCCAATGTCATAAATCACAAAGAGATGGATGATAGAAATGACGGAGAACCTGATGGTTCTCCGTTTTTGTGTGCCCGGCAAAGGGGGCGGCAGCATTCTTTGCTGTCGCCCCTTGATTACACAATTGTAAAAACGTGCGGGCTGTCAACAGTGGGGAAAGCCCGTTTATCTTGATGGTTGAAACTGCATTGACGTTATGGGATCCACTGCGCGCAGTTATTTCCTTTCCGACAGCTCCACATAAGGCTGATCGGTGCAGAGCGTCTTATACGCAGGGCGGATGATCTTGCTGTTGGTGGCAAGCTCTTCCATGCGGTGCGCGCTCCAGCCGGCCATACGGGCGACGGCGAAGATTGGGGTGTAGAGCTCCATCGGCAGTCCAAGCATCTTGTATACAAAGCCGGAATAGAAGTCGACGTTGACGCTGACGCCCTTGTACATCTGACGTTCTTTGGCGATGACGGCTGGGGCGAGACGCTCTACACTGTTATAAAGCTCGAATTCATCATGCAGTCCCTTTTCTTCGGAAAGGCGTTCTACGAAGCCCTTGAAGATGACAGCACGCGGGTCAGATTTGGAGTAAACCGCATGGCCGACGCCGTAGATCAGACCGGCGTGGTCGAATGCGTCCTTGTTGAGCAGGCGTGCGAGGTAACGGCTGATTTCTTCATCGTCTTTCCAGTCGTGTACCTCTTCTTTCATTTCCTCGAACATCTTGACAACCTTGATATTTGCGCCGCCGTGGCGGGGACCCTTTAAGGAGCCAATTGCTGCTGCGATAACAGAATAGGTATCGGACAGGGAGGAGGTGACAACTCTGGTGGTAAAGGATGAGTTATTACCTCCGCCATGTTCCATATGCAGGATCAGCGCGATATCGAGGATTTTTGCTTCCAAAGGGGTGTAACTGCTGTCAGGGCGCAGGATATGTAAAATATTTTCCGCCATGGAGAGCGTCTGGGAAGGCTGATGGATAAAGAGGCTGTTGCCGTCATGATAATGGCTGTAAGCCTGGTAGCCGTAGATGGACAGCATCGGGCATAGGCTGATGAGCTGCAGGCACTGACGCAGGACGTTTGGCAGGGAAACATCGTCTGCACGGTCGTCGTAGGAATACAGGGTCAGAACGCTGCGGGCGAGGGTATTCATCATATCCTTACTGGGGGCTTTCATGATAATATCGCGGACAAAGCTGGTGGGCAGGCTTCGATAGGAATTGGGCAGTCGGGAAAAGGATTCCAGCTCCTCCTTGTTAGGAAGCTTGTTAAACAACAGCAGATAAGTTACCTCATCGAAGCCGAAACGGTTGTCTTTGCTAAAGCCGCGCACGAGATCTTCCACGTTGTAGCCGCGGTAAAACAGCTGCCCATGTGCGGGAACAGCTTCGCCGTTTACGATTTTGGTGGCGCGCACGTCAGAAATATTGGTGAGCCCTGCGAGGACGCCTTTGCCGTTTAAATCCCGCAGACCGCGTTTGACGTCGTACTGTGTGTAGAGCTCAGGCGCAATGGAGCCTGCCTGCTCACTCATTTTTGCAAGCGCAAGGATTTCGGATGTAATATCGGAAAAATTATTCGTAACCTGAAGTTCCATGGAAATACCGCCTTTCTAAAAATAATATATGGCTGTACCGATGCAAAAGAAAAAAAGGATGCTTGCTGTGCAAAGGATAGCCGGAACATACATAGAAATGAGGATATGTCTGAAAATAGACATGACAGCTGAAATTCGTCGAATACCATTGTGCTTTTGTACCGGAATTTGCTGATTTTATGGTAAATTATAGCACGAGTACAGGAGCAGAAACAAGAAAAAAAACAAAAAGTTTAGAATAAGTTTACAATTATGATTACAGTTCACTCGTACCTTTTTATAAGCAGATTTCATGCTCGCATGAAAATCTGCTTATAAAAAGGCACGGAGGGAGCGCCGCTTTATGAGCAAAAATGAGCTGCGAAGCAGCGGAGAGCGTCGAAGATGCGTTTTGCGAATGGCGCGGGTGAACTGTAATCGAGTTTAAAATCAATGAAAAGAGCCTTAAAAAATCTTATGACAAGTTCTTGCGCGGTATGTGCTGTTGTGATAGATTTTTGGTAGTGCCAAAATCTCCGGCACATGGAGGAAATACAAATGGTCAATCAGAAGATACAGGATCGTCTGGCAGCGCTGCGGGCGGTCATGAAGAAAAACGGCGTAGACTGGTACATGGTTCCCACAGCGGATTTTCACAATTCGGAATATGTGGACGCTTATTTTAAGGTAAGAGAATATTTATGCAACTTTTCCGGATCAAACGGAACGCTGATCGTCGGAATGGACGAAGCTGGTCTGTGGACGGATGGCAGATATTTTATCCAGGCGGAGCGGGAGCTTACAGGAACCGGAGTTACTTTATACCGGATGCTGGAGGACAACGTTCCGACGAAGGAAGAATTTTTACAGCAGAAGATGGAAAACGGTCAAACACTTGGCTTTGATGGTCGTGTCGTCGATACGAGATTTGGTCTGAAGCTGGAAAAAGACCTGGCGGACAAGCAGATTAAAATCGTGTATGGCAAAGATCTCGCAGATGAAGTCTGGACGGACAGACCGGCACTTCCGTGCCATCCGGTTCTGGTTCCGGACGAGGCGCTGTTTGGACAGAATGTTTCCGAAAAGCTGGCTGCAGTTCGTAAAGATATGGCAGCTCACGGCGCGTCCGGTCTGTTTTTGAGCAAGCTGGACGATCTGATGTGGCTGTTGAATATCCGCGGCGCGGATGTGGAATGCAATCCGGTTGCATTGTCCTATGCGTATCTGACACAGGATGAGTGCCATTTCTTTCTCCAGGATGGGGAAGTGACGGATGTGTTAAAAGCGCATGCGGCGAAGTATCACATTACCCTGCATCCGTATGAAGAGGCTGCAGAGTGGATGGAGTCCTGTGCGATCACAGGCAGCGTGATGTGCGATGAAGGCAACGTCAGCTACGCTTTTTATAAGATTTTGGAAAACCGTGCAGAAGTGGTCGATGCAGCGAATCCGACAGAGCTGTTAAAGGCGGTCAAAAATGAAACCGAGCTGGCAAATATGCAAGAGGTCTATTTAAAAGACAGCGTGGCGGTCTGCAAGTTTATTTACTGGGTCAAGAAAAATGTTGGTAAAATTCCGATGACGGAGTATTCCGCTGCGATGTATCTGGATCATCTGCGCAGTGAGATCGACGGTTATCTGGATCTTTCCTTTCCAACGATCAGCGCTTATGGGACAAATGCAGCGATGATGCATTATGAGGCGACCGAGGACAACTGCGCAGCGCTTGCGCCGGAAGGTATGCTTTTGGTGGATTCCGGTGGTCAGTATCTTGGCGGTACGACGGATGTGACGAGAACGATCGTGTTGGGGCCGGTTTCCCAGACGATCAAGGAGCATTACACAGCGGTCGCAAAGGGCATGCTGCAGCTGACAGACGCGAAATTTTTTGTACGGCTGCACCGGCAGAAACCTGGATATTCTGGCACGTCAGCCCATGTGGGATCAGAACATCGACTATAAATGCGGAACCGGTCACGGCGTCGGTTATATTTTGAATGTCCATGAGGGACCCCAGGGCATCCGCTGGCGTTTCACCGGCAATCAGAAGGAAGTGCCGATCGAAGCAGGGATGGATGTGACAAACGAGCCTGGTGTTTATATCGAAGGAAGCCACGGCATCCGGATTGAAAATGTGATGGTTGCCAGAAACGGCGTGAAAAACGGAGATGGGCAGTTCATGTATTTCGATACGCTGACCTGGGCACCGATCGATCTGGATGCCATCGATGTTTCTGTGATGGAGAGAAAAGATATCGAGCGGTTAAACCGTTATCACGCACAGGTGCGCGAAAAGATGACGCCTTACTTGAACGAAGAAGAGGCGGCATGGCTCAAAGAAGCGACACGGGCGATTTAAGGCGGGCAGGAAACACTCAGAAGAAACAGCAGGCAGGACATTTTGAAAAAGAGGTCCTGCCTGTTTTTTTATCGTATAGGAAACTTTGTTCCTATACGATAAAACGCTCCGCGCGGATCGCACTGCAGCGGAATGGAAGAATGTCGCTTGCGCGACCCGCCGCAGGCGGAGAATCCTGCTTCGCAGGATTCTTTTTTACTTTATAGGAAAGACCGCCTACGGCGCTCTCTTGAATTGAAAAAGGCCCGCACGGAGGCGGGCACAACAAGCAGACGATAGATGGCTTAGAAGATATAAAAACCTTCTTCACCAAAACCGTCATCAAGTTCATCATCATTTAAGAAATAGTCCATATCCAGAAGTGCATCCTCGCTCATAATGCGAATGTCCTGGGATGTCATACCTTCCGGCGGATTATCCATGTATTTTTTACGCAGTGCCTCGATATCTGGTTTCATGGTGTTCATCCTCCTTTTAGAGGATTATAACATAAGAATCGAGAAAATCATGCAGAAGAACGCTTTCCACGAGATTTGGACATTACTTTCTCGTACATTTCTTCGAGGGAAACGCGCTGGTGGTTGAAGTATAGTTCTAAGAATTCCATCCTATGCTGGCAGTCAGGGCATACCAAGGGATCATACCCAAAAGAAGACAAAATAGCAGTTCGCCACTGATTAAAGCTGTGGTAGATATGATGTTTGCTTTTGGAAATGGCACGATAGAGTTTGGAATCAATTTCTCGGTGACGTGCATAAATCCCACCATACCGAATCATTTTAAAATGTTTTTCAGGAATGTGGCGAATGAGACGCTGGATGAATTCCATAGCAGGAATCGTTTCTTCTATGTATTGTTCATCCTCATGCCGGTTGTAATGGAAAGTGACCATTTCACCATCGTATTTATCAATTCGGGATGTGGCAATGACAGGGCGACCAAGATAACGCCCAATGTATTTTACAACAATTCTGGGATCGCAGAGGTTGGGTTTGGCATAAACATAAAAACCTTGTTGGTGTTCACGATAACATTTCGCCTTCACTTTTTGAAAGAAGAACCGATTTTGGATTCCATTTCATTGAGCAGAGCCGTGCGAAAAGCATTGCGTAAAAAAAGTGTAATCAAAGTGTTTGACATTACGCCAAACACCATCATCGCTGTAACCACCTTCAGATATGAGGCAGTGGATATGTGGATTCCATTTCAGATCTCTGCCAAAAAGTATGTAAAACCATAATAAAACCGGGTGTGAAGTTTTTGGATTTATTCATTTTGTAAAACATACGGGTGATAACGCTGTTTGCAGAGTGAAACAGACAATCGAGTAGAGAACGATCCTTGAGAAAGAATTCACGAAGACTTTTATCGATTGTGAAAACACAATGGCGATGTGTGACATTAACCAGTTTAAAGGACATACTGGTAGTGCGTTCCATGGCATATTTGTTGCCGCAGGTAGGGCAGAAACGGCTATGACAGCGGAAAGGAACAAATTTAAGATTTCCGCAGTGAGGACAGCCGTACATGGCACCACCGAAAGATGGATCACCGCAATGAATCATCTTATCGATATTTTCCATCTCAGTTTTTCTGGGATGAAGAGTATATTCAATTTCTTCATAATAGTCAGTAAAAATCTGTTGTAAAACATTCATAAGACTATTATGCATGAAATAGTAACAAAAAGAAATCCCACCCCTCAAGATTGAGGGGCAGGGGAGTTGAATAGGCGAAGCCTATTTTTTACCATTGCCTGCGGTATTCTCCGGGTGAAATCCCTTCGACCTTTTTAAACATGCGGGAAAAATAGTTGGCATCCTTCATGCCGCACTGGATGCCGATTTTTTCGATCGAAAAATCTGTAAAGCGCAGCAGCTGTTTGGCGTGAGTAATGCGCAGGGACAGAAGGTAAGCGTTGATGGAGACGCCGAACTGTTCCCGGAAAATCCGGGTCAGGTAAAATTTGTTGATATAAAAAGTTTCCGCAAGATCGTCGAGCCGAATTGTTTCAGGATAATGGAAATCCAGGTAATCTTTGATTTGCTGCAGATTATATTTGCGGGAGGTCGGTTTGGCGGTGCTCCCGGGATGCCAGCTGTCCTGCATCAACAAAGAAAGCAGGGCAGTGAGCTGCTCAAAAATCTTCATATCGCGGACATAATCAGAGGAAGACGCCGTTTCGCAGAGGCTGTCAAGAATTTTCTGATACGGGGCAAGGCTTTGGGGGCGAAAGCAGGCAAGACCGCCGCGCTCGGTATATTTTTCATAGATTCCGGTCATGTTCGGACCATAAAAGTGCGCCCATTCAAGTGTCCAGAGCTGATTGGAGCAGCGGTGGAGGTAACTTTTTTACAGTCCAGAAACACACAGTCTCCGGCAGAGAGTGTGTAGTGCTTCTGGTCGTATTCGAGGGTACCGGAGCCTTCCAGGACAATAAAACACAGGTAGGAGGCGAGATTTTCCCGGTGGCTGGTGTGGGGGGACAGTGCTTTTAAACGGCCGCATTCCTGCAGATGGATGAGGTTTGTCCGGGCAAAGGTGGACGGTGTATACAAAATCCGTTCGGATTCCACGAGAGTTCCTTCAAAAAGAGCGGTATCCATAAAAAAATTCTCCTGTAGATTTTTTAATCAGAGTAGCAGCTTTTAGTATATCAAAAAAGTCAATATAATGCTAGTTCTGTGCAAGATATGCTCTTCTAAAATCGAAAAAGATCAGGTAGAATATCAACTATTATGAGAAAGATATGACATCAGAGCGATAAAATCAGGAAAGGATGAAATTTTTATGAAAAAAGCATTGATTACAGGCATTACCGGACAGGACGGCTCTTACTTGGCAGAGTTTCTGTTGGAAAAAAGGCTATGAGGTGCACGGCATTACCAGACGCGCTTCCATTTCGAATACAGCAAGAATTGACCATCTGATCGCAAAGAATGCGATTACCTTACATGACGGGGATCTTTCCGATTCCTCTTCCCTGATCCGTATCATCAGCATTGTACAGCCGGATGAAATCTATAACCTGGCGGCACAGTCCCATGTACAGGTTTCTTTTGACGTACCGGAGTATTCCGGCGACGTGGACGCGATCGGCGTGCTGCGGATTCTGGAGGCAGTCCGCATTCTCGGGCTGACCAAAAAGACGAAGGTTTATCAGGCTTCCACTTCCGAACTGTACGGTAAGGTGGAGGAGGTGCCGCAGCGCGAAACCACCCCTTTCCATCCCTACAGCCCCTATGCGGTGGCAAAACAGTACGGCTTCTGGATCACCAAGGAATATAGAGAAGCTTACGACATGTTTGCAGTAAACGGTATCCTGTTTAACCATGAGTCTGAGCGTCGCGGCGAAAATTTCGTAACCCGTAAGATTACGCTGGCAGCGGGCAGAATCGCAGAGGGTCTGCAGGATCATTTGGAGCTGGGCAATCTGGATTCCAAGCGTGACTGGGGCTATGCAAAAGACTATGTAGAGTGCATGTGGATGATCTTACAGCACGATACACCCGAAGATTTTGTTATTGCAACCGGTGAGCAGCACACCGTCCGGGACTTTACCGAAAAAGCGTTTGCAGCAAACGGTATTGAACTGCGCTGGGAAGGTGAAGGTCTGAACGAAAAGGGATATGACAAGGCGACCGGCAAGATGCTTGTCTGCGTCAACCCTGCATGGTTCCGTCCGACCGATGTAGACAACCTCTGGGGCGACCCGACAAAGGCGAAGACTGTTCTTGGCTGGAATCCGCAGAAGACCAGCTATGCAGAGCTTGTCCGCATTATGGCAGAGCATGACAGAATGCTGGCAAAACGCGAAAAGGCAGTGAAAGAAGCAGGCACGCAGGCGTAAGCCTCGGGAAAAAAGCACGCATAGGTGCAAAAAGGCGTGCATGCATGGCATATGTTATGTACGGCAGTTACATAAGGAAAGAAGGATAACATCATGATGGAAAAAGACGCCAAAATTTATGTGGCAGGACATCGCGGCATGGTTGGCTCCGCAATCGTGCGCGCACTGGAAAAAGCCGGATATCACAATATTGTAACAAGAACTCATAAGGAACTGAATCTTTGCAGACAGCAGGATGTGGAAGATTTTTTTGCAGCAGAGAAGCCGGATTATGTTTTTCTGGCAGCAGCAAAGGTCGGGGGGCATCGTCGCAAACCAGGAAGCGCTGGCGGATTTCATGTATGACAACATGACGCTGGAAATGAATGTCATACATTCCGCATGGCAGAATCAGTGCAAGAAGCTGCTGTTTTTAGGCTCTTCCTGCATTTATCCGAGAATGGCTCCGCAGCCGATGCCGGAGAGCTGTCTGCTCACTTCCGAGCTGGAAAAGACGAACGAAGCCTATGCGCTTGCAAAAATTTCCGGTCTGAAATACTGCGAGTTCTTAAACCGCCAGTACGGAACGGATTATATTTCTGCAATGCCGACCAATCTTTACGGACCGAACGATAACTATCATCCGACCCACAGCCATGTGCTTCCGGCGCTGATCCGCCGTTTCCATGAGGCGAAGGTTTCCGGCGCGACAGAGGTAACCTGCTGGGGAACCGGCACGCCGCTGCGCGAGTTCTTATATGTGGATGATCTTGCGGATGCCTGCGTATTTCTGATGAACAATTATTCCGGCAATGAAACCGTTAATGTCGGAACCGGAAAAGAGCTGACCATCAAGGAGCTGACGGAGCTGACCGCGAAGGTGATCGGCTACACCGGTGAGATCAAGTGGGATTCCACAAAGCCCGACGGCACACCCAGAAAACTTCTGGATGTTTCCAAATTGAAGAATCTGGGCTGGACTTACCAAACCGAGCTGGAAGATGGAATCCGTCTTGCATATGAAGATTTCTTAAACAATCCGATGCGTGCAGAGCGGTAAAAAAATTCCTGTTGTATTTTCGGGATGAATTGGATATAATGAAAACAACCTGAAATGTACGAGAACTCCTGTTGTTTTGAACCTACATTTACTTTAAACGGGATTCCTATATTGCCGGGTGGATGTCAGGCCCTCATTGCGCAGGGGAAGGCAGAAGCGCCGGTTGCGGTTACCCACCTGGCCTTGGCTAGGAGTCAGAAGATGGGAGGCGGCATTTTGGGGGATACAAAAGATAAAGAGACGATCCGGAAGGGTTGTCTCTTTATCTTTTGCAAGAAAACTTTATGGGAGTGATAAAATCAAATGGAAAGACGGGAGTCGTTTCAGAAACGCAGGAAGAGACAACAGGCGCACAGGCGTCTTTTTGGGGAAACTGGCAGCGGTTCTGATCGGTGCCGTTTTTTTGTTTGGGCTGTGCAAAAGACGGCAGATCAGTTTTTGCTGACGGGTGAAAAAAACAGGACAGCTATATCGGGATCGAGGACGCAGGCCATATGGTCTGGCTCCTTGCAGACTGTAGGCAGGAGCAGCCGACACAGGCGCTCGCAGAGACAACCGATGCTGCGCAGGAGTTTGACGGGGATAATACACAGGCGGCTGTAGTATCTGCGCATGCTGCTGGCAGTCGGTCAACCCCGGCCAGGTGCTGGATTTGATGAAAAAAAATTTCAGGCGGAATCTGACGACGGCTATTTGACGTGGACCCAGGCAAAACAGTATTTTTCCTGCCTGCCGGGCAGCCGGGAGTTATTTTTAGGCGGTGCGTATACGGGGACAGAGCGGGTGGAGAAAGCGGACTGGTATGACTGGTTCGACCGGGCAAGAAGAAAGTATGATGCTGCCGGAAAGATTCAGGAGGAGACGGTCGTAGTGCTGGGTATTTTGAAGGGGGATGAAAATGGACCGGGAGATGCACAAGAAAGCGCGCAAGCTGCTCTGATGCGCGAAATGGGGACTGCTTCCAGTGGCAAAAAGGATGCGCAGAGCCAGAAAACAGAGCTGCGTATCCTGACGCAGAACGGTGTCCGGATGGCTGCGTCGGCAACGTTTTTGACAGAATCTATGCGGTTTTGTCCAGTGCGGGCGATCGTAAGAGAGGATTGCCTGTATGCAGTTCGAAATAGATTGACGGAACCGGTTCGATTAAAAAATGTCTGGATGATCGAGACGACCGGACAGAGCATACACGGATTCTGGAAAGACTGTGAATTTTCCGGTACGACGGTGGTTTCAGATACCGCACAACTTTCCGAAGCAGTCTGTGATCTGACGTTTGAAACAGGAAAGCCTGTCATTGTGTGTCAAAAGCCAGACAAGATTTCCGGACGGCTGCTCGGCGTGTCGCGAAACGGCGCAGAAATCGAAGGTCACGGGACGATTCCTTTTTTCGGAGGATCTGCAGTGTTATCGGTTGTATGGGCGGCTTTCACAGATGGACATCGGAGAATTGAAAATCGGCTATGGGTTTACGGATTTTGTAGTGGAGGACGGAACGATTGAGGCAGCGCTGGCGGTGCGGGAAGAAAAGATGGAAACCATTCGCGTGCTGATTAAGACGTCTGGCTATGCAAACAGCGTACATCAGGCCGTGGAGCTTTTCGCGGACTGTGATTGTAGGATTTTGAACGTCGAGAACGAGCTTACCACGCTTGAAAAAAGGTCAGCGTCTTGTCATTACGCGGGATTCTCCGTTGTTTGATCAGACCGGGCGGATTACAATCGAACCGAAAATCCTGACCGGGCATCTGATGTTATCCGGCGTAGAGCGGGCACAGGGGCAGGCAAACTACCGCGGCAGGCTCGAGCTGGTGCGCCGGGAGGATGGAATTGTTGTAATCAACGAGCTGCCGCTGGAAGAATACCTTTATGGGGTCGTGCCGGGCGAAATGCCGGCGTCTTATCCACTGGAAGCGTTAAAGAGCCAGGCAATCTGTGCCAGAACCTATGCATATGAAAGGCTGCAGCGCGCCGGATTACCGGAGTATGGGGCGCATGTGGATGACAGCACGGCGTTTCAGGTGTATCAGAATCTTGCAGAGCAGGGGCAGACGACACAGGCGGTCAAGGAGACGTCCGGACAGGTATTATTTTACGGGGAGGAGCCGGCGCAGACCTATTATTATTCCACGTCCTGCGGCTATGGCACGGATTTGTCGGTCTGGAGAGGGACCCGGGCAGAAGCATATCCGTATCTGTGTGCGCAGGCGATCGACGAAAGAAACATGGAGCTGACGAGACAGCTTGGCGGGCAGGAAAGCGTTGCTGCGATGGCACCGATTTTGCAGCAGGCGCAGCTGCTGGAGCAGTCGGATGTGATGGAAGCGTTTTTTGGGGCAGAGGGACGGCGATTTTTATGAGAAAGAAGAGCCGTGGTACCGTTGGAGCTATAGGGTAGAAACCGTTGATGAAAAGGCATTCTGGGAAAGGGTATGGATACGGGCACAAGCGGATGGACAGTGTGTTTCGTGCCTGGGGAAGCAGGAGAATGGAATGCAGTAAAGGAGCGCACGAAACTGTCTGAAAACACAGGGAAAATCCGGGAAATCCGTGTTACAAAACGCAGCAGCGGCGGCGCGGCGCAGGAGCTTTTGATTGAAAGCGAAAACGGACAGGTACGGATACAGTCGGAATACAGCATCCGGTATGTGCTGTGCGACGGAAAAACACAGGCGGTCAGACAGGATGGGAGCACGGCAGCGGTAACATCGCTTTTACCGAGCAGCTTTTTTCAAGTCAGTACTTTTAAAACGGACGGCTTTATGATAGGATATACTTTAATTGGCGGTGGTTACGGGCACGGAATCGGCATGTCCCAGAATGGGGCGAAGCATATGGCGGAGGCGTCTGTCAGCGCAGAAGAAATTTTGACGTTCTTTTATAAAGGATGTCAGTTAAAAATGATTTCCTGAAAAGTCCACGCAGCGACGCACCGCAAAATGAAAACCGGAAAGGAAAAGATCTGTTTATGAAAAAGAAAATCCGGCTGATTACAGGGTTTGGCAGGCATATGTCAAAATCAAATGTCAATGCATTTGCATCAAGCTCTGCATACTTTATGTTTTTGTCGATCATTCCGATTATTATTTTATTGTGTTCCCTGCTGCCCTTGACGACGCTGCAGAAATCCGACCTGTTAAAGGCGGTGTCAGAGGTCATGCCATCGCCGATTGTGCCGATGATGAGCAGCCTGATCGAGTCGCTCTATAACAGCACCGTTGGCGTTACGAGCGTCGCAGCGATCGTAACTGTATGGTCGGCAAGCAAAGGCATGCTGTCCATCATGCGCGGCTTAAATGCGATGAACGGCGTTGTGGAGGATCGTAACTATTTTGTGCAGCGGATTTTGGCATCTTTTTATACGATTCTGTTGTTGATCGTCCTTTTGCTCTCTCTCGTTTTCATGGTCTTTGGAACAACGCTGGTACGTCTTTTAAACGACAGGATCCCGATACTGGATCATCTGATGTCCATAGCGATGCATTTTAAACCGCTGTTTTCCTGGGGCATCCTGACGCTGGTGTTTATGGTGATCTATGCCTATGTGCCAAATGTGAAGCTGAAACTGACGAAGCAGTTTCCCGGTGCATTGTTTACGGCGATAAGCTGGAACCTGTTTTCCTGGGGCTTTTCGGCATACATAGAGCGGTTCAATGATTTCGGCGTATACGGAAGCCTTTCTACAATCATCGTCGTGATGATGTGGTTGTATTTTTGTATGTATCTGCTGTTAGTCGGGGCACACATCAACCGGTTTGCTGTTCCGTTTCGAAGAGAGATTCTCGAGAAATAGTATTGACTTTTCGGGATGGATTTTTTACAATAAGGCGTAAAGGCGATGAAGGTGTCAGTAGTATTTCCTGTACCGGCAGAGAGGAGAAGCCAGTGGCTGAGAGCTTTTCCAGCAGGATCGGATACGAATTTCCCACCGGAGCTGTTCGGCTGAAGAGAGCCTGCTGTCAGTGCTTTTGGGTAGGTCGGAACGCACAGGACACGTTACGTCTGCAATGAGTGCCTGCCGATGGCGGGAACAAGGGTGGTACCGCGGAATTTTTTCTGTCCCTGGTTTAATAAACCAGGGGCTTTCTTTATTCAGCTAATAGAAAGGATTCTATTGGGCATGACAGTAAAATTGCAGGGCAGTTTTGCTGTTTACAATAATCAAAGGAAGGTCCCGGGAAAGTAGAAGGCCGCACAGAAGAAAAACGGCTAGCTGACAGAAAGGAGTTTGCTGTGAAAGAGAAACTGGCAAAAATCAGAGAAGAGATTTTGAAACAGATCGACGCCTCCGAGAACCTGGATAAGCTCAACGAGGTAAGAGTCAGCGCACTGGGTAAAAAAGGGCGCCCTGACCGAGCTGTTAAAGAGCATGAAGGAGGTTGCGCCACAAGACCGTCCGAAGGTTGGACAGATGGTCAATGAAGTGCGCGCTGAAATTGAAACAGCGCTGGAAACTGAAAAAGCAAAGCTGGAAGACCGTGTAATGGAAGCTCGTTTAAAGAATGAGGTTATTGACGTTACCCTGCCTGCAAAGAAAAATTCCGTTGGACATCGTCATCCCAATACGATTGCTCTGGAAGAGGTAGAGAGAATTTTCGTTGGCATGGGCTACGAAGTGGTTCGCGGTCCCGAAGTCGAGAAGGATTACTACAACTTCGAAGCGCTGAATATCCCGAAGGACCATCCGGCAAGAGACGAGCAGGATACCTTCTATATCAATGAGGAAATCGTCCTGCGTACCCAGACCTCTCCGGTTCAGGTTCGTACCATGGAACAGGGAAAGCTGCCGATCCGTATGATCGCTCCGGGCCGCGTATACCGTTCCGATGAAGTGGATGCGACCCATTCCCCATGCTTCCATCAGATAGAAGGTCTGGTTATCGACAAGAACATCACATTTTCCGATTTAAAGGGCACGCTTGCAGAGTTTGCAAAAGAGCTGTTCGGTGAAGAAACCAAAGTAAAATTCCGCCCCCATCATTTCCCGTTCACAGAGCCCAGCGCGGAAGTGGATGTGAGCTGCTTCAAATGCGGAGGAAAGGGCTGCCGTTTCTGTAAGGGATCAGGCTGGATTGAAATCCTGGGCTGCGGTATGGTACATCCCAAGGTACTCAAGATGTGCAATATCGATCCGGAAGAATACTCCGGCTTTGCATTCGGCGTAGGCCTGGAGCGTATCGCCCTTCTGAAATACGAAATAGACGATATGCGTCTGCTTTATGAAAATGACATCAGATTCTTAAAGCAGTTTTAACGGGAAGGAGAAAGAGGAAGATGAATACAGCATTATCATGGATTAAAGCATATGTGCCCGACCTTTCCTGCACCGATCAGGAGTATTTTGACGCCATGACGCTGACCGGCACCAAGGTAGAAGGCTATGAGCGCATGGATAAAAACCTGGAAAAGATCGTAATCGGACAGATTGAGAAGATCGAAAAGCATCCCGATGCAGACAAACTGATTATCTGCCAGGTTAACGTAGGCGACCGTACGATTCAGATCGTAACCGGCGCACCTAATGTAAAAGAAGGCGACAAGGTTCCGGTCGTTTTAGACGGCGGTAAGGTTGCAGGCGGTCATGACGGCAGTCCGTTGCCGGAGGATGGCATTAAGATTAAGGCCGGCAAGTTAAGAGGCATTGAGTCCGACGGTATGATGTGCTCCATCGAGGAGCTGGGCAGCAGCCGCGACATGTATCCGGAAGCACCGGAGAACGGTATTTACATTTTCGACGACGATGTAGAAGTCGGTACAGACGCAGTAGAGGCGCTCGGTCTGCATGACACCGTATTTGAATATGAAATCACCAGCAACCGTGTAGACTGCTACAGCATTTTAGGCATCGCAAGAGAGGCGGCTGCAACCTTCAGAAAGCCGTTCATTCCCCCGGTTGTGGAAGTACACGAAAACGGCGAAAATGTACACGATTATGTGGACGTAGAAGTACAGGATACCGATCTGTGCACCCGTTACTGCGCAAGGGTCTGCAAAAATATCAAAATCGCTCCGAGCCCGAAGTGGATGCAGAGACGTCTGGCTGCAGCAGGTATCCGGCCAATCAATAACCTGGTAGACATCACGAACTACGTTATGGCAGAGTACGGACAGCCGATGCATGCATATGATCTGGACACGATCGCAGGACATAAGATCATCGTCCGCCGTGCAAAGGACGGAGATGAGTTCGAGACGCTGGATGGTCAGATCCGCAAGCTGGACAATCAGGTTCTGATGATCTGCGACGCGGAAAAAGAAGTCGGCATCGCTGGTATCATGGGCGGCGAAAACAGCAAGATCACAGACGATGTGCACACCGTTTTATTCGAGGCTGCAACATTCAACGGTCCCAACATCCGGAAATCCGCAAAGAGAATCGGTATGCGTACCGAGGCTTCCGGTATTTTCGAAAAAGGTCTGGATCCGGTCAATGCAGAAGCAGCAATCGACAGAGCGTGCCAGCTGATCGAAGAGCTGGGCTGCGGCGAGGTAGTAGGCGGCATGGTAGATGTATGCGAGCCGATCAAGCCCCTGCGCAGAATCCCGTTTGAGCCCGAAAAGATCAACCGTTTCCTCGGAACAGATATCACAAAAGAGCAGATGCTGGAGTACTTCGGACGCATCGAGCTTGCATATGACGAAGCTGCCAACGAAATTGTTGTTCCCTCGTTCCGTCAGGATCTGGAAGGCTTTGCCGATATCGCAGAAGAAGTAGCACGTTTCTACGGCTATGACAAGATCCCGACCACCCTGCCCTCCGGCGAAGCGACAACCGGTAAGCTTTCCTTCGAAGAAAGAATTGAACAGAAGGCAAGGGATATCGCAGAATACTGCGGCTTCTCCCAGGGTATGTCTTATTCATTCGAAAGTCCGAAAGTGTTCGATAAGCTGCTGATCCCGGCAGACAGTGAGCTGCGCAAGACCGTAACGATCTTAAATCCTCTGGGCGAGGATTATTCCATCATGCGCACCACGCCCTTAAACGGCATGCTGACGAGCCTTGCAACCAACTATAACCGCAGAAACAAGGACGTCCGCTTATATGAGATGGGCAACATTTATCTGCCCAAGGCGCTGCCTCTGACCGAGCTTCCGGAAGAGCGGATGCAGTTTACACTGGGATTCTATGGAGACGGCGACTTCTACACGATGAAGGGTGTTATCGAAGAGTTTCTGGAGCACATCGGTATGAAGAAGAAAGCGGAGTACGATCCGAACGCACAGAAGCCGTGGCTGCATCCCGGCCGTCAGGCAAACATTATTTACGAGGGAAGAGTCATCGGCTATCTCGGTGAGGTACATCCGAAGGTAATGGCAAACTACGGCATCGGTCAGAGAACCTATGTGGCAGTTCTGGATATGCCTGCAGTGGACGGCTTTGCATCCTTCGACCGTAAGTACGAGGGCATCGCAAAATATCCTGCAGTGACCAGAGATATCAGTATGGTTGTACCGAGAACCGTTCTGGTAGGTCAGATTGAAAAGATTCTGGCACAGCGCGGCGGCAAGATTCTGGAAAGCTACTCGTTATTTGATATTTACGAGGGCACACAGATCAAGGAAGGCTATAAGTCCATCGCTTATACCCTGACTTTCCGTGCAAAGGATAAGACGCTGGAGGATGTAGAAATCACAGCGGCAATGAAGAAGATCTTAAATGGTCTGGAACAGCTTGGTATTGAATTAAGACAGTAATAAAAAGACATAAGCAGAGCCCTGATGCCGTTTTGCAGCAAAAAGGGCTCTGCGTATGGAACATCGGACAGGGAGGAATATATGGAGAAAAAAAACGACCGCGCTCGGAACGGTGAATAATGAAGTGGATTTCTGCAAGGTATACGATATGGGGACAAAGGAGCAGATCGAGAGAATCCTTCTGGCAAACCGGATTTCCTATTCCTGCCGTTTCGAAAAGCAGGGATTTTTTTCAAAACTGTTCGGAGTCGGGGAAAAGGCTCTTTGCACCTTCCGGATTCACGATGAGGAAGTGCCGCGTGCCAAGAGGCTGGTAGCCTCGGTGCTCGGTAACAAGAACAAACGTAAGGAGATAAAGAAATAATGGAACGCAAAAATGCTTGGAAAGGCTATGACGAAGCCAAAAGCGCAAAGGTAGATGCGCTGGCAAAAGACTATATGGATTTTCTTGACAACGGTAAAACAGAGCGGGAATGTGTCGATACGATTGTAAACCAGATTGAAGCGGCAGGATACCGCGAACTGCCCGAATTGATGAAAGAGGGCAAGAAGCTTTCTGCAGGCGACAAGGTATATGCGGTATGGATGAACAAGACGGTTGTGATGTTCCAGATCGGAACAAAGCCGATGACCGAAGGCTTAAACATTCTGGGTGCACATATCGATTCCCCCAGACTGGACATCAAGCAGAACCCTCTGTATGAGGATTCCGATTTTGCCCTCCTGGATACTCATTATTACGGCGGTATCAAGAAATATCAATGGGTAACCCTGCCTCTGGCACTGCACGGCGTCGTTGCAAAGAAGGACGGCTCCATCGTAGAGATCAATATCGGTGAAAACGAAGACGATCCGGTATTCTTCATTTCTGATCTGCTGATCCACCTGTCTGCAGAGCAGATGGAAAAGAAGGCTTCCAAGGTCATCGAGGGCGAAGCGCTTGACTTAATCTTCGGCAGCAGACCGCTGGCAGGCGAAGAAAAAGAGGCGGTAAAGGCTGGCGTGATGAAGCTTCTGGCGGAGCAGTATGGCATTGAGGAAGAGGATTTCCTGTCTGCAGAGCTGGAAGTTGTACCGGCGGGCAAGGCAAGAGAAGCAGGCCTGGACAGAAGCATGGTGCTTGGTTATGGTCAGGACGACAGAGTATGCGCATTTACTTCTCTGGCAGCGATGCTGGAAATTGGTCAGACGGAGCGCACCGCATGCTGCATCCTGGTAGATAAAGAAGAGATCGGCAGCGTCGGCGCAACCGGCATGCAGTCCCGTTTCTTCGAAAATACCGTTGCAGAGGTGTTAAATCTTGTTGGCGAATACAGTGAATTAAATGTCAGAAGATGTCTGGCAGCCTCTGATATGCTTTCTTCTGATGTAAGCGCAGCATTTGATCCCTCTTATGCGTCTGCTTTTGAAAAGAAAAACGCAGCGTTCTTCGGACGCGGCATGGTGTTCAATAAATTTACAGGTGCCCGCGGAAAATCCGGCTCCAATGATGCAAACGCAGAATATGTTGCACATATCCGTGCGATCATGGAGGAGTCCGGCGTTGCATTCCAGACCGCTGAGCTTGGCAAGATCGATGTCGGCGGCGGCGGAACAATTGCTTACATTCTTGCTTTGTACGGCATGAACGTAATCGACTGCGGTGTTGCAGTTCTTTCCATGCATGCACCGTGGGAAGCTACCAGCAAGGCAGATATTTATGAGACAAAATGCGGCTATGTTGCATTTTTGGAGAAAGCGTGCCTGTAATGGAAATGGAAGGCTTAAAAACTTCGGATTATTATTTTGACCTCCCGAAGGAGCTGATCGCACAGGATCCGCTGGAAGACCGGAGCGCATCCCGTTTGCTTGTTATGGACAGACAGACGGGGGCGACCTCGCATCATATTTTTAAAGAGATCTGTTCGTTCTTAAAACCGGGCGACTGTCTGGTTTTAAACAACACGAAGGTTATTCCGGCGCGTCTGCTTGGTGCAAAGGAGGATACGGGAGCCGCTGTAGAAATCCTGCTGTTAAAGCGGATGGAAAACGATGTCTGGGAAACCCTCGTAAAGCCCGGCAAAAAGCTGCGCCCCGGTGCAAAGGTCGTCTTTGGCGACGGACGTCTGCGTGCAGAAATTCTGGATGTGGAGGAAGATGGAAATCGCCTGGTGAAGTTTTTTTTGATGGGATCTGGGAAGAGGTGCTGGATTCCCTCGGTGAAATGCCGCTGCCTCCCTATATTACCCATAAGCTTCAGGACAAAAACCGTTATCAGACGGTATATGCAAAATTTGAAGGCTCTGCAGCTGCGCCGACAGCAGGACTGCATTTTACAAAGGAACTGCTTGCCCAGGTAGAAGCGATGGGTGTGGATATTGCCTATGTCACGCTGCATGTGGGACTTGGCACATTCCGTCCGGTCAAGGTCGACAACGTGCTGGAACACCATATGCACACAGAATTTTATCAGGTGACCCAGGAAGCGGCGGATAAAATCAACCGTGCCAAAGCAGTCGGAAACCGTGTGATTTGTGTCGGTACGACGAGCTGCCGTACTGTAGAGAGCGCTGCGGAAGCGGACGGACATATGAAAGCCTGCAGCGGCAACACGGATATCTTTATCTATCCGGGATACAAGTTCAAGGTGATGGACGGGCTGATTACAAACTTCCATCTGCCGGAATCGACACTGGTGATGCTCGTATCCGCATTTGCCGGAAGAGACCATGTGTTGAAGGCGTATGAAGAGGCGGTAAAGGAGAAATACAGATTTTTCTCCTTTGGGGATGCCATGTTTATCGCAGATCTGAACAAAGAAGGGGTGCGCGCAGAGTAGGATTTTACGAACGCGGTAAAGAATTCCTATCTATAAAAAGTATTAAAAGCAAGGTCGGGAAATGTCTCACAGACTGTCTGTGGAGCGCATTTCCCGACCTTTTTGTCTGGAATGCCAAACCGTTGCCCGATATCCCTGTAATTTTGTAGGATTTAATGCTTGCATTTTGGGAAAAGATTCCATTATGATAATCTACAGCAAACCCTACAAAGTTAGTAGGAGTTAACCAGGAAGACAGTCGCAGGGACGAAAAACAGAGACAAAGACCTGTGAAGAACGGAGGAAGTTATGTCAGAACAGCTGCTGCAGGTAAAGAATTTAGTAGTCAACGTAGAGGACACAGAGATCCTTCACGGCATTGACCTTGAGATAAACAGAGGAGAAACACATGTCCTGATGGGCCCAAACGGTGCCGGTAAATCCACACTGGGTTATGCGCTGATGGGAAGCCCCAGATATCAGCTGACAAACGGTCAGATCTGGTTCAAGGGACAGGATATTACAGAGGAATCCACAGACAAGCGTGCGAAGGCTGGTCTGTTTTTTATCGTTCCAGAACCCGCTGGAAGTTCCCGGTATTACCCTCGGGAACTTTTTGAGAAATGCGTTGGAACAGCGCACCGGACAGAGAAATCCGTCCGTGGGAGTTCCGCAAAGAATTAAAGAAAGCAATGGACGTACTGCAGATGGATCATTCCTATGCAGACCGTGATTTAAATGTTGGCTTCTCCGGTGGTGAAAAGAAAAAGGCGGAGATTTTGCAGCTTCTGATGTTAAAACCGGATCTGGCGATTCTGGATGAAACCGATTCCGGTCTGGACGTCGATGCAGTCCGCACCGTATCCAAGGGAATCGAAGAGTTCCAGAAGAATCAGCAGGGCTCCTTGCTGGTAATTACACACAGCACGAGAATTCTGGAATCCTTGCATGTGGATGTGACGCATGTGCTGGCAGACGGAAAGATGATTCTGTCCGGCGATAGCAGCCTTGTGGAGGATATTAACGAAAACGGTTTTGAAAAATATATCGGACATCAGGAATAAGAAGCGTCCAAGAAGGAGAATCCCATGAAAGAAAAGACTTATGTGGAGGATGTCAACAGAAGCATCTATGACATCCGAAACGAAGAGAAAGATGTATATCGGGTCAAAGAGGGACTGACACCGGAAATCGTGGATCAGATTTCGAAAGAAAACCACGATCCGGACTGGATGCGCGAATTTCGTCAGGAAGCCCTGAAAGTATATAATGAAATGACGATGCCGGATTGGGGCCCGTCCATCGAAGACTTAAATATGGACGAGATTGTTACCTATGTACGCCCCAACACGCAAATGAGTGCGAAATGGTCCGAGGTTCCGACCGATATCAAAAATACGTTTGAAGCACTGGGCATCCCGGATGCAGAGCGTACTTCCCTGGCGGGCGTCGGCGCACAGTACGATTCTGAGCTGGTTTATCACAACGTGCGCGAAGAGGTTGCAGCACAGGGCGTTGTATACACGGATATGGAAAGCGCGCTGACCGGAGAATATGCCGATCTGGTGCACAGCCATTTCATGAAGCTGGTTCCGCCCAGAGACCATAAGTTTGCGGCACTGCACGGCGCGGTCTGGTCCGGCGGTTCGTTCGTATATGTTCCGGCAGGTGTGCATGTGGAGATTCCACTGCAGTCCTATTTCAGACTGAATGCGCCCGGTGCAGGACAGTTTGAGCATACACTGATCATTGTTGAAGAGGGCGCGTATCTGCACTTTATCGAAGGCTGTTCCGCACCGAAATACAATGTTGCAAACCTTCATGCGGGCTGTGTAGAGCTGTATGTCGGTAAAAATGCGAAGCTGCGTTATTCGACAATCGAGAACTGGTCGAAGAACATGTATAACTTAAATACCAAGCGGGCAAAGGTAGAAGAGGGCGGCACGATTGAATGGGTATCCGGTTCCTTTGGTTCCCATGTTTCCTATCTGTACCCGACGAGCTTATTGGCTGGCGAAGGCGCGAGAAGTGAATTTACCGGCATTACCTTTGCAGGAAAAGGTCAGAACCTGGACACCGGCGCGAAGGTCGTACACAGCGCTCCGAACACCTCTTCCTATATGAATACGAGATCGATTTCCAAGGACGGCGGCGTGAGCACGTTCCGTAGCACCGTTGTAGTTACAAAGCAGGCAAAGCACAGCAAGAGCTCCGTTTCCTGCCAGTCCCTGATGCTGGATGACTATTCCCGCTCGGATACCATTCCGGCCATGGACATCCGGACGCCGGATGCGGATGTCGGACATGAGGCCCAGATCGGCAAGATCAGCGACGAAGCCGTCTTTTATCTGATGTCCAGAGGACTTTCCGAGGAAGATGCCAGAGCCATGATAGTCAGCGGCTTTGCAGATAATGTATCCAAGGAGCTTCCGCTGGAATACGCGGTGGAGATGAACAATCTGATCCGTCTGGAAATGAAAGGCAGCATCGGGTAAGGCTGCAGGAAAACGAATCTGCAGCGAAATGAGAGGAAGTAGGAATCAACATGGATATGAAAATAAATTTCCTGCCTGCAAAGACCTGGAACTGGCTTCGGATGAATGAAACGGAAGTAAAGCAGGTAAAAGCAGACAGACAGGCTTTGGAAAAAGAAGAAATTCCGGAAACGTTTGCGGTAGAAGCAAGCACACTGGAACCGATCAAAACCGGTATGGGACCGGACATGGACAAGCTGGCAGAGCAGTCAGGCTTTGCAGCAAAAGCTTACCGGATGCCTGCAGGCATAAAGAGGCAGCTGCGCTGCGTCTTGGCTTTGTCTGTAAGGATCAGACTGCAAGTCTGGATCTGATCGATCTGATTGCAGAAGAAAACAGCGAGATGACCGTTGTGATGGATTATGCATCCGATGCAGATGCAGAGGGACTTTGCAGCGTGAGAACCCGCGCAAAGGTCGGAAAAGGCGCACTGCTGCGTCTCGTTCAGATCGATTGCCTCGGCAAAGGGTTCCGTGTTTTAAATGATGTCGGAAGCATCTGCGAGGATCAGGGACGCATTGAAATGGTGCACATTTTCCTGGGCGGCGGAAAGATTTATCAGGGATGCCGGACAGAGCTTCTCGGAAATGAAAGCTCCCTGCAGTCCGATATCGGTTATCTGTTACAGGACGATCAGCGTCTGGACATGAACTATGTGGCGCTGCATGAGGGAAAACGTACAAACAGCGAGATCAATGCGTCCGGCGTATTGAAGGATGCGTCTTCGAAATTGTTCCGCGGAACGATCGACTTTCAGCACGGCTCAGCAGAATCTGTCGGAGCAGAAAAAGAAGATGTGCTGCTGATGGGCGACGATGTGGTAAATCAGACCATTCCGCTGATTCTCTGTGCGGAAGAGGATGTCAAGGGCAGCCATGGCGCATCGATCGGACAACTGGATGAAGAGACGCTGTTTTATATGCAGGCGCGCGGGATTTCGGAGGAACAGGCATATGCACTGATGGCGGATGCGAGAATCGAAGCGGTATGCCAGAAGATTCCGGATGAAACTGCGCAGAAACTGGTAAGAGCTTATCTGGGAGGAGATGCAGCTGATGAATGTGAAGAAAATTCGTGAAGATTTTCCACTGCTTCTGGCAAATCCGGATCTGACCTATCTGGACAGTGCGGCGACTTCCCAGAAGCCTGCGTGCGTGCTGCGGGCAGAACGGGAGTTTTATGAATGCCATAATGCGAATCCGCTGCGCGGCCTATATGAACTGAGTGAGAATGCGACGAAATGTTATGAAGATGCCCGCAAAACGGTACAGCACTTTATTGGTGCAGCCCGTCCGGAAGAGATCGTTTTTACGAGAAATGCAACGGAAAGCCTGAATCTGGTCGCTTACAGCCTGGGAAGCCTGCTGCTGAAACCCGGAGATGAAGTGGTAGTCAGCATTATGGAGCATCACAGCAATCTGCTGCCCTGGCAGCATGCGGCAAAACGTGCCGGAGCACAGTTAAAGTTCGTGGAATGCTCCAAAGACGGCAAAATCACGCTGGAAGACGTGGCAGCTGTCCTGACGGAAAAGACGAGAATTATGGCAATTACCCAGATGTCCAACGTGTTAGGCTGTGTCAACGATATCAAAGGCATAGCCAGCCTCTGTCACGAAAAGGGCATCGTACTGGTAGCGGATGGCGCGCAGAGTGTGCCGCATATGCCGGTCAATGTGGCGGAGCTGGATGTGGATTTTTTGTCCTTTTCCGGACATAAGATGCTGGCTCCGATGGGAATTGGTGCGCTGTACGGCAAGATGGAGTGGCTGGAAAAAATGCCTCCTTTCCTGACCGGCGGCGAAATGATTGAATATGTGACCCGCATCGGTGCAACCTATGCTGAGGTGCCGCATAAATTCGAGGCGGGAACCGTCAACGCTGCAGGCGCGTATGCGCTGGGCGAAGCGATCCGTTATATCGAAGGAATCGGTTTTGAGGAGATCACAAAGCGTGAGGATGAGCTGACAGCGCTGGCAATGGAAGAGATGAAGAAGAATCCGTATGTGCATATCATCGGCTCCGACCGCCCCGAAGATCATCATGGTATTTTGGCGTTTACGGTTCAGGATGTGCATCCCCATGATGTGGCTGCGATTCTGGATTCCGATAAAATCGCTGTCCGCGCGGGACATCACTGTGCACAGCCGCTGCTGGCGTATTTAAAAACACCGTCCACGACACGTGCGAGCCTCGCTTTTTATAATACGGAAGAAGAAGTTCTGCGCTTTACGCAGAGCCTCAAAACACTGAGAAGGAGAATGGGGTATGGAGAGTAAGACCTTTTACAATGAGAGTCTGACAGAGCATAATGTACACCCTTATCATAAGCACACCCTGGAGGGTGCAAACATGGCGCTGGAGGGTGTAAATCCCAGCTGTGGGGATGACATCGTCCTGCTGTTAAAGGTAGAAGATGACAAGATCGTAGACGGCGCATTTCAGGGAGACGGCTGTGCGGTGTCGCAGGCATCTGCAGATATGATGCTCGATCTGATTATCGGCAAATCCAAGGATGAAGCACTGCGCCTGGCAGATATTTTCCTGCGCATGATTCAGGGCAAGGCTTCGGAGGAGGAAATGGACGAGCTGGAGGAATCCTCGATCCTGGCGGATGTGGCGCATATGCCTGCGCGTGTAAAATGTGCCTGTCTCGGATGGCATACCGCAAAGGAAATGCTCGAAAAAGGCCCCGGCTGCAAATGTGAGGCATGTCATGAATAATCGCTTCCGGTTTGATGCTCCGTCCGTTGCAGACGAAGAAGAATTAGACGATCAGCTGGTTGCATATAATTTACGGAAGGTTCCCTGCAGACAAGGGGAGCCTTTTGTTAAATTCTGCCGCTGCGCCTATAATGAAAAAAATGAACTGGTCGGCGGTGTGCTGGCATGCAGTATCCTCTGGAACATACTGTCGATTGAGTCTGTATGGGTGGCGGAGAATTACCGGGGACAGGGCATTGCTGCCAGACTGTTAAAAGAAGTAGAAGAAGAAGCGAAAGCAGCAGGCTGTTATATGGCACAGCTGGATACGTTTGATTTTCAGGCACCGGGCTTTTATGAAAAGCAGGGCTATGAAATATTCGGTACGCTTACCAATGCACCAAAGGGACATACACATTATTACATGAAGAAGACGCTTTGAGATTGCTTTTTTCGGTGGTCTGTATATAATAGAAAAAACTGCAACCCATCGCGGACAGGAGGAATCTGTTATGAAAATGATATTTGCCATGCTGCATTCGGAAGATGTGGATGAAACCGTAGAAGAGCTGAACAAGGAAAAATACTGGGTAACCAAGCTCTCTACCACCGGTGGCTTTTTGAAAAACAAGAACGTCACGCTGGTCATCGGTACGGAGGATGAACAGGTTCCCGGCGCACTCAAGATTTTAAAGGAATGCGCAGGTGCGCGTCAGTCCGTCAAATATACGATGCCCTCCATGTCGACCGGAAGTCTTGGCCCTGGCGCAAACTCGATGATCCCGATCGATATGCAGGTCGGCGGATGTACCGTCTTTGTAGTGGATGTGGATCAGTACGAGAAATTCTGAGGCTGGACGCTGGCAGGTGTGGGCGTTCGGAATGCCCAACGCTGGCAGCAGAAAGCTGTGAACCGATGCTGTATGCAATAAGGATGAGATAAAAAATAGAAAACCGCTGTAGTTTCTACATGCTTTCCGGGTCGGAGTTTAAAACTGACTCTGAAAGATGTAAAAACTACAGCGGCTTTTTTGTTGTGGCGAAAAACCGATCTTGCGTTCGCTGTGTCGCAGGCGTCACAAGGTAGCTGGGATCGCAGAGCCGAACTGGACGTTCGTCTCGCGATTCCTTTGGCGCAAAGCGCCTGCGGAATGGAGGTTTTTATGGGAAAACACGACCGCTCACTCTGCCGTTCCGTCGCTGGTATCCGGCAAATCTCCGCCCGTCCAGTCGGTTGTTTCGTGAATGATGGTAATCTCTTCATCGTCCGGCGTCCTGCCCTGCAGCATGATGCCGATGTAATGGATTCGTTTCATTGCGCGCTGATAATGTTCCTGTGCGGCGCTGGCGCGTTCCTGGTCGAAAGTCTCTGCACTGCAGGCTTCGTGGTACAGGCTGTCCGCTTCCTGCATGTGTTCCGCCGCCTGGGCAGCCAACTCGTCGATTCCGGCGTCGGCATAGCGCTTCGGAACGGAGATGTCCGCGAGGCTGTCCGTCAGGGCGGTCAGTTCATCCAGACCGGAAAGCAGCTCCTCCTGTGCAGTTTCGGAAGACGGATCGATCTGCTCGAGTGCCAGCGTTCCGGAAGAAAACGCATCATAAAATGTATTCATCTGGCTGGTGTAATCGGTCAGGGCAGAATCGCTTCCGCAGCCGGAAAGGGAAAGGGCAAGCAGCAGGGACAAAGAAGCCAGCGCTGTTTTTTTGCGCGCATCATCTCGTACAAGACGCCAGAATGCGGTCTTTGAGGGCGCATAAGGCGGCAAGGGAATCTTCCTTGACAGAGGATTTTACGGTAACGACAGGCTCCAGGACGTTCATTTGCTTCATTTCAGAAAACAGCTGCTGCATCTGCTTTGCGCTGACAGGACCCCAGGTTCCGTTTTCAATCAGTCCGATGGTGCGGTTCTGCAGGCTCAGTGCGCCCATATCGTGAAGGAAGTTGTACATAGCAGGGTAAACGCCATTGTTGTAGGTGGGCGCTGCAAAAACAAGATGGCTGCAGCGGAACGCTTCCGCGATCAGGACAGAGACGTCGGTGACGGAAACATCGTAGAGCGCGATATTTTTTATGCCGCCCTCTGCAAGTCCGGCTGCGAGGATGTTGGCTGCATTTTCGGTGTCACCGTACATGGAGGCATAGAAAATTGCAACAGCGTTGTCTTCGGGAACATATCTGCTCCAGAGGTCATATTTGCTCAGCAGGTATTCCAGGTTTTCTCTCCATACGGGACCGTGCAGCGGGCAGATCGTGCGGATGGAAAGGGCAGAGAGCTTTTTGAGTGCTGCCTGTACCTGTATTCCGTATTTGCCGACGATATTGCAGTAGTAACGTCTGGCATCATCGAGCCAGTCGCGGTCGAAGTTTACTTCATCTGCAAACAGATGGCCGTTTAATGCGCCGAAGCTGCCGAACGCATCTGCGGAAAACAGGATCTGTTCGGTCTCTTCATAAGTAACCATGACTTCCGGCCAGTGCACCATCGGTGCGAGGAAGAGTGCAGGGTATGGGAGCCGAGGCAAAGGGTGTCACCCTCTTTGACAGTCAGGGTGCGTCCGGTTAAGTCGAGGTCGTAGAACTGGCTGACAAAGGCGAAGGTTTTGGCGTTGCCCACAAGCGTCAGGTGCGGATAACGCAGCAGAAGCTCTGCGATATTGGCGCAGTGATCGGGCTCCATATGGTTGATGATCAGATAATCTAACGGTTTGCCGTTTAAGCTGTGGCTGACATTTTCCAGATACTGTCTGGTGACGGAAGCATCCGTTGTGTCCAGCAGGGCGGTTTTTTCATCAAGGATCAGATAAGAGTTATAGGAAACACCGCGCGGAATAGGAAAAAGGTTTTCAAATAAAGCAAGGCGACGGTCGCTTGCGCCGACCCATACGACAGAGTCGGATACGTTTCTTGTACAATACATAAGCGCTCCTTTTCATTTTTGAAGTAAGAATGCCGCAGCAATCGCGCATTCTGCGTCCTGTCTGCAGGCTGTTTTGACCTCTATAGGATACCGCATTTTGGATTTTGTGACAAGTGAAAACAGTTCGTCTTTTCTTTTCCGGAAAATCGTGCTAGAATAGTATAAACTTTTTTCAATGCACAGAGGAAAAGTGCAGAAATGAGGAGCAATGACAAAAGAAGAATTTCGCAGGCTGGCACAAAGTGGTCTGCTTTTTTTCTGGACGGGGCAACCGGCTCGAATCTTCAGAAGCAGGGAATGCCTGTCGGGGTGTGCCCGGAGCTATGGATTACAGAGCATGAAGAGATTATGAGCGGACTTCAGAAAGCATATCTGGAAGCAGGGACGAATATTCTGTATGCCCCGACCTTTACGGCAAACCGGATCAAATTAAAGGAATTCGATCTGGAGGACCGGATAGAAGAACTGAATCATAAATTAGTCGAAATCTCCAAAAGGGCTGCCGATGGGAAGGCGCTGGTAGCAGGCGATCTGACGATGACAGGGCAGCAGCTAAAGCCGATGGGCCCGCTGGATTTTGAAGAACTGATCGACGTTTATAAAGAACAGATCCGGTATCTTACAGAAGCAGGAGCAGACCTGCTCGTGGTGGAAACGATGATGAGCCTGCAGGAATCGAGGGCGGCGCTCATTGCGGCAAAGAGACGTGTCCGGACATTCCGGTCATGGTGACGATGACGTTTGAATCGGACGGAAGAAGCCTGTTCGGGACAGATGCGGCGACGGCGGCGATCGTTTTGTCGAGCCTGGGCGCAGACGCGGTCGGCGCAAACTGTTCAACCGGACCGGATCAGATGGCAGAGGTCATCCGCAGGATGGCGAAGGTGACGGATATCCCCATTATCGCAAAGCCAAACGCAGGACTTCCGTCTTTGGATGAAAAAGGGCAAACCGTTTATGATATGGGACCGGAGGAATTCGGCGCAGATATGGAGCTTTTGCTGGACGCAGGGGCGCAGATTTTGGGCGGCTGCTGCGGCACGACGCCGGAGCATATCCGCAAAATGACCCACAGGCTGGCAGGAAGACCGGTTCCGGTGCATGGAAACCTGACGCAGAGAGCACTGACTTCGGAACGCGCGTCCCTGACCTTTGACCTGACGGACCGTTTCTGATCGTTGGAGAACGAATCAATCCTACCGGTAAAAAGAAGCTGCAGCAGGAGCTGCGCGAGGGCAGCTTTGAACTTGTAACGCAGTTCGCACAGGAGCAGGAAGAACGCGGTGCGTCGATTCTGGATGTCAACATGGGCATGAGCGGAATCGACGAAAAGGCGATGATGCTGCAGGCGCTGGAAGAGGTAGCGGGTGTGACGAAGCTGCCGCTGTCCATCGATTCCAGCCATGTGGACGTGCAGGAGGAAGCGCTTCGGCGTTATCCGGGACGCGCACTGATCAATTCGATTTCGTTGGAATCCGAAAAGTTCGAAAAGCTGCTGCCGTTGGCAAAAAAATACGGCGCGATGTTTGTCCTTTTGCCGCTATCGGACGAGGGACTGCCCAAAAATTTGAATGAGAAGATTTCCATCATCGAAAAAATTGTGGCGCGCGCGCTGGAATTGGGCATGAAAAAGACGGATATTATTGTGGACGGTCTGGTGGCGACGGTGGGCGCGAACAAACAGGCGGCGTTGGAAACGTTGGAAACGATCCGGTATTGCCATAGAAACGGTCTGGCAACGACTTGCGGACTTTCGAATATTTCGTTCGGCCTGCCGGAAAGAAGCTGCGTTAACAGTGCGTTTCTGACGATGGCGATCGCGTCCGGACTGACGATGGCGATTGCAAATCCGAGCCAGGATATTTTGGTCGGCGCTGCATTTGCGTCGGATCTTTTGTTAAATAAAGAAGACAGTGATATCCGTTATATCGAATTTTCCGGTCAGGCAAAGGAACGTCGGGAAGAGGCGGATGCCAAAAAGGAAGCGCTGCTTCGGCAAAGCCTGCAGGCATCTGAAGGCAGCACTGTGACGGCAAACCAGCCGGGAAATACGGAAGTCCAAGACGGCGCGGCCCGGCAGAAAGCAGCGGGTGCAAAAACACCACAGCAGCAGGCGGCAGAGCGGGTGCGAGAGGCGGTGCTAAAGGGAAAACGTAAAATCGCAGAGGATTTGACGAAAAAAGCGCTGGAGGCTGGCAATTCCCCACAGGAGCTTTTGCACGGACAGCTGCTTCCGGCGATCAACGAGGTCGGTGAGCTGTTCGATAAGGGAAAATATTTCCTACCGCAGCTGATTGCGAGTGCGGAGACGATGAAGCTGTGCATCGGTATTTTGGAGCCGCTGCTTTTGCAGGAGCAGACTTCGGAAAAGATGCCGGTAGTCGTCATTGCGACGGTTGCGGGGGATATCCACGATATCGGCAAGAACCTCGTCGCGCTGATGCTGAAAAACTACGGCTTTCAGGTCATCGACCTCGGAAAGGACGTTCCGAAAGAGAAAATCATAGAAGCTACAATCGAGCACAACGCACAGATTATCGCGCTTTCTGCCCTGATGACGACGACGATGCAGGAAATGAGAAATGTCGTTGAATATGCGAAAGAAAAAGGGTGTAACGGCAAAAATCATGATCGGCGGTGCAGTAATTACGCAGGATTATGCAGATGAAATCCATGCAGATGGCTATTCTCGGGATGCGGCGGACGCCGTCCGGCTGGCAAAGCGCCTGGTCGGAATGCAGGAGTGAGATCAGCGCTGCTTTGAAAAATTTCCAATAGGGGAAGATCAGATGGAAGAAAGATCCAGGGATGTGATCGGTTTGCTGGAAGAGCTGACAGAGCAGAACAGACAGCAGACGGCTTCGTTAAAAAAGCAGCTTTTCGTGACGAGAATTTTGGCGGCGGCAGGCTGTGTTCTGGCAGCGGCGGTCATCGCAGTTTTTCTGCTTATTGTCCCGCCGATGCTGCAGATTATCAGTCAGGGACAGGAGACGCTGGTGGAAGCGACAGACACGCTACAGACGGCGCAGGAGACGCTGACGGATATTCAGACGCTGTTTGATGAAAACGGTCTGGTTTGGCAGAGCAGCGAGGCGTTAAGCCAGGCGACGGAGAAGTTAAACCGGATGGACATCGAAAGCTTAAACAGCGCGATTCGTGATCTGGGAGCAGTTGTGGAGCCGTTAGCGGAGTTTTTCGGGAAGTTTAAACGGTAAAACGATAGTTTTAGACGATAAAATTAAGCTGAAAATACAGAGGTGCGATAAATCGCACAAAACGCTGACAGGGTGGCGGCGAGGAGGAGATGCAGCATGAATGGTGCTCAGGCAATGGTAAAATGCCTTGAAAATGAAGGCGTAGAAATGGTATTTGGATATCCGGGGTTGCGATCTGTCCGTTTTATGACAGTCTGTTGGATACGGATATCAAATCTGTCCTGATCCGAACGGAGCAAAATGCGGCGCATGCAGCCAGCGGTCTGGCTCGTGTGACCGGCAAGGTGGGCGTATGCGCGGTAACGAGCGGTCCCGGTGCGACAAACCTGATTACTGGTATCGCAACAGCATTTGCAGACAGCATTCCGCTTGTATGCATTACCGGACAGGTCAACAGCGAGCTGATCGGCAGCGACGTGTTCCAGGAGGCGGATATCACTGGAGCGGCGGAATCCTTTGTCAAATACAGCTATCTGGTCAAAAATGCAGAGGACATTCCGCAAATTTTTAAAGAAGCGTTTTATATTGCAAATACCGGCAGAAAAGGTCCTGTCCTGATCGACGTTCCGATCGATGTGCAGAATGCGCCGGTACGCAAATTCAAATATCCGGACAGCGTGAGCATGCGCACCTATAAACCGACTGTAAAAGGACATATCGTGCAGATCAAAAAGGTAATTGCCGAGCTGGAAAAGGCAAAGCGTCCGGTCATCTGCGCAGGCGGCGGCGTGCTGCTTGGCGATGCGCAGAAGCTTTTACAGGAATTTTCCCACCGTCACAAAATTCCGGTTGTAACAACTATGATGGGCATCGGCGCGATGCAGACAGAAGACCCGTTGTATTTCGGTATGGTCGGCAACAACGGCGCACCGTGCGCAAACCGCGCAATGAACGAGGCGGACATGATAATTATGGTCGGCGCGAGAGTGGCGGATCATGCGGTCAACCAGCCGGAAATCATCACGAAAAATAAGGTGCTCGTCCATATGGATGTCGATCCTGCGGAAATCGGAAAAAACGCAGGCCCGACGATCCCGCTGGTCGGCGATGCAAAACACATTTTTTCCGATATGCTTGAACAGGAGTTGGGCGGGGATTACAGCGAATGGGTAGTCTGCCTGCAGGAATATGAAAAGACGATGGCAGATACGAGAAAGCCCGATCCTGCCTTTGTCGATCCGGCGGAGTTCGTGCGCAGGCTTTCCGATAAAATGGAGCAAGACGCAGTTTATGTGGCAGACGTGGGACAGAACCAGATCTGGTCATGCAGAAACTGCAAGATCCGTGAAGGCAGCTTTTTGACCTCCGGCGGTATGGGAACGATGGGCTATTCCATTCCTGCGGCGATGGGCGCAAAGCTGGGCGCACCGGGCAGACAGGTCGTTGCAGTCTGCGGTGACGGTTCGTTCCAGATGTCCATGATGGAATTTGCGACGATGCGTCAGTATCAGGTTCCGGTGAAAATTGTGGTAATTGCAAATCATTATCTTGGTATGGTAAGGGAGTACCAGCAGAATACTTACAAGGGACGTTACTCTGTCGTAGAGCTCGGCGGCGGTCCTGATCTGGAAAAAGCTGGCACAGGCCTACGGCATGGACTTTATCCGTCTGGAGGCTCCGGACAAGATGGACGAGGCAATTGACGCCTTTTTAAAGGATGAGGACGCTGTTTTGATGGAATGCGTCATCAATCCGATGGATACGGTAAAATAACGGAGGGAGGAACAAACCGATGAAGAAGATATATTCTGTACTGGTGGAAAACCGCTCCGGTGTTCTCTGCAAGGTTGCGGGGCTGTTTTCCAGAAGAGCGTTTAACATTGACAGTCTGGTGGTTGGAGAGACAGACGATCCGAGTGTTTCCTGCATGACGATCGTATCCAGCGGCGATAACCACACGTTAGAACAAATCGAAAAGCAGTTAAATAAGAAACTGGATATCATTAAAGTAAAGACCTTCGACGAGCCGGCCAGCATCAGCAGGGAGCTGATGCTGGTGAAGGTAAAATATAACCGGAACAATCGCAGGGATATTATGGAAATCTGCAACATTTTAAAGGCGCAGATCGTAGATATGAGCAAATATCAGATGATGATCCAAATCTGCGACGTGCCGGACCGCGTGCAGTTATTCTTAAAGATGCTCAATTCAATCAGCATCGTGGAAGTTGCCCGCACCGGAACTGTGGCGCTGCAGAAATGCCACGATCAGGAAAACTGAATGGGGAAGCTGTTGCAGGTGCAGTGAGAACATTACATTCTGTAGACAGTTTGGCGGGATTTCGATATCAGGCGATCCTGCGTTATAACACAGATTTTGCGTAAAATAAAAAGTCATAACTTCCGGTTATGAATGACATGCCGGAAACTCATACGTTGACATGCTATGCGAACATTGCTAAAATAAAACGCATAGGGTGATCAGGCAGCCCGGCAGAAGAGCCGGGTGCTGTACAGGGAGGAAACGAAGCGATGCATAAGAAGGCATTTCAGCTGATTGTTGACAATACCTCCGGCGTATTAAGTCGGATTTCCGGGCTGTTTTCCAGACGGGGTTACAATATTGAAAGCATTACTGCAGGCGTAACGGCTGATCCGCGTTTTACCCGGATTACCATTGTAGCCAGCGGAGATGATGAAATCCTCGATCAGATAGAAAAGCAGGTCGGTAAGCTTGTGGATGTCCGGTATATCCGTGAGCTGGAGCCGGATTCCAGCGTATTCCGCGAACTGGCGCTGATCAAGGTAAGGGCCAATGCCAAGGAACGGGAAGGCATTATTGCTGTTGCAAACGTGTTCCGTGCCAAGATCGTGGACGTCGGGGCAGAGAGCCTGGTCATTGAAGTAACCGGCTCCCAGAGTAAGCTGGAGGCGTTTCTAAATCTATTGTCCGGCTATGAGATCCTGGAGCTTGCAAGAACCGGTATTGCGGGACTTACAAGAGGTGTAGACCGTGTGGTTTACATCGATGAAGAGGACAACAAAAATCTTTAATGTACAATGTTACTGATAGGAGGCTGACCTCCTTTTCAGAGATAGAAGCAGATACCAAAATATGGAGGATACCAAGATGGCAAAGATTTATTATCAGGAAGACTGCAACCTTTCTTTATTGGAAGGTAAAACAATTGCAGTGATCGGTTATGGCAGCCAGGGACATGCACATGCATTAAATGCAAAGGAGTCCGGATGTGATGTCATTATCGGCCTGTATGAAGGTTCCAAGTCCTGGGCAAAGGCTGAGGCACAGGGCTTTACCGTATACACTGCTGCAGAAGCTGCAAAGAGAGCAGATATCATCATGATCCTGATCAACGATGAGCTGCAGGCAGACATGTACAAGAAAGACATCGAGCCCAACCTGGAGCCCGGCAACATGCTGATGTTCGCACACGGCTTCAATATCCACTTCGGCTGCATCAAGCCTCCGAAGGATGTAGACGTAACCATGATCGCTCCCAAGGGACCTGGTCATACCGTTCGTTCTGAGTATCAGGCAGGCAAGGGCGTTCCGTGTCTGGTTGCTGTTGAGCAGGATGCTACCGGCAAGGCCATGGATCTGGCTCTGGCATATGCACTGGCAATCGGCGGCGCAAGAGCAGGCGTTTTAGAGACTACCTTCCGTACCGAGACAGAGACAGACCTGTTCGGCGAGCAGGCAGTTCTGTGCGGCGGCGTATGCGCACTGATGCAGGCTGGTTTCGAAACTCTGGTAGAAGCTGGCTATGATCCGAGAAACGCATACTTCGAGTGCATCCATGAGATGAAGCTGATTGTTGACCTGATCTATCAGTCCGGTTTCGCAGGCATGAGATATTCTATTTCCAACACTGCTGAATACGGCGATTACATCACCGGTCCTAAGATCATTACCGAAGATACCAAGAAAGCAATGAAGAAGATCCTGTCCGATATCCAGGATGGTACTTTTGCAAAAGAGTTCCTGCTTGACATGAGCCCCGCAGGCCGTCAGGTACACTTCAAAGCGATGAGAAAGCTCGCAGCTGAGCATCCTTCTGAAAAGGTTGGCGAAGAAATCCGCAAACTCTACAGCTGGAACGGCGAAGACAAACTGATCAACAACTAAGCAAAAAAGAGAGCCGCAAGGCTCTCTTTTTTGACGCTACTAAATTCCGCAAGGAATTTAGAAGGTTCCATGTGTAAGAGAGCCGCAAGGCTCTCTTTTTTGCGCTACTTCTAAATTCCGCAAGGAATTTAGAAGGTTCCTAGTATTGGGGAACCGTAAGGTTCCCTTTTTTGCGCTACTTCTAAATTCCGCAAGGAATTTAGAAGGTTCCTAGTATTGGGGAACCGTAAGGTTCCCTTTTTTGCTACTTCTAAATTCTGCAAGGAATTTAGAAGGTTCCATGTGTAAGAGAGCCGCAAGGTTCCCTTTTTTACTTAAAGTTCTCTTTGACAATCCCCACAACTGTGTTATCATAGTTTTAAAGCATATTTTCTACCAGCAGATTAGCGCTTTTAGCGCATCTTTATGAAATCTTATTCTATTTCGGAAGTCTATGCTTTTAAACCAATTTCTATCAGTTTCATTTATTGAAAAAGCGGGGGATTTTACAGATGACGTGGGGAACCTGCAACCGAAAAATCGTATCTCCTGCAAAACAGGAGGATTTTTAAGTAATCAATAACATTAACATTGGTGAATAAATGCGTTTAAACATACTCATGAAGGTATTGCTATGAATACATCAAACATCACCAATTGCAAACCGAAAGATTTTGCTGAATTATTAGGTGTTTCTATGAAAATATTACAGTATTGGGACAGGGAAGGAACGCTAAAAAGCAAATCGAACTCCAACTGATAGGCGCTATTTGAACTCGTACAGGACATGGTATCTATTCTCCACGTTTTCTCTTGTAGATTGTACGGACTTTGTAAGTATAAAAAACAAATAGAAAGGGATGAAAAAATTGCTAAAGAGCTTCAAGACGGAGATAGACCCAACACCGGAGCAGAAGGTCAAAATTAACAAGACGATAGGCACTTGTCGATATGTCTATAACTTCTACCTTAGTCATAACAAAGCTTTGTATGATAAGGGTGAAAAGTTTATGACTGGCAAGAGCTTTAGTGTATGGCTTAACAACGAATATATCCCAAACAATCCGGACAAGGCGTGGATCAAGGAAGTATCATCCAAAGCTATAAAGAAGTCCATTGAAGACGGGTGTACTGCATTTACGAGATTTTTTTAAGCATCAAAGTTCTTTCCCAAGTTGCAAAAAAAAGGAAGATCTGATGTAAAATGTATTTCGTGAAGAACAATCCGAAAGATTGCAAATGCGAAAGACATCGAATAAGCATCCCTACTCTGGGGTGGATGCGTATGAAAAAAAAGGATACATACCAACGACCAAAGATGGATATGCAATTAAAAGTGGTACAGTGTCTATGAAAGCTGGCAGATATTACGTATCAGCCCTTGTAGAAGTTCCAAATGTGAATGTTAGAAACAATACAAACGATGGCGTCGGCATCGACTTGGGACTGAAAGATCTGGCGATCGTTTCGAATGGCAAAATATACAAGAACATCAATAAGTCTGCAAGATTAAAGAAACTTGAAAAGCGATTGCGCAGAGAACAAAGGTGTCTCTCTCGTAAATATGACAATAGAAAGAAAGGAGAGTCCACTCAAAAAAACATACAAAAACAGAGGCTTAAAGTACAGAGACTTCATCATAAGATAGAAAATATCCGTACGGATCATATCAATAAAACAATCGCTGAGATAGTGAAAACCAAGCCATCTTATATTACGATTGAAGATTTGAATGTGTCAGGTATGATGAAGAACAGACATCTTTCAAAAGCTGTTGCATCACAGAAATTTTATGAATTTAAAATAAAGTTAAAAGCTAAGATGTGAGGAATAACGGGATTGAACTAAGAGTTGTAGACAGATTTTATCCGTCTTCAAAATTATGCCATTGCTGTGGTCGTATCAAGAAGGATTTAAAACTTTCGGATAGGATTTATAAATGCGAATGCAGGTATATAGAAGATAGGGACTATAATGCTGCACTTAATTTGAGAGATGCTATAACTTACGAAGTTGCATAAATAAACGCAAACGTAAGTATGTACCGAAGGCTATTTCGGGAATTAACGACTGTGGAGTGTACAAGAACTTGTGAGTAGCGTATTTTTTATTTCTTGCTAATCGCCAAAACATACACAATGAAGCAGTAAGAAGAATCCGTGAGGACTTCAATTTCTCGATGTGTTTGTGTATATTTAATCACATTTTGAGTAGCAGGACAAATGATTATGTGTAAAGCACTGGAAGAGCTGAGAATGGAAGGTGTTCTGCAGGGGCGAACAGAGGGAATTCGGGCAACTGTCAAAACCTGTAAAAAGTTTCAGATCAACAAGGAGGCAATCATTGAGACGATCGGAAAAGAGTTTTCTATGCCAGAAAAAGAGGTCGCAGAATATGTAGAAAAATACTGGTAACGCAGAAAAAGACTGCCGGAGTTACTGCATCCTCCGGTAGTCTTTCCAGAATGCGATCGTTTCCTGCAGATCTGCCTCATCCTGAAATAAATTCATCTTTTTTGCAACTTCGATTGCAAAATCGACATATCCATTCGCCCGGGAGGTGATGACCTGATCGGTAACCGCAACGTCGAGATCAGAAGAATGTGTAGACACAACCCCGTCCAGAATTCCGGCATGATCAAGTACATCAACCCCGGCACAGATGGCGGCGAGAATACCGCCCCTTGATTTGATGTCCTTTAAGCAGTTCCATACAATCGGATTGTCAATTGCCTTGATATTTCCGCCTGGAACGATCGCAAGTTCTATTTCATCCGGAGCAATATCGGTCAGTTTACCGGAAACATTGATTGAATAACCCTCCATCGCTGTAATGGGAGTTCCATCCGGAGATACAAACAAAACTTCCTTGCCGGCAAAGTGCAGGAAATAATTTAAAATGACAATTTCATAAATACAGCTTGTTGGATATAAAAAGAACAACAGTTTTCATGAGAAACCCTCCTTACAGCAGATGATAGCTGCGGCTTATACATGCTTTTTTTAAAGCATATTTTTTGTAAACACGAAATATGCGCTCGAAAGAGATAAGTGTGAACGATAATGATATAACTGAATTGTAACAGAGTGCGAAGAAAGAGAAAAGGAAAAATTGTTTTTTAATGCGCAGTATTGTATGATAGGTATTAAAAGTTCTCTTGTGTCTTTCAACAGGCAGGCTTCGCATGGAAAGGCGCGAGGAATAGTGTGAAAAATAAGCGTGATCGCTTATTTTTCACACAGCTATTTGTGCCGCAGGCGTCACAAAGTAGCTATGATCGCAGAACAGAACTGGAAGTTCTGTTCGCGATTCCTTCGGCGCAAAGCGCCTGCGAAATGGAGAATAGGATGAAAACGGACAAGGAGAAAACAAAATGGAGCTGGAAGCGTTATCGAAACGTTTTTTTTGTGAGAGCATTGGAAACAGAAGATGTGGACATCATTTATGATCTTTGTTCCAAAAACAAACTGTTTTATGAATTTCATCAACCATTTGTAACCAGAGAAAGTATCCTGGATGATAGAAATGCGCTGCCGCCTGGAAAGAGCAAAGAGGATAAAGCGTATATCGGATTGTTTGACGGGGATACGCTGGTTGCTGTGATGGATCTGATTTTGGGATATCCGACGGAAGAGATCGTATGGATCGGATTTTTTATGATGGATACGGCATATCAGAACCAGGGAATCGGGACACAGATTATTCAGGAAGCAGTGGAAGCAATGAAAAACGCAGGCTATCGGGAAATCCGCCTGGGCGTAGACTATGGGGAATCCGCAAAGCTTCGCGTTTTGGAGCAAAAAATAAATTTACGGTAATACAGGAAAAAGAGTACATTGTGATGCAACGAGTTTTATCCTAAGACAGAGGAAATCCATATGAATGATCTGATGAATTTGTTAAAAGAAAGACGAACTTACCGGAGATTTTGCCAAAAGCCCATTTCGGAGGAAATTCTGGCAGAGATCCTGACGGCGGCGCGGTACGCGTCCAGCGCGGCGAATAAACAGCCGTTGAGCTATGTCGTTGTGAAAACGCCCCAAAAGGTGCAGGAGGTTTTTGCAGAGACGAAGTGGGCGGCATATCTTCCGAAGGAACAGGGACAGCCGAAGGCTGGAGAAGAGCCGGTGCTGTTTATCGGCGTGGTGCAGAATTTGAAAATCAACCCGAACTGCGATACGGACGCCGGGCTGGCGATTTCGAATATGACGCTGGCAGCGTGGAATCATGGGGTCGGAAGCTGTATCATAGGCGCGTGCAACCGGCAAAAGCTGTCGGAGCTGTTTGGATTGACGGAGGATCAAAAGCTGCATACGGTGGTGGCATTTGGTTATCCATCCCATATCAGCAGGATTGAGAATGTCGAAAAGGATGGCGATATCCGCTACCATCTGGATGAAGACAGAAATTATGTCGTTCCGAAACGGAACCTTGAAGATGTCGTAACCTGCATTTGAAAGCTTTGAGGACGAAAGATTGAAAAACAATAGAATGCACGCTCTGCGAGCATTCTATTGTCATGAATAAAATTTTCAATCACGAGATTTGTATCTGTGTGCACTTGATACAAATTCACATGCGTAAAAAGCGTGCGCAGAAATGAGAGGAAAGAATGGTAAAAAACATCGCAATCGTAAGCCTGTCCTCCGGTACGATCGGAGAAGCTTTTGCGGCACATGAAGTGGAAATCGGAATCCGGAGACTAAAGGAATATGGCTTAAACGTCATTATGATGCCGCATGCGCAAAAAGGCATCGAATACGTCAAAAAACATCCAGAAGATCGGGCAAAGGATCTTTTACAGGCATTTTCGGACGATTCCATCGATATGATCCTGTGCGCGATCGGTGGGGACGATACCTATCGGCTGCTGCCGTATCTGTTTGAACATAAAGAATTGCAAAAAGCGCTGAACAAAAAAAATCTTTCTGGGGTTTTCCGATACGACGGTCAATCACCTGATGCTGCATAAGCTGGGTCTGAATACCTTTTACGGGCAGTCGTTTCTGGCGGATATCTGTGAGATGGATCATGAAATGCTTCCATATACGGCAACCTATTTTGAAGAGCTGATTCGGACCGGGAAAATTGCAAAAAATTGAGCCGAGCGACGTCTGGTATGAGGAACGGACGGACTGGTCGCCTGCTGCAGTCGGCACGCCGAGAACCGCACATCCAAACGAAGGCTTTTTGCTGCTGCAGGGAAGTCCTGTTTTTCAGGGAAAAATTCTCGGCGGCTGTCTGGAAGTGCTGTATGATATTTTCGATAACAGCCGCTACGCAGACTCAGTTTCGATGTGTGAAAAGTATGAGCTGTTCCCGCCAAAGGAGAACTGGGCAGGAAAAATTTTGCTTCTGAAACCTGCGAAGAGCAGCCAGTGCCGCAGCTGTACCGAAAAATGGTTCAGACGTTGAAAAAAAGACCGATTTTCGAGGTGATTTCCGGAATCATTTGCGGCAAGCCGATGGATGAACTGTATTTTGAAGAATATAAAAAATACTCGTAGAAGAAGTGGCTGATCCGACGCTTCCCATTGTGGCAAACGTCAATATCGGACATGCGACGCCAAGATGTATCATTCCGTTCGGGGTGGACGCTGTGGTGGATGCGAACCGGCAGCAGATCACTTTTTCCTATGAGGACAAATAAAGGGGAACCATATGGAAAAAAACAAATTACAGATCAGGGTAGCGACTAAGGAAGATGCCGAAGCACTTCTGGCAATTTATGCGCCCTATGTAGAAAAAAAACAGCAATCACATTCGAATATGAGGTTCCCTCTATAGAAGAATTTCGCTGCAGAATCCAGGAAACGCTGAAAAAATATCCCTATCTGGTCGCAGAAAAAAACGGGAAAATTGTCGGTTATGCTTATGCGGGGGCCTTTCATGCCCGTCCGGCCTATGACTGGGCGGTGGAGACCTCCATCTACGTCTCAGAGCTTCAGAAAGGAGAAGGAATCGGGAAAGCTCTGTATAAAGCGTTGGAAGAACAGCTTTCCCGGCAGCATATCCTGAATTTAAACGCCTGCATCGCCTATCCGGAAACAGAGGACGAGCATCTGAACAAAGACAGCGTACGCTTCCATACACACCTTGGCTACCGGATGGTTGGGGAGTTTTGCCAGTGCGGGTATAAGTTCGACCGCTGGTATAACATGGTATGGATGGAAAAGCATATCGGGGCACATCCGTCGAATCCAGCGAAGGTGATCTGGTTTTCCGAACTCTGAGGCATGTACTTTCCTATTGACAAGGTAGGAATAGTGGGGTACATTTAAAAATGCTGTCAGGAGTTTTCAAGAACGGGAGAAATACATGTTAAATCAGTTTTCAAGAACGGAATTATTGTTGGGGAAAGACGGAATGGAACGTCTGAAAAATGCAAGAGTTGCTGTGTTTGGCATTGGCGGCGTCGGCGGGTATACGGTAGAAGCGCTTGCCAGAAGCGGCGTTGGAACCCTTGACCTGATCGATGACGATAAAGTTTGTCTGACGAATTTGAACAGACAGATCATTGCAACTCGCAAAACCGTCGGAAAATATAAAGTAGACGTGGCAAAAGAGCGGATTTTGGAGATCAACCCGGATGCCGTGGTCCATACCTACAAAATGTTTTACATGCCGGATACGGCGGATCAGTTCGATTTTTCCCAGTATGACTATGTTGTGGACGCAATCGATACCGTGACCGGTAAAATCGAGCTGGTGATGCAGGCACAAAAGAGCAATACGCCGATCATCAGCTGCATGGGAGCGGGCAACAAGATGGATGCGTCCGCGTTTGAGGTGGCGGATATTTATAAGACGTCCGGCTGTCCGCTGGCGCGCGTCATGCGGCGGGAGCTCAAAAAAAGAAGAGTGCGCCATTTAAAGGTTGTATATTCCAAAGAGCCGGCTATGACGCCGGTGGACGAAATGGCGATCAGCTGTAAGACAAACTGCATCTGTCCGCCCGGAACAGCGCGGAAATGTACTCAGAGGAGACAGGTCCCCGGAAGCAATGCGTTCGTGCCTGCGGTTGCTGGGCTGATCGTGGCAGGCGAGATTGTGAGAGATTTAACAGGCGTGCGGGGAGAACAGGCATAATGATCTATCTGGATTATTCGGCAAATACGCCGGTTTCGGAGGACGTGCTCCGGTGTTTTTGTGAGACGGAGCGGGAGTTTTTGAAACCCGAATTCCACGCACGATGCCGGAAAAGCCGCCAAGGAGCGGATGGATGAGATTACGGTATCGATCGCCGGGCTGATGGGGGCTGCGCCGGAGGAGATGATATATACTTCCTGTGCAAGTGAATCCAACAATACGGCGTTAAAAGGAATCGCTGCGCTGGCGCGTTCGAGAGGCATGCATATTATTTCCACTGCGCTGGAGCATTCTTCGGTGGGCGGGTGTCTGACTGCGCTGCAGGAGCAGGGCTTTGAGGTGGATCTGGTCGACATTGACCGAAACGGAAAAATCGATTTAGAGCATCTGCGGGAGCTTCTGCGCCGGGACACGATTTTAGTATCCGTCTGTCTGGTGGACAGTGAGCTGGGGACAATTCAGCCGGTTTCAGAGATTGCAGAGATATTAAGAGACTTCCCGGGCTGCCGTCTGCATGTGGATGCGACGCAGGCGATGGGGAAAATTCCGGTCTGTCTGGACGGGATCGATACGTTGAGTTTTACACCGCATAAATTTTACGGTTTAAACGGAAGCGGCATTTTATATAAGAAAAAGGACCTGATTTTGGAGCCGCTGATCCACGGCGGGCGCAGCACGACGATTTATCGCAGCGGGACGCCTGCCCTCAGCCTTGCGGCGGCAGCTAAATGTGCGCTGTCAGATGCAATCAGCCATCAGAAGGAACGATATGAAACGGTGTCCGGATATAACCGGTTTTTAAGGGAGGAACTGTCCAAAATTCCGGGTGTGTCAATCAACAGCCCGGAGGACGCAGTGCCGCATATTTTGAACGTGAGTGTAAAGGGAATCCGCGGGACACGCATGCAGCAGGCATTGAATGAAAAGGGCATCTGCGTGTCAGTCAAGTCTGCCTGCGCGGTAGAAGGCACGCCGTCGAAGACGGTTTATGCGGTCTGCAGAGATAGAAATCGGGCGATGAATTCTTTTAGGATCAGCTTAAGCCATCTGACGACGAAAAAAAAGAGCTGGATACCTTTTTGCAGGTGTTTTTGGAGTGTTGTAAAGAAAGAGAGTAAAACTATGGCAAGAGAACTGGAGCCTTACCAGAATATAGAAAGAAGCATTATTAAAAATTCCGCAAGGAGATCTGGCGACCCTTTATCGAGGCGGTACAGCGGTATGAGCTGGTAAACGAGGGAGATAAGATCGCCGTCTGTATTTCAGGTGGAAAGGATTCGATGCTGATGGCAAAGCTGATGCAGGAGCTGCAGCGTCACAGCAAGGTGAAATTTGAGCTGGTTTTTCTTGTCATGGATCCTGGCTACAACGAGATCAACCGACAGAAAATCGAGAGCAACGCAGAGCTTTTTACATATCCCAATCACGGTTTTTGAGACGGATGTCTTTGCGGTTGCCAATACGAGCGAAAAAAATCCGTGCTATCTATGTGCACGCATGCGCCGGGGCTATTTATACAGCAAGGCACAGGAGCTTGGCTGCAACAAAATTGCCCTGGGACATCATTTCAGTGACGTCATCGAGACGCCCGTGATGTCGATGTTTTACGGTGGACAGCTGCAGGCGATGCTTCCGAAGCTGCACAGCAAAAACTTCGAGGGCATGGAGCTGATCCGTCCGATGTATTGCATTCACGAGGACGCGATTCTGGACTGGAAACGTTACAACAACCTGCAGTTTATCCAGTGTGCATGCCGGTTTACGGAAAACTGCGCGATCTGCGATAACGGAGGCGGCGGTTCCAAGAGACAGGAGATCAAGACGCTGATTCGAAGATTAAAACGTGATAATCCGAATATCGAAAAAAGTATTTTCAACAGCATTCATAACGTCAACATCGATACGATGCCAGGCTACAAAAACAGACGGGGATTATCATACCTTCCTGGAAAAATTTGACGCCTGCATGGACGGAGAGCCCGAGGAGTAAACGGATCGCATGGACAGCTCCGGGGCAGCTGCGGCAGAAAAATATCGGGAAAACGGGGTTGTGCTTCTTTCCGGAAAGTGCTATAGTAAACACAGTTTTTAATTCCATGAACCTCGAAAGGAAGAGCAGAGCATGTTGAGAAACGTTTATACAATTGTCATGGCGATGCCGCAGATGATGATGGGACGCATTAACTGTATCTGATATGTGAGAGAGCGCAGTGCACAGATACAGGGAAGGGTCTTTTGTTTCTGTGTGCATCGGGCGTTTGAAATTCTTTTCGGAGAGAAAGAAGAGTCCAAAATACCGGAGCCGGAGGCAAAGAGCCTTCGGCTTTTTTGCTCTGTAGGAAATACTATGTTGCATAAAAGTGCATTTCATCTGCCAATGCGCATGATTTCCCTTTTGCAGGCATGGAACAAATCTGAGAAGAGGATGGGAAAAGAGCATGAAAACACCGATACTGGAAACCAGTCGGCTTTGGCTGAAACCGTTAAAGGAAGAGGATGCGCCGGGCGCATTTTTGTGGACGGGAGATCCGAAGGTCAGCTGGTACATGCGCTACGAAACGCATGGAAGCCTGGAGGATACGAAGCAGTGGCTGCGGGAGGAAGAAAAACAGCTGGAATCCGATCTGCTGTATGATTTTGGATTTCATAAAAAGGACAGCGACGAGCTGATCGGCAGCGGCGGGCTGACGTTTAATCAGCAGCAGGGCATCTGGGAGCTTGGCTGCAACCTGCGTCGGGATTGCTGGAACCAGGGCTATGGGACCGAAGCGGCAGCGGCGATTCTATCATTTGCGGAAAATACGCTGCACATCCACCGCGTAATGGCGCGTCGGGCAAAGGAAAACACTGCATCCGGGCGGGTGCTGGAAAAGAACGGCTTTTCCTTTGTAAGAGAGTGCTGGGATCAGAAATGGAGCGGTTCGCACCGGTTCGAGTGCCGCGAATATATCTGGAAGAGCGAAAAGGAAGAGGAAAAAAACAGCGCTGCCCGCAACGAGGTCGAACGCTTCTATGACGACGAATACGAAGAATGGGATCGTCTGGAATGGCATACGCCGGAGTTCGAGGTGACAAAGCGCTATATGGAGGAATATATTCCAGGCGATACGCCGCAGAAGATTCTGGATATCGGCGGCGGTCCGGGCAGATATTCCATTTTTCTGGCGCAGAAGGGACATGACGTGACGTTATTTGACTTGTCCGGCAAAAATATCCGACAGGCGATCGAAAAGGCACAGGAAGCGGATGTGCTGTTGGACAGTTGTATCCACGGCGACGCGCTCCGGCTTTCGGAATATCTTTACAAGGCGGAACAGTATGACGTTGTGCTTTTGATGGGACCTCTGTATCATCTGATGCGGGAACAGGATCGGGAAAAAGCCCTGCAGGAGGCACTGCGGGTGTTAAAGCCGGGCGGGCTTTTTGTTCGCATCTTTTTATTTCGACGTATGCGCCAATTCAGGATTATGCCAGCGGACTGTACGATTTCGGAGATATGGACAGACTCCTCGCCGGTCTGGAGGACGGAACTGCACAACCTGGTAAAAATTTCACAAACTCCTATTTCTGTGGGGAAAAAGAGGCGGAAGATATGATGGAAAAAGCAGGGCTTTGCCAACTGGCCTTTGCGGGTGTGGAAAATATCCTTTGCGGGAAAGAAGAGCTGCTGCACAAGCTTGCGTCTCAGCAGCAGGAAAAATGGCTGAACCTCGCATGGAGATTGAGCCAGGACAGAAAGCTGCTCGGTATGAGCGAGCACTTCCTCTACATCGGAAGAAAGCAGTGAACGTGGTGCCTTTTTGGAAAAGCGGTTGCATGAAACCGTCTCTTCGGGGTATAATGGCGATATGCGTCAGCGGGCAGCTTTCTCCGCTGACGGAAATGAAAATACAAAGGAGTTTTACAGCGTATGAAAAATGACCTGTTTTCTATTGGACCGTTTACCGTACACGGCTATGGACTGATGATTGCGATCGGAGTTTTTGTCCGCTTATTATATGGTGGAATACCGTGCGAAAAAGAAACAGATGGACTGGGAAAAAGTGTTCCCACTGACGGTCTGGTCGGTGCTGGGCGGTTTTTTGGGTTCGAAGATTCTGTATCTTCTGACAAGACTGCCGGACATTCTTGCAAATCCGGCGCTTCTTGGCAGCAGCATTAAGGACGGCTTTGTCGTATACGGCGGCATTATCGGGGGTATCCTGACTGCATGGATTTACTGCAAATGTACGAAATGGAACTTTTGGAAAATTTTTGATATCGCGATGCCTGCGGTTGCGATGGCACAGGGCTTCGGGCGGATTGGCTGTTTGCTTGCCGGCTGCTGCTACGGAATAGAGCTGGATCCCGCAAACCCGATAGGGATCGTGTTCCACAATTCCGCCTATGCACCAAATGATGTCGCGCTTTTGCCGACGCAGATTATTTCCAGTGTGCTGGATTTTGCAAACTGCTTCGTGCTGCTTGCACTGTCGAAGAAGCTCAAAACAGACGGACAGGTGGCGAGCTGTTATCTGATCTTTTATAGCATCGGCAGATTTGTCCTGGAATACTTCCGGGGCGACCTGATCCGGGGAAACGTCGGGGAGTTTTCCACGTCGCAGTTTATCTCCCTGTTTATCTGTTTGATCGGTCTTGTATTGCTTTTGGACTTCCAGTTCTTGCAAAAAAAAGGAGCTTGCGCACAGTCGGAGGAATAGCGCGATTTTGCATAGGCGAAGCCGATTTTGCGGGCGGGAATGGAAACCGGCATTTTCAGCTGGACAAGCCTTCCCTCTGCGAGCTCGTCGCGGACGAAATTTTTGATGACGCAGGCGATTCCTAAGTCGATTTTTGCAAATTCGATCAGAAGATCCATGGAGGTTACGTCGATAATCCGGGAGGCGCTTAAGTTTTCCTGGGAAAGATAGCGGTCGATGTACCGGCGGGTAATATTTTCTTTATTCAATAACAGGAGCGTAGACGCTGCAAACGCCGTCCGGGAGGAAAGATGGTCGTTTGGGTGGATGCGCTCTTTTAAATTGTCGAGATAGGTGTGCGTGGTGACAAAAATATCCTGAATGTCGGTGAGGGGTTCAAAAACAAACGCAGACATGTCATCCTCTGCGCCGATCAGCCCGATGTCGAGCGTGCCTTGTTCAAGCGCCTGCATCGTTTCGAGGGAGGACTGGCAGGCGATGGAAAGCTGGATATGCGGGTTTTGGCGGATAAAGGGTTGCAGGATCGGGAGCAGGACATATTTGCACAGCGTCGCAGAAACGCCAATGGAAAGATGTCCCATGCCGAGCTTTTGGAAGCGCTGCAGTTGTTCTTCGCCCTGGGTGATCGCCTGGAAAGCGTTTTCTACCTGGGCAAACAGGATTTCGCCCGGTTCCGTCAAGGAAACACCGCGGGAGGAGCGGTAAAAAAGCGTCGTGCCAAGACTCTGTTCAAGCTTGGAGATCGCCTTGGAAATGGCGGGCTGGCTGATGTAGAGCTCGCGCGCCGCGCCGGAAATGTTGCGGCATTTGGCGACGGTATAAAAAATGTGGTAAAGATTAAAATTCTGTTCCATAAGTTTCCCTTTCCGGCAGACCGGTAGTAATTTTTACCATATGCGGTCTGTTTCTGTCTGTTACTGGTATAACTGATTTTATATATAACACAATCCTACCATAACTGATGATTATAGTAAATATAAGAGAAAGGTATTTTCCTTTCTGAATGTACTATGATACACTTAAATACAGAAAAAAAGACGTCCGGGGCGACGGACATCTGCAAATCCGGCTGTTTTTCAGCCAAAAAGGAGATCGGATCATATGGGAATGACAATGACACAGAAGATTCTGGCCGCGCATGCCGGACTCGATCATGTGGAAGCAGGACAGCTGATTGAAGCGCAGCTGGATCTGGTTCTTGGCAACGACATTACAAGCCCGGTTGCCATCAAAGAGATGGAAAAAATGAAGGTGGACGGTGTGTTCGATAAGGATAAGATCGCACTGGTACCGGATCATTTTGTACCGAACAAGGATATCAAATCGGCAGAACACTGCAAATGCGTGCGCGAATTCGCACGCCGCAATGAGATCACGAACTATTTCGAGGTCGGCGAGATGGGAATTGAGCATGCCCTGTTGCCGGAAAAAGGACTTACCGTAGCAGGTGATGTCGTAATCGGTGCAGACTCCCATACCTGTACCTACGGTGCGCTTGGCGCATTTTCCACCGGCGTCGGCAGCACAGATATGGCGGCTGGAATGGCGACCGGCAAGGCGTGGTTTAAAGTTCCGTCTGCAATCCGGTTTAACCTGATCGGCAAACCGGGCAAGTGGGTCAGCGGCAAGGATGTGATTTTACATATCATCGGCAAGATCGGCGTAGACGGCGCACTGTATAAATCCATGGAATTTACCGGTGAGGGTGTTGCCAATTTAAGCATGGACGACCGGTTTACAATTGCCAACATGGCGATTGAGGCAGGCGGCAAGAACGGCATTTTCCCGGTAGACGACAAGGCGATCGCATACATGAAGGAGCATTCCACAAAGCCATACCACATTTACGAAGCGGATGCGGATGCTGTTTATGATGAGGAATACACGATTGACCTTTCTGCACTGCGTCCGACGATCGCATTCCCGCATCTTCCGGAAAACACAAAGACCATCGATGAAATCCAGGAATCTGTTGCCATCGACCAGGTTGTGATCGGTTCCTGTACAAACGGCAGACTGGATGACCTTCGGATCGCTGCAGAGGTGCTGGAGGGCAGACATGTGGCAAAGGGGATCCGTTGTATCGTAATCCCTGCGACTCAGAAGATTTACATGGAAGCGATGGAAGAAGGGCTGTTAAAGACCTTTATCGAGGCGGGAGCAGTGGTCAGCACACCGACCTGCGGACCCTGCCTTGGCGGTTATATGGGCGTTCTGGCAGAGGGCGAGCGCTGTGTATCGACGACGAACCGGAACTTTGTCGGACGTATGGGGCACGTCAAATCAGAGGTTTATCCGGCGAGCCCGGCAGTTGCGGCAGCCAGCGCGGTGGCGGGACAGATCGCATGTCCTGAGCAGCTCGATTGAGGAGGGACAAAACAGCATGAAAAAAAAGGCGAACGGAACAGTTTTCAAATATGGAGATAACGTGGATACGGATGTCATTATCCCCGCACGTTACTTAAATTCCTCTGATCCGGCAGAGCTTGCACAGCACTGCATGGAGGATATTGACAAGGATTTCATCAAAAACGTAAAGCCCGGCGATATCATTGTTGCGGATAAAAATTTCGGCTGCGGTTCTTCCAGAGAGCATGCGCCGATTGCTATCAAGGCGGCTGGCGTCAGCTGTGTTATTGCACAGACCTTTGCCCGGATTTTTTACCGTAATTCGATCAATATCGGACTGCCGATCATCGAATGCCCGGAGGCGGCAGAAGCAATTCAGGCGGGTGATGAGGTCGAAATCGATTTCGATACCGGTATCATCACCGACAAGACGCAGAACAGGCAGTTCAAAGGACAGGCGTTTCCACCCTTCATGCAGAAGATTATCGCTGCAGGCGGACTGATCAATTACATTAACGAGGATTAAATAATAGAATGCATGCTCCGCCGCAGGTTTGAAACGCCTGCGGCGGCTTTTTGCAGTTGCGGTTTTGGGTCCGTCCGGCTCCGGCAAAACGACGCTGATGAACATCATTGGCTGTATGGACCGGTCAGAAGCAGCGTGTATCGATTATGGATGGACAGCTGTCGCAAAAACAAGCAGAATTGCCAGAAAACCAATATTTGCAAGGGTGAACAGAAGAAAGTACTGCCCTTTCTGTTCGGGAAGCTTCCGGGCGATCTGCCGATAAGAAATCAGGCTTGCCATCGATGCGATCAGGGGAGCCCACCTAAATTAGTGCCGACGATCAGCGCTGGAACGTTATTGGAAAAGCCGGACAGCAAAAAGCGCCGCCGGAACGTTGCTCATGACCTGGGAGGCGAGGACGCTGATGAGGATTTCCCGACCGGAGAGCGCTGCAGAAAGCCAGGAGGCAAAGGCGGGAATTCTGCCGAGATTTCCGATGAAAATAAAAAATGCGAGAAACGTGGCGAGCAGGGAATAATCGACCTGTGCCAGCACTTTTTTATCTGCGATCAATGCGCCCAAGAGGACGAGGACAAAGACTGCCGGGTAGGGAAGCACATGCAAAACGGCAAGGAGGCAGAAGAAAAACAAAACGATGTAAAGCCGGATCAGCGCCGGCTTTTTTTTGTGCAGCGTTTGTAGTCGGATTCTGGATTGAGGAAGAGACTGTTTGCTGCCGATGCGGATGTCCCAGATAGAAAATGCAGACAGAAAGCAGGATGGCAGACAGCAGCGTATAAGGGAGCATGAGCTGCAAAAAAGCGGAAAAGGACAGTTGGCTTTTGCCATACAGATATAAATTCTGAGGGTTCCCGATGGGAGTCAGCATGCTGCCGAGGTTGGCGGCAATAGTCTGCAGGCAAACAACGGGCGTCAGGTGTTTTTTGCCGGATGCTTCCGGCAGCTGTCCCAGTACAGCAAAGGAAAACGGAACGAAGGTCAGGAGCGCAACGTCGTTCGTGATCAGCATACTGCAAAAAAGCATAAACCGACCAGGACGAATACCAGGGAAGTGATGCTGTTTGTGCGGGGACAGCAGGGAATATGCGAACCGTGTAAAAACGCCCTGACGCTGCAGCCCGGACATGACAGTCATTAGGGAAAACAGGATGGTAAGCGTGCGAAAATCGATATAACCGAAATAGGATGCGTCCGGCAAAACGAAGCAGGCAGAGAGCAGGGCGAGCAAAACGGCAATCGACAGGACAGCCTCCTGGCGGATTTTTGTAAAACAGTTTCTGAAAGATGGAATATAGCATGGGAAAGCCTCTTTTTTCTTTTTATTATGGGATATTTCTTGTAAATACTATAATTTTTACAAATAGGAAAGTCAAGGAACAATGAAAAAGGGATGACTTTTTTGGAAAGATTATTGTAATATGGAGAAAGGTCAAAACAACGAATGTAAAGGAGTATTGACTGTATGAGATTTCAGGGAAGAGGTTTTAGCAAAGATTTTTACCTATATTACTGTCGCCGTGCTGCTGGGAATCGTTGCATTCGAGGCATGGGGGCTTTCGCGAGAGCAAGAAGCCGCAGAAAGGATGCAGAGGACAATGCAGCAGTACTTCAGGAAGAAGTAGAGAACATGCGGGATATCAACAGCACCCTGAAAAAAGAAAACGGAGAGCTTTCTGCATTTCGCAACAAATGGAATGTATACGTTTCTTCTTTGACCAGCAGTGAGGTTTTAGAGCTTCAGCACGATTTGTTTATGCGGACAGATTTGATTCCGCAGGAGGCGAAGGAAGAAATCGCAAAGCGGGAAGCCGGGCTTCTTACGGAAGAAACAGATGGGAAAAAGTACGTCTGAGCAGAGCTCTTCCAAAAATAAAACGTCGAAAACGGATACCAAAAGCAAAACGACAGACAACGCCAGAACTGCAAAAATCGTCGTCGGGGAATATTCGTTTGACAATCCGAATGGGGAAAATATTTTTCTGCCGGTCAGCGCCAACACGGGAGACAGGGAGAATTGTCTGATCTACACGGCTGCCTATGAAGAGGAGGGGGAAGCCATGTGATCGAATTATTATATGAAATTACGCTGGATGAATCGGGTACGATCGCGCGCAGGGATACGACCGGGGAAGTGGAATGGTACTGTGTCGCCTATCAGGCGGGCGGAGGCTGGAAAGCGACAGCAACAAAGGAGGGCGCAGGGCAATGATGACAATTGATCAGATTTTAACAAAGCTGGATCATTATTATAAGGAGGATCAGCTGACAGAGGTAGAGCCGTTTCTCTTATCCTGTCTGGAGGATGCCAAAAAAGAGCAGGAGTATGGCATTTATATTTCCGTCGGCAACGAGCTTCTGGGCTTTTACAGAAGCATCGGACAGTTTGAGGCTGCATTTGCGGTCGGGGAGGACGTTCTTCTTTTGATGGAGGAGCTGCAGCTGGATCATACCGTCCATTTTGCAACGACCCTGTTCAATGTGGCGACTGCGTACCGTACGGCAGGAAAATACGAGGAAGCACTTGCAAATTATCGGCGTGCCCTTGAAATTTATCAAAAAAGAGCTTCCCAAAGACGACTATCGTCTGGCAGAGCTATATAGCAGCATCAGTATTTTATTGGAAAAGCTCAACGAAAATGAAAATGCGGCGCTGTTTTTGGAAAAAGCGATTCAGATTATGGAAAACAGCCTGGAACAAGGGTTGAAGTGGCGACTTCCCGGACGAGTCTTGCACTGATCGAGCTGAAAATGGACAAGCTGGAAGCGGCGGAAAAGCATCTCGAGCTTGCGATTTCCGCGTTTAAAGAGGATGGCGGAAAGACGGATACACACTACAGCGCAGCGCTTGCCGGACTCGGCGAGGTCTGCTACCGTCAGGGCAGTCTGGAACGCGCCCTGGAAAATTATGAGCACGCGCTGTTTGAGGTGGAAAAGCATTTTGGCAGAAAAGAAGGCTACGGTCTGCTCTGCGGCAACTGCGCGGCGATCTGCAGAGAGCTTGGACAGAGCGCAAAAGCTGAAGAGTATGAGGTGCAGCGCAAAAAATACTGCCCGGAAGCCTGACAGGACGGGGAAATAAAACTTGAAACATACGTTCGAAAATGATACAATAAGCAGCGGCGAACACAGGAGGGATTTCCTTTTGATCGCCGCTGTTATACTGGCAGCGGCAGCAGCTGTCTTTTTCTTTCAGGTCAAAAACAGGACTTCCGGTACGGTTTATGCGATCGTGGAGCAGGACAGTAAAGAGCTGATGCGTCTGCCGCTGTCGGAACCCGGGGAATATCGGATTTCCGATGGAGACAGCTATAACGTGATCGAAATTACAGAGGGTGGCGTCCGAATGAAGGAAGCGGACTGCCCGGATCAGATCTGCGTCAGCCGCGGACTGATTCGGAAAAGCGGACAGAGTATCGTCTGCCTGCCGCACCGGCTTGTCATCCGTCTGGAACAGCTGGGAGATCAGGAACTGGATGCGGTAGCAGAATGAAGCGACTGAGCTGGTCAACGAAATAGATCAAACTGGTCAATGACAGATTGGATCCGCCAGAAAGGGAGCAAACTTTTAAGTAATCAAAATCATTGTCAATAGTAATTAAATGTGTTGAAATATACCCACGGAGGTATTGTTATGAACACATCTAATATCACTAATTACAAACCAAAAGATTTTGCTGAATTATTGGGTGTCTCAGTCAAAACGTTACAACGCTGGGATAGAGAGGGGATTCTAAAAGCAAATCGAACTCCAACTGATAGGCGTTATTATACTTATGACCAATATCTTCAGTTTAAGGGCATAAATTCTGAAAAACGATAATCGTCAGACTGTTATTTATTCCAGAGTATCTACAAGAAACCAAAAGATGATTTACAAAACCAAGTTGCTTTTTACGACAGTTTTGTAATGCCAAAGGTATTATTGTAGACCAGTGTATTGAAGATTATGGAAGTGGCCTTAATTACAATCGTAAAAAGTGGAATCAATTATTAGATGAAGTAATGGAACAAAAAATCAAAACTATCATAATTACACATAAAGATAGATTTGTCAGATTTGGCTATGATTGGTTTGAAAAATTCTGTATGAGGTTTCATACA
>VOFI01000572.1_pt1 | contig 111480 bp, 121 predicted proteins | sample 5384131 | NCBI WGS metagenome assembly VOFI01 (sample SAMN12384728, study PRJNA508395) | human gut metagenome | isolation source: healthy gut H | host: Homo sapiens | reverse complement strand
GAAATCCTGGAAAGCCGCATCCGGGAGCTGGGCATGAACCCCAAGGACTACTGGTGGTACTGCGACCTGCGGCGCTACGGCTCCTGCAAGCACGCGGGCTTCGGCCTGGGTTTTGAACGGCTGGTGATGTACCTCACCGGCGTCAGCAACATCCGGGACGTCCTGCCCCACCCGAGAACGGTCGGCAGTGCGGACTTTTAAAAAATAAAATCGACTCCGGCGCCCTGTCCATCTGCATGGACAGGGCGCCGTTTTTTGCGGTTGTGGGGACGGAGGGCGGTACCCTTCTGCGCATTGCCGGCGGTCCGCTGCAACAGTTTTTCTTGAGGAGAGGCGGGGCCCTAGTGTATAGTTAGGAAAAACTCAAAAGGAGGAAAAAAATGGAAAGCGATACAATGGAACTTCTGCGCCTGATGCTGGCGCATCTGCGGCCCAGGCTTCAGGGACGGGACGAAGAGTGGCAGGCGCTGGAGCGGAAGCAGCAAGAACTGATGGCCAGCTTCCGGGAAACCCACGGCGGGGACGTGCCGCTGCTGGAGGAGGTCCTGGAGATGGAGGACGCCTGGGCTGGCGCGGGAGAACGGGCCTGCGCCGCCCACTTCTTTCTGGGGCTGCAAATGGGCCTGGACCTGGGGAAGTTGAACTATCTGCGGGAGGAATAGGCGCTGCCCCGGAGTGCGCGTGAAAGAGAGCGCCCGGACCACGTGGCCCGGGCGCTCTCTTTCAGTTAGATGAAGAACTGTGCCGGATCAGGCCAGCACCCGCACGCAGCGGTCGATGAGGGTCATGTGGACCGCTTCGCCCTCTGCGAAGCGCTTGGACAGCTGGGGGTTGTAGACCTCCACGATGATGGGCTGGTCGCCCAGCATGACCTCGTACTCCACTTTGGCACCGTAGTAAGTGGCCCGGGAGACACGGCCGGACAGGGGGCCCTCTTCCTCAGAGAGGAGAATAGACTCCCGGACGAACCGCCAGGCAGCAGGGGCCGTCCTTCTGGACGCCCTCCATCTTGCCGGGGGCGGGGATGGGGAAGGTGTGGCCGCCCACTTCCACCAGGGCGTTCTCGCCGTCCATGCCGCGGAAGGTGCCGTCGATGAAGTTGGCCTTGCCGATGAAGTTGGCCACGAACCGGCTGTTGGGCTGCTCATAGATCTCTGTGGGCGTGCCCTGCTGGCAGATGACGCCGTCCTTCATGATGACCACCTTGTCGGAGATGGCCATGGCCTCGGACTGGTCATGGGTGACGTACAGAGAGGTGATGCCCAGCCGCTGCTGGAGGGCGCGGAGCTCATCCCGCATGCTCTCCCGCAGCTTGGCGTCCAAGTTGGACAGGGGTTCGTCAAACAGCAGCACGGAAGGCTCGATGACCACGGCGCGGGCCAACGCCACACGCTGCTGCTGGCCGCCGGAGAGCTGGTTGGGGAACCGGCGCTCCATACCGGTCAGCTGCATCAGCTCCATGACGGCGTTGGTGCGGCGGACCACCTCATCCTGGGAGACCTTGGCCACTTTCAGACCGTAGGCCACGTTCTCCCAGATGTTCAGGTGGGGGAACAGGGCGTAGGACTGGAACACCATGGAGATGCCCCGCTTGTTGGGGGGGATCTTGGCTACGTCTCGGTCTCCGATGAACACGTTGCCGCTGGTGGGATACTCAAAGCCGGAGATCATCCGCAGCGTGGTGGTTTTGCCGCAGCCGGAAGGGCCCAGCAGCGTCACCATCTCGCCGTCCTGGATGTTCAGGTTGATGTGGTCCACAGCCACGAAATCCTTGCCGGTATCCGGCTGCTGGAAGATCTTGGTGATCTCTTTTAAAACCACGCCGGAGCTCTTTTGGCCCAGCGCCGACTTTTCCATCTGCTTGCTCATTTTGTTTCCTCCGTTTTCTCGTGAATGCCTGCGCCCTTGGGCACCCTGGAGCGGGGGGCCAGCAGCAGGTTGATCAATCCGTTGAAAATGCCGATAAACACCAGCAGGATTACGACCATCATAGTGACGAAGGCCGCAGCCTGGCTGTATTTTGCCTGGTCAAAGAGCGTGTAGATCTTGCTGGTGACCAGATCCCAGCGGGGAGAGACCAGGAAGATGATGGCGCTGACGGCAGTGATGGCCTTCACGAAGGAGTACACCAGGCCGGAGAAGAAGGCGTTGCGCAGCATAGGCAGGGAGATCCGGCGGAAGGAGTAGCCGCTGCCGGCACCCAGAATGGTGGAGGCCTCTTCAATGGAGTTGTCGATCTGCAGCAGGGTGGTGGTGCCGGACTCAATCGCCACCGGCATATTCCGGAAGGCGAACACGATCACCAGGATGGCAGCGGTGCCGGTGAGCACCAGGAAGCCGGTGTTGAAGGCCAGGATGTAGGCGATGCCCAGAACGGTGCCGGGAACGGCAAACATCAGGACGGAGGACACCTCAATGAACCGTTTGCCGTAATAGTTCCGCTTGGCGGTGATGTAGGCGATGACCATGCCCAGCAGGCCGCCGATCAGCGCTCCGATCAGACCCAGGATAATGGAGTTCCGCAGGCTGTCCCAGCCCTGCTGCAAGGCGCGGGTGTACTGGTCCAGGGTGAGGGTGTAGTCGTAGCCCCAGGTCTTGACGAAGGAACCAAAGACCACTGTGCCGTAGAACAGGATGATGACCGCGGCCACCACCAGGCAGACAGCGAACAGGGGCCATTTGATATGGGGCTCATCGATGAGCTTGCGGGCCTGGGTGGGCTTGCCCGTGACGGTGACGAAACTCTTTTTGTTGACCCAGTATTTGTTCAGCAGATAGGCCAGCATGGTAGGCACCAGCATCAAAAGCGCCAGCACGGAGCCCTTCTGCATGTCATAGCTGCCGGTGATGGTTTGATAGACTTCCACAGATAAGGTGGTGAAATCGCCGCCGATGGTGGCGGGATTGGAGAAGTCCTCCAGAGACTGGATGAACACCAGCAGGCAGCCGGAGATGATGCCCGGCAGGGACAGCGGGAAGGTGACCGTCCAGAAGGTGTGCCACCGGCTGGCGCCCATGTTGCAGGCGGCGTCCTCCACCGATGCGTCGATGGAGGAGAGGATGCCGGAGAGGGTCATATAGGCGATGGGGAAGAAACTCAGCACCTGCACCACGATCAGGCTGCCCATGCCGTAGACGTCGTTGTCCGTGATCTTCAGCAGCCCGTTGGTAATCAGCCCCTGCCGCCCGAACAGAAAGATGATGGACAGGCACAGAATGAAGGGCGGGGACAGGATGGGCAGGGTGGCGATGGTCTTCAGAAAGCCCTTGCAGGGGACGTTTGTGCGGGTGATGGTATAGGCGAAGATGTAGCCGATGAAGGTGGCGATCACTGCCACGATCACTCCCAGCACCATGGTGCGGCCGAACGTCTTTAAATACCGGGAGGTGGAAAAGATCTCCGCCGCGGTAGCCAGGGAGAAAGTCCCGGACGCATCGGTCAGGCTGAAGAGCAGAATCTTCACCAGGGGATAGATGACGAATAAAAGCAGGAGCACGATGACCGTAAGGATCGAGATCAGCATGATGGGCTGACGCATGATCATCTTGGATTCGTTCCGCCTTTTCAGGCGGGCGGCGCTTTTGCCGCCCGAACCAGCAGCGTTTGCCATTTGGGTTCCTCCTGTTGATTTTCAAGCGTTTGGCAAGAGGACTTCCTCCCCGCCGGGGAGGAAGTCCTGCAGGCATAGAGAGAATCTTCCGGAATTACTCCAGATTTTCAGAGCTGGCGATGTTCGCCTCGAACTGCGCGACGAACTCGTCCTTGTGCTCGGCAGCCCAGACGGCATCATAGTCGATGACGGCCACGGAGTCCAGCGTCACCAGACCCTCGGCCGGAGTGGCCTGGGAGTTGGTGGGCACCCGGAAGGAATTGTTCTCGGCATACAGGTTCTGACCCTCTGCAGAGCACATGAAGTCGATGAACTTCTTGGCGTTTTCCTGCTCGTCAGCGGGACCGCCCTTGATGAGGGCCATGGCGCCCACCTCATAACCGGTGCCGTCGGTGGGGAAGGACAGCTCGATGGGATAGCCCTCGGTGGTGGGCTGCAGGCCGTCGTGAGAGAAGGTCAGGGCAATGGCCGCCTCGCCCAGGGCCACGCCGTTGGGAGCGGCGGAACCGGACTTGGTGTACTGGGACATGTTCTTGTCCAGCTCCTTCAGGTAATCCCACACGGCATCCTCACCCTTCAGCTGGATCAGCGTGGCCAGAACGGTGTAGGCGGTGCCGGAGGTGGCGGGGTGGGCCATAATGATCATATCCTGATACTTGGGATCCAGCAGGTCATCCCAGCTGGTGGGATAATCATACCCTTTGTCCGCGAACCAGTCCTTGTTGCAGGCGAAGGCGATGGCGCCCACATAGATGGGGTTCCACACGCCGTCGGGGTCCAGATAGTTCTCCGGGGTGTTGGACAGCTCGGGGGACTGATAGGCCTCCAGCAGGCCCTGGTTGGAGGCGGCGATGTAGTTATCCGTAGAGCCGCCGAACATCAGCGTTGCCTGAGGATTGTCCTTCTCGGCTTCCACACGGGTCAGCATCTCACCGGCGGAGAGCCGCAGAGCGTTGACCTTGATGCCGGTGGCCTCCTCAAACGCGTTGAAGTAGTAGGCCACCTCGGCCTCGGGGAATGCCGTGTAGACGGTCAGCTCGTTGCTGCCGCTGGACTCCCCGCCGTCCCCTTCGGAGGAGGTGTCACTGTTGCCGCCGCCGCAGGCGGTGAGCATTCCCAGCGTCATAGCCAGGGTAAGGAGCAGCGCGAATAGACGTTTGCTCTGTTTCATAAGAGTGTCTCCTTTTCACCAATTTTAGGTTCCGGATCCTCCGGGATTTTAGGGATATTGTAGCATCTCCGGAAAAGAGTGTCAATAATTGGTAACGTTTGCACACAAGAGGAACCCCATAAAGCAAAGACAAAAATAAAAAAAATGTATTTACATAAGAGACAAAAATGGCGGCGGCGCTGGCTTTTTCCGGAAGTTTTGTTAAAAAGCGGAAGGGGAAATTGGTGAAACTATAAAATTTATGACAGCGCTTACTTTCAAACACGTGCCCTTCAAAACCGTTTCGTATCCCCGGGACCCGGCTGGACTGAAATTGCCCAAATTTTTCTCCAGGCTTTAGGCAATCAGCCGAAGATTTCCGCCAGAGTGTGGAAGATATTGACTTCTCTTCCGGCTTGTGATAAACATAAAAGAAACAATTTGGGCGCTTTGGGTTCGTCGAAATTTGTCAAGAATGCTGAGAATGGCGCCGTTCAAACAGCTTTATTTAACCATGCAACCGTTTCCGGGAATATGCGGCAACATCTGCCGCAGAGGTGACCTGCCGAAAGAGAGGGGAGAGTTGGCGGAGCCATTCCTCCCCTTTTTATTGTTTGACTGCCCGGCGCGGGGCGGAGAGAGGAGTGTGCACAGAATGATGGAAGGACTGGCATACCTGCGGGAGATGAACGTGGCCTCCGTCCTGCTGCGCCTGACTGTGGCCATGCTCTTCGGGGGCTTCATCGGACTGGAGCGGGAGCGGAAGCGCCGGCCGGCAGGCTTCCGGACCTATATGCTGGTATGCTTGGGCGCGGCGCTGACCATGCTGCTCAGTCAGTATGAGAGCTACATGGTGACCCACGCCTGGCATGAGACCGCCATGGAGATCGGCCTGCGGACGGATGTGTCCCGCTTCGGCGCCCAGGTCATCAACGGCATCGGCTTTCTGGGTGCGGGCACCATCATCGTCACCGGCAAGCAGGAGGTGAAGGGACTGACCACGGCGGCGGGCCTTTGGGCGTCCGCCTGTATGGGTCTGGCCATCGGCGCGGGATTTTACGAGTGCGTACTTTTGGGCTTCCTGCTGATCCTGCTGACCAACCGGCTGCTGCCCTTCGTGGAGGATGCCATCATCGAAAGCGCCCGGAACATGAACATCTATGTGGAATTCCAGACGCTGGACAATCTGGGGGACATCATTGCCCGCATCAAGTCTCAGGGCGGACAGATTTACGAAGTGGATCTGGACCGGGGCCGGGAGGAGCGGTCCAAGAATCCCAGCGCGGTGTTCTCCATTCGGCTGCCCGGCAGGCACTACCACGTCCGGGTCCTGGCGGCGATCTCCGAGTTGGAGAGCGTCTACACCATTGATGAAATCTGAGGGAGGTGCGGAGATTGCTGCCGATTTTTGACGGTGTGCGGGATGTGACCGTGCTGTCCACCACGCTGCGGATGCTGCTGGCGGTGGTGTGCGGCGGTCTCATCGGGCTGGAGCGGGAGTACAAGCGCCGGCCGGCGGGGTTCCGCACCCATATCCTGATCTGCCTGGGGGCGGCCATGACGACCCTCACCAGCCAGTTCCTTTATTTGAACCTCCATTACTACACGGACATGGCCCGGCTGGGAGCCCAGGTGGTGGCGGGCATTGGCTTCATCGGCGCAGGCGCCATCATCGTCACCCGGCGCCGCCGGGTGAAGGGGCTCACTACGGCGGCGGGCCTCTGGGCGGCGGCCATTGTGGGCCTGTGCCTGGGCGGCGGGTTCTACGAGGGCGGCATCTTCGCCACGGCGCTGATTCTGGCGGCGGAGATGTTCCTGTCCAAGCTGGAGTACCGGATGCTGGACAACGCCCCGGAGGTGAACCTCTATATGGAGTACAGTAACAAGACCTGCCTGGACAATGTGCTGCGGCTGTTCCGGGATTTGAACCTGAAGGTGCTGAACATGGAGATTACCCGCTCTACGGAGACGGAGACGCACAATGCCTGCGCCCTCTTTACCCTGCGGCTGAACAAGCGGTGCCGGGTGGAGCAGCTGATCCCCAAGATGAACGCCACGGAGGGCGTGGTGTCGGTAGAGGAGTTGTAACAGCGGCGCAAGCCGGAAGAATAGGAGAGAGACTATGAAAAAAACGTATGACGTACTGGTGATCGGCCCGGTGTCCCTGGATCACAACATCGACTATCAGGGCAACGAACGCAAGGAGGTGGGCGGCGCCGTGGTGGCCTCCGGCTTTGCGGCTGCCAAAAGCGGCAACCGCACCGCCGTGTTTACCAAGCTGAATCCCGCGGATGCGGATGTGGAGGAGCGGTTCGCCGGGTCCGGTGCGGATGTGTACTGGAAGCCGTCTCAGGCCACCTGCTCCATCCGCAACCAGTACTTCACCGCCGACAAGGAAAAGCGGGCCTGCACCTCTATGGGCGTGTGCGACCCCTTCCGGTTCGATGAGCTGCCGGATATCGAGACCAAGATCTATCACTTCGCCGGCCTGGTGTACGGCGACTTCGACGGTGCCCTCTTTGCCGAGGCAGCCAGGCACGGCAAGGTGGCGGTGGATGTCCAGTGCCTGCTGCGCCATGTGGAGGCGGACAGGACCATGGCCTTCCACGACTGGGCGGAAAAGAAGCAGTACCTGCCGGTGATCGACTACCTCAAGACCGACGCGGCGGAGGCGGAGATCCTGACGGGCCTCACCGATCGGGCGGAGGCCGCCAAGCTCCTGCACAGCTGGGGCGCCAAGGAGGTGGTCATCACCCACAACACCGAGGTGCTGGCTTATGACGGCGAGAAGGTCTACACCTGCCCCATCAAGGCCCGGAACCTCTCCGGCCGTACCGGGCGGGGCGACACCACCTTTGCCGGCTATATCTCGGAGCGCCAGCGGGCCGGGGTGGAGGAGGCCCTGCGGTACTGCACGGCCCTGGTCTCCCTGAAGATGGAGACGCCGGGCCCCTTCCAGGGCACCCGACAGGATGTGCTGGATTATATCCGGGAGTTTTATTGAGAAGGCACAGGAGCCGTCCGCAGACAGCGGACGGCTCCTGTACAAAAACTCCATTGACAACGGGTATTGTCCGTGATAAGGTAACAAGTGTCAATTATATAAAGGCAAACGAAGTCCCTAGAGAAACGGCGCAAGCCTGCCGAAGGAGTGAAACTCTCAGGTGTCCCGGCACGGGATGAGGACTAGGGATGGATGTGGCTCTGGAGAAGCTCAGATGAGTACCGAAGGTGCAAGGCGGGAAATCCCGCTGAATCTCTCAGGTAAAAGGACAGAGTAAAGGGCAGGCCCTTCCGCGCAGCGGAGGGGGCCGGCGCTTTGTTGGGCTGGGCAGGGTCTGTCCGGCCCTTTTCGTTTGCGGACAAGGAGAGAGAAAACATGGACATGGATCTGTTGGCCGCAAAGGTCAGCGAACTGGCCGGCTTTGTGTGGAACGGCCTGCTGCTGTATCTGCTGGTGGGTACCGGCATCATCTTCACCATCCGCACCCGGTTCATCCAGGTGCGCAAATTCGGCGCCGGCTTCCGGCGGCTGTTCGGCAGCGTGAACCTCAACGGCGAGAAGGCCGGCAAGGAGGGCATGAGCTCCTTCCAGGCGGTGGCAACCTCTATCGCCGCCCAGGTGGGCACAGGCAACATCACCGGCTGCGCCACCGCCATGATCTCCGGCGGCCCCGGCGCCATCTTCTGGATGTGGCTGGCGGCCTTCTTCGGCATGGCCACCATCTACGGCGAGGCGGTGCTGGCCCAGACCTTCAAGACCAAGGACGAGACGGGGCACGTCATCGGCGGACCCGTCTACTACATCCGGCAGGCATTCAAGGGGACCTTCGGCAAGATCCTAGCGGGCTTCTTCGCGCTGGCTATCATCTTCGCCCTGGGCTTCACCGGCAACATGGTCCAGTCCAACGCCATCAGCAACGCCTTCCAGGAGGCGCTGGGCATCCCCACCTGGATCGTGGGCGTGGTGCTGGCGGTGGTGGCCGCCTTCATCTTCCTGGGCGGCGTCACCCGCATTGCCGCCGTCACGGAGAAGCTGGTGCCTGTCATGGCCTGCTTCTATCTGGTGGGCGGCCTCGTCATGCTGATTGCCAATATTACCAACCTGCCTCACGCCTTTGCCCTGATTTTTGAGGGTGCCTTCAACCCCCAGGCCATCCTGGGCGGCGCCGTGGGTATCGGCGTGCGGGAGGCCATGCGCTACGGCGTGGCCCGGGGCCTGTTCTCCAACGAGGCAGGCATGGGTTCTACCCCCCACGCCCACGCCATGGCCAAGGTGGAAAAGCCCCAGGACCAGGGCGTTGTGGCCATGGTTTGTGTGTTTATCGACACCTTTGTGGTCCTGACCATAACCGCCCTGGTGATGATTACCAGCGGCGCGCTGAACGTGGGCGACATGGCTGCCAATCCGGCGGCGGAGAACATGGCCCAGGTGGCGTTTTCCACTGTGTTCGGCAGCTTCGGCAATTTCTATGTGGCCATCTGCCTGCTGTTCTTTGCCTTCTCTACCATCATCGGCTGGTACTTCTTCGGCGAGCAGAACGTGAAGTATCTATTCGGTGTGAAGGCTGTCAAGGTCTACGCCTGCATTGCGGTGGTGTGCGTGGCCCTGGGGGCTGTGCTGGAGGCTCCCCTGGTCTGGAACCTCTCCGACCTGTTCAATGCGCTGATGGTGTTCCCCAACCTGCTGGCGCTGCTGGCCCTCAGCGGGCTGGTAGCCAAGGCGGCCAGGGGAGGGGACGCCCTGCGCAAATAAGCGCCCCGCCCAGAAAGAGACCCTCCACCCGAAGTTCCGGGCGGAGGGTCTCTTCAAGCATCCCGGGCGGGGAGGGCCGGACCGCCCTGGCCGTAGGGGAGGGTGAAGACCGGGATGCCCTCCATGGCCGGGGCGATGGCGTACATGGGATAAAAAAACGACAGACCCTCCGCCGTAAGATAGAAGTTCTGCGGGTTGAAATGGCGCCGCAGCAGCCGGCGGACGCCCTCATGGTACCGGGAGATCCCAGCCGTCTCCTGCCGCTGGATCTCCGCCTCCGCTGCCTCCATCAGCCGCCGCTTCCATCCGCTGCGGCGGGGAAAGAAGGCGGACAGAGGCACCGGATAGCCGGAGGTCAGATCCCAGGTATCCCCATGGCGCAGAAGCGTGGGGCGCCCTGAAAAGCCGCTCTCCCGGGACTGGGTATACAGGCTCCAGAGGCCGCCGTCGTTGTAGGTGACCTGATAGGTCAGCTCCGCCCGGAAGTGGGGCAGGGGCAGGCTGGCCGCCAGAGCAGCGCGGTATTCCTCCGCCGCCGCAGGCAGGAGGTACGTCTCACAATAGCGTAGGAAGGAACGGCACTGGAGCTGGTAATACCGCCGGATGCGGCGGGAGACTTTGTCCGCTGCTGGAACTGGTTCCGGCAGGGAGATGGAGGCGGAGAGCACAGGGATCTCCTCTACGGTCCATTCCCGCTCCGCGGTCATGGCCTCTGCGTGCAGCTGGGTGAGAGGTTCGTTCATAGGCGCCGCTCCTTCCGAAAAGATGCTGTTCTGCACCAGCCTATGCCCTGCCGCCGGGCGGGGTGACTGGACACGCTTTAAAGTGCAAGAAATTTTTTCTGTCCGGAGCCCTTTACTTTCACGCGGCAGAGTGTTAAAATACATCTTGGCGGCGAAGCGCCGCAAATCTGTTGGAGCCTCCCAGAAAGGGTACTGGATATGGTAAAGATCGGCAAGAAGGAAAAGAACGGCGAGCTGTACAAGGCAATTCTGCTGCTGAAGGACGAGCAGGAGTGCTATGAGTTCTTCCAGGATCTGTGTACCGTGTCGGAGCTGCGGGCCATGGAGCAGCGGTTCGAGGTAGCCTCCCTGCTGGACGACGGCATGATCTATAACGAGATCCTGGAGCGCACCGGCGCCTCCAGCGCCACCATCAGCCGGGTGAACCGGTCCCTCAGCTACGGCACCGGGGCCTACGAGAAGATTTTCGCCCGGTACAAGAAGCGGGACAAATGAGCAGTTATGACGCCCTGGCCGCCAGCTACGATGCCCTGACAGTGGATGTGGAATACCGCCGGCGGGCAGACTACCTGACGCGGCAGTTCCACAGAAGCGCCCTCCCGGTGGAGACGGTGCTGGACCTGGCCTGCGGAACCGGCACCATGGCCTGCCTGCTGGCGGAGCGGGGATACCGGATGATCGCCGTGGACGGATCCGAGGAGATGTTGACCCAGGCGGCCTGGAAGGCGGCGGCGTTGGAGCAGCCGCCGATGTTCCTGCACCAGTCCATGCCCCGCCTGCACCTGGGCATGGAGGTGGATGCGGCGATCTCCACCCTGGACGCGCTGAACTACCTCACCCGGACGGCAGACCTGCGGGAGACGCTGCGGCGGGTATACCGCTGGCTGCGGCCCGGCGGACTGTTCCTGTTCGATGTGAACACCCCCTACAAGCTCCGGCGGATGGACGGGCAGGTCTATCTGGACGAGACAGAGGACAGCTACTGCGTCTGGCGGACCTTCTACGCCCCCGGCCGGAAGATCTGCACCTATCAGGTGGACCTGTTCCGGCTGAACGCCAACGGGAGCTGGGACCGGGCCTTTGAGGAGCACCGGGAGCGGGCCTGGGGGCGGGAGGAGCTGGAGACGTATCTGACGGAGGCGGGCTTCGGCGCTGTCACCGTCACCGGCGACCTCACCAGCCGTCCACCGGCGGCGGAGGAGGACCGCTGGATTTTCCGGTGTCAAAAGCCGGTCAGACCAAGATAAAACAGGAGTTTGTACAATGAGCGATCAGTTGATCCGGGCCATCTCCAAGGATGGCCATATCAAGGCCACGGCAGTTTCCACCCGGGCGCTCACAGAGCGCGCCCGTCAGATCCACAAGGCTCTGCCTGTGGCCACGGCGGCGCTGGGCCGGACGCTGGCTGCGGTCTCCATGATGGGCAACGCCCTGAAGGAGGACGGGGCCAGCGTGACGCTGCAGATCAAGGGCGGAGGCCCGCTGGGAACGCTGCTGGCGGTGTCCGATAACCAGGGCAACGTCCGGGGAACGGTGGACAATCCTGTCGTGGACCTGCCTCTGCGGCCCGACGGCAAGCTGGATGTGGGGGCCGCTGTGGGCCATGAGGGTACGTTGACGGTGATCCGGGACCTGAACATGAAGGAGCCCTATGTGGGCAGCGTGAGCCTGTTGGGCGGCGAAATCGCAGAGGACCTAGCGGCCTATTTCGTGGAGTCCGAACAGATCCCCACGGCTTGCGGCCTGGGGGTGCTGGTAGACCGGGACCAGAGCGTGCTGGCCGCCGGCGGGTATCTGATCCAGCTGCTGCCCGGCGCCGGCGAGGATGTCATCGCCAAGGTGGAGGGCAGCCTGATGGCCGCAGGGCCGGTGACGGGACTTTTGCGGAATGATCCGGACCCGGAGGCTATGCTGCGGCACGCTCTGTCGGATTTCGACCTGGAGATCCTGGAGAGGAGCCCCATCGAGTACCGCTGCTACTGCAGCCGGGACAGGATGGAGCGGGCCCTCATCAGCCTGGGGCCGGAGGAACTTCAGGCCATGATCGACGAGCAGGGCAGCGCGGACCTCACCTGCCGCTTCTGTGACAATGTGCAGCACTTCTCCAGAGCAGATCTGGAGGCCATGGTCCGGGGGCTCCAGAAAAAAATGTAAAAAAATTAAATTTCCAGTTGACAGACCGGGCGTCTTTGAGTATAATAACTTTTGCCGTCTGAAATGAGCGGCAATCGGGGAGCATAGCTCAGCTGGTTAGAGCACCTGCCTTACAAGCAGGGGGTCACTGGTTCGAGTCCAGTTGTTCCCACCAAAGTTATACATGGCCCGGTAGTTCAGTTGGTTAGAACGCTAGCCTGTCACGCTAGAGGTCGACGGTTCGAGCCCGTTCCGGGTCGCCATCTCCCACGAGATGGAGTTCCATCTCGTGGGTCCCCTTGGGGTTGCAATTCCCCTCCCGCGCCGTGCGGCGCGGAAAAGATTTGCCCAGATAGCTCAGTTGGTAGAGCAGGGGACTGAAAATCCCCGTGTCGCTGGTTCGATTCCGGCTCTGGGCACCACTTGCGGGCATAGCTCATCTGGTAGAGCGCCACCTTGCCAAGGTGGAGGTAGCGAGTTCGAGCCTCGTTGCCCGCTCCACTGAGAATGCCCACACAAGATCGTGTGGGCATTCTCAGTGGAAAAGAAAATTTAAAAAAGCAGTGGACATTTCGGTTCAAACTGCATATAATAAAATAGAAGCAACGGTGACATAGCCAAGTGGTAAGGCAAGGGTCTGCAAAACCCTGATTCCCCGGTTCAAATCCGGGTGTCACCTCCCAGAAAAACAACCACATCGAAAAGATGTGGTTGTTTTTTTGTCTAAATGCATTCATGGGCGCAGGGGATTGGATTCCGCCTGTGCCCGCTTTTCTTTTTCAGCGGAACCATCCGCACGGCGGAAAGGCTCTGCCCCGCAATCGGACCGCAAAGAATACGGCTCCGCTCGCCTATGCGATTCGATTGCGGGGACGTGTGCCTGCGGATGCCGCTTTGACGAAAATGGATGGGAAGATGGCGGACTTTTTTGGGGAAAAAGATAGCTAAAACGGCGAATTCTTTACGAAAAATATACAAGAGCCTGTGAGAAAAACGTGCTATAATGAGTTCGAATAAACAGAGATGTGGGAGACCAGCCCCCGATCCGCCGGCGCGCCCTCCAGGCTGCCGTACGGGTCTGGGGCGTTTTCCCTAGAAGGAGTGTATATGGCACATATCAATTCGGATATTCTGCGCCTCGGCGTGGATGTGGGGTCCACCACCGTCAAAGCAGTGGCCCTGGACCCGGCTGACAACAGCGTACTGTTCACCCGCTATCAGCGGCATAACGCCCATCAGGCGGATACCGTCCGGCAGCTGCTGGAGGAGGCGGCCGGTCACTTTCCCGGCATGCGGTTCCGTATCGGCGTGTGCGGGTCCGGCGGACGGCCCATTGCCGCCGCCCTGGGGGCCTGCTATGTCCAGGAGGTGGTGGCCAACGCGGCGGCAGTCCGGGCCTTGTATCCGGAGGTCCGCACCGCGGTGGAACTGGGCGGACAGGATGCCAAGGTGATCTTCTTCCGCTATGACGAGGCCAGCGGAAAGCTCCAGACCTCCGACATGCGGATGAACGGCAGCTGCGCCGGAGGCACCGGCGCGTTTATCGATGAGATCGCCACGCTGCTGAACGTGCCGGCGGACGAGTTCGAGCAACTGGCTGCCCGCGGGAAGACCGTTTACAGCATCTCCGGCCGCTGCGGCGTGTTTGCCAAGACAGACATCCAGCCCTTGCTGATCCAGGGGGCGGAGCGGGCGGATATCGCGCTTTCCACCTTCCACGCCATCGCCAAGCAGACCATCGGCGGCCTGTCCCAGGGACTGGAGCTGACGGCCCCCATCATCTTTGAGGGCGGCCCGCTGACCTTCAACCCCACGCTGGTGCAGGTGTTTGCGGAGCGGCTGAATCTGGAGGAAAGGGATATCGTTCGACCGGACCACCCGGAGACCATCGTGGCCCGGGGCACCGCCATCGCCATCGACGAGCTGTTCCCCGGACAGGAGGACGCCATGACCCTGGCAGAGGCCATGGAGCGGCTGGACAGGGCCCCGGCCCAGACCGAAGGGCCCTCCGGCACCGGCAGGCCCTTCTTTGCCAGCGACGAGGAGCGGGAGGTCTTTCTCCGCCGCCACCGGGCGGAGCTGCGCCAGCCGGTGGATGCCGCGGAGCGGCAGATCCTGCGGGGGTACATCGGCATCGACTCCGGCTCCACCACCTCCAAGTGCGTCTTTATAGACGAGAACGAGCAAGTAACGGACACCTTCTACGCCAACAACCAGGGGGAGCCGCTGAAGGTGGTCCGGGAGGGCCTGCTGGCCCTGGCGGAGAAATATGAGAAGCTGGGCATCCAGCTGGAGGTGCTGGGCCTGGGCACCACCGGCTACGGCGAGCAGATGCTCTCTGCTGCCTTTCACGCCGACTACCACACGGTAGAGACCGTGGCCCACGCCCGGGGCTGCCGCCGCTTCTTCCCGGACGCCACGTTTCTGCTGGACATCGGCGGCCAGGACATGAAGGCCATCTGGCTGAAGGACGGCGTGGTCACGAACATCATGCTGAACGAGGCATGCTCCTCCGGCTGCGGCTCCTTTTTGGAGAACTTTGCCGCCACCCTGGGGATGCCGGTGGACCAGGTGGCGGACGCCGCTTTCCGATCTCAGGCCCCTGCCGAGCTGGGCAGCCGGTGCACTGTGTTCATGAACAGCACCATCATCAACGAGCAGCGCAACGGCAAGCAGCCTGACGACCTGATGGCGGGGCTGTGTCGCTCCATCATCGAGAACGTGTTCACCAAGGTGGTCCGCATCGCCAACGTGGCGGAGCTGGGGGATCGGGTAGTGGTCCAGGGGGGCACCTTCCGGAACTTCGCCGTCCTGCGGGCCCTGGAGGAGTATCTGGGCCGGGACGTGACCCTGGCCCCCTATCCCGGCGAGATGGGCGCTCTGGGTGCGGCTCTCGCGGTGAAGCAGGAGGTGGAGGCCCACGGCTACGCCAACGGCCGCTGCTCCGCCTTCATCGGCTTTGACGCGGTGAAAAACTTCCAATACACCCGGGAGAGCGGTGTACTCTGCCCCCACTGCACCAACCACTGCAGCCGGACGCTCCTGCATTTCCCGGACGGTGGCTGCTATGTCACCGGCAACCGGTGCGACCGGGGCGCCGTTGTGATGGAGGCGGCACCTGCCCATAAGGCCCAGGAAGTGCCGGACCTGTTCCGGCTGCGGCAGGAGCTGCTGTTCAAGACATATCCGGTATCCACCGTGCGGGAGGAGCAGAGCCAGACCGTGGGCCTGCCTCGGGTGCTGGAGTTCTGGGACAGCATGCCCTTCTGGAGTACCTTCTTCCGGGCTCTGGGATATCGGGTGAAGTTCTCCCATCCCAGCAGCCGCAGACAGTATGAGAGCGGACTACAGTACGTGGCGTCGGACACCATCTGTTTTCCGGCCAAGCTGGTCCACGGCCATGTGCTGGACCTGTCCAAACAGGGCGTAGACCGGATCTTCCTGCCCTATATCCTCCACATGCCCACAGAGAACAAAGGGGAGAAGAGCCCCTACGTCTGCCCGGTCATCATGGGCTACTCCATGGTGGTGCGGAACTTCCAGTCCCCCGGGGAGCACTTCTCCGTGGGCTTTGAGACGCCGGTGTTCCACTGGTTCAGCAAGCAGGACCGGAAGCGGCAGATCTGCCGGTATGCCGTGGAACACTGCGGCGCCACAAAGCGGCAGGCGGAGGCCGCTTACCGTCAGGCGGAGACGGCCATCCTCTCTTTCCGCCATCAGCTGGTGGAGGAGGGAAAGCGGGTCATCGCGGACACCGGAAAGGCGGGCGGTTTCGCCGTGGTGCTGGCGGGACGGCCCTATCACACAGACCCCCTCATCAACCACGACCTGTCCGGGATGTTCACCCGTCGGGGCATCCCGGTGCTGACGGTGGATAGCCTGCCCGGACTGGAGAAGGCGGACCTGCGCCGGTCCCGTGTGGAGATCACCAATGACTTCCACGCCCGGATGCTCTCCGGCGCCATGGTGACAGCGGAGCAGCCCTGCCTGGAGTACGTGCAGATCGTCAGCTTTGGCTGCGGCCATGATGCCATTTTGTCCGATGAGATCATCCGCCTGCTGGGGGAAGGGCAGCGGCAAGCCGCTGATCCTGAAGGTGGATGAGAGCGAGGCCGCCGGGTCTCTCGGCATCCGGGTCCAGTCCTTTATTGAGACGGTACAGCTGCGCCGCTCTGCCCAGGCGGAGCAGGCGGCCTGCCGCCTGCCGGAGCCCTACGCGGTGAAGTACCGCAAGGAGGACCGGAAGCTGCGGACTGTGCTGGTGCCAAATATCTCCGCCCCGGTGTCCACTCTTCTCACGGCCTTGATGGACCGGGAGGGTATTCGGGCGGTGAGCCTGCCGGTGGGCGGCGTGGAGCAGATCCGGGTGGGGAAGAAGTACACCCACAATGACATCTGCTTCCCCTGTCAGATGGTCATCGGCGAGCTGATCGACGCCCTGCAGAAGGGAAACTATCCGGAGGACTCCGTGGCCGTGGGCATGGCCAAGCTCAGCTGCGACTGCCGGATGGCCAATTACACCGCGATTCTGCGCAAGGCGCTGGACAGCGCCGGATTTGAAAACGTCCCCATCCTCACCACAGACCCTGGCGACACCAAGGGTATCCACCCCGGCGTGTCCATGCTGGGGGCCCGGTCTGTGCTGCTGGCGGCGTGGGCCTTCTCCATGCTGGACATTCTGGAGGAGCTGTGCCGGAAGATCCGCCCCTATGAGACGGCGGCAGGCGAGACGAACCGCGTGTTCAGCGAATGTGTGGAGTGGATTGCCGCCGCATCCAAGCAGGGGCTGGGCAAGATGATCGGTGCCTTCCGGCGGGCCATCGAGGCATTCCGGGGGCTCCGCTATGACCGCTCCCGCCGCAAGCCCCGGGTGCTGGTCACCGGCGAGCTGCTGGTGAACTTTCATCCCGGCACCAACTTCCACGTGGAGGAGTACCTGGAACGCAACGACATGGAGGTCATCCTGCCCCGCATCACCTACCAGTTCCGCAAGGACTTCCAGGCGGCCATCAGCGAGATCCGGGACTTCGGTGCCCATCTGGCGCCCTATCCCTTCGCCCTGGACGGCGCCGTGGAGTTCATCCAGCGGTTTTTGGAGCGCATTGCCCGGTCCCATCCCCTGTATCACCCGGCGGCCCGGCCTCAGGACCTGTACAGTGACGTGGAGCACTTCATCCCCAAGACCCTCACCTGCGGCGAGGGCTGGCTGATGGCGGGCGAGATCGCCCACTACGCCCACCAGGGGGTCCGGTCCTTCATCATCCTCCAGCCCTTTGGGTGCCTGCCCAACCACGTGTGCGGCCGGGGCGTCACCAAGCGGCTCAAGGAGGAGTTCCCCGGCGTGCAGATCCTGCCCCTGGACCTGGATCCGGACGCCAGCTACGCCAATGTGGAGAACCGGCTCCAGATGCTCATCATGAATCAGACCGCGGAGGCGGAGCATTCCGCAGCTAGTGTGGAACCGGCACCCCAAAAGACCCGGGGCGGTTCGCCCCGTCCGGCGCTGTCCTCTACATAAGCGCGGGCGTCGGCTGTATTTTCAGACTCCGGAGAGGAATGCCCAGTGCCGAGGTTCGACCTGGATACAAAGAAGGCAGCCGTTCATGCGAACGGCTGCCTTCTTGAATTTTCGGTTATCGGGAATCTCGGGCATTTCTGGAGGCGCGGACCGGTCGGCGGTCACTTCGCACGTGCAGGAGGCGTGCGGGCGCTTCTATGGACAGTGGAGAGCAGCTCCCGCACCTGCTCCCGGGAGAGGCGGGGCGGAAGCGTGCTGTACAAGCTCCGCTCCACATCGTCCACCAGAATGCTATCTGAGCCTGCATGGGCGCATCCAACGCGTCCCGGAGGGGCCCCCCTGCCAGACGTTCCAGATACTCCCGGGGGGTCTCCTGGCTTTGACGGCGGCAGCGGCGGCGGGCGCCCCAGCGCTCCAGTTCCAGAAGGGCGGCACGGGGGGTTCCGGCGTACCACAGCAGAAATGCCCTGACCCGCAGGCGCTGGCCCAGCCGGTAGAGCAGGCCACGGCGGCCCAGACGCTGCCTGACGAGCCCGTCGTCATCATCCTCCTCCGGCAACCTGATGCGGCTGCGGCTGCGCCAGAGCCAGCGCACCAGGGCAGCCACTCCGGCCAGGACCAGCGCGGCCAGGGACAGGAGCAGCAACGCCGTCACCAGCTGAGGGGCGATGGCGGGGCCGGAGGCGCTTTCCACAGGCAGAGCGGCCTCACTGCCGCCTCCGGCGGCGGAGGACATCCCTGCGGACCCGGCGGAGCGGCCCTGGAAGAGAGACGTCAGGAACCGGAATACAGCGATCAGGGCGCCCTCCAGAAGGCTGCCGACGGCCTGAAAGATGGGGATCAGCTCCCCCCTGGCGGCCAGCAGCAGAGCGCAGGCGGCCACAGCCAGCAAGGCCAGGACCGCTGGGACCAGCAGAACAGGAAGCCGCCCGAAGGGAGAACCGGCCCGAATGGTGTTGCGGCCGGAGGTGCGCATCCCCACCACTGCCAGCAGATCCAGCGCCAGCAGCGCCAACAGAACCGGCACCCGGTCCAGCAGCTGAGGGGCGAAGGAGGCCACGATCAGATAGAACAGCCCATACAGGCCCATGTACTCCCCGGCCCCGTGGAGGTGGCGGACCGTGACAGGCGTGACGCCCCAGTGGTATCCCCGGCACAGGGGGAAGAGGTACAGGGGCACCTGAATCACCAGAAGAGGCGGATAGGTCAGGTCCAGCGTGCGGCTGAGCAGGGGGATCCAGACGGCGCAGAGAAGAACGTTCAGCAGCAGAATCTGCCAAAAGCGGCGGGGCTTTTGGAGAAAGAGGCTGTTGCCTGCGGTCATCAGCCCGCCAGAGAGCAGAAACCCCCACATGGAGAAGGGCGGCCGGCCACACAGGAGCTGCCACAGAATATCGGCCGTCAGGAAGACAATCAGCAGCTCGGTGGCCAGCGGCAGGCACTTGAGGGCGGTGGTCTTTCCATGTCTCATAGGCCGCCTCCTGCCCGAAAAGCATTCAGGTCCAGGACCCGCAGGAGGGGGTGAGACTGTTCCCCCCAGGCCAGCAGGGGGACGCGGTGCCGCTCCAGCAGCGCACAGGTACCGGCGTCCAGGCGGCGGACATCCCCGCAGATCAGAAAGGCGCCGGAGAGGGTGCGGAGGCGCGGCAGGATCTCGTCCGCCGTAATGGAGACAGCGGTGTCTGCGGCGGCCAGCAGCGTCAGGACTGCGGGAAGCTGCCGCCGGTCCCGGCAGGCGGCAAACTGCTCCAGCCGCCCGGCGGGGCGGGAGATGAGCAGAGACACGGCCACCTCCTCTTCCATCAGCTGCACCGCCAGGGAGCCCAGGATCTCCAGGGCAGATTCGAAGTCCTCCGGCGGCAGGCCCGCGAAGGAGGCACCGTCCAGCAGGAACGCGGCCCGGCGGGGGGAGATTTTCTCGTAGATGTTCACCATGGCGCCCTGCCCCCGGGCCATCAGGCGGAAGTTCAGGGACCGGGCGTTGTCCCCCGGCTGGTAGGCGCGGACGTTCCGGATCACGGTCCGGTCATCCTGAAAGCCCCGGGCGCCGGTCTCCAGCTCCCAGCTGTTGCGCAGGAACCAGCGGGTGGACACGGGGACCAGCCGGGGAAACACCGCCAGCGTCACGGGCCTGGGCAGCGGGATTTCCTTCTCCCGGACGCAGAGGCACAGGCCGTCGCCGGAGAGCAGCCGGATCCGGTCAAAGGACAGCAGGCCCCGGTGCTCCGCCTGGAGGCGGCTGGTGTAGGACATCCGCTGATGCCCCAGCAGGAAGGAGACGTTCTTTTCATAATAGGGCTTCTGCACGCCCCCCTCCGGGAGTTCCACGGTCTCCCAGCGGTGCTCCGGCCGGAGGGCGCCGCCCGGCTCCAGGGGGAAGCGCACCGTCAGCCAGACCAGGGGCAGCCACTTGGGGTTGTCCAGCGTCACCCGCAGAGGACAGGGCTCCCCGGGGAAGACGCAGTTCCGCTCCGCCTGGAGGGCGGCGTTCACGCCGTCCAGCACATGGCGGGCCCAGAGGCGGGCCGCGGCGGCCACGGCGGCGGCCGCTAGAGAGAAGATGGCGGCGGGCAGCCGCCCGCTCAGGCCGAAGCCCACTCCGCAGGCCGCCAGGGCCAGGATGGAGAAGCGCCCTGTGAACAGGCTGGACTCGGCGAAGTCCACTGCAGCGGACTCAGGCGTTCTGGCCATGGGCAAGGACCTCCCCGGTCTCCCGGCAGGGCACCTGGGCCAGTACGGTCTCCACCACGCCGGCCGCCTCCAGGCCGGAGAGCGCCGCCTGATGGGACAGCAGTACCCGGTGGGGCAGGACGTAGCGGGCCAGATACTTCACATCGTCCGGGGTGACATAGTCCCGGCCGGAGAGGGCGGCATAGGCTTTGGAGGCCCGGAACAGGTCCCGGGACACCCGGGGGCTGGCGCCGCAGGCCAGCTCCGGCTGCTCCCGGGTGGCCTGGACCAGCTCCACGATGTACGCCACCACCGGATCGGACAGGCGGACCTGCCGGATCTCCCGGGTGAACCGATTGACTTCCTCCGGGGAGAGCAGGGGGCGGAGGTCCGCAAAGGCGGCTCCGTCTCCCACGGTTCGGAGCATGGCGGCCTCCTCCCTGGGGGTGGGGTAGCCCATGGAGAGCTTGAAGAGGAAGCGGTCCAGCTGGGCAGCGGGCAGGGCGAAGGTGGTCTCCGTCTCCACGGGGTTCTGGGTGGCCAGGACCATGAAGGGTGGGGCCAGGGGATAGGTGACGCCGTCTACGGACACCTGCCGTTCCTCCATGGCCTCCAGCAGGGCGGACTGGGTGCGGGGGATGGCCCGGTTGATCTCGTCCGCCAGCAGGATGTTGGTCATGATGGGGCCGGGGGTGAAGACCATCTCCCCGGTTTTCTGGCTGTAAATGTTCATGCCCACGATGTCTGAGGGCAGCAGATCCGGGGTGAACTGCACCCGCACCATGCCGCAGCCCAGCACCGCGGAGAGGGCCTTCACCAGCGTGGTCTTGCCCACGCCGGGGATATCGTCAATCAGCACGTGCCCGCCGGCAAACAGGCTGGTGAGTACCAGGCGGATCTGCTCACCCTTGCCGATGATGGCCTTGCCGCACTCTGTCTCGATCTGCTCCGCCAAATGGCGGAGTTCCGTGAAGTCCATAGTCGTGCCTCCCAGGTTCCATGAAATACCCCTCTATTATATCTAACCCGAAAGCGGACCGCAAGAGCGGATGCCAGCTCCGGGAAGACCTGAAAAAATGCGTGAAAAGGAGGGAACCCTCTGGAAAAGCGGAAACGCCTGTGCTATGATACGAAACAGAAGGTCCCGCAACAGGACCGACGAGAATTTGGGAGGAATGCGTATGAAGAAGACATTGTCCCTGCTTCTGTCCCTGGTGCTGATGCTCAGCCTGGCGCTGCCCGCATCCGCTGCGGAGACGGAGTACCCCACCCTGGAGGGCGGCGTAACCGAGATCCAGAAGTATGGCAACATCGTCCTGGACATCGATCCGGCGGACCTGAAGGACGGCGGCTACACATACGGCGACCTGCTGACCGTCACCGTCAACGGCACTGGGTATGACATGCCCCTGTGCACCAACTACTCCGATGTGGACACCGGCGCGCTGGTGCTGCGGGACAGCGAGGGTGTGCTGATCGCCGCCATCAACATGGGGGACTTTGCGACCAGCAACGGCCTGGCCGCCAAGGTCACCGCAGAGGACGGCTCCTACACCTGGGAGTTCCCCGAGGGCCAGTCCCTGGAGAGCATCACCGTCTCCATCTCCATGAAGGAGCAGGGCGGCTACTATGACCAGTATCTCATCCACCAGCTGACCCGCACCGACGAGCGGGCGGACTACGCCTCCGACGCGGTGTTCGCCAACTTCCGCAACGTGGCTGTGGGCGATCTGGGGGAGAACGCCTTTTTCCGCAGCAGCAGCCCCGTGAACAACGAGCTGGGCCGCGCCTCCTATGCCGATGACCTGGCAGAGGCCGGCGGCATCCAGGCGGTCATGAACCTGGCGGATTCCAACGAGCTGATCGAGGGCTACATGGCCGCCGAGGGCTTCGACTCCCCCTACTACCAGTCTCTGTACGAGGCGGGGAAGGTGAAGGCCCTGAACCTGGGCGTGGACTTCACCGCTGCCGACTTCAAGTCCGGCCTGGCGGAGGGCCTGCGCTTCTTCGCGGAGAATGAGGGGCCCTATCTGGTCCACTGCACCGAGGGCAAGGACCGGGCCGGCTTTGTCTCCGCCCTGCTGGAGTGCCTGATGGGCGCCACCTATGACGAGGTTGTGGCGGACTACATGACCACCTATGTGAATTACTATCACCTGGAAGAAGGCAGCGAGCAGTATGAGGCGGTGAAGAACAGCAACATCGTCTCCATCCTCACCAACATCACCGGCGCTGCGGAGGGCACGGACCTGACCACTGTGGATCTGGCCGCTGCGGCAGAGGACTATATGCTGGACGCCGGCCTGACCGCAGACGAGGTGACCGCCCTGAAGGCGAACCTGGCTAAGGACTACACGGTAGAGACCGAGGCTCCCGCGGAGGAGACGCCGGAGGAGCCTGTTCCCCAGGCCCAGACCTACACCGTGGAGGCGGGAGACTGCCTGTGGAACATCGCCTATGAGGTGTACGGCACCGGCACTCGCTGGACTGTGATCTACGAGGCCAACCGGGATACCATCCGTGACCCCGGCATGATCCACATCGGGCAGGTGCTGACCATCCCCGCTGCCTGAAAATGCCTGATTCGTTTTTGAAAACAGCTCCCGGAGCAATCCGGGAGCTGTTTTTTGCCTTTGTATGCGCTTGCAAGGATTTTACATAGACTTTACAGAGTCCTGGTGTCGGATTTTACTTCCGGCTGTTTATACTAAGACCGTCCCTTGAGCAACAGACATAGGAAAAGGAGTAATCTTCGATATGAAAAAAGTATTTTCGCTCTTGCTGTCCCTGACCATGGTCATGGCTCTGCTGGCCGGCTGCGGCGGTGACACCACGGCTGACGACACCACGGATGATACCGCTTCCAACGACGCCGCCCAGGAGGAGACCGCTGAGCTGAGCGGCACTGTGGCCACCGACGGCTCCACCTCCATGGAGGAGGTCATCGGCGCCCTGGGTGAGCAGTTTATGGCCGACAACTCCGGCGTGTCCGTCACCTACAACCCCACCGGTTCTGGCGCCGGCATCGAGGCCGTGTCCAACGGCAGCTGCGACATCGGCCTGGCCTCCCGCGCACTGACCGATGACGAGAAGGCGGGCGGCTTGACTGAGACCATCGTGGCCCTGGACGGCATCGCCGTGATCGTCAACGCTGAGAACCCCGTCTCCGACCTGACCCTGGAGCAGATCGCCTCCATCTACACCGGCGCTGTCACCGATTGGTCTGAGTTCGGCAGCGACGCCGGCGCCATCGCCGTGATCGGCCGTGAGTCCGGCTCCGGTACCCGTGACGGCTTCGAGTCTATCACCGGCACTGAGGACCAGTGCGTGCTGGCCCAGGAGCTGAGCTCTACCGGCGCCGTGATCGAGGCGGTCGCACCACCCCCGGCGCCATCGGCTATGCCTCCCTCTCCGCCGTGCAGGATCAGAAGGGCATCACGGTCCTGACTGTAGGCGGCGTGGCTCCCTCTGAGGCCACGGTCCTGGACGGCAGCTATGCCATTCAGCGTCCCTTCGTGTTCGCCACCCGCACCGATGAGGCCCTGTCGGACGCGGCCCAGGCCTTCTTCGACTTCGCCACCTCCACCGCCGCCAGCGACCTGATCGCCAACGCCGGCGCCGTGCCCGTGGCCCAGTAAGACAACGCTTGTTTTCCACCCTCATATATACGGTCAGCCGCCGTGCCCACCACTGGGGCGGCGGCCGTTCCGCTGAAATCTGGACGGACGCCTTGTCCGGGAACAAAGGAGAACCTTATGGAACATGAAATCGCGGGGCAGGCTGTGAAGGCCGCCATGGACGGCGCGCTGGTCGGCACCGCCGACAGGAAAAAGGAGCCCATGACCGGGAAAAAAGCCCTGAAAGCCATGGAGCGGGTGATGAATGCCCTCTTCTTTATCTGCGGCATGGTGGCTGTGGCGTTCGTGCTCCTCATCAGCATCTACCTTATCATCTCGGGCCTGCCGGCCATTCTGGAGATCGGGCCCATCAACTTCCTGTTCGGGACCCGCTGGTATGCCTCTACCGGAGACTTCGGCATCTTCGCCATCATCCTCACCTCCTTCGCGGGCACGGCGGGGGCCATTCTCGTGGGGGTGCCCATCGGCCTGATGACGGCCATTTTCCTGTCCAAGGTGGCGCCGCCTAAGTTTGCCGCCGTAGTTCATGCGGCAGTGGAACTGCTGGCCGGCATCCCCTCCGTGGTGTACGGCCTGGTGGGTATGATCCTGCTGGTGCCCGCCATCCGGGTGGCCTTTGACCTGCCCTCCGGCGCCACGCTCCTGGCGGCTATCATCGTGCTGGCGGTGATGATTCTGCCCTCTATCGTCTCCGTGTCGGAGACGGCGCTGCGCGCCGTGCCCCGGGAGTATGAGGAGGCGTCTCTGGCCCTGGGGGCCACCCATATCGAGACCGTGTTCCGCGTCAGCGTGCCCGCTGCCCGCAGCGGCATCGCCACCGCCATTGTGCTGGGCATCGGCCGGGCCATCGGTGAGGCCATGGCCATCATTATGGTGGCGGGCAATGTGGCCAATATGCCGGGCCTGCTGACGCCGGTGCGGTTTTTGACCACCGCCATTGCCTCGGAGATGTCCTACGCCTCCGTGGGCTCCCTCCACCGCAATGCCCTGTTCTCCATCGGCCTGGTGCTGTTCCTCTTCATCATGCTGATCAATGTGTTCCTCAACGTCTTTATCAAGCGGAAAAAGGAGGACTGACCGAACATGGAATCTCATACCCTGTCCCCCCGGCGCCAGCTGTACGACAAGGGCCTGCGGGCGGTGCTGTACTTCTGCGGCTTCCTCACCTGCGCGCTGCTGGTTCTGATCATCGGCTATATCTTCTACCGGGGCGTCCCATTCATCAGCTGGGAGCTGCTGTCTACCCAGTCCAGCTATATCAACGACACCATCGGTATCCTGCCCAATATCCTCAACACGCTCTATATCATCCTGCTGTCCATGGTGATCGTGCTGCCCCTGGGCGTGGGCGCCGCCATCTATCTGACGGAGTACGCCACCAACCGGCGTCTGGTGGCTGTCATCGAGTTCGCCACCGAGACCCTCACCGGCATCCCCTCCATCATCTTCGGCCTGGTGGGTATGCTGTTCTTCATCCAGATGATGGGATTGAAGACCGGTGTGCTGGCCGGCGGCCTGACCCTGGTGGTGATGATCCTGCCCACCATCGTCCGCACCACCCAGGAGAGCCTGAAGACCGTGCCGGACTCCTACCGGGAGGGGGCCCTGGCCATGGGCGCCGGTAAATGGCACATGGTCCGCACTGTGGTGCTGCCCAACGCGGTGGACGGCATCGTCACCGGCTGCATCCTGGCGGTGGGCCGCATTGTGGGCGAGAGCGCGGCGCTGCTGTACACCGCCGGCTTCGGCCTGGTGCTCAATAACTTTGTGACTGCGCTGGAATCCTCCTCCGCCACATTGACCGTGGCCCTGTATGTGTATGCCAGTGAGCGGGGCGAGACAGACATCGCCTTCGCCATCGCCACCATTTTGATGCTGCTGACGCTGGTCATCAACCTGTCCGCCAATCTGGTGGGCCGGAAGCTGAAGAAAAACTGACGAGGAGGATACGAAATGTCCACCATCATTCAAGTAAAGGACCTGAATCTGTGGTACGGGGCGCACGATGCCCTCCACGGTGTGAATATCGACATTCCGGAGCATGAGATCACCGCCCTGATCGGCCCCTCCGGCTGCGGAAAGTCCACCTTTCTGAAGACCCTGAACCGGATGAATGACCTGGTACCGGGCATCCGCATTGAGGGGGAGGTCAACTACGCCGGGCAGAACATCTACGCCCCCAATGTGGACACCACCTGGCTGCGCAAGCAGATCGGCATGGTGTTCCAGAAGGCCAATCCCTTCCCTATGAGCATCTATGACAACGTGGCCTACGGCCCCCGGACCCACGGCATCCGCTCCCGGGCCAAGCTGGACGAGATCGTGGAGAACTCTCTCCGCTCCGCCGCCATCTGGGACGAGGTGAAGGACCGGCTGAAGAAGAGTGCCCTGGGCCTCTCCGGCGGCCAGCAGCAGCGGCTGTGCATTGCCCGTGCCTTGGCAGTGGAGCCGGAGATCCTGCTGATGGATGAGTCCACCAGCGCCCTGGACCCCATCTCCACCTCCAAGATCGAAGACCTTGCAGTGGAGCTGAAAAGCAAGTATACTGTCATCATGGTGACCCACAATATGCAGCAGGCCGCCCGTGTCTCCGACAACACGGCGTTTTTCCTGCTGGGGGATCTGGTGGAGTTCGGCAGGACGGAGACACTGTTCTCCACCCCCACGGACAAGCGCACAGAAGACTACATCACCGGCCGGTTCGGCTAAGGAGGGACGTAAGGTGAGAAACAGATTTGGCGAGCAGCTGGAGCGGCTGCACGTGGAAATGATCCAGATGGGCGCCCTGTGTGAGGATGCCATCTCTGCCGCGGCCCAGGCCCTGATGAAGGGTGACGAGGACCTGGCACGCGCCGCCGGGGAGGCGGAGCGGGAGATCGACCAGAAGGAGCGGGAGGTGGAGAACCTCTGCCTGAAGCTGCTGCTGCAGCAGCAGCCCGTGGCACGGGACCTGCGGGAGATCTCCTCTGCGCTGAAGATGATTTCCGATCTGGAACGGATCGGGGACCAGGCGGCGGACATCGCGGAGCTGACCCGGTTCGTGCGTCTGCCGGACGGCCCCGGCCGCCAGCGGATCGAGGAGATGTCCAAGGCCGTCATCCGGATGGTGACAGACAGTGTGGACTCCTTTGTAAAGCGGGATCTGGAGCTGGCCCGGGAGGTCTGCCGGGAAGACGACCAGGTGGACGACCTGTTCAACCAGGTGAAAAAGGAGCTGATCGGGCTGATCGCCGCAGACGCCGACTCCGGCGAGCTGTGGCTGGATCTCATCATGGTGGCCAAGTATCTGGAGCGGATCGGCGATCACGCCACCAACGTGGCGGAGTGGGTGGAGTACTCCATTACGGGGAATCACCCCTCCAACAACTGAGCGGCCTGCGCACAGGCGCGGCGCCGATATTGAAAAGGGGGAGGGGCCATGCTTACCTATGAGGATGTGAAAAACAATTCTGCGGTCCGGATCTATATCCAGAGGGCGGACGAGTCTCTGACCGCTCTGGGCTATACGGAGCACAGCTTTGCCCACGTGACGGCGGTGGCGGAAAACGCCGCCTATATCCTCTCCACCCTGGGGTATCCGGAGCGGACGGTGGAGCTGGCAAAGATCGCCGGGTTTCTTCACGACATCGGCAACCTGGTGAACCGGGTGGATCACTCCCAGTCCGGTGCGGTCATGGCCTTCCGCATTCTGGACAACATGGATTGTCCTCCGGAGGAGATCGCCACCATCGTCACCGCCATCGGCAACCACGACGAGGGCACCGGCATGCCGGTGAACGCCGTGGCGGCGGCACTGATCCTGGCGGACAAGTCCGACGTCCGCCGCAGCCGGGTCCGGAATCCGGATATGGCCAGCTTCGACATCCATGACCGGGTGAACTACTCGGTGAAGAAGTCCGTCCTGAAGATCAACGAGGAGCACACGCTCATCAAGCTGAAGCTGTCCGTGGACACGAAGTACGGCTCTGTCATGGACTATTTTGAGATCTTCATGGGCCGGATGCTCCTCTGTCGAAAGGCAGCGGAGAAGCTGGGCCTGCAGTTCAAGCTGATGATTAACGAGCAGCAGCTGATCTGACCGGCCGCCGGAGGGAGACACCCTCCGTCCCTCCAGCGGGGCGGAGAGATTGAATGGGGAGGGATATCTGTGATCTATCTGCTGGAGGATGACGACAGTATCCGGGATTTTGTGATCTATACATTGAACAGCCAGGGTATGGAGGCCAGGGGCTTTCCGCTGCCCTCCCTGTTCTGGCAGGCCGTGGGAGAGCAGATGCCCGCCCTGGTGCTGCTGGATATCATGCTGCCGGAGGAGGATGGACTCAGCGTCCTGAAAAAGCTCCGGGCCACGCCCCGCACGGCCAAGCTGCCGGTCATCATGCTGACGGCCAAGGGCACGGAGTACGACAAGGTGGTGGGTCTGGACGGCGGCGCCGATGACTATGTGGCCAAGCCCTTCGGCATGATGGAGCTGCTCTCCCGCATCCGGGCGCTGCTGCGGCGGACGGAGACGGAGAACGGCACCCTCCGCTGCGGCATTCTGGAGGTGGATCCGGGGCAGCACATCGTCCGGGTCCGGGGACAGGAGACCATCCTGACCCAGAAGGAGTTTGAAGTGCTGTGCCTGCTGCTGCGCAACCCCGGCCAGGTGCTTTCCCGGGAGCAGCTGATCGAGAACGTCTGGGGCTACGCCTTTACCGGCGAGAGCCGGACCGTGGACGTCCACGTGCGGACCCTCCGCCAGAAGCTGGGAGAGGCGGGCGCTTACATCGAGACGGTCCGGGGCTATGGCTACAAGATCAGCCCTGTGAACTGACAGGAGGGCTGGAGAGACATGACGAAACGGATCTTTCGCTCCATCCTGGGCGTGTCCCTGGCAGTGCTGCTGGCCAGCCTGGTGCTGATCGTGGGCGTGCTCCACGGTTATTTCCAGGATCGGGTCTCCGGTGAGCTGGAGAGTCTGGCAGAGTACATCGCCCATGGGGTAGAGGAGAATGGCACGGACTATCTCACAGAGGATCTGCCCGGCAGCTACCGGATTACCTGGGTGGATGCGGACGGCACCGTGCTCTTCGACAACCGGCAGGACCCGGAGGAGATGGGGAACCACGCCCAGCGGGAGGAGATCCGGGAGGCGCTGATCCTGGGGAAGGGACATGCGGTCCGCTATTCGGACACGCTTTCCCAGCAGACGCTGTATGCGGCCCAGCGGCTTGCTGACGGAACGGTGCTGCGGGTGTCCAGCGCCCAGTATTCCGTCTGGGTCCTGGTACTGCAGGCGCTGCAGCCGGTGGCGCTGATGATGCTGCTGGCCTTCATCCTGGCCATGGCGCTGGCTTCCCGGGTGGCGCGGCAGCTGGTGGAGCCCATCAACGCCATCGACCTCAATGACCCCGCCGGCAGCGAGACCTATGAGGAGCTGACGCCCCTGCTGTCCAAGCTCCGCAGCCAGCAGAGGCAGATCCAGCGGCAGATGCGGGATTTAAAGCGCCGGCAGGAGGAGTTCACCGCCATCACGGAGAACATGAGCGAGGGCTTCCTGGTGATCGACCAGGAGACGCGGGTGCTGACTTACAATTCCGCCGTGTTGCGGCTGCTCTACGCGCAGGTCCCCACAGAGGAGGGAGAGAGCGTCTACGCCCTGAACCGGGAGGCGGGCTTCCGCCGCTGCGTGGAGGAGGCTCTGGCCGGTCGGCGGTGTGAGCAGCTGCTGGAAAAGGACGATGATTGCCGCCAGATCATCGCCAGTCCTGTGGAACAGGACGGCCAGATCGCGGGTGCGGTGCTGGTGATCCTGGATGTGACGGAGAAGGAGCAGCGGGAGCGGCTGCGGCGGGAGTTCACCGCCAACGTCTCCCACGAGCTGAAGACGCCCTTGACCTCCATCCTGGGTACGGCGGAGATCCTGCAGAACGGTTTGGTGAAGCCGGAGGACGTCCCCCACTTCGCCGGGAACATCCACCGGGAGACGGAGCGGCTCATCGGGCTGGTGAACGACATCATCAAGCTGTCCCGCCTGGACGAGGGCGGCGGCCTGGGCCAGTGGGAGACCGTGGATCTGTACGAGGAGGCGCGAGCCGTCCTGGAGCAGCTGGCTCCGGCGGCCCAGCGGAAACAGGTGACCACCCGGCTCCAGGGCGGCGAGGCTCTGGTGCGGGGCGTACCCCAGATCGTGGAGGAGATCGTCTACAACCTCTGCGACAACGCCATCGCCTACAACCGGGCGAACGGCAGCGTCACCGTCACGGTGGAAAATACCGCCTTCGGCCCTCGGATCACGGTGGCGGATACTGGCATCGGCATTCCCCGGGAGGCCCAGGGCCGGGTATTCGAGCGGTTTTACCGGGTGGACAAGAGCCATTCCTCCGGCGGCACGGGACTGGGGCTCTCCATCGTCAAGCACGGGGCGGCCTATCTGGGTGCCCAGGTGGAGCTCCACAGCGAACCGGGCCACGGCAGCACCTTTACGCTTACCTTTCCGAAGGCGGGAGCATGAGGGGGGCTTGCAATCCCGGCGGAAGTGTGCTAGGATAACCGGAGATTGATGAATGATTGGAGGGGTGTGAAGATGCGGATCTGACCTTCGTGTTTTGGCATAGAGGGTTGCTGCGGCGAAGACGCAGCGTCTTTTTCCATGCCATTGCAGGGAAGGCAGACCGCTGATCTCACCCAGGTATCGCACAGCCCCGGATGCGGGGTGAATGCCGTATGCCCGGCCGCGGGAGAGGTCTGCTCTCCCGCGGCCGTTTTTTGCTGCGCAAAAGCACGGCGAATCGGAAATGCGCTCATGTGCGCGGCATTTGCCGAAGTCTGTGGTGCGCCAGACCGCACATGAGGGTCTGCGCAAAGGAGGAATGCGATATGTCCATGATCGACGTCTCGAATCTGACATTTGGATACGAGGGCAGTCCGGAGCTCATCTTTGACCATGTGGGCTTTCAGATCGATAGCGGCTGGAAATTGGGCTTTACCGGGCGGAACGGCCGGGGAAAGACCACCTTCCTGCGGCTGCTCCAGGGGGAGTACCCGTACAGCGGCACCATCTCCGCCTCTGTGGAATTTGAGTACTTCCCCTACGAGGTGGCGAACCTGTCCCGGACGGGACTGGAGGTGGTGCGGGAGATCGCGCCGGAGGCGGAGGACTGGGAGATCCAGCGGGAGCTGGGGCTTCTGGACCTGGCAGAGAGATCACTGGAGCTGCCCTTTTCCAGCCTCTCCAACGGGGAGCGGACCAAGGTGCTGCTGGCGGCCATGTTTTTGAAGGAGAATGCCTTCTTGCTGATCGACGAGCCCACCAACCATCTGGACCTGGAGGGACGGCGGAAGCTGGGGGAGCTATCTGGCCCGGAAGCGGGGCTTTCTGCTGGTGTCCCATGACCGGGCGTTCCTGGACCAGTGTGTGGACCATATTCTGGCCATCAACCGGACCAATATTGAGATCCAGCGGGGGAATTTCTCCTCCTGGTGGGAGAACCGCCGGAGGCAGGACGCCTTTGAACTGGCCCGGCAGGAGAAGCTGCAGAAGGACATCGGGCGGCTGACGGAGTCCGCCCGCCGTGCCTCCGGCTGGTCGGACCGGACGGAGAAGAGCAAGTTCGGTGTGGACAAGACCGGGGCCAAGGCGGCGGACCGGGGCTTTGTGGGCCACAAGGCGGCCAAGCTGATGCAGCGGTCCAAATCCATCCAGCGCCGCCGGGAGGAGGCAGTGGAGGAGAAGAAGCAGCTGCTGCAGAACCTGGAGCGGCAGGAGGCGCTGGCGGTTACGCCCCTGCCCTGCCGGACGGGTGCGCGGCTGGCGGAGTTCCGGGACGTAGCCGTGTGCTACAACGGTCGCAGGGTCTGCCGGGAGATCACCTTCGAGGTGCTGGCGGGGGAGCGGATCGCCCTCCAGGGCGCAAACGGCTGCGGCAAGTCCAGCCTGCTGAAGCTGCTGCTGGGGGAAGAGATCCCCCACAGCGGCACGGTGGAGACCATGAGCGGCCTGGTGGTGTCCTATGTCAGCCAGAATACGGACCACCTGCGGGGCAGCCTGACGGAGTTTGTCCGGACCCAGGGCCTGGACGGCAGCCGGTTCCGGACCATCCTGCGGAAGCTGGATGTTCCACGGGAGCAGTTTGAGAAGGACCTGGCAGATTACAGCAGCGGCCAGAAGAAAAAGGTGCTGCTGGCCGCAAGCCTCTGCACACAGGCACACCTGTACGTGTGGGATGAGCCGCTGAACTTTATCGACGTCATCTCCCGGATGCAGGTGGAGGATCTGCTGCTGGCCTGTCGGCCGACCCTGCTGTTCGTGGAGCACGACGCCCGCTTCTGCGACGAGATCGCCACCCGGCGCATCCGGATCCAGAGGGAATGACTCGAAACAAGAAGACGCCCTCCGCAGTTGTGCGGAGGGCGTCCGTTTTCCTTTGCGATTACCAGAGGTCGGGCCAGAATACCTGGCCGTCCTCCGACTGGAAGGGCTCGGGCACCGTGTCCTCTTCCAGCATCCGGGCCCGGATGGCGGCGGAGAGGTCCTCCACTGTGCCGGGGCCGTAGTCGGCAAAGGACGCCGAGTCCATCAAAATGGCGCCCGCCCGGGCCATGTCCTCCAGATTCACCCGCTGGATCTCCTCGGTATGGGAGGAGCAGCAGTCCGTCAGCACCACGGTGTTGTACTCCAGAGCGATGGCGTCATAGCAGGTGGTGCGGATGCAGTTGGGGGTGGTGGTGCCGGTGAGGATCACCGTCCGCACGTCCAGCCGCCGGAGGATCAGGTCCAGCTCCGTCTGGAAAAAGGCGCTCCACCGGGGCTTGATGATGGTGTAGTCCCCGGGCTGGGGGCGCAGGCCCTCCGGTGCCTGGGCGCTGTTGGGACCGGTGGAGGCGGGGCGGCAGGCCCGGCCGCCAGCGACCCAGCCGGGGTAACGGGTCAGCTCCACATCGCTGCCGTCAGCGCGGTAGAGCCGCTTGACAAAGAATACCGGGATGCCCTTGGACCGGGCCAGCTCCACGGCCCGGACGCAGTTGGGGACCATGGACTGGGCGAAGCGGATCCAGTGTCCGCCCTCCGGATGAACAAAGCCGTTTTCCATATCGATGACCAGCAGGGCGGAGCGGGTGGGATTGGGTTTCATCAGCAGAACCTCCTGTCAGAGTTTTTGAAAAATATGAATGCGAAAGGAGATACGGGTGGTGAGAGACTCCAGGTCCGCCAGACGCTTTGCACCTGTCTTGGGGGTCTTCCAGTAATAGGGCGTCATCTGGAACAGGGCGCGGATGTCTGCCTGGCAGGGGAGGGTGATGGTGCCCTCCACCGGCACGATAGACTGATAGGCGAACCCCTCATAGGGGGTCTCCTTTTCCTCATTGGGATAGGGACGGTCGTAGAGGACCTGCTTCAGCTCCCAGAGGTGGTCCGGTCCGGGCACCACGTAGAGGAAGTGCCCGCCCGGCCTCAGCACTCGCCGGAATTCCTCCAGCGCCAGGGGGGAGAAGCAGTCCAGCAGAATGTCCGCCGCGCCGTCCGCCGCCGGCAGGTGGAAGGAGGAGGCCACAGCCCACGCAATGCCCTTCTCCCGCTTGGCGGCGGATCGGAGAATGGGCTTGGAAATGTCGGTTCCCGCCATCCGGGGGGATTTTCCCGCGGCGGCCAGGGTCCGGAAGATACCGGAGGTGTAGAATCCCTCGCCGCAGCCCACGTCCCAGATCACCGGCGATTCGCCGGAAAGAGACAAAATCTGACAACAGAGCGTATTGAGAAGCGGATCATAATACCCCTTGGAGAGGAAATCCCGCCGTGCGGCGGCCATATCCCGGTCATCTCCCGGCGCGGCGGAGTGCTTTTGATTGGGGGGCAGCAGATAGGTGTAGCCCTCCCGGGCAATGTCATAACTGTGTCCGGCCGGGCAGCGATAGGCCCGGTCTCCGCGGTCCAGCGGCGCCCCGCAGACGGGGCAGCGGAAAAGACTTTCCATCACGTGTCCTCGCCCGTCACATCGTTGATCCACTTCCGGCTCCGCAGCCGCAGGATACCCCAGGGGCACTTGCACACATTTTCCGACTGGATGCATAGGCACACCACCGCTACCGGGGCGTTGAACACCAGGGCAGTCAGGAAGGTCAGAGGTACAGCGATGACCCACTGGCAGCTCAAGTCGATGATGGAGGCCATGCGGGAGTCGCCGCCCGCCCGAAGCAGGCCGGTGATGTTGGTGATGTCAAAGGCCTTCAGCGGCAGCATGAAGAGATATACGACGCACATGGTGATGGCGATCTCCAGCGCCAGCCCCTCCAAATGGAACAGAGGATAGAGATAGGGGATGAACACCGTAGGCAGGAGGACCGCCAGGCACACCGACACCACGAGACCCACTCCGAAGGAGACCGTCAGCAGGCAGCAGCCCAGAGAGTAGACCTCCTCCCGGCCGGCGCCCTCACCGATCCGCTTGCCCACAATCACGGCGGTGGCGCCTGCGATGCCGAAGCAGGCCACAGTGGAGAACTTGTCGATGTTGCCCATGATGGCGTGGGCCGCCAGCATATCCGTGCTGATGGCCAAGTGGCCCATGACGGCGGTCATAACGCTGACGCCCAGACCCCACAGCACCTCGTTCACCAGAACGGGGGTGGCGTATTTCAGGAAGCTCCGCGCCATGGCCCCGCCGGGCCGCAGCAGCAGGCGGAGCATCAGGGGCACTCGGCGGTAGCGGGGGGCATAGACCGCGACGATCACGAACTCCAGCACCCGGGAGGTCAGGGTGGCAATGGCAGCACCGGTGATCCCCAGCGCAGGCGCGCCGAACTTGCCGAAAATGAGAATGTAGTTCAAGCCCGTGTTGGTCAGCATGGAGATGCCGAAGACGATCATGCCCATGGCGGGATTCTCCGTGCTGCGCTGCATGCCGATGTAGACGGAGCTGATGGTGTTGAAGATATAGCTGAGGCCAACAATCCGGAGATAGGGGGCGCCCAACTCAATGAGCAGGTCGTTGTTGGTCACCAGAGCCATCACATGGAGGGGGAAGAAGAACAGCACAGCGGCCACGGAAACCGCAATGATGAGCCCGGCGTAAAGGCTGACGCCCATACAGCGGTTGATGCTGTCGGTGTCCCCCTTGCCCCAGTACTGGCTGGCCAGGACGGAGAGTCCGCTGAGCAGGCCCAGGATGATGATCTGGAGCAGGTAGATGGGCGTGTTGGCGGCAGTGACAGCGGACAGCTCATTCTGCCCCAGCATACCCACCATGAAGGTGTCCACAAATCCCAGGGAAGTGGTGATGAGATTCTGCAGGATCAGCGGCAGAGCCAGCAAGAACAGCCGCTTGTAGAAGCCGGGCTCCCGATGAAGATGACGAAACATAAAAGACGAAACCTCTTGAAACTGAAAAGTAAAATTGCCTTACAGCATGGGCATCCGCGTGTCGTGGTGGCGCCGCAGGGCGTCCGCACAGGCATCGATGTCGCCCTTGTCAGTCTCCGGGCCGAAGCTCAGGCGGATCACCCCGCCGGAGACCTTCTTCGGCAGCTTCAAAGCTGCGATCACGTGACTGGGCTTGCCCTGATGGCAGGCGGAGCCGGCGGAGATGCAGACGCCCTGACTGCCCAGGTCATTGACAATATTTTGGCTGGGCCAGCCTACGAGAGAGACGGAGAGGATATGGGGCGCGCCGCCGGGAGCGGAGAGGATTTTCAAGTCGGGGATGGCGGACAGCCGCTCTGCGGCATAGTCCCGGATTTTCGCCATGCAGCGGAGCTTCTCCTCCAAATTTTCCCGCCGCAGCTCCACAGCCCTGGCAAAGCCCGCGATCTGGGCCGTGGCTTCGGTGCCGGCCCGGAGACCGCCCTCCTGCCCGCCGCCGGCCAGCAGCGGCTTTGGATTCCGGACCCGGGGACCGATGTACAGAGCGCCGATGCCCTTGGGCCCGCCGATCTTGTGGGCGGAGATGGTGAGGAAGTCCGCCCCCAGCGTTTTTGCGGAGCATGGGACCTTCAAAAAGCCTTGGACCGCGTCGGTGTGCAGCAACGTCTGTGGGTTCTTCACTGCCAGGCCCCGGGCGATCTCAGCGATGGGATAGATGTTTCCCAGCTCGTTGTTCACCAGCATGCAGGACACCAGCGCCGTGTCCTGCCGGACGGCGGCGAGGACCTGCTCCGCAGAGAGGGAGCCGTCCTGAGCCGGGACAAGATACGTCACCTCGTATCCCTGCCGCTCCATCCAGCGGCAGGCTTCCAGCACGGCGCTGTGCTCCACTGCGGTGGTAACGATGTGGCGGCCCAGGTGGCGGTTCTGCCAGCAGGCGGCGGTGACAGCCCAGTTGTCCGCCTCTGTGCCGCAGGAGGTGAAGAACAGCTGCTTGGCCCCACAGCCCAGTGCGTCCGCCACGGTCTTCCGCCAGACTTCCACCCGGCGCTTCATCTCCAGCCCCATGGGGTACTGGGAGCTGGGGTTGCCGAACTGTTCGGTGAGCACCTCATACATGGCATCCGCCACCGCCCGGGGAACGGGCGTAGTGGCGGCGTGGTCCAGATAAATCATGAAAAACGATCTCCTTGCAGTTGGGCCTTGCCCAACAGTAAAAATTACAGTATAATCGAAACGCATCAAGTTATTATATAAAGGTTTTGCGGAAAGTGCAAGGAGATTCCATGAAAGTTGCCATCTATACCTTGGGCTGCAAGGTGAACCAATATGAGACTCAGGCCATGGAGCAGGAGCTGCTGGCAAGGGGGCACACGCTCACGGAGTTTTCCGATGAGGCGGATGCCTATATCGTGAACACCTGCTCCGTCACGGCAGTCAGCGACCAGAAGTCCCGGCAGGTGATCCACGGCGTCCAGCGGAAGCACCCCGGCGCTGTGGTGGCGGTGTGCGGCTGCTATCCCCAGACCCACGCGGACAACGTGCGGAAGCTGGGGGTGGACCTGATCTCCGGCACCGGCGACCGGACGGGTTTTATCCGCCTTCTGGAAGAGGCCGCGGCGGAGAAGCGGCAGATCGAGGCCATCGACCAGCCTTTTGAGCGGCGGGTGTTCGAGGTCCTGCCCGCCGGCGGCCTGGGGGGCCGCACCCGGGCTATGCTGAAGGTGGAGGACGGGTGCGTCAACTTCTGTACCTACTGCATCATTCCATACGCCCGGGGACGGGTGCGGTCCCTGCCCGTCCCCACTGCCGTGGAGCAGACTCGGGCCCTGGCGGCAGAGGGCTACCGGGAGATCGTGGTGACGGGCATCGAGATCTCCTCCTGGGGCCAGGACCTGAAGAACGGAGAGACCCTGATCGACCTACTGGAGGCTGTCTGCACCGCCGCACCGGCTGTCCGCATCCGGCTGGGGAGCCTGGAGCCCCGGACCATCACAGAGGAGTTCTGCCGCCGGGCGGCCGCCCTGCCGAACCTCTGCCCCCAGTTCCACTTGTCTATGCAGTCCGGATGCGACGACACCCTGAAGCGAATGAACCGGAAATACGATACTACTCGATATGCGCAGTCCGTTGCACTTTTAAATCAATATTTTGACCACCCCGCTGTCACCACGGACCTCATCACCGGGTTTCCGGAGGAGACGGAGGAGGAATTTGCCCAGACGCTGGACTTCATCCGCCGGTGCGGCTTTGCCCAGATGCACATTTTCCCCTACTCCGTCCGGCCCGGCACCCCGGCGGCCAAGATGCGTCAGGTGCCGAAGGCCGTGAAGGAAGAGCGGGCCCGCCAGGCGGCGGCGGTGGCGGAGGCGCTCCACCGGAACTATCTCGCGGCCTGTGTGGGAGCGGTGTATCCCGTCCTCTTTGAACAGCCCAAGGACGGCAGGTATTTCGGCCACGCACCCAACTATATGGAGGTGCTGGCGGACGGGACGGACCTGCATAACCAGGTGCGGAATGTGAAAGTCACCGGCACTGACGGAGCATCCCTGCTGGGTGAGCTTTTGGAGGACTGACATGAAGAGCCATTTCTTTGCCTACATCTCCCGGATGCGGTTCATCCAGCGGTGGGCCCTGATGCGCAACACCGCGCCGGAGAACGTCCAGGAGCACAGTCATCAGGTGGCCGTCCTGGCCCACGCTCTGGCGGTGATCCGCAACGAGAAGTTCGGCGGCCGCCTGGACCCCGGCGCCGTGGCGGTGGCGGCGCTGTACCATGACGCCAGCGAGATCCTGACCGGCGACATGCCCACCCCCATCAAGTACGACAACCCGGCTATCCGAAACGCCTACAAGGACGTGGAGGCGGTGGCGGAGGGCAAGCTGCTCCACATGCTGCCGCCGGAGCTTCAGGGGGTGTACGGGCCCATCCTGACGCAGTCCGACCCGGAGGTGCGGCAGGTGGTGAAGGCGGCGGACAAGCTCTCCGCTTATATCAAGTGTGTAGAGGAGCTGAAAGCCGGCAACAACGAATTCCGGCAGGCCGCCGGCCAGACCCGGAAAGCCCTGGAGGGCTACGAACTGCCGGAAGTGACGTACTTTCTGGAGACCTTTATGGACAGCTTCTCCCTGACCCTGGACGAGCTGCAGTGAACAAAGAACCGCCCTGGCGCACAGCGCCAGGGCGGTTCTTTGTTCACTTGTTCAGCTTGGAGCAGATCAGCCCGCCCAGGCGGCGGACACCCTCCTCGATCAGGTCCTCCGGCGTGTTGCCGAAGCTCATGCGCATACAGTTCTTCCCCTGGCCGTCCCGGTCGGAGAAGAAGCCCTCTCCCGCCACAAAAGCCACGTTCACAGCCGGGTCTGTGGAAGACTCCTGCAGCAGGGCGGAGGTGTCGATGCCGCCGGGCAGCTCCACCCAAGTGAAGAGGCCGCCGTCCGGATTGCTGTGCTTGGTACCGGCGGGGAAATACCGGTCGATGCTCTGGAGCATCACGTCCCGGCGCCTGCGGTACAGGTCGCAGATCATCTGGTGGTGGGCCGGGTAACAGCCCCGCTTGAAGAACTCCGCGCAGAGGATCTGGGGCAGCATGGAGGTGTGGGAGTTGGTGGCGGACTTCACGTCCACCAGATGCTGGATGGTCTCCGTATCCGCCACCACATAGCCCAGGCGGGAGCCGGGGGAGAAAATCTTGGAGAAGCTGCCTGCCATCACCACATGGCCTGTGGTGTCGAAGTGCTTGATGGGAGGCAGGTCCTCTCCGCTGTACCGGATATCCCGATAGGGGTCGTCCTCCAGCACCAGCACGTCGTATTTGGCGGCCAGCTCCGCCACGGCCTTCCGCCGCTCCAGGCTGAGGGTGCGGCCGCTGGGGTTCTGGAAGGTGGGAATGACATAGATCATCTTGGGATGGCACTGCCGGATCTTCCGCTCCAGATCCTCCGGGATCAGGCCGTTGTCATCCATGGCCACACCCACGCACCTGGCCTCGAACATATCGAAGATCTCCACGGACTGGACGAAGGTGGGGGCCTCCACCAGGATCACGTCGCCGGGGTCGATGTACGCCTGGCAGGCCAGGTTGATGCCCTCCAGGCCGCCGGTGATGATTATGACGTTGTCCACGCCGCAGTCGATGCCCTTGGGAGCCAGCAGTTCCCGGACCACCACCTCCCGCAGGTCCCGGATCCCCTCAATGGGGCCGTACTGCAGGGCCTCCACGCCCCGGGTGTCCGTCCGCAGCACCTCGTCGGCCAGCTGGCGGATGGTGTCCACCGGCAGGGCCTCTCTGGCGGGGGAACCGCCGCTGAAGGAGATGATGTCCGGGTTGGTCATGGACCCGAACAGTCCTTTGACCACATTGGCCGTGAAGGCCATTTTTTCCATACGCTTGGCATAAGGCACCATTCTGCGCTGTCCTCCATTTCAAGGGCGCGCCCTTCCGGCGCGCCGCTGTGTGATTTGATCGTTTCAGTATACCACACCAGGCGGGAAAACTCAATTCCCCAAAAACAAGCCGTCCCGGGGCATTGCCCCGGGACGGGAGGATGGTCATTCCAGGGGAATTTGGATGTCTCCCACCTGCACGGCGGCGACCTGGCTCACGTCCAGCAGGTCCTGGAACTGGCTGGTGAAGTCTGCTGAGGAGAGATACTCGTCCTCTGTATTATGGCTGCCGCCTCCGGTAAATCCGAAGATCAGGTCCACGGCTGGCAGGATGCTGCCATCCCGCAGCAGCAGGGGAGGTGTCCGACACCAGCTCCTCTGTATCCCGATAGGCGGTGCCGCCGGAGACCTCCACATAGATGGACAGGGGGGACAGGACGGCCCGGGCGGAGAAGCCGCCGTGCCGGTAGGATCCCGTCAGGGTCTGCGAGACTGCGGACGGCTGGAAGGTGAGGATAGCGGGGTGGTTTGTCACCGCTGTGTCCACACCGTTCACCCGTAGGACAGGCGGCGTCACCAGCAACGTCAGGGGCTGGGCGGTGAAGTCTCCACCGAGTCCGGCAGCTGGTAGTCCAGGATCAGGTAGATGCTCTTTTTCATCCACCAGCGCCTCCCGGATGGTCAGTGTTACGTCATCACAGACGGAGGTCATGTTGACCTGGAAGGCCTTTTCGGCCATGGGGGTCTCCGCCGCCCCCAAACCGGTCAGCGTCATCCCAGTCCAACAGCCAGCACCAGCAGCAACAGCCAGCAGCCTTTCGGAAAAATCCCCGGGGGCGGTAGACGGCGGTCCGGGCCTGAGGTTCCGGCTCCGCGGACAAAACAGCCTCCCGCAGCTGCTCCTCCAGCTCCGGCGGGGGCGCGCAGTGTTCCATTGACTCGTGATAGCGATTCATAAGCTCTCCTCCCATGTGTTCCGCAGGGCGTCCCGGCCCCGCTTCAGCCGCATTTTCACCGTGGGCACCGTCACCCCCAGGAGCCGCGCGATCTCCCGGAGGGTGTAGCCCTCGTAGTAGTGGAGGTGAAGGACTGTCCGCTGGGACTCCGGCAGGGCGGCCACGTGGTCCAACAGGCCCAGCTCCTCCGGCGTGACGGCGGCGGAGGCGGCCTCCAGCGGCAGCTCGGACCGGCTGGATCGCTTCCAGGCGTCCCGACACTGGTTCAGGGCCACCCGGAACAGCCATCGCCGCTCGTGGTCCGGCGAGGCAAAGACCGGCGCCCGGTACAGCCGCTTGCAGAACACCTCCTGCAAGATATCCTCCGCATCCGCCGGGTTCTTCATCTGGATTAGGCAGAATCGGTACAGGGAGGGCCCGTAGGTCCGGTACACCTGCTCAAAGAGCTGCTCCGCTTCGGTCACTGGCCTCACCTCCTTCTGCTGTGATTACGAGTGAGCGGGGCAAAAGGTCACAAAGAACTGCAAAAACTCCCCGGCTTCTGCCGGGGAGTTTCAGTTCAGGGCATCCGCCTGCTGTGTGAAGAGCTCCGTCACCCGCTCTGCCGTGGCGGGGCAGGAGGTGAGCGCCGGGTCCTGTGCCAGCAGCTGCTCCGCCGCCTGACGGGCCTCCTGCAGCAGCTGGGTGTCGCAGCCCAGATCCGCCACCTTCAGCCCCGGCAGGCCGTGCTGGCGCGCTCCGAAGAAGTCACCGGGGCCCCGGAGCCGCAGGTCCTCCTCCGCGATCTGGAAACCGTCAGTGGTCTTGGTCATGACCTTCAGCCTCTGCCTCGTCTCCTCGTTTCGGTTGTCGGAGATCAGGATGCAGTAGGACTGATGCTTCCCCCGGCCCACCCGGCCCCGCAGCTGGTGGAGCTGGGAGAGGCCGAACCGCTCCGCGTTCTCGATCACCATCACCGCGGCGTTGGGCACATCCACCCCCACCTCGATGACGGTGGTGGACACCAGGATATCCGTCTCGTGGGCAGCGAAGGCGGCCATGACGGCGTCCTTCTCCTTGGGCTTCATCTTGCCGTGGACGAAGGCCACCTTGAGATCCGGAAACACCTCGGACTGGAGCTTTTTGGCGTATTCCGTCACCGCCTTGCGCTCGTCGGGGAGCTGGTCATTCTCCTCTACCATGGGACAGACGATATAGGCCTGGCGGCCCTCGCCCACCAGCTTGCGGATGAAACGGTACACCCGCTGGTGATAGCCCCCGGTGACGGCGAAGGTCTGCACCGGCTGGCGGCCGGGGGGCAGCTGGTCGATGATGGACACGTCCAGGTCTCCGTAGAGGATCAGGGCCAGGGTCCGGGGGATGGGGGTAGCGGACATGACCAGAATGTGGGGGTGGTCCCCCTTGGCGGCCAGTTCCGCCCGCTGGGCCACACCGAAGCGGTGCTGCTCATCCGTCACCACCAGGCCCAGGTCGCGGTAGGCCACGCTGCCGGTGATGAGGGCGTGGGTGCCGATGGCAAAGTCGATCTCCCCGCTCTCCAGTTGCTGAGTGATGGACCGTTTCGTCTTGGCGGTGGTGGAGCCGGTCAGCAGGGCGCACCGGATACCCAAATTTTCCAGCAGAGGGGCCAGGCCCTGGTAGTGCTGCTGGGCCAGGATCTCCGTAGGGGCCATCAGGGCCGCCTGGCGGCCATTCTTCACCATGAAGTACACGCAGGCGGCGGCCACCATGGTCTTGCCGGAACCCACGTCTCCCTGACAGAGCCGGTTCATGGGCGTGCCGGAGCGCATGTCCGCCAGTGCTTCCTCCACACAGCGGCGCTGAGCGTCCGTCAGGGTGAAGGGCAGGGCACGGTAGAAAAGCTCCATGTCCACGCCGCCGCAAGGGGGCACGTGGACCACCTCCCGGCGGGAGCGGAGCCGCTCCAGCCCGATGGTGAAGAGGAACAGCTCCTCAAAGGCCAGCCGCCGCCGGGCCAGGTCTAGGGCCTCCGCGCTCTCCGGGAAGTGGATGTTCTCATAGGCGTACTCGATGCGGCAGAGCTGATGATGCCGCCGCACACGGTCCGGCAGCACGTCCGGCAGGATGTCCGCGCAGGCGTTCAGCCCCTGGCGGATGGACCGGGACAAAATCAGCTGGCTGACTCCGGCGGTAAGGGGATAGATGGGCACGATGCGGCCGGTGACCTCCCGCCGCCCCTCCGGCTCCACCACAGGATTGGCCATCTGATGCCGGAGGAGGGAGCCCTCCGCCCGGCCATAGAAGATATAGGTCTCTCCCTGGTGCAGGCTGTTTTTCAGCCACGCCTGGTTGAAAAAGGTCACATCCAGGGTGCCGGTGTCGTCCACCGCCCGGAGCTTCACCAGATCCAGCCCCTTGCGGATGTGGGAGATGGTGGGCGGGGACGCCACCATGGCGGCCACGCCGGCGGTCTCGCCGGGCACCAGGTCCGCAATGCGCCGCAGGGCAGAGCGGTCGTCGTAGGCCCGGGGGAAGTAAGAGATCAGGTCCCGCAGGGTGGCGATGCCCAGCTTGCCCAGGGCCTTGGCCCGCTGCTCCCCGATGCCCTTGATGTACCGCACATCTGTGTTCAGGTCCGCCATGGAATCACCTCCCGCCTTGCAAATCATTGGTCTCCATTATATAATGGCGCCGGAGAAAAAACAAGGAGATGGGCGCATGGTCACCTGGAAGAAGTGGGCGGCCCGCGGAGTCTGATGTGTGGGTTTGTTCGGCGGGATGATCGCGGCCGGAACGGACCTGTGGCCCCTGGGACCCATTGGACCAGCAGCAGTGATGATGGGTGTTGTGGGGCTGGTCCTGTGGAGCAGACAATATGCAGCGGTGTTCGTGTGCCCTCCTGCGGCGCAGAGTTATCGGGACAGGACTTCCGATCATCCAAGTGGAGCCTGAATGGGAGTAAAATCATGTATTGCCACATTTGTGGAGCGATGTTTCCCGTAGAGGAATGCCGCAGAAAAGAGCCATAAAAAAGAGCCCGGAATCCCGGGCACTTTTTTTGTAACAAAACTACTGCCCATGCGTCCCATGGCAGAGAGGAGGGGAGGCCGTGCCGGATTTTGAGGAGATCTATCAGACGTATTTCGCCGACGTGTACCGCTACATCCTGGCCCTCAGCCGGGACGCCCACACGGCGGAGGAGGTGACCCAGGAGACCTTCTTCCGGGCATTGGCCTCCATCGACCAGTTTCGGGGGGACTGCCAGCTGCGGGTGTGGCTGTGCCAGATCGCCCGGAACCAGTACCTCTCGCTGTGCTGGGAGCGAAAGCACCGGGGAGAGCTGGAGCAGGAGCCGGGGGACGACGGGCTGGAGTGCGGCTTTGCGGACCGGGACGCCGCCAAGCGGCTCCACCGGCTGCTCCATGACCTGCCGGAACCCTACAAGGAGGTGTTCTCCCTGCGGACCTTCGGGGAGCTGCCCTTTGCCCAGATCGGGGAGCTCTTCGGCAAGACGGAGTCCTGGGCCCGGGTCACCTACTTCCGGGCCCGCCAGAAATTGAAGGAGGGATTTGATGGACCAGCTGGACCATGATATCGTACAGGACCTGCTGCCTCTGTACCACGACGGCGTCTGCTCGGACAAGAGCCGGGCGGCGGTGGAAGAACACCTGCAAACCTGTCAGGCGTGCCGTGCCGCCCTAACGGCTATGGACGCGCCCCTGCCGGAGGTGGAAAAGGCCGCCGATGACGCGGCGGTAGCAGTGAAAAAAAATCCGGTGAGTGGAAGAGGGGCAAGCGCCGGGCCCATATCATTGGCGTGATTGTTGCCGTGGTGGTATGCGCGGCCGCCGCAGTGGGGATTTGGACCCTCACTACATGGACGTGCATCCCCATGGATGGCGGGGACTATACGCTGGATGTTTACCGGCTGAAGAGCGGAAGCGTGGGGGTCCACTGGGATTTTCGGGAGGGCCGGGAGACCTGGTATGCCCTGACATTCCGGGAGGAGGCGGACGGACTTCACTACTATCTGGAGCGGCCCATTCTCCGGGTGGAGTTGTTTGACTTTGACAGCAACTATAACCGGGGCGGGGACGCCATGTTTGAAAGCTGGTCGGATGATGCCATGGAGACCGAAGCGATCTACTTCGGCTTGGGTGAGGATGCCGTCTTGCTGTGGAAAGAGGGCGAGGAGGTGGACTTGCCCGCCGCCACCGCCGCCCAGGAGGAGATGTGGGCGATTGCGGAACTGCCACCGCAGGAGGTGCCGCAGGAATGAGAAAAGATGTCATTCCAGTGGAAGATGCACAGGGCGGGCCGCGCAGCCCGCGGCGTTTCCTCCGTCTTCTGGCCCTGCTCCTCGCCGCCTTCGCCCTGCTCTCCGCTGTGTGGTATTTCACAGCCTACCGTGCCCTGATGTTTACATGGAAGGCCCTCGCAATCCCTGGCGGCGGCCGCTCCGTGCCCTCCCGGGGTGCGGCACGGATGGGGAGGGTTACAACTGTAATGTGGCCCGGCCTGGATTTCTCCATTGGACGGGGAATCTGGGGATTGGCATGCCGAACCTGACGCTGGAAAACGGGGAGGAGGTGGGCTTCACAGATTCCCTCCTGATCTGGCCCCGGATGACCGGCGAGCCGGAACTGGGCGTCCTTCTCTTTGAGTATGACTTTCAGGAGGACGGCGTCACCTGTGCCGGCCACCAGCTCTACATTACGGCGGCGGGAGAGTACCGCCCCTATGGAGATGCGGCGGAGGACGCGGCCAATGCGCAGCTGCTGGCGGAGCACCAGGAGAACGTGGAGACGTTGCTGTCCCGGGCCCGGGAGATCTGGGGCCTGCCGTGACTCACAGGCCATGGAGCAAAAACCAGGCGGCCCGCCGGGATCTCCCGGCGGGCCGCTGCTCAATCGCACAGCTTCGTATTCACATAGTCATAGAACCGATAGGTGAGCCCGTTCTCCGTCACCGGCTCGCTGACGGCTCTTACGGTCCAGCCGGGCAGCTTGTCCAGATTGGGAAAGAAGGAGTCCGCTCCCTCCGCGGCGGCGTCCACCCGGGTCACGTAAGCCCGTGCGCATTGGGAGAGCATAGCGGCGTAGATGCTGCCGCCGCCGATGACCCACAGCTGGTCCGGCGGGGTACCGGCTGTGGCCTCCCGCATGGCCGCCAGACTGGAGACGGTCTCCGCCCCCTCCCGGGAAAAGTCCGGGCAGTGGGTGATGACGATGTTCCGCCGCTTGGGCAGGGGCCGCCCGCCGGGAAAGGAGTCCAGCGTCCGGCGGCCCAGGATGACCGTGCCCCCCAGGGTGAGGGAGCGAAAGCGCTTCATGTCCGTAGGCAGGGAGAAGAGCAGATCATTGTCCCGGCCGATGGCCCAGTTTTGATCGACGACGACGATGGCATTCACAGCGCAGGCCTCCTCAAATAGCGATGGGGATCTGGTCCTCGAAGGGGGCGGGGATGTAGTCCTCCAGGGAGAAGCTGTCCCGGGTAAAGGCGTAGAAGTCCGTCACGGACGGGTCCATCCGGAACACCGGCGCCGAGGACGGCGTCTGGGCCAGCATCTTTTCAATGATGGGCACATGGCGGTCGTAGATATGGGCGTCCGCGATCACGTGGACCAGTTCGCCGGGCACCAGGCCGCTGACCTGGGCCAGCATGTGGACCAGCACCGCGTACTGCACTACATTCCAGTTGTTGGCGGCCAGCATGTCCTGGCTCCGCTGGTTCAAAATGGCGTTGAGGACATTCCCGGAGACGTTGAAGGTCATGGACCAGGCGCAGGGGTACAGATTCATCTCATGGAGATCCTGGTGGTTGTAGAGACTGGTGAGGATGCGGCGGGAGGCGGGGTTGTGCTTCAGGTCGTACAGCACCCGGTCCACCTGGTCCATCTCCCCTTCGGGATACTGGTGCTTGATGGAGAGCTGATAGCCATAGGCCTTGCCGATGGAGCCGTCCGGATCCGCCCACTCATCCCAGATGTGGCCGTTCAGGTCGTGGATGTTGTTGGACTTCTTCTGCCAGATCCACAGCAGCTCGTCGATGCACCGCGGTCTTCCAGTAGGTCCGGCGGAGGGTCAAGATGGGGAACTCCTCCTGAAGGTCATAGCGGTTGACGATCCCGAATTTTTTCACAGTGTGGGCGGGAGTACCGTCCTCCCAATGGGGACGGACGGGCAGGTCTGTGTCCCAGACCCCGTGGTCCAGAATGTCCCGGCAGTTTTGCAGAAAGAGCGCATCGGCACGGCTCATGGGGGTCCCTCCTCAGCGTTGGGTATTTTTTTCAGTATAGCAAATCCGGGAGAAAAACACAATCGGCAGATGAAGCCCCGGCCGCCAAATTGGGGGCGTCTTTTCCTGTGCCTGTTGTGAAAATCGGCTATGTGTGGTAGAATACCTGCAAAACGGGCCCTGCCTCATCGGGCGCGGCGCCCGGTTCCACGGCCGAAGGGTGACCCGGCGGATGCTCCGGCGGGCGGAAAAGGAGGCGGGAGATGCCGGACCGGAAGGAGATCAACAAGCGGGGCTATCTGAAGGAGGACTTCCGGCTGTTCCACCTGAAGGACAGCCGGGCCCAGAAGGTGGACTATCACTACCACGCCTTTGACAAGCTGATCCTTCTCCTGGGGGGAAAGGTCACCTATGTGGTGGAGGGCGTCACCTACTTCCTTCAGCCCTGGGACCTGCTGCTGGTGGGACACGACCTGATCCACCGGCCCATCATCGACCCGGCGGAGCCCTATGAGCGGGTGGTGATCTGGCTGGGACGGGAGTGGCTGGAGCGGCGCAGCGACCCCGGCGAGGCGCTGGACACCTGCTTCGACACCACCCGGGAGCGGGGGTTCCACCTGCTGCGCTTCGACGCAGAGCGGCGGCTCCACTATATGCAGCGCATCCAGCAGCTGGAGGAGGCCCTGCGGGACCGGAGCTTCGGCGCCGCCCGCATGGCGGATACCCTCTGCCAGCAGATGCTGATCGACGTGAACCGGGATGTGCTGCGCTCCCGCACCGCCCAGGAGGAGCGGGACAGCTACCGGGTGGACCCCAAGATGGAGGAGGTGCTCCGGTACATTCTGGACCATCTGGGAGAGGAGCTGACGGTGGAGTCCCTCTCCAAGCGGTTTTTCATCAGCCGGTACTATCTGATGCACCGGTTCAAGGCCGTCACCGGCTACACGGTCCACCAGTACATCAGCCAGAAGCGGCTGCTGCGGGCCGGGGAGCTGATCCGCGCCGGCGTGCCGGTGATGAAGGCGGCGGAGCAGGCCGGATTTGAGGAGTATTCCACCTTCCTGCGGGCCTTCCGCGGCACCTTCCACATGAGTCCCCGGGAGTTCCGGTGACGAGGATACGGCAAAAGCCCGCCCGGGGATCGCTCCCCGGGCGGGCTTGCTGTTACTGGGCCTCGCCGGCTGCCAGGCGGAGGATAGCCTCCATGTCCGCGGGCTGGATCTTCACGAAGCCGCCGAAGGGGAAGCCGCCGGGCTTCTCCGCCCGGTGGGCCACCATGTCCGGGATGTCTTTGGCCTTGGCTCCCAGCTCGTCAAAGGTGATGGGCATCCCCAGGGAGTGGAAGAAGAGGCACAGCTTCTCGATGCCCTGGCGGGCGGTGGCCTCCGGGTCCGCAAAGTTCATCTCACAGCCGAAGACCCGCACGGCGAACTGGGCCAGCCGGACGGGATCATGGGGCAGCACGTACTCCATCCAGGCGGGCAGGATCACCGCAAGACCCGCGCCGTGGGCGCAATCGTAGAAGGCGGAGAGCTCATGCTCGATCTGGTGGCTGGCCCAGTCCTGCTCCCGGCCCACGCCGCAGGAGTTGTTGTGGGCCAGCATCCCTGCCCACATCAGGTCCGCCCGGGCGGCGTAGTCATTGGGATCGGCAATGGCCTTGGGGGCCGCGTCCAGCACGGTCTTCAGCAGGGCCTCGCACAGCCGGTCCGTCAGCCCCACGTCGGGAGTGTTGGTGAAGTACCGCTCCATGATGTGGGCCATCATGTCCACCGCGCCGCTGGCGGTCTGGTAGGCAGGCAGGGAGCAGGTGAACCGGGGGTTCAGCACGGCGAATTTCGGGCGGATGACATCCGTCTTGGGGCAGCCCCACTTCAGGTTGCCCCGCTCCTGGGTGATGACGCAGCTGTCGGACCCCTCGCTGCCGGCGGCGGAAATAGTCAGCACCACGCCCACGGGCAGCGTCTTCTCGATCTTGGCAGCGCCGGTGAAGAAATCCCAGAAATCCCCCTTGTACAGCGCGCCGAAGCCGATGGCCTTGGCGGTGTCGATGACACTGCCGCCGCCCAGTGCCAGCAGGAAGTCCGCGCCGGTCCGCCGGACCAGGTCGATGCCCTCGTATACCTTGCCGCTGCGGGGGTTGGCCTGGACGTCGGAGAGCTCTGTAAAGGGGATGCCCGCGGCCTCCAGGGAGGCGGTGACGGCGTCATAGGCGCCGTTGCGGCGGACGGACCCGCCGCCGGTGACCAGCAGTACCCGGCTGCCGCCGAACCGGCGCACCAGCGCGCCGGTGTTTTTCTCTTCTCCATCGCCGAAGGTGAAGAGGGTGGGGGAGTAGAAGGTGAAGTTGTTCATGGATGAAGTTCCTTTCCTTAAAAATTCAACAACATAATCAGTCCCGCTTGGATAGAAGCACCTCAAATACCAGCAGGGCCAGAGCTATCGCCAGCAGGAGAAGCCCCGCTGAGAGAACGGCCCCGCACCAGGTGCTGCGCAGAGCAGTGCCGAAGCGGCCGAAATCGGTGTACCACTGGTCTGCGGTCAGTGCATGATAGACAGCTCCGGTCAGCCCTGTCAAGGCGGCTGCTGTTCCTGCGAAGGCCAGAGGCGGAGAGATCACCCGGAGACTCCACCGCCACAGTGGAAGAGACAGGAAGTCGGACGCATCATCAGCCTTGGCATTCTCCCCCAGCAGTTCATCGGCGGAGATGCCGAAGACGCGGCACAATTGGAGAAGCTTTTCCGCATCAGGAAGGACCTCGCCGCTCTCCCAGCGGCTGACGTCCTGCGTGGAGACGCCCAGCCGCTCTGCCAGAATCTCCTGAGAGAGGTGGGCAGCCAGCCGCCTCTGGGTGATTTTTTCGCCGATGGTCATGGGAAAACTCCTTTCGCAAATAGCTTTCGTATATCACTGGCCTGCCCCGGCGGACTGCTTAATATCCCCGGTTCCGGTCCACCAGTCCCGCCAGCGGGCGCCCGGCGGCGTAGTTCTCCAGATCGGCACAGAAGCGGGCTACGTTTTCGTCGCAGGTGTAGCCCAGGGTCATGTTGCCGGAGACGTGGGGGGTGAGAATGATGTTGCGGGCGTCCCACAGAGGATCGTCCTGGGGCAGAGGCTCCGGGTCCATCACGTCCAGGGCGGCGCCTGCCAGCTTTCCGCTGTTCAGGGCCTCCGCCAGGGCCTTCTGGTCCAGAGCGGTGCCACGGCCCACGTTGATGACGCAGGCGTCGGCGGGCAGCAGGGCGATCCGCTCCCGGTTCAGGATGTGAACGGTCTCCGGCGTGCTGGGCAGGGCCATCACCAGGATTTTTGTGCGGGGCAGCACGTCGTCCAGAGCGGAGATGGGATACACCTCGTCGAAGGCGGGGTGGGGCTTTCCGCTGCGGCTGAGACCCACGATCTTCGCGGCCCCCATGCCCCGCAGCCGGTCCGCCACATGGCGTCCGATATCCCCGGTGCCCAGGATGGTGAATTCGTTGTCCCGGATGGAGCGGACGGGCAGCTGATTGGACCAGCCGTGGCCTCGGACGATCTCGATGTACTCCGGCATCCGCCGCAGCAGCATCAGGGTCACCATCACCACATGCTCGGCGATGGTAACGCCGTAGACGTTGGAGTTGGTCAGCAGGCAGTCCGGGTTGGCGAACAGGCCGGGATCCTTGCAGTAGAGGTCCACCCCGGCAAAGGAGCAGCAGTACCACTTCAGCGTAGCGGGAGCGGCGCGCAGAAGGTCAGCGGAATGGGCGTACAGAACCTCGCAGTGCTGGAGGCAGTCCTTCGCCTCCTCAAACTGGTCCAGGTTGAAGAAATGGGGGGTGAAGCCCGTCCGGCGGGCGGTCTCCCGGATCCGGTCCTTGTGGGCTTCCGTGAGGAATTCCTGATAGATGCAGATATTGCGATTCATAAACAATCAGACTCCTTTTGAATGGATTGACAGAGTTGCTCGGCACAGTGCATCCCATCCGCGGCGGCGGAGAGGATGCCGCCGGCATAGCCGGCTCCCTCGCCGCAGGGGTACAGGCCCCGGAGAGAGGACTGGCAGGTCCCATCCCGTGGGATGCGCACAGGGGAGGAGGAACGGCTCTCCACCGCCGTCAGGACGGCGTCCGGATCGTCGTAGCCCCGGAGCTTCTGCCCCAGTAGGGGGAGCGCCCCGGCAATGGTATCCGCCACGAAGGGCGGCAGGCACCGGCGCAGGTCCGTCCAGGTGACGCCGGGGCGGTAGCTGGGGTGCACTCGGCCTGGGCCGACGGAGGGCCGCCCCGCCAGAAAGTCCCCCACCCGCTGGGCCGGGGCCCGGTAGTCCCCACCCCCCAGAGCGTAGGCTGCAGACTCCAGCTTCCGCTGGAAGGCGATACCCGCCAGGGGATCTTCCGCCCCGCCATAGTCCTCTGGCGTCACGTTCACCAGCAGGCCGCCATTGATATTCTCCTTGTCCCGGGCGAATTCGCTCATGCCGTTGGTGACCACCCGCTCCGCCTCAGAAGCGGCCGCCACCACCTCCCCGCCGGGGCAGACGCAGAAGGAGTAGGCCGCCCGGCCGCCGGGCAGATGGCAGGAGAGCTTGTAGGTAGACGCCGGAAGCCCGGGATGCCCGGCGTACTGCCGGTATTGGGCGGCGTCGCAGTCCGCCTGCCGGTGTTCGATCCGCACCCCCACGGCGAAGGGCTTGGCCTCCATGGGCACACCCCTTTTATGGAGCATGGCGAAGGTGTCCCGGGCGGAGTGCCCTGGGCAGAGGAGCAGGTGGGAGCAGGGAAGGGTATAAACGCCCTCCGGCCCCTCCGCGGTGATGCCCCGCAGGGCGCCGTCCCGGATGTCCAGATCCGCCAGCCGGCTCTCAAACCGGATGTCCGTTCCCAGTTCCAGCAGACGGCGGCGCAGATTTACCAGAACGGTGTGGAGATAATCCGTGCCCACATGGGGTTTGGCATCGATCAAAATATCCTCCGGAGCGCCGCAGGATAACAACGTCTCCAGGATAAAGCGGTGGCGGGGGTCGCGTGTGCCGGTGTTCAGCTTCCCGTCCGAGAAGGCTCCTGCGCCGCCCTCGCCGAATTGGACATTGGAGGTCAGGTCCAGCTCTCCCGTGGCCCAGAACCGTTCCACATCCGCCTTCCGCCGCTCCACCGGGCGGCCCCGCTCCAGCAGGATGGGGCGCAGCCCCGCCTGGGCCAGCACCAGGGCGGCGAAGAGCCCCGCGGGCCCGGCGCCCACCACCACGGGAGGCACCGCCGGCGCAGGCAGGGGAGACGGCGGCGTGTACGCCGGGGCCTGTGCGGCCCGGCTGATCTTCCGGCTCCTGGCTCGACGGAGAATAGCGGACTCCTCCTTGACCGCGACCTCCACCGTGTAGACCAGGCGGACTTCTTCCCGGGCGTCCACACTGCGGCGGAGTAAGCGCAGGGAGAGAATGTCCTTCTCCCGCATCCGGAGCAGCCGGGCGGCCTCAGCGGCCAGCTCCGCCATGCCGGCCTCCGGCGGGAGCTTGATGGAATCGATTCTTAACACCTTGTTCAAAGTTCCTTTCAGATGTGTTTAAGATAAGCATACTATACTTCAGTCAAAGGTTCAAGGAAGAGCCCCTGAAAAGCTTCCGGTTTTTTCCGGAGCGCCGTCCAGGGACAATTCAAAAATTGGAATCAGAAACTTCATACTTTTGACACGATCCCATGTTATCCTCTGTTCTAAACAATGGATGAGCGGGATACATAATAGGAGGCAATCATTATGTATAACGACGAACACAATCTCTATCACTACACCTACCGGAAGGACGGCAGCGAGGCGGAGGCGCATCCGGCTCCCCAGCCCGGCCCGGTACAGGACCATAACAGCGGGCCGCAGCAGCCCGTGCAGGAGATGAAGCCTGTGAAGAAAAACCGCATTGGACTGAAGGTGACGGCCCTGGCCCTGTGCTGCGCCCTGCTGGGCGGCGCCGTGGGCGGCGGCATTGTCTGGGGCGTCGGCAGAAGCGGCGACGAGACCTCGGTCAACGTCAGCGGCCGCACCGTCAGTCAGGTCGCACTGAAAACTGTGGACGGCAAGACGGCGATGAGCGACGCGGAGGTCTACGCCGCCAATGTCAACAGCGTGGTGTCTATCAATGTCACCGGGACCAACAGCAACAACTTCTTCGGTCAGCCGGTACAAACGGCATCCTCCGGCTCCGGCTTCATTCTCACCACGGATGGCTATATTGTCACCAACTACCATGTGGTGGAGGATGCCCAGACCGTAAAGGTCACCCTGTACAACGGCGATGAATACGATGCCCAGTATGTGGGCGGGGATGAGGACTACGACATCGCGGTCATCAAGATCGAGGCCTCCGGCCTGCAGGCCGTCACCCTGGGCGACAGTGAGAAGCTGAATGTGGGCGACCGGGTTCTGGCCATTGGCAACCCCCTGGGGGACCTGACGTTCTCCATGAGCGGCGGCATGGTCTCCAGCGTGAACCGCACCATCAACGTGGACGGCACGCCCTTCAATATGATCCAGACCGATACCTCCATCAACCCCGGCAACTCCGGTGGTCCGCTGCTGAACAGCTACGGCGAGGTGGTGGGTATCGTGTCCGCCAAATACTCCAGCTACGGCAGCTCCGGCGAGAGTGTGGAGGGCTTGGGCTTCGCTATCCCCATCAATGACGTCATCAGCATGATCCAGGACATCATGACCAACGGCTATGTGAGCAACAAGGCCTATCTGGGCGCCACCATCGGCACCCTGACCAGCGGCATGGCCCAGCAGTACCGCTATGACATCAGCCAGGGTGCCTTCGTATACTCTGTGGAGGACGGCAGTCCGGCGGCTGCGGCGGGCCTGCAGTTGGGCGACGTTATCACCGCCATCGACGGCACGGAGATCACCTCCCTGGAGGACCTGACCGCTGCCAAGAAGGGCTATGCGGCCGGCGATACCTCCACACTGACCGTCTACCGCCAGGGTGAGACCATCACTCTGGAGCTGACCTGGGGCGCCGTGTCTGCCGATCAGCAGTCCGCTGTGCAGGGCCAGACGGAGCAGGATCAGAACACCCAGAACGGCGGCGGGTACACCAATCCTTACGACCTCTTCGAGTACTTCTTCGGCTGATGGCGGGAGACTCCCGCAGCCAGAAATAACTCTGCGGCCCGGTGGCGGCTCTGCGGCAGATGCTGCGGAAGGGCAAAAAGCCGCCGGATGCGGCGGGCGGCGGAGATTTCAGATAGAACGAAAAGGGCGCACCGCGGAACCGCGGTGCGCCTTTCCAGTATGGAAGCGGCGTCCATCGAAATGGACGCCGCTTCCGCACTGAATAAAAATGAAGGGAGAGATGGAAAGCAGAATCATTTGGAGGCAGGCTCCTCCTCTTTAGCAGACTGCTTGTTTTTGTGGGCCTTGATGGAGCTGTTGATGCAGCCCAGCGCCAAGACAGCAACGATTGCGAGCATCACATAGCCGCCGACTTCCATGAGAGGACACCTCCTTCCCGATTCGGATTCGAGGATTTATTTACGAAAAGTTGTCATGAATATAAAAATATTAACGGATTCTTAACGACCTCTTAACGATATCTTAGCGCCAATGAGCCAAAAAAGCAAGCCCCTTTTCGGAAAAATTTTTTGCGCTTTCCGAAAGGGGCTCAGTCCAGAAAATATCCCAGGGAGGCAAAGACCTCAGACAGCCGCTGGGGGGCCAGAATCTCGATCCTGCGGTAAGACTGGCGGAGGATGCCGGCCTCCCGAAACTGTTTGAGGATGCGGGTGACGGAGACACGGCTCATACCGGTGATGGCCGCGATCTGCTCGTGGGTGTACGGAATGGAGGGACCGGAGCTGGCGCAGCAGGTGTGCAGGAAATAGGCCACCCGCTTGTCATCCTCCAGAAAGTGGGAACAGCAGATATAGTCGGACAGCATGGTGATCCGCCGCACAAAATGGGCCATCAGGTCCTGGGGAGGATAGCCGTGCTCCTGCCACAGCTTCCAAAAGCGGTCTGCCGCCAGCAGATAGACCTCCGCCGGAGAGATGGCGGACACGCTGACCATGACCTTGGCGTGATACACCAGGGCGCTGCTGCCGAACAGATTGCCGGGTCCCAGGTAAAAGAGGGAGATCTCATCTCCGCTGGGACCGAGGCAGAAGGTGCGGAGCTGCCCCTTGACCAGAAAGCCTGCCTGTGCGGACAGCGCACCCTTTTCCAGCAGGACCTCGCCGCTGCGGTACTGGCGTCTGACGCCGTATTTGACAAAAAGCTCCCCCACGTGGGGGCTGATCTGGATGTCGCCGGACACGGGGCATCCCGCCTCCTTTCCTGAGAGGATTCCATATCAACATCAACAAAAATAGTAGCAGATTTTCTCCCATTCCACAAGATGCATTTGTATCACCTGTTACAATCTGGCTGCCGGCTCTCCCTTTACAATAAGCATATCCCGACTGAGCGGCTCGGTCAGAATGCCGCGCGGCGCGGATCAAAAAGGAGGAGCTGACAATGAAGGATACCATGTGCGGCCTTGTCAAGGAGGTCAACGCCCCGTCCGGCCTGGTCTATCACACTGACCTGTCGATCCCGGAGATCAATGACGATGAAGTCCTCATCAAGGTCCACTGCTCGGCCATCTGCGGCACGGATCTGCACATCATGGAATGGGACGAGTGGTCCCAGAAGCGGATCAAGGCCCCCGTTACCGTGGGCCATGAGACAGCCGGCGAGATCGTGGCGGTGGGAAAAAACGTCACGGAGCGCAAGGTGGGCGACCGGGTGTCCTGCGAGTCCCATATTCCCTGCGGCGAGTGCTATTTCTGCAAGAACGGGATGCCACACATCTGCAAGAACGTGAAGCTGTTCGGCTGCACCCAGAACGGAGCCTTCGCCGAATACGCCAAGATCCGCTGGGACTGCACGTTCCTGTTGGAGGATGACGTCACCGACGAGGCGGCCTGCATGTTCGAGCCCATGGGCGCTGGGATTCACGGCGTGGAGGCGGCGGAGGTCAACGGAAAGACCGTGCTGGTCAGCGGCTGCGGCCCCATCGGTCTGACAGCCATCAGCGCCAGCAAGACCTTCGGCGCTGTCAAGGTCATCGCCTGCGACCTGATCGATGAGAAGCTGGAGGTGGCCAAGAAGATGGGCGCCGACGCGGTGCTCAACAGCGCCAAGTGCGACCTGCCGGCGGAGGTCAGGACTCTGACCGGCGGCGTGGGCGTGGACGCGGCCATCGACATCACCGGCGCGGAGCCCGCCCTCAACAGCGCCCTCAAGTGCCTGCGGGCTGCGGGCCGTCTGGTGTGCGTGGGACTGCCCACCAAGCCCATCACCTTCCACGACATGACCGACGACCTGGTCTATCGGGAGGTCCAGCTGATCGGCGTCTCCGGACGGAAGATCTGGGAGACCTGGGAGGACTTCGCCAAGGTTATGAAGGGACCCTATTTCAAGCTGGATCAGGTCATCGGTGGCCGCTTCCCCATGAAGGACTTTGAGGCCGCTCTGGCGCAGATCCACAGCGGCGTGCCCGGCAAGATGATCCTGTATCCCTGATCCCGCCCCGCAGAACAGGCAGGAGGAGACTGTGCCCATTCTGCGGCGGACCCTGACCCGGCCCGGAGATGCTGAACGATCCTGAAACACCCCCGCCGCATCGCGGCGGGGGTGTTCTGCGTCAGTCCGGCAGATGGAAGATATCCTCCACAGGGGTTTTCAGCAGCCGGGCCAGCCGCATGGCCAGCCCCAGGGTGGGATCGTACTTGTTGTTCTCAATGGCGTTGATGGTTTGGCGGGTGACGCCCAGCTCCCGTGCCAGGTCCTCCTGCCGGAGCCCCGCCGCCTTCCGCAGCTCCCGAATCCGGTTTTCCATAGCTCACAGCCCCGCGCACCGCAGCAGCAGGCCGAAGGCCAGCAGGAAGACTACCAGCAGCGGGACATACAGCAGGAAGCTCCTGGCACCGTCCCGGTCCCCGGCGCGCCATCTCCCCACCTGCAGGGCCAGAAAATACAGGAGATTCTGAAAGATCAACAGGTACATGGGCGCGGTGAAACGGCCGGTGTGGACGCAGTCCCAGATCCCCCATATAAACAGGGCCATCACCGTGAAGAACCAGGCCACCCGGATGGCGTTCAGGGAGAGGTGGAGTTCCATCTCATCCATGTTCCGAAAGAATTTCATAGAACTGCCTCCTTGCTTTGAATTGTCAAGTTCTTTTGACATTTTTAGAATAGTACGGCAGATGAGAAATGTCAATAGTGTTTTACATTTTTGCAAAGAGGATAGAAAAACGTCGGGGAACGCAGGCTGACCCTTGCGCTTTTGGGCCTGAAATGGTACAATAATTGTCCGAAAATATCAGCAAGGGAGAGCGCTGCTTTTATGAAATTAGGAATCGTGGGTCTGCCCAATGTGGGCAAGTCGACCCTGTTCAACGCCATCACCAACGCCGGCGCCGAGAGCGCCAATTACCCCTTCTGCACCATCGACCCCAACGTGGGCATGGTAGCAGTGCCGGATGCACGGCTGGACAAGCTGGCAGAGATCTATGAGCCGGACAAAAAGACCCCGGCGGTCATCGAGTTCGTGGACATTGCCGGTCTGGTGAAGGGCGCCAGTCAGGGCGCGGGCCTGGGCAACAAGTTCCTGGCCAACATCCGCGAGACCGACGCCATCGTCCATGTGGTCCGCTGCTTTGACGACGAGAACATCATGCACGTGGAGGGCAGCACGGACCCCAGGCGGGACATCGACATCATCAACATGGAGCTGGTGATGGCGGACCTGGAGATGGTCCAGCGCCGGGTGGAGAAGGCCACGAAAGCCCTGAAGGGCGACAAGAAGTTCCAGCATGAGGTGGACGTGTTCACCGCACTGCAGAAGCATCTGGACGGGGGCAATCTGGCCCGGACCTTTGCCTGTGACGAGGACGACGCGGCCCTGATCGCCACCAGTGACCTGCTGACCCTGAAGCCTGTGATCTACGCCGCCAACACCGACGAAGCGGGCTTCGCCGATCTGGAGCATAACCAGTACTACCAGCAGGTGAAGGCCATTGCCGACGCGGAGGGCAGCCAGGTGCTGCCCATCTGCGCCAAGATGGAGCAGGACATCGCCGAGCTGGAGGGCGAGGAGAAGCTGATGTTTCTGGAGGAGCTGGGAGTGGAGGAGTCCGGTCTGGATCGGCTCATCAAGTGCAGCTACGCCCTGCTGGGCCTTATCTCTTTCCTGACCTACGGCAAGGATGAGTGCCGCGCGTGGACCATCCGAAAGGGCACCAAGGCCCCGCAGGCGGCGGGTAAGATCCACACTGATATCGAGCGGGGCTTCATCCGGGCGGAAGTCATTGCCTATGAGGATATGATCAAGTACGGCGGTGTCAACGCCGCTAAGGAGAAGGGCCAGCTCCGCAGCGAGGGCAAGGAGTATGTGGTTCAGGACGGTGACATGATCTACTTCCGCTTCAACGTATGATGACGGAGGCGGAGAGACTGGCGGCCTATGACCGCATGTACGCCGACCTGCTGAAGGAACGGGACAAGGTCCTGGCGGACATGGACAAGCTCCGCGCCGCGGGAAGGAATCGGGGAACCACCTACCAGCAGCTGTTGGCCCAGAAGCTGACGGTTCAGAACCTGATCGGCCGGTTTGAGATCTACGGAATCAAAGAAGCGTGAGGGACAGGCAGGCGCAAACGCGCCTGCCTGTTTTGCCTGCGGAGAGGGATCTCCTGACGGCAGGCCGGACAGGGGCCGGCCTCATGGGCAAAAGGGACCGGGCGTCTGGCAGGACAGCATTCCATATAGCGGGCGGCCGTCCGCTGTCCGGCAGAAAAATTCCCGGGGGGAAACATTTCGGCCCGCCCCGGCGTATATAGGGTGAAAGCGCTTTTCAAACGAGAGAAAGGAGGCATTGCATGGAAGAGGCTGAAATCCTGCTGCGCAATGCCATGGAACACCACGGCGCCGCTGTCTACCGGCTGGCCCTGTGCCGGATGCAGAGCGTCCAGGACGCAGAGGACGTGTACCAGGACGTGTTTCTCCGGCTGCTGGGCCAGGAGGCATCTGCCTGGGGCGGGGAGCATCTGCGGGCTTGGCTGCTGCGGTGCACGGTGAACCGGTGCCATGACCTGCACCGCTTCCGCCTGCGGCGTCCGGTGCTGGCGCTGGCGGACCTGCCGGAGACGGCCGCGGAAGCGGACAGCGGCGCCGCAGAGCTGTGGGACGCAGTGGCCCACCTGCCGGAAAAGCTGCGCGTCCCCATCCACCTGTATTATGCCGAGGGGTATTCCACGGAGGAGATCGCCGGGCTGCTGGACATTCCGGCGGCCACGGTCCGCACCCGGCTCCGCCGGGCCCGAAAAAGACTCAAAGACCTGCTGGGAGGAGACGACCATGAAGAAGAACGACTATCAGAATTTGATGGAGCATATCCAGCCCCCCGCCGGGCTGAATGACCGGGTGCTGTCCGCCGCCCGGCAGACGGCGGGAGCGCAGAAGGAGACGACCGGCCCCAAACATCTGGCGCCCGGAAAGCGGCGCCCGGTGCTCCGGGCGGCAGTATGCGCCGCCTGTGCACTGGCGCTGGTGGTAGGTTCTGTAACGCTGGGGCCCATTGGCGGCGGAGAGCCCGGAGAGAGCGGCGCGCCGGTAACAGCCCTGCCCAGCTTCTCCTTCGGCCTGACGGCCTATGCCGCTGACACGGGGGAGCGTTACGAGGCGAACGCCAACGGGGGGCTGGCCTTCAGTACAGCCGGTCAAGTCTCCTGGTCTGCCGAGGGCGGCCACTACACCGGCTGTCTGTTCCAGGTGACCGGGGAGAACATTCGAACCATTTCCCTTGCCATTGACCGAGAGGCGCTGTACCGCAGCAGAACTCTGACCAACCTCTCCAGAGAAGAGGTGCAGAACTATCTCGATGCCGAGGCCAACGGCACGGAGTACCGGCTTTCCAGCGGCGAAGGAGTGATCCATGCCGTTTATGGCGAGGAGGAAGAGGGGCCCCTGACCATGGAGGTGGTGACGGATCTGGGCGCTGCCGTCACGGAGGGCTATGACCCGGAGGTGCGCTATGGATTCCTGATTCCGGACACCGGCGATATCGACTGGGACAGGGATCCCCGGGTGGCGAATCAGGAGAGCATCGACCGGATGGACGGCGCTCGGCTGACGGTGACGGTGACCTTCACTGACGGTTCGGAGCAGACCAAGACCTACACGCTGTCCACAGGGCGGCTGAAGGTGGAATATGACGCAAACAGCCCCGGCGGGATCCTCCTGCCCCAGCTGGCCGGTGATGAAGACCCGTGGCTCTACGGCGTCTATGCGGTGGATGAGACGGCCAGCCGTTTCCTCCAGTGGCCGGTGCAGGGAGCCAACACCATCAGCCTCTCCAACCCCTATGGTACCCCCCGGTGGCAGCCGGGCGGCAAGACCTGTGAAACTCACACCGGAATCGACATTGCCGCGCCGGAGGGCGAGGCAGTCCTGGCCGCAGCGGGCGGCACTGTGGTGGAGTCCGGCTATGACGTGGAGCGAGGCAATTATGTGGTGATCGACCACGGGGACGGCCTTTCTACCCTATATGGCCAGTGCCGGGACTTTACGGTGGAGGAGGGCGACACCGTCCGGGCCGGGGAGATGATCGGTGCCGTGGGGAAGACCGGCATGGCCACAGGGGCCCATCTCCACTTTGAGGTCCGCCAGGACGGAGAGCCCCAGAACCCGGTGGCCTATTTTGACAGCGACGTGCGGGACACCCTCCGCATGGGCTGACCGGTCCTCTGTGAAAAGAACAGTGAGCGCGGCGCGGAATTTGTTCCGCGCCGCGCTCGTTTTCGGCTGGGGTCAGGCCCGGGGCCTGCGGGCAGCCCGTCGGGCCTCCGCTTTTTTCTCCAGGTTGGAGACCACCAGGGCGCAGGCAGCGTCGCCCGTGATGTTCACCGTGGTGCGGCCCATGTCGAAGATGCGGTCCACGCCGATGACCAGGCCAATGCCTGCCACCGGCAGGTTCACGCTCTCCAGCACCATGGTCAGCATCACCACGCCGGAGCCGGGGACACCCGCGGTTCCGATGGAGGCCAGGGTGGCGGTGAGCACAATGGTGATCATTTGGCCCAGGGTCAGGTCCACTCCGTAGCAGGTGGCGATGAACACGGCGCACACGCCCTGGTAGATGGCGGTGCCGTCCATGTTGATGGTGGCGCCCAGGGGCAGGACGAAGCTGGCGATGTCCCGCCGGGCGCCCAGCCGCTCCGTGCACTCCAGGTTCAAAGGCAGGGTGCCCACGGAGGAGGCAGAGGAGAACGCCATGGCCATGGCCGGGAACATCCCCTTGAAGAAGGCCAGCGGACTCACGCCGCCCAGGGCCTTTACCGTGGCAGAGTAGACGATGACGGCGTGGAGGAAGTACCCGATATAGGCGCACAGCAGCACCAGGCCCAGATTGCCCAGGATCTGGGGACCGTTTTCCGCCACCACCGGCAGGATCAGGCAGAACACGCCGATGGGGGAGAGGCGCAGGATGATGTCCATGACCTTCATGCAGACCTCTGTAAGGCTGTCGACCAGCGCCGCTGCGGGCCGTCCCTTCTCTCCGGCGGCCAGGATGCCGAAGCCGAACAGCAGCGCCGCCACGATCACCTGCAGCATGGAGGCGTTGGCAAAGGGGGCGATGATGTTGGAGGGGAAGATGTCCACCAGCGTGTCCATGAAGCTGGCGGTCTCCCCGGGCTCAAAGGTGACGCCGGTGGGGTCGATGACCGTGAAGAAGCCCTTGAACAGGTTGGCCAGGAACATGGCCAGCACGATGGCCCCGGCAGTGGTGCAGGTATAATACACCAGCGTTTTGACGCCGATGGAACCCACCTTGCGGATATCGCTCATGGAGATGATGCCGGAGAGAATGGAGAAAAAGACGATGGGCACCACCACGAACTTCAGCAGGTTCAGGAAAATGGTGCCGAAGGGCTTGATATAGCTGACGGCAAAGGCGGGATTCCCCGTGAAGGCCATGCCGACCGCGATGCCTAACCCCAGCGCCAGAAAGATTTGGAGGGAAAGAGGAATTTTTTTCTGCTTCATATACGCGCTCCTTTGCTTGGTGAACTGTTGTGCAGGGCCATTCGGCGGAAAGACCGCCCGAAATGGCCGAAAACCAATCTAGTATATCAAAAAAACTGGGACGGCACAACCCTCTTTTGCAACAGAGTGCCCATTTCCGCTGCTTAGAAACCTGATTTCAATTTCTGTTTATTTTGTCAGGAAGGCGGAGGGTATAGATACGATCCCGGCATGGATGGCAGAGATGGAGAAGAGAACCTGGCATCTCCACTGGGCGGCGTGGGAAAAGCGGCGGATCCGGGCTCGAACATTGACGGCCTGTAAAAGAGTCCCCCGGACAGAAAACGACCTCTCCCGATCCGGAGAGGCCGTTTGTTCAGTCATGGGCGTGAGGCAGGTTCCAGCGGAAGTGGGCGGAGAGGATGCGGACGGCGACCACAAGCGCACTGCCGCAGAGCATGGCGGCCATCTCTCCCGCCAGGGGCCAGAGGACCACGCAGGCCAGCGCCCCGGCCAGGGAGGCGGAGGCATAGACATGCTTGACGAAAATGTAGGGCGTGTCCCCGGCCAGCACGTCCCGCAGCACGCCGCCGCCCACGCCGGTAACCACGCCCACAAACACCAGCAGGAACAGGGTGGGGCGGGCCGCGTGTTCATAGGCAATGCGGATGCCCGCCACAGTGAAAATGCCAAGGCCCGCGGAGTCCATAATCAGCAGCACCAAGTCGTAGAGCCGCTGGTCCCACATGAGGAGCCGCCGGATGCGGGGCAGAAACAGCACCAGGGAGGTCAGCAGGGCCACCACGGCGTAGATGGGATCCTGGAAGGTGCCCGGCGGCGTGATGCCCAAGAGCAGGTCCCGGATGACGCCGCCGCCCACTGCGGTGGTGAGGCCCAGGATGCAGACGCCGAAAACGTCCATGTTCTTTTTCAGGCCGGTGATGGCGCCGGAGGCGGCAAAAGCGAGCGTCCCAACCAGCTCCAGGATCAGAAACAGCTGTTCCATGGCCGTCACCGGGCGTCCTGCCGGACCATCTCCATAAAGGCGGAGGCCGCGGCGGTGGGCGTCACGTCCCGCAGGGTGCACATGTCCACGCTGCGGGCGGGAATGGTGAAGTCGGTTTTCAGCAGGCGGATGTCCCCGCTGTCCAGGGCCTTCTGCACAAACTCCAGCGTCACACCGGCCACCCCCAGGCCGATCCGGGCCAGGGATACCAGGAGGCTCCGGGAGGAGAGCTCGATTTCCGGCGTCAGGGTGATACCGCTTTGCAGAAAGTACTGCTCCAGAAACACCCGGCTGCTGGCCTTGCGCTCCAGCAGGATCAGGGGGAACTCCGCGATCTCCTGCCGGGTATACACGTGGTCGAAGTCACAGTCGTAGCCGCTGCCCGCCACAAAGACGGAGTGGGTGGCGAAGCAGGACCAGGTATGCAGCGCGGCGGGGTCCGTGGGAGAGGAGGCGAAGGCGATGTCCACAGCGCCGGATTTCAGCATGCTCAGCACCTTGGCGCTGCGGCCGCTGACAATCTTCAGCCGGATGCCCGGGTGCTGGCGGTGGAAGGCCTCCAAATATGGCGTCAGGAAAAAGCTGGTGACAGTGTCGCTGGCGCCGATGGTCAAGGTGCCCAGCAACAGCTGCTGGGCCTGGGACAGCTTGTCCTCCCCTGTGGCCAGCAGCCCAGGGCGCTGCGGACATACTGGTAGAGCATCTGCCCCTCCCAGGTGAGGGAGACGCCCCGGGGACTGCGGGCGAACAGGCGGGCCTGGAGCGCCGTCTCCAGCTGCTTGATAGACTGGCTCACCGCCGACTGGGAGATGTAGAGGTTTTTTGCCGCCAGGGAGATGTTGCCCGTCTCCGCCACCTCTTTGAACACTCGGTACAGCTCCAGCTTGACCGCCATGGATCATCCCTCCAGCAATCAGAATTTCTTATAGTGTCCGGAATCATTATAAGGGATGACTGGAGGAAACGCAACGGCGGCGGAAAAATTTTCGGTTTTTCTTTGCAAGCGGGATGGTTTTTGGTATACTAACACATTAGATTGTAAAGACGGGAGGCGCGCTATGCTGTATCACATTCTGGCAGTGGGCGACGTGGTGATGGAGCCCGGCCTCCGCCATCTGGAGCGGCACCTGCGGCCCCTCCAGAAGTGGAAGACCATCGACTTCACGGTGGTGAACGGCGAGAATGCCGGTGGGGCTGCGACCAGGCGGAGCGGATCTACGACGCCGGTGCCGACGTACGACCTGGGCTGACCCGCGACCAGGCGGAGCGGATCTACGACGCCGGTGCCGACGTGGTGACCTTGGGGAACCACGCCTTCGGCAAGAGCCAGATTGCGGATTTCCTGGAGGACCCTGGGCGGCCTGCCGGGCCGCTACCGGGCGCCGGAGGGACCCGCCAAGCTCCAGGGGGCCATCTTCACGCTGGACAGCGCCACCGGACTGTGCACCGCCGTGGAGCGGATCGACGTACGGTGACCGGGACGATTTCAAACCGGCTGGTTAAAATTTCAGATAGAGAGGAACGAACCATCATGTCCATTGAAAAAGTCAGAGCATATTTCAAGCCCCTCGGCATCGAAGAGCGAATCCGGGAGTTCGATGTCTCCTCCGCCACGGTGGAGCTGGCGGCGGTGGCCGTGGGTGTGGAGGGCGCCCGCATTGCCAAGAGCCTCAGCTTCAAGGTGGAGGACAAGCCCATCATCATTGTGGTGGCGGGGGACGCCAAGGTGGACAACAGCCGCTACAAGGCCCAGTTCCACACCAAGGCCAAAATGCTGACCCACCAGGAGGCCCACGAGCTGATCGGCCACGACGTGGGCGGCGTGTGCCCCTTTGCCCTGCCGGAGGATGTGAAGGTGTACCTGGATGTGTCCATGAAGCGGTTCGAGACGGTGTTCCCCGCCGCAGGCAGCAGCAACAGCGCCGTGGAGATGACCTGCGACGAGCTGGAGCGGTACGCCTCCAACTTTGCCGCGTGGGTGGATGTGTGCAAGGGCTGGCGGCCCGAGGAGCAGGGATGATCCGGTTTCTGCATGGCGCGGACTTCCACCTGGACAGCGCCTTCGGCGCCCTGCCGCCCGGACAGGCGGCGGCCCGCCGCCGGGAGAGCCGGGAGCTGGCTCTCCGTCTGGCGGACTACGTGAAGGAACACGGCATCGATCTGGTGCTGCTGGCGGGGGATCTGTTCGACAGCGCCAGCCCCTTCCGGGAGACGGGGGAACAGCTGGCCGCCGCTCTGGGACAGATGCGGACCAGGGTGTTCATCTCCCCCGGCAACCACGACTGGTACGGACCCGGCAGTCCCTGGGAGACGGTGGACTGGCCGGAGAATGTGTACGTATTCAAAGAGAACAGGCTCACGGCCGTGGAGGTGCCGGAGCGGAACTTGGTGATCCACGGGGCGGCATTCTCCGGCCCGGAACAGCTGGAGAGCCTGCTGGCGGGTTTCACCGCCCCGGCAGACGGAAAGTGTCACATCGGCCTGCTCCATGGGGAGCTGGACGGGGCGGAGGCGCGGTACGGCCCCATCCGCCGGGAAGAGGCGGCGGCCAGCGGCCTCTGCTATCTGGCACTAGGCCACGTCCACAAGCGGACGGCGCCCCTGACACTGGGGCGGACGGTCTGCGCCTGGCCCGGCTGTCCGGAGGGCCGGGGGTTCGACGAGCTGGGGGAGAAGGGGGTTTACGAGGGGACGATCTCCGACGGCGGAGAGGTCTCCCTGACCTTTGTGCCCTTTGCCCGGCACCGGTATGAGGTTTTAGAGGTGGACGTCACCGGAAAAGAGCCCCGGGCCGCCGTGGAGGCAGCTCTGCCGCCGGAGACGGCCGGGGACCTGTACCGCATCCTCCTCACCGGCGAGACCGGAGAGGGCGGCGCTGGCGCCGCGGCCATCCAGGAGGCGCTGGCGGACCGGTTTTACGCCCTGGAGGTCCGGGACCGCACCCGTATGGCGGAGGACCTGTGGCGGCGGGCGGAGGAGGACTCCCTCCGGGGCCTGTTTCTCCGGGAGCTGCGCCAGCGGCGGAAGCAGGCGGAGACGGAAGCGGAACGGGCGGAGATCGACCTGGCGGCCCGGTTCGGCCTGGCAGCGCTGGACCACCGGGATCTGGGGTGAGCGGAGGAGCGGATGAAATGAATGAGATGAAGAAGATTCTGCTGATCGGCACTGGCGGCACCATCGCCTCGGACGTGACGGACAGCGGCCTTGCGCCGGAGCTGACCACGGAGCAGCTGCTCTCCCATATTCCCGGGATCTCGGACATCTGCGGCGTGGACTGCCTCCAGCTGCTGAACCTGGACAGCACCAACATGACCCCGGCTCACTGGCTGGAGATCGCCGCCTGTATCCGGGACCACTACGGCTGCTATGACGGCTTTGTCATCACCCACGGCACGGACACCATGGCGTATACGGCGGCGGCCCTGAGCTATCTGATCCAGGGTAGTCCTAAGCCTATTGTGCTGACCGGCGCCCAGAGACCCATCGGATTTGATTCCACGGATTCCAAGACAAATCTGGCGGACGCCTTCCGCTGCGCGGCGGAGGACCTGCCGGGGGTCTCTATCGTGTTCAACAGCCGGGTGATCCTGGGGACCCGGGCCAAGAAGACCCGCTCCAAGAGCTTCCAGGCCTTTTCCAGCATCAATCACCCGGAGCTGGGCGTCCTGCGGGACGGCGTGCTGCTGCGGTACATCCGCCAGGACTGCCGGGAGGCCCCGGTGTTTTACGACCGCCTGGACCCGCGGGTGGCCCTGCTGAAGCTGGTGCCCGGCACCGGGCGGGATGCGGCGGACTTCCTGCTGGAGCGGAACGACGCCCTGATTATCGAGAGCTTCGGCGTGGGCGGCCTGCCGGAGGCGGGCGGCTTTTACGACTGCGTCCGCCGCTGGATGGAGGCGGGGCGGGTCGTCGTTCTCACCACCCAGGTGGAGAATGAGGGCAGCGACCTGGGGGTGTATCACGTGGGCTACCGCCTCAAAAGCGATCTGGGGGTGCTGGAGGCCTACGACATGACCACGGAGGCCGTGGTGGCCAAGCTCATGTGGATCCTGGGGCAGACCCGGCGGCGGGAGGAAGTGGAGCGGCTGTTCTACACACCGGTGGCCCGGGACATCCTCTGGCCCGGCCTGTAAAGACAGAGGGAACCGACGTCCGGAAAAAGGCAGGTTCCCCCACTTGACAAGGAAAAAGGCCCGTGATATATTTATTTTTACTGAAAAAAGCATTGAAAAGGACGCTGTCCGGGACTCGACAGCAGAGAGGGACCGCCGCTGGCTGAAAGCGGACCCTGCCGGAGCCCGGAACACAGCCACCGCCTTGGAGCCGCCCACCGATATGTAGGCTGGGACGGGACCTCCCGTTATAGAGGACACGAGCGGCATCCCTCCGGGGATGCAAGCAGGGTGGAACCGTGGAATACGATTTTGTATCCCACCCCTGATTTTTCAGGGGTGGGATTTTTGTTTTCTGCCCCTTGAACAAAAGGAGGATCAACCATGTCTGAAGAAGTGAAGAACAACGAGTTTACCTTTGAGAATCCGGCGTACCGCCAGACCTACTGGCACACCTGCTCCCACGTGATGGCCCAGGCCGTGAAGCGCCTGTGGCCGGAGGTGAAGCTGGCCATCGGTCCCTCCATCGACGAGGGCTGGTACTACGACCTGGACGCCCCCTTCGCCTTCACGCCGGAGCACCTGGAGAAGATCGAGGCAGAGATGCGGAAGATCTGCAAGGAGAAGCTGAAGCTGGAGCGGTTCGAGCTGCCCCGGGAGGAGGCTTTGAAGTTCATGGAGGAGAAGGCAGAGCCCTACAAGGTGGAGCTTATCAACGACCTGCCCGCAGACGCCCATATCTCCTTCTACAAGCAGGGCGAGTTCACGGATCTCTGCGCCGGCCCCCATCTGGACTCCACCGGCCGCATCAAGGGCAACGCCCTCAAGCTCACCGCTTGCAACGCCGCCTACTGGCGGGGTGATTCCAACCGGGAGACCCTCCAGCGGATTTACGGCATCGCCTTCCCGAAGAAGGACGAGCTGGATGCCTACCTCCAGCGGATCGAAGAGGCTAAGAAGCGGGACCACCGGAAGCTGGGCCGGGAGCTGGGCCTGTTTATGCTGCGGGACGAGGGGCCCGGCTTCCCCTTCTTCCTGCCCAAGGGCATGACCTTGAAAAACACCCTGCTGGATTACTGGCGCCAGGTCCACAAGAAGTACGGCTATGTGGAGATCTCCACCCCCATCATCCTCAACCGTCAGCTGTGGGAGCGTTCCGGCCACTGGGACCACTATAAGCAGAACATGTACACCACTGTTATCGACGAAGAGGATTACGCCATCAAGCCCATGAACTGCCCCGGCGGCATGCTGGTCTACGCCAGCGAGCCTCACTCCTACCGGGAGCTGCCCCTGCGGGTGGGCGAGCTGGGCCTGGTACACCGGCACGAGCTGTCCGGTGCGCTCCACGGCCTGTTCCGGGTCCGCTGCTTCACCCAGGACGACGCCCACATCTTCATGACCCCGGACCAGATGAAGGACGTGATCCAGGAGACGGTTCGCCTGTTCGACGAAGTGTACTCCACCTTCGGCCTCAGCTACACCATTGAACTCAGCACCATGCCGGAGGATCACATCGGCACTGTGGAGGAGTGGGAGCATAACCAGGACATCCTGAAAAACGCTATCACCGACATGGGCAAGACCTTCGAGGTCAACGAGGGCGACGGCGCTTTCTATGGCCCCAAGCTGGACTTCCATCTGGCCGATTCCCTGGGCCGCACTTGGCAGTGCGGCACCATCCAGCTGGACAGCCAGCTGCCGGAGCGGTTTGAACTGGAGTACACCGGAGAGGACGGCCAGAAGCACCGCCCCGTCATGGTCCATCGGGTGGTTCTGGGCAGCGTGGAGCGGTTCATCGGCGTCATCACCGAGCACTTTGCCGGCGCGTTCCCGGTGTGGCTGAACCCAGTGCAGGTGAAGGTCCTGCCCATTACAGATCGCGCCCTGGAATACGCCGATCAGATCGCAAAGCAGCTGGATGCCGCCGGCTTCCGGGTGGAGGTGGACGGCCGCAACGAGAAGATCGGCAAGAAGATCCGGGAGGCCACCCTGGAGAAGATCCCCTATATGCTGGTAGTGGGCGACCGGGATATGGAAAACCAGACCGTCTCCGTCCGCCTGCGGACCGGTGAGGATCTGGGCGCCATGTCCGTGGCGGATTTTGCCGCCCGGCTGAAGCAGGACGTGGACACCAAGGCCATCTGGTAAAAATGCGTTCCCCTCACAGCGGCCCGGGGCCGAACCCGGACCGCTGTGTCCGATTCCGCAACGGGCGCTCCCGCATCCGGGCAGCGGAAAGATGGCGGGCATTTTCGGTGGTTCTGCACATTGCCGGGACCGCCCGGACGGTATACAATAGAAAAAAACATCCGGCACTTTTTGCAGAGGAGGCGGCTATGAGTCAGGAGATTCACTATTTGGAGACCGGATCCCAGGACCCTTTTTACAATCTGGCGTTTGAAGAGACGGTACTCCGCAGCCGGCGGTCGGGGGAGTATCTGCTCCTGTGGCAGAACGACAACACCATCGTCATCGGGCAGAACCAGAACGCCGAGGGTGAGATCAACCGGGCCTTTGTGGAGGCCCATCAAATCCATGTGGTGCGCCGCACCACCGGCGGCGGCGCCGTGTACCATGATCTGGGCAACCTGAATTACTCCTTCATCACCGACGTGGGAGACGCGGAGCGGCTGACCATGGAGCGGTTCACCCGTCCCATTGTGGAGGCCTTGCAGGGATTGGGCCTGCAGGCGGAGGCCTCCGGCCGCAATGACATCCTGGTGGAGGGGCGGAAGGTGTCCGGCACAGCCCAGCGGCTGCTCCGCGGGCGCTTCCTGTATCATGGGACACTGCTGTTCGACGCCAACCCCGGCATGGTGTCCGGGGCGCTGAATGTGGACCCGGCAAAGTTCGAGTCCAAGAGTGCAAAATCCGTGCGCAGTCGGATCGGCAACATCCGGGAGTTCCTGAAGACGGATATGGATATGCCCGCCTTCTGGAGTTATCTGAAGAAAACATTGGCCGGCAGCGGTCTGGTGGAGGATCACCTGATAGATGAGGAACTGGCTGCTGTGGATGAGCTGAAGCGCACCAAGTACGACACCTGGGAGTGGAACTTCGGCCGTTCCCCCAAGTACAACCTGCGGAACAAGCGCCGCTGGGACGGTGGCACCCTGGAGCCCTGTGTGGAGGTGGACCAGGGGATCATCCGCCGGATCGTGTTCTACGGAGATTTTCTGGCTGTCAGCCCCATGGACGAGGTGACCGGCGCCCTGATGGGCACGCCATTCCGGCGGGAGAACGTGGGGGCGGTGCTGGACCGCTTCCCCCTTCGGGACTATTTCGGAACCATCACCCGGGACCAGGTGCTGGATACAATATTTTATGTGGACTGAGACAGCGTCCGCAGAAGCAAAAAGAGAGACGCGCCCGGCGCGTCTCTCTTTTTGCTTCTGTCAGGCCAGGATTTCCCGCTGGAACGGCTCCAGCAGCAGCCGGACATCCGGCACCCCCTGGAGCTGGCCCGCGCCCTTGACGGCGGCATCCCGATATCCCCAGCGGTCATCGTGGGAGAAGGGGAGATGGTATACCACCAGATGCTCCGGCCGGATGGCCTGTTCGATGAAGTGACGGCCCTTCCGAAGAGTCACCCAAGGGAAGTTCAAAAGGGCCAGATCAATGGGGCGGTTGCCGATGAAATCCCGCAGCTGCGGGTCCGCCACGGCGCAGTCTCCGGCGATCAGGACCCGGAAACCGTCATATTCCAGGATACAGCCGTAGTGGGGGACCTCCCGGTACTGTGCACCCTCGTGAGTCAGGCGCATGAAGTCCATGTGCAGCCCCTCCAGGGTGAGATGGCTGCTGGGACCGGCCAGCACCAGCTGGCGGTCAAACTCCTGCTCCGGCAGCACCAGGGCCACCTGCGGATTTCGGGCAATCACCTGCTCTGTCAGGGCGCGGGAGTAATGGTCCGGATGGCAGTGGGTGAAAAAGAGCAGATCCGGGCTGACGAAGTCCGGATGAGCCTGAAGAATGTTCCAGCGCTCAGGGGTGACAGTGGAGAACCCCACAACCCGACGGTCGTGGAGCGCGTCGGACCAGACCCGCATGGCACCCAGATGCAGGGCGACCCCGGCGTTGACGCTGAGTGTGATTTGGCAATGGGACATGATGTCGCTCCTTGTGTGTACAGGATTTTTACTTGCGGGACAAACGTCTTTCAGAATAAAATTTCAAAATGCCATGATTTGCGTAAGGCTTGCGTAAAAATCGGCGCTTTGCGGTTTTATGGTTGATTATACCATACTTTTTCCGAAAAATCAGCAAAAAGTCCAAAAATAATTTATTTTTCTGTTAAAATTGCCATATTTTTGCTATTTGTACAAAATTGACAAAGAGCCACAGAACAAAAATGGGCAAAATGACAAATTTCCGATTGCTGATTGATATTGAATTGGCAAAGTGATATACTTGTCTCCGTTAACAGAAATTTAATATGTATTTCTGTGAAACAGGCGGCTTTGCGGCAGTTTATTCATACGGCATGATAGACAGGCAACTATTCATGCGCAGGAGACGTATAAATATTCTGTTAAGACGGGGCGCCACACTAACTGAAGGGATTGATCGAATGAAAACCTACAAGACGATCATGAACGGGCTCACCAAAGTCGAGGAATTCGTGCTCTGTGTGATTACCGTCGTGGTTACAGCGATCACGTTTATCAACGTGCTCTCTCGGTATGTTTTCCACTCCAACTTCGCGTGGTCCGAGGAGCTGGTCATCAACGTGTTCATCCTGATGATCATGCTGGGCTGCGCCCTAGCTACCAGAGACGGCAGCATGATTACGCTGTCCCTGATCTTCGACAATGTGGGCGTCGGGGGTAAAAGATTCTGACCGTGATTGACACGGTCGTGAACCTGATCTTTTACGCCATCCTGATCTACACCGGCTTTAACAAGGTGTTCGATCAGATCAGCACCGGCAAAGAGACCTTCTCTCTGGGCTGGCCCGAATGGGTGTTTACCATCCTGCTGCCCATCGGCTCCATCTTCCTGGTGCTCCATGCGATCGAGTATCTGGTCGACGTGATGAGCAACAAGGCCGCCTGTGTGAAGCCGGCTGAGACAGAGGGAGGCAAAGAGACTGTATGATTAACTTGATCCTGTTCGGCAGCTTCTTCGTGATGCTGCTGCTGAATATCCCCATTGCCGTCAGCCTGGGTATGTCTTCCATTTTCGCCCTGCTCTTCAGCAGTTCCCCCCTGACGGTCGTCCCTACCAACGTGTACAGCGGCATGGCAAAGTTCCTGCTGCTGGCTATTCCGTTCTTTGTCCTGTCCGGCAACATCATGGCCAAGGCGGGCATCTCCAGCCGTCTGGTGGCGTTTGCTGATGACTGCGTCGGCCATCGGCGCGGCGGCATCGCCATCGTGGCTGTTATCGTGGCCTGCTTCTTCGGCGCCATCTCCGGCTCCGGTCCCGCCACCGTGGCGGCTCTGGGCATTATCCTGATTCCCGCCATGATCAACCGCGGCGGCTTCTCCGCCCCCTTCGCCTCTTCCCTGATGGCCAGCGCCTCCTCCATCGCCATCGTCATTCCGCCCTCCATCGCATTCGTGGTGTACGCCTCCATCACCGGCGTCTCCGTGGGCGATATGTTCATGGGCGGCTGGATTCCCGGCATCATGATGGGCCTGTCCCTGGTGATCATCATCATGATCGAGTGCCGCAAGAAGGGCATCCAGGCATCCAAGGCAAAGTCCTCCTGGGGCCAGCGCTGGAAGTCCTTCCGTGAGGCCTTCTGGGGCTTCCTGATGCCCGTCATCATCATCGGCGGCATCTACGGCGGCGTTTTCACCCCCACCGAGGCGGCTGCCGTCTCCGTGGTATACGGTCTGGTGGTCGGCGTCTTCATCTATCGTGAGGTCAAGATGAAGGATATGATCGATATTCTGGTCGACTCCGGCAAGACCACCGGCGGCATCATGCTGATCATCGGCGCGGCCACCCTGTTCTCCTATGTGTGCACGGTGTTCGGCATTGCGCAGGCGGCCCAGGCTCTGCTGCTGGAGATCTCCGGCAACAAGTACATCTTCCTGCTGATCGTCAACGTGATCTTCCTGATTGCAGGCTGCTTCGTGGACGCCAACTCCGCCATGTACATCTTTATCCCCATCATGTACCCCGTAGCCACCCAGCTGGGCATCGACCCCGTCCACTTCGGCGTGATCGCCACAGTGAACCTGGCTATCGGCCAGGTGACTCCTCCCGTGGGTGTCAACCTGTTCGTTGCCATCGGTGTGTCCGAGAAGCTTCAGGGCCTGCGGGACAAGACCAAGGTCACCATTGTCTCTATGTCCAAGGCTGTGTGGCCCCAGATTGTGGCATGCATTATTGCGCTGCTGCTCATCACCTATGTGCCCTGGTTCTCTACCGTGCTCTTGTTCGGCAAATAAGCATCTCCTGACTTGGCTGTAACCGCGCTTTGCGGTTTCAGATAATACCTGCTACAACTATTTTAAGGAGGCAAAACAATGAAAAAGTTTCTTGCACTGCTCCTGGCGCTCACCATGGCTCTGGCCCTGGTGGCCTGCGGCGGTGGCGATGACGCTGCCAGCGATACCACTGCCGACAGCGGCGATGATGCTGCCGCTTCCACTGGCGAGTTCGAGGAAATGACCTGGAAGTTCGCCTGCTCCGCCACGGAGACCTCTCCCTGGGTGGACGGCGCCAAGGAGTTCGCCCGGATCGTGGGCGAGAAGACCGGCGGTGCCATCACCGTTCAGTACTATCCCGCTGACCAGCTGACCGCCGGCAACCAGACCGACGGCATCCAGGCCCTGATGGACGGCACCACCGAGTTGTCCATGCACTCCAACCTGATCTGGTCCTCCTTCGACCAGCGGTTCAACGTGGTCTCCCTGCCCTTCCTGTTCAGCAGCACGGAAGAGGCTGACGCGGCCCTGGACGGCGCCGGCGGCGAGGCTCTGGGCGAGATCCTGAGAGCACCTACAACGTGCACCTGCTGGGCATTGCGGAGAACGGCTTCCGCCACATCACCAACAGCAAGCACGCCATCGCCAGCAAGGCTGACATGAACGGCCTGAAGATGCGTGTCGCGGGTTCCCAGCTGCTGAACCGCTCCTATGAGCTGTGGGGCGCCGACTACACCAACGCCAACTGGTCCGAGGTGTTCACCGCTCTGCAGACCGGCACCTACGACGGCCAGGAGAACCCCCTGCCCACCGCTGATGCCGCTTCCATTCAGGAGGTCCAGAGCTATCTGACCTATTGGACCGGCGCTTATGACTGCCTGTTCTTCTGCATGAACGCTGAGCTGTACAACTCCCTGTCTCCCGAGCTGCAGGCCATCGTTGACGAGGCCGGCCAGGCTGCCTGCGAGTACGAGCGTGAGCTGAACCGCAGCCAGGATCAGGAGATCATGGACAAGTGGGCCGAGGCTGGCGTTGAGATCACCGAGCTGACTCCCGAGGCTGCTGCTGAGTTCGCTGAGGCTTCTGCCCCCGTGTACGACGAGTTCGCCGACGAGCTGACCCCCGAGCTGATCGAGGCTTTCACCAGCGTCACTCAGGCTGATGCTAGCACCACTGAGCCCGCCGCCTAATTGAAGAGGCAGCCTGCGTTTCCGTATAAACAACGGTTAAGGTTTCGTAAGTTGCGTTAGCTGAGAGGACGTGGCTGCAGGAAACTGTTGCCACGTCTTTTCAGAGAACATAGGTGAAAATTTTGACGATTTCACCGCCCAGCGCATCTGTCCCAGCAAATTTCAAAGAGTGCCGACAGGAGAGTCGGCAGAAGGGAGTTTTTCCTATGGCAGCAACAAAGGCAGCAAAATACACCAAGGAACTGGCGGAGCACTTTTATGAGACCATGTGCACCATCCGCAAGTTTGAGGAGAGCGTGAAGCACGACTTCCTGAATGGTGAGATTCCCGGCTTCGTGCACCTGTACATCGGTGAGGAGGCCATCGCCACTGGTGTGTGCTCCGCTCTGCGGAAGGACGATATGATCGAGTCCACTCACCGCGGCCACGGCCACTGTGTGGCCAAGGGCGCGGATGTGAACCGCATGATGGCTGAGATCTTCGGCAAGAAGACCGGCTGTGCCAGGGCCGCGGCGGCTCCATGCACATTGCCGACTTCTCTGTGGGTATGCTGGGCGCCAACGGCGTCGTGGGCGGCGGCTACAACCTGGCCACCGGCGCTGCCCTGGCCAGCAAGATGATCCTGAAGAACGACCGGGTTTCCGTGGTGTTCTTCGGTGACGGTGCCTCCAACCGCGGCACTTTCCACGAGGCCATGAACGTCGCTTCCGCCTGGAAGCTGCCCGTGATCTTCGTCAATGAGATGAACTGCTGGGCTTCCACCACGCCTTACCGCACCACCTGCAATGTGGAGAACATCTCCGACCGCGCGGCGGGTTATCATGTGCCCGGTGTGATCGTGGACGGCCAGGATGTCTTTGCTGTGTATGAGGCCGCCAAGGAGGCTGTTGCCCGTGCCCGTGCCGGCGAAGGCCCCACGTTCATCGAGGCCAAGACCTACCGCATTGAGGGCCACTTCGTGGGCGACCCTGAACTGTATCGTGACCACGCCGAGACCCAGAAGATCTATCACGACACCGATCCTCTGAAGATGTTCCGCGCCAAGGCCGCCAAGCTGAAGCTGATGACCGCCGAGGAGTGCGACGCCATCGATGCCAAGTGTGAGCAGAAGATCAAAGACGCCAAGGAGTACGCCATGCAGAGCGAGTACGCCGATGCGTCCGAGTACATGAAGTACGTCTACGTGGATGACTAAGGCGAAGGAGGACAAATACGATGCGTAAGATCACTTTTTCTCAGGCCACTCAAGAGGCCATGGCCGAGACGATGGCGAAAGACCCCACTGTATTCGCAATGGGCGAGGACCTGGCCCGTCAGGGCGGTATCTTCGGTCAGTTCAAGGGCCTGCCCCAGCAGTTCCCCGGCCGGATCATTGATACCCCCATTTCCGAGACCTTTATCATCGGCGGCGGCGTAGGCGCGGCTCTGGCCGGCGCCCGTCCCGTGGTGGACATGCACTTCGCCGACTTCATCGGCGTGCCCATGGACGAGATCTTCAACCAGATGGCAAAGGTCCGCTACATGTTCGGCGGCCAGGCCAAGGTGCCCCTGGTCCTGCGTGCGCCCGACGGTTCTGCCGGCGGCGGCGCTGCACAGCATTCCCAGTGCGTGGAGTCCTGGTTCGCCCACATCCCCGGCATCAAGGTTGTGGCGCCCTCCAATCCCTATGACGCCAAGATGGTGCTGAAGGCCGCCATCGAGTGTGATGACCCCGTGCTGTACTTCGAGAACAAGATCCTGTACAAGGAGAAAGGCGAAGTGCCCGAGATCGGCGAGGAGGAGCCTTACACCCTGGGCAAGGCCCGCGTGGAGCGTGAGGGTAAGGATGTGACCATCGTGTCCTACTCCATCGGCATGAAGAATGCCCGCGGCGCTGCGGACCTGCTGGCCAAGGAGGGCATTGAGGCCGAAGTCATCGACCTGATCACCCTGTCTCCCTGGGATAAGGAGACCGTGCTGAACAGTGTGAAGAAGACCCACCGCCTCTGCATCGTCCACGAGGCTGTCAAGCAGGGCGGCTTCGGCGCGGAGATCTCCGCCACCGTCGCGGAGGAGGCCATGGAGTATCTGGATGCCCCCATCCTGCGGTACGGCGCTCCCTTCTGCCCGATCCCCTTCGCTCCCACCCTGGAGAAGATGGTGAAAGTGGTTCCGGAGGACCTGGTAAAGGGCATCAAGGGCATGTTTTAATGCCTGTTGAAAAGGAGATTTTCAAGTATGGCAACTGAAGTATTGATGCCCAAGCTCGGCCTGACGATGACCGAGGGCACCATTGAAGAGTGGAAATATAAAGAGGGCGACGCTGTCAAGAAGGGGGACATTCTGTTCTCTGTTGCAACGGATAAGCTGACCAACGACGTGGAGTGCGAAGAGGACGGCACCCTGCTGAAGATCCTGCTGCCGGAGGGCGAGACCGCCCCCTGCAAGAGCGTGATCGCCTGGATCGGCCAGCCCGGCGAGGCGATTCCGGATGCCTCCGGTGCCGCCGCGCCCGCTGCTGCTCCTGCCGCTGCGCCGGCCGCAGCCTCTGCCGCGGCTCCTGCCGCCGCCCCCACGGCCCATGCGGACCGTCCCGCCGGTGCCTACGTGCTGGCGACTCCCTACGCCAAGAAGCTGGCGAAGGAAAAGGGCTATGACCTCTCCCAGATCCCCGGCACCGGCCCCAACGGGACCGTGGTGGCCAAGGACGTGGAGAATTTGTGGCCGGTCCCAAGACCAGCCCCATGGCTGCCAAGCTGGCTGCCGAGCTGGGCGTGGACGTCAGCAAGCTGGACGTCCAGGGCCGCGTGATGAAGGCGGACGTGCTGGCCGCCGCCGGTGTGGGTGCAGCCGCAGCTCCCGCCGCTGAGGCCGCTGCCGCTGTTGAGAGCAACGATGAGAAGCCTGTGAAGGTGAATCCGCTGCGCCGCAGCATCGCTGCCAACATGACCAACTCCTGGCACACCTCTCCGCGGGTCACCTACACCCGTCCGGTGGAGGTCACGGCCATGAAGGACCTGCGGGCCAAGCTGAAGGACGGCCTGAAGGAGCAGGGGATCAAGCTGACCTACAACCACATCCTGATGAAGGTGGTTGCCAAGGCCCTGACCGAGTTCCCCGACGTGAACGCCAGCTTCGCGGACAATATGCTGACCCGCCACAAGCACGTGAACATGGGCCTGGCGGTCGCCAAGGGCGATGGCCTGATTGTGCCCAACGTGAAGAACTGCGAGGAGAAGTCCCTGGCACAGATCGCCCAGGAGACGGAGGCCCTGATCGAGGCCACCCGCACCGGCAAGCTGGGCATGGAGGACATGACCGGCGGCACCTTCACCATCTCCAGCCTCGGGCCCTATGGCATCACCAGCTTCTCTCCCCATCATCAACCAGCCTGAGCTGGCGATTCTGGGCGTGTGCGACATGGTGGATACCCCTGTGGTGCGCAACGGCGAGATCGTGATCCGGACCATGATGAACCTGAGCCTGACTGCCGACCACCGCGTGATCGACGGCGTGATGGCCTCCAAGTTCCTCAAGCGGATCGCGGAGCTGCTGGAGAACCCCTACATGCTCCTGGTGTGAGATCAAACAACCCATTCAAGGGAACCCGGCCTGTGCCGGGTTCCCTTTGAGGGGTCATTGTCCAAAATTTGACGATCCAAACAACTCAAAGGCCGAATTAGAGGCGGTTTTTGGGTAAGTTCATGAAAGAAGGACAGAAATTATGGCAACTGAAGTTCTGATGCCCAAGCTGGGTCTGACGATGACCGAGGGCACCATTGAAGAGTGGAAGTTCAAAGAGGGAGACACCGTCAAGAAGGGGGACATCCTGTTCTCCGTGGCGACCGATAAGCTGACCAACGACGTGGAGGCCGAGGAGGACGGCACCCTGCTGAAGATCCTGCTGCCGGAGGGCGAGACCGCCCCCTGCAAGAGCGTGATCGCCTGGATCGGCGCCGCCGGAGAGGCGGTTCCCGATGCTGCCGGCGCCGCACCCGCCGCCGCACCCGCTCCCGCCGCTCCTGCTGCTGCACCTGCCCCGGCTGCAGCCCCCGCCGCAGCTGGCCAGAAGACCGTTATCGTCGTGGGCGGCGGCCCCGGCGGCTATGTGGCTGCCATCCGGGCGGCCCAGCTGGGCGCCAAGTGACCCTGGTGGAGCGCGAGCACATCGGCGGCACCTGCCTGAACATCGGCTGCATCCCCACCAAGTGCCTGCTGCACAGCGCGGAGCTGGTGTCCGAGATCAAGGAACAGGGTGCTGACATCGGCGTGAAGGTCTCCGGTGTGGAAGTGGATTTCCCCCAGGTGATCGCCCACAAGAACGCCATCAGCAAGCAGCTGACCCAGGGTGTTGCCGGTCTGCTGAAGCAGAACAAGGTCGCCCGCGTGGACGGCGAGGCCAGCTTCACCGGCCCCAAGACCCTCTCTGTGAAGAAGTCCGACGGCTCCGTGGAGGAGATGACCGCCGACGCCATCATCGTGGCCACCGGCTCCGTCAACGCCCAGCCGCCCATCCCCGGGCTGAAGGAGAATCCCAACTGCATCGACTCCACCGGTGCGCTGAGCCTGGAGAAGCTGCCCAAGAGCATGGTGGTCATCGGCGGCGGCGTCATCGGCCTGGAGCTGGCCTGCGCCTACGCGGCCTTCGGCACCAAGATCACCGTGGTGGAGGCACTGGACCACATGCTGCCCATGCTGGACGGCGACCTGACTGCCATCGGCGTGAAGCACATGAAGAAGATGGGCATGGAGTTCAACCTGGAGTGCCCGGTGCAGGCCGTGGAGGCCTCTCCCGTGGGCGCCAAGGTGGTCTGCAAGAACAAGGCCGGCGAGACCGTCAGCTTTGAGGCGGAGAAGGTGCTGGTGGCCATCGGCCGGAAGGCCAATACCGCCAGCCTGAACCTGGAGGCTGCCGGCCTTGCCAACGACCGGGGCCGGATCATCGTCAACGACAAGATGGAGACCAGCGTGCCCGGCGTGTACGCCATCGGCGACTGTGTCTTCGGCAAGGCCCAGCTGGCCCACACCGCCAGCGCCATGGGCGAAGTGGCTGCGGAGAACATCATGGGGATCCCTGCTGTGTATGACGAAAAGACCAACCCCACCTGTGTGTATATGGAGCCGGAGGCTGCCTCTGTCGGTCTGACCGAGGAGCAGTGCAAGGCTAAGGGCATCGACTACAAGGTGGGCAAGTTCCCGCTGGTGGCCAACGGCAAGTCCCTCATCATCAATGGCGGCGAGGGTCTGGTGAAGATCATCGCCGACGCCAAGTACGAGGAAGTGCTGGGTATGCACATCATCGGGCCCCGGGCTACGGACCTGATTGCCGAGGGTGCTCTGGCCCTGCGGCTGGAGGCCACCGTGGATGAGCTGATCTCCACGATCCACTCTCATCCCACGGTTTCCGAGTCCGTGCGGGAGTGCGCCCTGAACGTCCAGAAGCGCGCCATCCACATCAAGAACTGATTGCGTTTCCCGATGACAAGGGCCGCCGCTATCAAGCGGCGGCCCTTGTTGCTGCGTGAAGAACGGTATGGTGCCTCAATGGCGCGGCAAAACTCCAGTGTGCAGTCCAGGAGGATATAAATGCGGGAAGCCCCCATATACCTCCAGATTTGCCCGACAGCGTAACAGGGATACAGCGTGTGGAGCTGCAGAGGGTACTGTACCGGTCGGGAAAGACGGGGCGTTTCATTTTCTCCTTTGCTTGTCCACGCCGATCTTTTATGAGAAATGCCGATCAGGAGATGCACGCTGAACGCTGAAGCATGGGGTGAGGCGGGGGGATTCAACTGTCATGTTCACGCTTTTCTGGCATATACCTGCCTGTCGTTATGGTTATATCATAAATAGAGTGAAGATATTGCGCATGTTTTGCATCTGATACATTTCACCATGGAGAAACGGGAGGAACGGCCTTGAAGAAGCGGAGAAATCCCGCTATAATGGGGTGGCATGAACGGACAAGGAGGGCAGGAGACCATGGCGGTGACCGGACGGTTTGCGCCGTCGCCAAGCGGGCGCATCCATTTGGGGAATATTTTGTGCTGCCTGCTGGCTTGGCTCAGCGCCCGGCAGAAGGGCGGGAGAGTGATCCTGCGGATCGAGGATCTGGATATCGCGCGATGCCCGCGGCGCTATGGGGAGCAGATGTGCCGGGACATCCAGTGGCTGGGACTGGACTGGGACGAGGGACCTGTCATCGGCGGCCCCAGCGGCCCCTATGAGCAGAGCCGGAGGACGGCGCTGTATCAGGCTGCTCTGAGGCGACTGGAGGCCCAGGGGCTGGTCTACCCCTGCTTCTGTACCCGGGCGGAGCTCCATGCCGCCAGTGCTCCCCACCGGGAGGATGGACAGGTGGTCTACCCGGGACCTGCCGCGGTCTGACCGCGGAGCAGGCGGCAGAGCGGGCCCGGCGCACAGGCCGCGCCCCCGCCCTGCGGCTGTGGGTGCCGGAGGAGGAGATCACTTTCACCGACGGCCACATGGGGGAGTACAGGGAGTGGCTGCCTGCGGACTGCGGGGATTTTCTGCTGCGGCGGTCGGACGGCATATTTGCCTATCAACTGGCGGTGGTGGTGGATGACGCGGCCATGGGCGTCACAGAAGTAGTGCGGGGGGCGGACCTGCTGGCGTCCACCCCCAGGCAGCTGCTGCTGTATCGGCTGCTGGGACTGGAGGCACCGGCGTTTTACCATTTCCCGCTGCTTCTGGGAAGCGACGGGCAGCGGCTCAGCAAGCGGAACGCGGATGCAGGGCTGGACACGCTGGGAGAGCGGTATACGGCACCGGAAATCCTGGGAAAGCTGGCATATCTCGCAGGCTTCAACCCCTCGGCAGAACCCAGAAGCGGGGAGAGCCTGCTGGAGGACTTTGCCTGGGAGAAGGTCCCCAGAGCGGATATCCGCATTCCGGAGGGACTGTTTTGAAAAGGAAGCGGCACAGGCTGACAGCCTGTGCCGCTTCTTTAGTTGCTTTGTCCCGAGAGGGCGTCTGGAATCTCCACTTCTGCCATCAGCTCCCGGCTGATGATGGTGAGCATCTCCTCCAGCTTGGCGCACTCCGCCGGGGTAAACCGCTGCGTGATGCGGTTCATGACGGCGGTCATGTAGGCCGTGCTGATGTTGTAGTAGTCGATATACTTCTGAGTGATCTCCAGATGGTATTCCCGCCGGTCGTCGGAAGACTGGACCTTGCGGATGTAGCCTTTCTTGATGAGGCTGTTGACCTTGTATGCCGCGTTGGGAGGGGAGATCCGCATGAAGGTGGCAAATTCATTCACCGTGGGACTGCCCAGAGCCTGAATGGCCTCCATGCAGAAGGTCTCCACCGTCGTCAGACTGGCCTCACGATCCTGAAAGCGGCTGAAGATCTCCTGGTAAAAGTGCAGCTTGAACTTGGTGTACACGTTAAAAAAAGCGTCTTTCAGCATGGCTGCAAGCCCTCTTTCCCGCGCCTTGCCCGCATGGCGGGAAAGCGTCGGCTGTCATTCCGCACCGATGGCGAAGGTCAGTTCCGCCGTACAGGCCAGTTCGCCGTTGACCGTGGCCTTGCACTCGCCGATGCCCACCGGCCCGCGGCGCTTGGTGAGAACGCACTCCATTTCCAGCACGTCGCCGGGGATCACCTTCCGGCGGAAGCGGGCGTTTTTCACGCCGCCGAACAGGGCGATCTTGCCCTGGTTCTCCGGCAGGGAGAGGATGGCCACGGCCCCCACCTGGGCCAGCGCCTCCAAGATCAGCACACCGGGCATGACGTGCTCCTGGGGGAAGTGGCCGCAGAAGAACTGCTCATTGACGCTGACGCACTTGCGGCCCTTGGCCCACTGGCCGGGCTCGTAATCGGTGATCCGGTCCACCAGAGCAAAGGGGAACCGGTGGGGTAGGATCTGCGCGATCTGGTTGGAATTCAATTCGTTTGCCATGGTCTCACGCCTCCCATCGTTTGAACAGCAGGCTGCCGTTGTGGCCGCCGAATCCCAGAGAGTTGGACATGGCGTAGCGCACATCGGCGCTGCGGCCGTGACCCGGCACCACGTCCAGGTCGCAGGCGGGATCCGGCACCTGATAGTTGATGGTGGCGGGAAGATAGCCGTCATGCAGCGCCATGGCGCAGAACATGGCCTCCACAGCACCGGCGGCGCCCAGCATGTGGCCGGTCATGGACTTGGTGGAGCTGATGGCCAGCTTGTAGGCGTGGTCACCGAACACAGTCTTGACGGCGGCCGTCTCGCCGGCGTCGTTCAGGGGGGTAGAGGTGCCGTGGGCGTTGATATAGTCCACATCCTCCGGCTTGGCGCCGCCGTCTGCAAGGGCCATCTCCATGGCCTTGGCGGCCCCGCTGCCGTCGGGCCGGGGAGCGGTCATGTGATAGGCGTCGCAGGTGGCGCCGTAGCCCACGACCTCCGCAAGGATTCGGGCGCCCCGGGCCTTGGCGTGCTCCAGCTCCTCCAGCAGGAGGATGGCCGCACCCTCGCCCAGCACGAAGCCGCTGCGCTCCGCGTCAAAGGGGATGGAAGCCCGCTTGGGATCGGGATTCTGGGTCAGGGCCTTCATGGAGGTGAAGGCGCCGATGGCCAGAGGCGTCACAGCGGACTCCGTGCCGCCGCAGAGCATCACATCTGCATAACCGTCCCGGATATAGTGGAAGGCATCGCCTACGGCATTGGTGCCGCCGGTACAGGCGGTCACCGGACAGGAGCACATGCCCCGGAAGCCGGTGTGGATGGCGATCTGGCCGGCGGCCATGTTGCAGATGCCGGTGGGGATATAGAAGGGAGAGACCCGGTCCCAGCCCTTCTCCTTGCCCTTGTCGTGCTCTGCCTCCGTGATGGAGAGGCCGCCGATGCCGCTGGAGACAATGACGCCGCAGCGATCCGCCTCCGCTTCATCCAACGTGAAGCCAGCACCGTCCAGTGCCTCCTTGGCGGAGACGACGGCCATCTGGGTGAAGCGGCCCATCCGCTTGGCCTCTGGCTTGCTCATGTAGTTCTCCGGCACGAAGCCCTTGACCTCCGCGGCCAGATGGACCTTCAGATCGGTGGGATCGAATTGGGTGATGGGAGCGATGCCGCACACACCGTCCTTCACAGCCTGCCAGCTCTCTGCCGCGGTAAGGCCAATGGGGGTCACGGCCATAGAGTTGGGAGCACCCGGAAAAGGTGTTCCAAAAGGCCCCGCAAAAAGAAGGGGGCTGGGGAAATCCATTCGGGGTTCCCCGGTTGATCTGCCAGAGGCAGATCAAGAAATTCCAATCATTTTCGGCAGGGCGCACCCCAGGGCGGCTTCTCTTGCCCCTGCGGGGCAATTCACCTTCTGTACCTGCCGAAAATACTTTGACCCAAGCCGCTGAAAGCGGCGCGGAAGTGCCCTTGGGGTGCAGACTGGTGATGGGGGTTCAGCGGAGCCGGTGGCATACCGGCGGAGCGTCCAAGGGGGACACTGTCCCCCTTGAATGCTTCACATCGCCATGCCCCCGTCGACGGCCAGGACCTGGCCGGTGACATAGGCGGCCTCGTCGCTGGCCAGGAAGGCCACGGCCTTTGCCACATCCTCCGGTGCACCCAGCCGCTGCATAGGGATGGTGGGCATCATGGCGTCCTTGGCGGCCTGGGGCATGGCAGCGGTCATGTCCGTCTCAATGAAGCCGGGGGCCACGGCGTTGACCGTCACGCCCCGGGAGGCCAGCTCCTTGGCCAGGGACTTGGTCATGCCTACCACACCCGCCTTGCTGGCGGCGTAGTTCACCTGGCCGGCGTTGCCCCGGAGGCCCACCACGCTGGAGAGGTTCACGATCCGGCCGTACCGCTGCTTCATCATGATTCGGGACACGGCCTTCATGCACAGGAAGGTGCCTTTCAGGTTCGTGTCGATCACCGCGTCGAAGTCGGCCTCCTTCATCATCATCACAAGGCCGTCCCGGGTGACGCCGGCATTGTTCACCAGAATGTCAATCCGGCCGAATTCCTTCACAGCGGCATCCATCAGGGCCTTCACCTGGGCCTCGTCCGCCACGTTGCACTGCACGGCCAGGGCCTTGGCACCCAGGGCCTTACAAGCGGTCACGGTCTCCTGGGCAGCTTCCGCCCGGCCGGCGTAGCACAGCACCACATTGGCGCCGCCCCGGGCCAGCTCCTCGCAGATGGCCCGGCCGATGCCCCGGCTGCCGCCGGTGACCACGGCGGTCTTTCCAGCAAAATTCATCATGCCTTCTCCTTTATCAGTTGTTCCAGCGTGTCGGGCAGGTTCTCCACATCCGCTGCGGTCTCCACCGCGCAGACCGGTATGCCGGGAACGGTCTTTTTCACAAAACCGCTGAGGGCTTTGCCCGGGCCGATCTCCACGATGGCGTCCACGCCCATGTCTGCCATCTTCCGGATGGAGTCCTCCATGAACACGCTGCTCTGCACCTGCTTCACCAACAGCTCCTGGATGGGGGTGCTGTCATCCTTCACATCCCCCAGGCAGTTGAAGATCACGGGGATCTGGGGATCCGCAAACGCCACGCCCTGGAAGTATTCCCGCAGGGCATTCCCGGCAAGGGCCATCAGGGGGGTGTGGAAGGGGCCGCTGACCTTCAGGGGCAGGCACCGGCGGGCGCCCTTCTCCTTGGCAATGGCGGCGGCCTTCTCCACAGCGGCCTTCTCACCGCCGATGACCAGCTGGCCGGGACAGTTGTAGTTGGCGATTACCACGCACCCCAGGTCAGAGGCCGCGTCGCAGGCATCCTGCAGGGGGCTGCGGTCCAGGTTCAGGACGGCCATCATGGCGCTCTCCCGGCCGGCAGCCGCCTCCTCCATGGCCTTGCCCCGGAAAGCCACCAGACGGATAGCTGTGGCGGCGTCGAACACACCGGCGGCGTGAAGGGCAGAGTACTCACCCAGGGAGAGGCCCGCCGCCACAGCGGGGGTGATGCCCTTCTCCCGCAGCACCGCCGTCATACCGGCGGCAAAGGCCACCATGCAGGGCTGGGTGTAGCGGGTCTGGTTGATGATGCCGTCCGGGTCCTCAAAGGTGACCTTCTTCAGGTCAAAATCCACTTCCGCATGGTCGTAAACAGCCCGGAAAGCGGAAAACGCCTCGTACAGATCGGCGCCCATGCCGGCATGCTGGCTGCCCTGACCGGCGTACAAAAAGCCCAGTTTCATTCTGCGTCGCTCCATTCTGCGGCGGTGGCCTTCGCCCGTGCGATACCGCTCTCATACAGATCACGGAAAATCTCGGCCACGGGCCGGATCTCGTGGAGCATACCAGCCACCTGGCCGCTCATGACGCTGCCCATTTCCACATCGCCCTCCAGCACGGCCCGGCGCAGGCCGCCCAGGGTGACCTTCTCCAGCTCCTCCAGAGAGGCGCCGCGCTTCTCCAGGGCCAGATACTCCCGGGCCATCTTGTTCTTCAGGATTCGGACCGGGCCGCCGATGGAGCGGCCGGTGACGACCGTATCACTGTCCTTGGCCTTCAGCACGGCCTGCTTGTAATTGGGGTGGATGGGGCACTCCTCGCTGGCAAGCAAACAGGTGCCCACCTGGATGCCGCAGGCACCCAGGGCAAAGGCCGCAGCCGCCTGACGGCCGTCCGCGATGCCGCCGGCCGCCACCACGGGAACGCTTACCGCATCGATGACCTGGGGCACCAGGGCCATGGTGGTCATCTCGCCCACGTGGCCGCCGGACTCCGTGCCCTCGGCGATGATGGCGTCCACGCCATAGCGCTCCAGCCGCTTGGCCAGAACCGCCGCCGCCACTACGGGCATCACCTTGATGCCCTTTTCCTTCCAGGCGGGAATGTACTTGCCGGGATTGCCGGCGCCGGTGGTGACCACTTTCACGCCCTCTTCTAGAATGATCTGGGCGATGTCGTCGGCATAGGGGCTCATCAGCATCAGATTGACGCCGAAGGGCTTGTCCGTCAGCTCCTTGGCCCGGCGGATCTCCTGGCGGAGACGGTCGCCGTCCCAGCCGCCGGTGGCGATCATGCCCAGGGCCCCGGCGTTGGAGCAGGCGGCGGCGAACTCGCCGGTGGCGATGTTGGCCATACCGCCCTGGATAAAGGGGTACTTGGTTCCCAGGATTTCATTGAGCTTTTTCATAAAAATCTCCCATTCGCCGCTGTGCGCGGCCTAAATAAAGCTGAAGTTTTCGCCGGTAACAGGCTTGCGTCCAGAGCGCCTGCTTGACGTGCAGGGAGTCAGGCGAACTCCACCAGGGCGCCGCCCCAGGTGAGGCCGCCGCCGAAGCCCACCACCAGGACCCGGGAGCCGGGCCCCACCTTTCCCAGGTCATGGAGCTCACTGATGACCAGGGGGATACTGGCGGCGGAGGTGTTGCCGTATTTCTGGATGTTCTTGTAGTACTTCTCCGGGGGGATGTGGTACTTTTTGGCTGCCAGGTCGATGATCCGGGCGTTGGCCTGGTGGAAGACGAAGAAGTCCACGTCCTCAATGGCCATGACGGCCTTTTCCAGCACCTGGTCGATGCAGTAGGGCACTGCCTTAACGGCGAACTTGAAGGTGGGCTGGCCGTGCATGAAGATGCGGGCCGGCGCCGGCTTCTCCGCGCCGGTGACGCCCAGCATGTCCGGGTCGCCGTGGCAGCCCAGAACGGCGTGGATGGAGGGATAGTCCTCCCGCCACTCCACCACCACAGCGCCGGCGCCATCTCCGAAGAGGACACAGGTGCCCCGGTCCTCCCAGTTGATGAACCGGGAGAGCATCTCCGCGCCGATCACCAGGCCGTACTTCCGGGGGGCCTGGGCCAGCAGGCACTCCATGGTGTGGATGGCGAACAGGAAGCCGCTGCATGCGGCATTCAGGTCAAAGCACACCGCGTCGTGGGGCAGCCCCAGCCCCCGCTGCACCATGCAGGCGGCAGAGGGGGGACAGGTAGTCGGAGGAGAAAGTGGCCACCACGCAGGCGCCGATGTCCTCCGGGGAAATCCCGGCGTTTTCCAGCGCCTGCCGGGCGGCGCCCACGCACATATCCGTGTGGGTCTCCGTGGTGCAGTGGTGGCGGGTCTGGATGCCGGTGCGGGTGGTGATCCACTCGTCGCTGGTATCCACGATTTTTGCCAGGTCGTCGTTGGTGACGATTTTCGCAGGGGCGAACCGGCCGGTGCCTCTGATTTTGATTCCGCTCATGCTTCCTCCTTCTGGGGTGCTGCGCCCATGCGTCTGAATTTTTGATACCGGCCTGCGGCCAGAGCGGCTCCGCTCTCTTTGGAGAGCTCCGCCAGGCAGCGGCTCAGGGCCCGATCCACCTGCCGCATGTGGGCGGCAGGAGCCAGATGGGCGCCGCCCTCCGGCTCAGGGATGATGCCGTCGATGACGCCCAGCTCCAGCAGGTCCGGCGCCGTCAGCTTCATCAGCTCACAGGCTTCCTCATGTCTGGCGGAGTCCTTCCACAGAATGGAGGCGAAGCCTTCTGGAGAGAGGATGGCGTACACAGAGTTCTCCAGCATCAGCACCCGGTTGGCAACGCCCAGCGCCAGCGCGCCGCCGCTGTTGCCCTCGCCGGTGATGAGGGCGATGACGGGGACGGTGAGGCGGCTCATCTCATAGAGATTCCGGGCGATGGCCTCGCCCTGGCCGTGGGCCTCGGCCTCCAGGCCGGGATAGGCGCCGGAGGTGTCGATAAACGTGAGGATGGGGCGGCGGAACTTCTCCGCCTGGCGCATCAGCCGCAGAGCCTTGCGGTACCCTTCCGGATTGGGCATGCCGAAGTTGCACTTGAGGTTCTCCTCCAGCGTTTTGCCCTTCCGGGTGCCGATGACGGTCACAGGGCGGCCGTGGTACAGGGCCACGCCGCCCAAGATCGCGGCATCCTCGCCGCAGAGGCGGTCGCCCTTCTGCTCAAAGAAGTCTGTGAACAGCGCCTGAATATAATCTGTGATATTGGGCCGCTGGGGGTGGCGGGCAATGGCCACCCGCTGGGCGGCGGTCAGCGGTTCGCTCATGTGCGTCCCCCTTTCTCATGGAGCCGCAGCAGCTGGGACAGGGTGTCCCGCATCTGAAGGCGCGGCACCACCGCGTCCACAAAGCCGTGCTCCTCCTGGAACTCCGCCCGCTGGAAGCCCTCCGGCAGGGTCTGGCCGATGGTCTGCTGGATGACCCGGGGACCGGCAAAGCCGATCAGAGCGCCGGGCTCCGCCAGGATGATATCGCCCAGAGAGGCGAAACTGGCAGTGACCCCACCAGTGGTGGGGTCCGTAAAGACGGAAATATACAAAAGCCCTTTCTCCGAGAAGCGGGCCAGCGCCGCACTGGTCTTGGCCATCTGCATCAGGGAGAGGATGCCCTCCTGCATCCGGGCACCGCCGCTGGCGGCGAACAGGATCAGGGGCAGGCGGTTCTTGGTGGCGTACTCAATGGCCAGGGTGATCTTCTCACCCACGGCGGCACTCATGGAGCCCATGAAGAAGCGGCTGTCCAGCACACCCACTACGCATTTGCGGCCCCCGATGGTGCCGGTGGCGGTGACCACGGCCTCCGTCAGGCCGGTCTTGCGCTGGGCGGCCTCTACCTTGGCCCGGTAGCCGGGGAAGGAGAGCGGGTCCGCCGCAGGCAGCTTTTCAAACAGCTCCCGGAAGGAGCCGGGGTCCAGAATCGTGCTGAGCCGATAGTAGGCGCCGATGGGGAAATGGTAGCCGCACTTGGGGCAGACCGACAGGTTCTGCGCCACGGATTTGCGGTCGCTGTCCTGCCCGCACTTGGGACAGGTGATGGCTTTATCGCCGGGAATGTGATTGTCCCGGATGGCCTTCATGGCCAGCAGGCGCGCTCGGCGCTTGGCGAAGACGCCGTTCATCCCACTCATGCATCCACCCCGCTTTCACTGAGCTTGCGGCTGAATTCCAGCAGCTCCGACAGGTGTTCATCCAGGAAGGCAGTGGTGCACTCTCCCAGAATGAACTCCGGATGGTACAGAATCTGATAGGAGAGCTCCGCATTGGTGGGGAAGCCCTCCAGAGTGAACTCCTCCAGGCAGCGGCGCATCCGCCGGATGGTCTCCATCCGGTGGGGGCATAGGCTAGGATCTTGGCTGCCATAGAGTCGTAGTAAGGAGACAGCTCGCACCCGCTGTACAGGCAGGAGTCCACCCGCACGCCGGGGCCGCCGGGGAAATGGAGGAAATCCACCCGCCCGGGGCAGGGGCGGAACCCCTGCACAGGGTCTTCGGCGTTGATGCGGCACTCGATGGCATGGCCCTGGAGCGTCACATCCTCCTGCCGCAGGCGCAGCGCCAGGCCGGAGGCAATCCGCAGCTGTTGGCGCACCAGATCCACACCGGTGACCAGCTCGGTGACGCCGTGCTCTACCTGGATGCGGGTGTTCATCTCCATGAAATAGAAATGCTCCCGGTCCGGGTCCAGCAGGAACTCCACTGTGCCGGCATTCTCATAGCCAACGGCTTTGGCCGCCTTTACGGCGGCGGCGCCCATCCGCTCCCGCAGCTCCGGCGTCAAACACCGGGCAGGGGCCTCCTCGATGAGCTTCTGGTTCCGCCGCTGGACCGAGCAGTCCCGGTCCCCCAGATGGATGACGTTGCCGTAGCGGTCCGCCAGCACCTGGAACTCGATGTGCCGGGGCCGGAGCACCAGTTTCTCCAGATACATCTCGTCATTGCCGAAGCAGGCCTGGGCCTCTGCCTTGGCCTCCGCAAAGGCCGCGGACAGCTCCTCCGGCCGGTCGCACCGGCGGATGCCCCGCCCGCCGCCGCCGGCGGACGCCTTCAGCAGCACAGGATAGCCTACGGACTCTGCCGCGGTCAGCGCCTCCTCCACAGAGGCGACCGGGCCGTCGGAGCCGGGGGTCACGGGCACGCCGGCGGCGCGCATCAGGTCCCGCGCGGCAGATTTGGAGCCGGCCTTGCGGATGGCGTCGCCGGAGGGGCCGATGAAGGTCAGGCCAGCTGCGGCGCAGGCGTCTGCAAAGTCGGCGTTTTCAGAGAGGAAGCCATAGCCGGGATGGACGCCGTCGCACCCGGTGGCTTTGGCCACTGTCAGAAGAGCATCCTGATTCAAATAGCTGTCTGCCGCCCGGGCAGGGCCGATGCACACCGCCTGTCCCGCCAGCTGGACATGGAGCGCGTCCGCGTCCGCCTGGGAGTATACGGCCACCGTCTCGATCCCCAGCTCCCGGCAGGCCCGCAGGACCCGCAGGGCGATCTCTCCCCGGTTGGCGATCAATACCCGCCTCAGCATGGCCGATAACGGAACAGCGGCTCGCCGAAGGCCACCAGCTCGCCGTTGCTCTTGCACACGCTCTCAATGACGCAGTCACAGGGAGCGGGAACTTCGCTCATCATCTTCATAGCCTCGATCAGGCAGACGGTCTGGCCCTTGGACACCCGGTCGCCGGGCAGGACAAAGGGGGCCTGGTCCGGGGCGGGCGCCGCGTAGAACGTGCCCACCAGAGGCGCGTCAATAGAGGAGGAGCTGCTCTGGGGCGCAGGCACCGGAGCAGCGGCGGCAGCCGGAGCGGCCGCAGGTGCGCTGGCCGCAGGCGCAGACGCGCCGCCACGGGTCAGCTCTATGGTGAACTCCTGCGTGGACAGCTTCATCGTCTGAGCGGTGCTGCGGTCGAAGCAGGCGACAATCTCAAAAAACTCTTGGTTGGTCATAGCGCATTCCTTTCTCAGCGGAAAGTGAACCCGCCGGAGGGCGCGGGCCCGCCGGCGGGGCAGGGATTACTGCTTGTGGGCGTTCAGGTAGTTCATCACGTCGCCGACGGTCTTCATCTCCGCCAGGGCGCTATCCTCAATGGAGATGCCGGTGGCCTCTTCCAGAGCCATCACCAGTTCCACGGAAGCCAGGGAATCAGCACCCAGATCGTCAGCCAGGGAGGCGTCCATTGTGACTTGCTCCGCGTCGCAGCCCAGGGTCTCCACGATGATATCACGTACTTGCTCGAATTCCATATTGGTACTCCTTATGTCGAAAAATGATGAAATTATTTTAATTAAAATAATTTAACTAAAATAATTTCACGTTGATTTTATGCGGTTTATGCCGGTTTGTCAAGTAAAATTTTGGAGAACGCCCGCCTTCTCCGGGACGTGGCAGCCGCACCTTATTTAATTATAAGGAAGACAGCGCCTGCCGCAGCGCGTCGTCGCTGGCGGGGACGCCCCAGAACCGGAGTGTTCCATTGATCTCCAGGGCGGGAGTGCAGAGGGTCTCCGGATGCTCACTCGTCACCTGTTCGTTCAGCACCCGGCAGCCGGGGCAGTAGGCGTACAGGCAGGGCATCAGCAGGTCCATCCGGTCGATCACATCGTCGTCTGTGATTTTCTCCAGAGTGTAGTCCAGGCCGAGACCGTCGGCAACGGCCCGGATGCGGTCCATGTAGAAGTCGTTCCGGGCACAGATGGAACAGTACAGGCGCAGTTTGACAGGGGTGCTCATTTCATCGTCTCCGTATTCTCCGGGCGGGGCCCATATTCCGCAGAACAGCATACCACAAGGGGAGGCAGGGGGAAAGACGGCGTCCTATTTTTTGGAGATTTGACGAAAAAGATATTTGCTTTTGCTGATATATCCGCTATAATGTGGGAGGATTGCGCCGGAGGATCCCCAACGGAACCTGTCCCGGCGGAAGAAAGGATGGAGGACCGCATGAAGATCGTCATTGTGGGCGCGGGCAAGGTGGGCGTGGCCCTGACGCGCCATCTGGCCGTGGAGAACAGGGTCACAGTGATCGACCAAAATCCACATCTGGTTGAGAACATCATCAACATCTATGATGTGATGGGCGTGTGCGGCAACGGCGCCAGCTACGATGTGCAGAAGGAGGCGGATGTGGAGCAGGCCGATCTGCTGATCGCCACTACCTCCAGCGACGAGATTAATATCCTCACGTGCCTTGTGGCGAAGAAAATGGGTGTGCAGCACACCATCGCCCGTATCCGCAGCCCGGAATACGGCCGCCAGCTGCGGTTTATGCGCAGTGAGCTGGGGCTGTCCATGGCCATCAATCCGGAGGCGGCAACGGCCCGTGAGATCGCCCGTGTGCTGCGGTTCCCCACCGCCATGAAGCTGGAGTCCTTCTCCAAGGGGCGGCTGGAGCTGGTGGAGTACCGGGTGGCGGAGCACACGGCCCTGGATGGCACCCGGCTTTCGGAACTGTACCGGAATTTCAAGGTCCGGGTGCTGATCTGCGCCGTGGCCCGGCAGGGGGAGACGATCATTCCCTCCGGCGATTTCACCTTGCGGGCGGGAGACAAGATCTATCTCACCGCCGCACCCCGGGAACTGGAGAAGTTCTTCCGGCTTCTGGGCGTATTCCGGGCCCGGGCCTCTTCGGTCATGATCGTGGGCGCCAGCAAAATGTGCTACTATCTGGCATCTGAGCTGCTGGAGATGGGCATGTCCGTAAAGATCATCGACCAAAACGAGCAGCGGTGCGTGGAGATGAGCGAGAAACTGCCCCGCGCGCTGGTGATCGTGGGAGACGGGACGGACAGCGAGCTCCTCAGCGAGGAGGGAATCAGCCAGACGGACGCCTTCGTGGCCATCACGGGCCTGGACGAGGCCAACATCCTCATGGCACTCAGCGCCGCCAAGCAGTCCGGCGACTGCTGTAAGGTGGTGGCGAAGATCAACCGCAAGTCCCTGCTGGAGCTGGTCTCCACCGAGAGCCTGATCGACAGTGTGGTGTCCACCGGTGCGGTGACCACAGAGCTGATCCTCCAGTATATCCGGGCCATGAAGAACGCCTCCGCCTCCAAGGTGAAAACGCTGCACCGCATCGTGGATGAGAAGGTGGAGGCTCTGGAGTTCAGCGTGACGCCGGACATCTCCTTCGCCGGCGTGCCCCTGCGGGATCTGAAGCTGAAGCGGGGCCTGCTACTGGCAGGTATCGTGCGGCAGAACGGGCAGATCGTCATCCCCTCCGGCAATGATGTCCTGCACCTCCACGACGATGTGATCGTAGTGACCACGGACACCCAGCTGGAGGATCTTCGGGATATCCTTGCAGAGTGAGAAGGCAGGTAAGTTCTGTGAATTATCGAATGATCGGCTTTGCCATTGGCCGTATCCTGCTGGTGGAGGCGGCGCTGCTGCTGCTTCCCATGGCGGTGGCTCTGGGATATGGGGAATCCCCTGTCCCGTATCTGCTCCCTGCGGCGCTGCTGGTGCTGTGCGGAGGATTGCTGAGCTTCAAAAAGCCGCGGCAGGCGTCTCTGTTCGCACGGGACGGCTTGGCGGTAGTGGCGCTGGCGTGGATTGCCGTGTCCCTCTTCGGTGCGCTGCCCTTTTACATCTCCGGCTCCATAGAGAGCTTTGTAGATTGCTTCTTTGAGACAGTCTCCGGCTTCACCACCACGGGGGCCACCATCCTGACGGAGGTGGAGTCGCTGAACCGGGGCATTCTGTTCTGGCGCAGCTTCACCCACTGGGTGGGCGGCATGGGTGTTCTGGTGTTCGTCATGGCCATTCTGCCTATGGGCGGGGATGGCCACGGGATGCACATGCTGCGGGCGGAGATGCCTGGACCCGCGGTGGGAAAGCTGGTGAGCCGCATGAGCGACACCGCCAAAATCCTCTACGGCATCTACCTGGTGATGACTGTCATTGAGATCGTGCTGCTGCTGGCGGGCGGGATGCCGCTGTTTGACGCCTGCATCCACTCCTTCGGCAGTGCGGGCACCGGCGGCTTCAGCAGCCGGAATCTCAGTGTGGGAGCTTATAACAACCCCTATTTTGAAATTGTGATCGGCATTTTCATGCTGCTCTTCGGCATCAATTTCAATCTGTATTACTTCCTGCTGGTGCGGCGGTTCCGGGACGTGTTCCGGTCCGAGGAGCTGTGGGCCTATGTCCTCATTGTGGCGGCGGCAGTGGCTGCCATCACCCTGGATATCGTGCACATGTACGAGTCGGTGGGCACCAGCCTGCGGCACGCGTTTTTCCAGGTGTCCTCCATCATCACCACCACCGGTTATGCCACGGTGGATTTCAACACCTGGCCCACCTTTTCAAAGGCCATTCTGGTGGCGCTGATGTTTATCGGCGGCTGCGCCGGTTCCACCGCTGGCGGCATCAAGGTGGCCCGGGTGGTGATCCTGCAGAAGGTGTCTGTCAGCGAGATGCGGCGGATGCTCCACCCCAATGCGGTGCCCGCCATCCAGTTCGAGGGCAAGCCCCTGAACGAGCGGAGCATCCGGGGCGTCCATCTGTTTCTGGCGGTGTACCTGATGGTCTTCGTGGCGTCCTGCCTGTTGGTGTCTCTGGAGCAGTTGGACCTGGTGACCACGTTCACAGCGGTGGCTGCCTGCATCAACAACGTGGGGCCCGGTCTGGAGATTGTAGGTCCCATGGGTAACTTCTCCAGTTTCTCCCCTTGGTCCAAGCTGCTGCTGTCCTTCGACATGCTGGTGGGACGGCTGGAGATCTTCCCCATGCTGCTTCTGTTCGCCCCTTCCATCTGGAAACGGCGGCTGCCGTCCCGCAGGCTGGTGGACTGACTTGCCTGAAAATCAAATCCAACGGAACAGGACCGCCGCGGAGATCTGCGGCAGTCCTGCCGTCCTGTCAAGCGCCCGCCGCCGCGGAGGGCGCTTTTTTTCTGCGGTGGGGGGAGATTGCCGGGCAGCGCGGGACAACGGCCACCGGCAACCGCGTCTCCAAAGCTGCCCGCCCCAAACAGAGGAATATGTTTCCCCGGAGCGCCGCCCCACCGGCAAGCGGACAGGAGGGCCTGCGGGACGCTGTGAGCGGCGTCCCGCGGGATGGCTTCGGGCATCACGGCGGCTAAAGGATCGGCTGACGGATACGAAGAGGAGGCAAGTAGACGGCGGCATCCGGACAGAGGCGGGCTCTGGAGAGACGCCCGGCCCGGATCCTGATGGGCGAGAAGAAGCTGCACCCCGGCGGAGCTGTGGAATCAAAGAGCGGGGCCCCGGAGGACAATGGCAAAACCTCCGGGGCCCCTTTGAAGGGATTGGACAGGAATCGTTTCAAAACAGAACGCTAGCGGATGGGGTTGGAGATGCGACCGATCCCGTCGATCTCGCAGGTGACCACATCTCCGCGCTTGAGGAAGCAGGGGGATCCATTCCCATCCCCACCCGGCGGGGGTGCCGGTGATGAGGATGGTGCCCGCCGGCAGCGTCATGCCCTGCGAGAGCTCACTGACGATGTGGCGGATATTGAAGAACACCTGGTCCGTCACGCCGTTCTGCCGCACCTCTCCGTTGACAAAGCTTCTGATGGATAGCGCGGGCGGGCAGGGGAATTCGTCCGCAGTGACAATGACCGGCCCCATGGCAAAAAAAGGTATCCAGGCTTTTTCCGAGGAAGTTCTGCTTGTGGCGGTACTGGACGTCCCGGGCGCTGACGTCGTTGGCCACGCTGTATCCGAAGATGTAGTCGCCCACATCTTCCTCCCGGACATGGAGCGCGTCCCTGCCCAGGACAACGGCCAGCTCCACTTCATAATCCAGCTTGGAGACAAAATCCAGATGGCCGTCGATCGCCTCCCCATCGCCCAGGGCCCGGAGGACATCCGCCAGGCGCAGAGCCTGCCGGCTTCCAGCGAGCTGTATCTGCGCCCAATGGACAAGCTCATCCAGACTGCCGGCAGTTCCGCGCTGCCCGTTCTGATCCAGGGGGCGGTGGGGACCCACAAGGGCGTGGTGGCCCGTCGCATTCACACCAAAAAGCGCCACGGAGGGGACCACGCTGATGCGCCTGCAGTGCAGGGACCTGACGGAGAAAAAACTGGGACATGCTGTTGAATAATGCCGCGTCTCCCATTCACGCCACGGGATACACGGTATATCTGGAAAACGTGGATACGCTGCCGAAGGATCTGCAGCAGCAGGTGGGGACCTATATTGAGGATACCAAGATGACCCACCGCCATCGGGTAATCAGCTCCAGCTGCTGCGACCTGTCTGCCGAGGTGGCCCGGGGACAGTTCTCCAGCCGGCTCTATCTGCAGCTCAGCGGATTCACCATCAATGTGCCGTCTCTGGCCCAGCGGAAGGAGGATATTCCCGCCTTTGTCAATATGATGATTCCCCAGTACAATACCGCGCTGGCCAAATCCACCGTGGGCATGGAGCCGGATGCCATGGAGCTGATGGTGGAATTTGAGTGGCCGCTGAATCTGGTGCAGCTGGAAAAGGTGCTGCGCCAGATGATCGCGGCGTCCTCGGGATTTTATATCACTGCCGCTGAGGTGGCCGTGGTCCTGCAGAACGAGATGCGGAAAGTGAGTGCCCTTCCGCCGGCGGTGGATCTCTCCGGGACCTTGGAGGACATCGAGCGGAGAGTGATCGAACAGGTGCTGCGGGAGGAGAACATGAATCAGTCCGCTGCGGCCAAGCGGCTTGGAATCGGCCGAAGCACCGTGTGGAGAAAGATCGCCGGCAGCGGCGGAAAATAAACAAAAAGGTCCGGGGGCACAGGGAATATCCCTGTGCCCCCGGACCAAATTTCCGGCAGCGCGGAAGCTTCACTTGCCTTGGATTCCCAGCGCGCGGCAGACGCTGCGGCGGGTGATGCGGTATACCCCATAGAGCACCGCCGAAAGCACGGCGATCACCGCAGCACAGACGGCCATGCCGGCCATCTCGCCGGGGGTGAAGCGGTTATCATTGAAGTACATAATCATGAGGTAGAAGGCGGAGATGACTGCCGTGCCCACGATGACGGGCACAAGAAACACCTTGGACACCTGCCCCTTTACGGACCGGAACAGATAGCGGTTCGGCGCCCCCAGGTGCCGCAGGTCGTCGTACACCCGTGCGTTGGTGAGGGCGATGGTGAAACAGCGGGTATAGGCGATAACGATGACCGCCGCGAAGCAGATCAGGGCGATAAAGATGAACAGCACCAAAAACACCGCCATGGTGGTGACGAAGTCGTTCTGATCCAGCACCCGGAACTGGGGCATGTAGAGCCAGTAGTTGCGGAACTCCGAGGTGTCCCGGTCCTCCCGCTCTATCACCGGGAAGCCATGGGCGGCGATATGTGCCCGGTCGTAGTCATAGACCTCGCCGGCCTCCTCTGCCAGCGCCGCACTTACCAGGTCGTAGGCGTCCATCTGCAGCACATCGTCGCCGGAGCGGTCCACGATCTCGTTGAACAGGGCGTCGGCAAAGGGATAGCTGGCCTCCGAGTCCGCCACGTTGAAGAATACCCAGGTCTCCCGCCAGAGGTCGGTGAGTCCGGCGGTGAGGATCTCGTAGTCGGCGTCATCCAGCACGTAGCAGCCCAGCAGCATGGTGAAACACAGAGGCTCCGCCGGGGTAACGGACAGACTGGCCCCGGTGACCATATTGGTGACCAGCGTCACGTCGCCGCCGGAGAGGTAGTCGCTGCCGCCTTCATCATCCAGCACATTGGCACAGGTGCCGGGGGCCAGGTCCACAGCTTGGCCGGTGAGGGCGTTCCAGGCGCTCTCGGAAAAATAGGTGGCCCCGCCTTGGATCTCCCGGTATTCCTTGGTGTAGGTGGTGCCCAGAGCTCCGGCGCTCTGCTCGATGGAGACGGTGCCGTCACAGCCCAGGGTGGCGGCGTCTACCTGGGTCCAGGAGGTGATGTCAACACCATGCTTCGACGCCAGAGATTCCACCTCACCCCGCTCCGGCCAGTTCTGATCATTCCGCCAGTGGTACTCGAAGTCCACCGGCCGGGTGGAGAAGCTGTAGGTGGAGCTGGTATTCAGCATGGGGGCGTAAAAGGAGGCGAAATAGGCACCGGCGATCAGCAGCGTCATCACCAGCATGTTCCGCACCGTCTGGCGGCCTTGGAACTTCATCATGGACGTGGCGATGATGTCCCGGTACTTATGGCGCTTCCGCCAGCCGTTCACCACCGTGTGGAGCAGGATCATGTACATGCCGACCAGCGCCGGCAGGTAAAAGACGGCCTCCACCCCAGAGGGGGGATACCACTGGAGAACTGTGACAAAGAACGACGGCATCAGATACCCCGCCAGGGCGCCGATCACCACCAGGACGATGCCCACGCTTCCATACCACCGCTTTACCTCGCGGATAGGCTCGGACTTGTGGGACTCCTGGACGATGTCGATGATGTTGGTGCGGCGGATGGACCGGCCGCCCAGGAAGAACAGCATCCCCACCACGTAGGCGGCAAAGACCATGGACAGCAGATAGGACCGGGGATCGAAGGACAGGGCCATCTCCTGGGAGTCCACCAGGAACAGGCGGAACAGCTGCCACACGCCCCAAGCCAGAGGGCCGCCTAAGGCCGCCCCGGCGGCGCAGGAGCCCAGGGAGATCACCGCCAGCTCCTTGCCCATCTCCCGCTGCAGCTGGCGGCGGGTGGCCCCCAGGGCCAGGAACACGCCGGTCTCCCGGGACTTCTGCCGGAAGAACAGCCCGGCGGCATAGGCGGTGAACACGGCGCAGCCGATGACCGCCAGAACGAACACCATCATCACCTGCTTGCGGCTGTCGCCGCCCTCCGGCAAGACGGAGAGGATGGTGGGGGAGCGCATCATGCAGACATAGGCAGTGATCAGCAGCACGGAGAAGAAGCTGCACCCTGCCAGCAAGGCATACTGGCCCCTGTTTTTGCGGCGCAGGGCCGCGTAGGCGTCGGAAAAGTGCCGCATGGTCTCACTCCTTCCCCATGTCCCGGATGGCGTCCAACAGCTGGTCCTGAAAGGCGGTGCGGTCCGTGGCGCCCTTTTCCAGGGTCCGCCACACCACTCCGTCCCGGAGGATGACCACCCGGTCGCAGAAGGAGGCGGCAAAGGAGTCGTGGGTCACCATGAAGATGGTGGCCTCCAGGGATTCCTTGGCCTGTTCAAAGGAGCGAATCACCGCCCGGCTGGACTTGCTGTCCAGGTTGCCGGTGGGTTCGTCCGCCAGGATCAGCAGGGGGTGGTTGATGAGCGCCCGGGCCACGGCGGTACGTTGCTTCTCACCGCCGGAGATCTCCGCCGGGTATTTGTCCCGGATGGCGGAGATACCGAATACATCGCACAGCTGGTCCGCCCGGGCCTCCGTCTGGCCGGTGACGGCGCCGCCGATGATGGCGGGCAGGAGAATGTTCTCCCGGACTGTCAGACCGTCCAGCAGCAGGAAGTCCTGGAACACAAAGCCCAGCTGCCGGTTGCGGACCTTTGCCAAAGCGTCCTCGCTGAGATTTGCCAGCTGCCGATCCCCCAGCATGATCTCCCCACTGTCGATGGGGATGTAGCAGGAGATGCAGTTTAAGAGCGTGGTCTTGCCGGAGCCGGAGGGGCCCATGACAGCCACGAACTCCCCCCTTCTCCACCGTGAGGGACACGCCCTTGAGGACTTCATAGGTGGTCTTGCCCACTTGGTAGGATTTGTGCAGATCTTTGACTGTTAACATAAAACTCTTCCTTTCTGTCTCACAGGATATTCCCCGCCAGGGCGATGGCCGCCAGATGGGCGGGATAGAAGGCGTAGAAGAACCAGCGGTTGATCTTGATGCGGGAGTGCGTGGCGCAGAAGATCAGGGGCGCGGCGAACACGGCGAAAATGGACCAGTCGATGCAGAGGCCGCCCACCGTCAGGCACAGGGGATCCTCCGGCCAGCCGTTCATCAGGGCCGGAAGATAGCTGAGGAGGTAGAGGGCCGCGCCCAGGCGGGGCCGGTTCCGGCAGAGGTAGAAGATCAGCATCAGCTGGATGCCGGTGCCGGAGTAATCGAAGTTCCACCAGCTGACGGTGAAGAGCGCCAGGGCGAACAGCCACCATTTCCGTTCCTTCAGGCCGTACATGCCCAGCAGGCTCAGGAACAGAGTGAAGAAGATGTTCCAGTTGGTGAGGTTGGCCCAGAATTCGCCGACCGGGTGGAAGGCCAGGATGTAAAAGGGCTGGCTGACGAGGGCGAAGATGCCCAGCCGGGTCAGGTACTTCCGCACGTCGTGGGTGTACAGCAGGCCCACCGTCAGGCAGTAGCAGAAGATGGGGAAGGCCAGTCGGCCGATCCAGCGGAACACGCCCACCTCCGGGAAAAAGGCGCCGCCGATGTGGTCGATCAGCATGGCGGCGATGGCGATGAGCTTCAGCAGATCCGTGTCCAGATTGGTTTTCAGCCGTGGCCCCGTCTGGGGGATGGCGGCGGGAGTGGTGAGCACGCTCCACACACGGGAGCGGGAGATGGCAGTGGCGTTTGTCATGGTGTTTCCCTGGGAGGGGATGTCAAGTTTGGCGGATTTGCCGTCAAGTTTGGTTTGGCAGACGGCGGTTCCTGTGGTAGAATGGGCAGGTAGTTTAGGGCGAAAAGCGCCCCCTGCCGGACCCCGGCGGGCAGTTTTCGGTTTGAGGTGATGGGGATGCTGCGGATCGGCATCTGTGACGATATCTACGACGCCAGGCTGGTGCTTCGGGCCGCTCTGGAGCGGGCTCTGGAAAAGCGGCGCGTTCAAGGGCAGTTCCGGGAGTTCTCCTCTGGAGAGGGACTGCTCCGCTGGCTGGAGAGCCACGCCGGGGAGCTGGACCTGGTGTTTCTGGACATGGAGATGGGGGAGCTGGACGGCATGGAGACCGCCCGGCGGCTCCGAGCGGCGGACGCCGGACTGCAGCTGGTGTTCGTCACCGGATATGCAGAGCACGTCTTTGACGGGTACTCCGTGGGGGCCCTGGGGTATCTCTTAAAGCCCCCGAAGGCGGAACAGCTGGAGGAGGTGCTGGACCGGGCACAGGCGGCGCTGGTCCGGGATTTGGACCGGGCCTACATCTGCCGCAGCGGGGACACCCACTACCGGATCCCCATTGCCAACATTCTGTATTTCGTCTCGGACCGGCGGCAGGTGGCCTGTGTCACCGCCGGACGGGAGTACACGTTTTACGGCAAGCTGGACACGGTGGCGGCGGAGGTGGGGGCGGACTTTGTCCGCATCCACCAGCGGTATCTGGTCCGGGCAGGAGCTGTGGACCGGATGGAGGGCGGCGAGGTGGTGCTGCGGGACGGCCGGCGGCTGCCGGTCAGCCGGTCCTGCCAGCCCTCGGCCCTGCTGGCCTTTACCCGGGCGGAGCTGGAGGGATGAGGATGCGGGATGTTCTCTGGCAGATCTGGCTCAACTGCGGCTATTTTCTGACCGTGGCGGCCAGCGGCTTTTTCCTCTACAAGCTCTGTGCCCCCTTTGTCCGCCCCCGGAATGGGCGCTTCTGGAGGGTGCTGCTCTTTCTGACCCTGGCGGGGTCCAGCGGCATGGTGATTTGGATCGGCGACCCCAACCTGCTCTATACGCTGCCGGCGTTTTTCGCCTTGTTCCTCCTCTCTACCCGGGGTGACCGGATAGGGCGGGTGGCGGTGTGCATCATCCTCTTCTGCCTGGAGATGTCCGTGTGTGCCCTGCTGGACACCTATGTGGAGCGGATCAACAGGAATGCGCTCTATGACGTGCTGGTGCGCCTGGCCCGCCCGCTGGTGTTCGGCCCGCTGTGGCTGTTGCTGCGCCGCCGCCTGCCCCGGGAGCCGGTGGTGCTCTCCCGGCGGCTGTGGAAGCTGGTGCTGGGTCTAGCGGCCATGCCCCTGTGCGCCCTGATCGCCGTGGTGCTGCTGACCTTCCGGCGGTATGACTCTATCGAGGTCAATACCGTGGCGATGTACCAGGGCATGGTGGTGCTGCCCTTTGTATTTCTGACCTCTCTGGTCCTGTTGTTCGCCATTTTGATTCTGGCGGATCACGAGCGGCTGGAGCAGGCAAATCGCCTGGCAGGTCTGCGGGAGGTCTACTATCAGGGCCTCCGGCAGCAGGAGACCCAGGTGCGCCGTCTCCGCCACGATCTGCGGAATCACCTGACGGCGGTCCGGGGTTTTCTGGAGCAGGGAGATGAACAGGGGGCCATCGGCTATCTGGACCAGATAGCCGGTTCCCCGGCCCTGCGGGGAACCAGACGGCTCTGTGAAAACGAGGCGGCCAATGCCGTCCTCACCGCCAAGGCGGAGGCCATGGAGCGGGAGGGAGTCGCCGCAGACTTCGCCGTCTTCCTGCCCCGGGACCTGCCTGTGGCGGATATGGATCTGTGCGCCCTGCTGGGCAACGCTCTGGACAACGCCATCGAGGGCAGCCGGGGCGCCGGGGAACGGCGAATCACCATCCGCTGCAAGGCGGACAAGGGACTCTTCATGCTGCGGGTGGAGAACACCCTGGGCGGCGCGGTGCAGCCGGATCTTGCAACTACCAAGACGGACAAGTCCGCCCACGGCTTCGGCATCCCCGGGATGCGGGAAATCGCGGAGCGCTACGGCGGCACCCTGGACGCCGGGGTCCGGGACAACGGGTTCGAGCTGGTGGTGTGCCTGCCCCTGGCAGGGCAGGCCGAAACACTGTAAATCCCCATGCGCTGACGGCCGCCGCAGACACAGGAGAGAGCTCGATTTTCCATATCTGCGGTGTGTTTGCACAGAAAAACAGGGAGGCCGTCCATTGGACGGTCTCCCTGTTCCGCAGCCAAAGCGGACTCAAAGCATCTTCAAAAGTTCGATCTGTTCCCCGGAGGGGCCAGTGAAGAACCAGTTCTCCAACCCGCCGAAGGTGTTGGGCATCACGCACTTCTCTGCGGTCTGGAAGGTGTCCACGCCGGCGGCGCGGAGATCCGCGGCGGCTTGGTCCACATCGTCCACATAGACGGCGAAATGAGGGATGCAGCCCGCACCCTCCGGCACAGGGGCGGCGATCAACTCCACCAGGAAGCCGCCGAACTCCACAAGGGCCAGCTCCCGCTGCTGTTCCGGCGGGCAGGCGGGGGCCCGGAGATGCAGGCTGCCGCCGATCTTCTCGTAAAAGGCGATGCTGGCATCCATATCCGCCGTATACACGGCAATGTGGCCGAGACCTTGATAGTGCTGTTTCATACAATCAGTCCTCCAGTATGTGAAAAATGAAAATATGGCATCAGGAGGCGGCAGTCCGGCCACCGGGGATCAGGGCGCCCACTGCGCCGCAGACAGCGGCGGGCAACACCCAGCCGAAATCCAGAGACGCCAGGGGCAGCAGGTCCAGAAAGGCCAGCTCCACGCCGGTGTAGGTGCGGACTACCTCCAGCAGGCTCACTGCCAGGGCGCCTAGGGCCGCCAGGCGGAACACCCAGTCCCGGCGGATGCGGCTGCCGAACAGGGCCAGCACGATCAGCACCAGCGTGGGGGGATAGACCACACTGAGGATGGGGGAGGCGATGGCGATGATCTCATTGAGACCAAAGTTGGATACCACGGCACTGAACACGCAGATGACGCACACCAGCGTGCGGTAGGAAACGCGGCCCCCCGAGAGGCCGGAGAAGTAATCGGCGCATGCGCTGACCAGCCCCACAGCGGTGGTGACGCAGGCCAGAGCCACCACCACGGCAAAGAGGATGATGCCCGCCTGCCCCAACAGGTTCCGGACAATGGACACCACCAGGAACGTGCGGTCCACGGTGATGTCGAAGAAGCGGGCGGTGGTGGCGCCCAGATAAGTCAGCCCCAGATAGACCACCAGCAGGCCGATGCCTGCCACCAGACTGGCGCCGGACACCACCCGGAGCTGGGCGCCGGGAGTCGTGTGTCCCTTCTCCCGGGCGCTCTTCAGAATGATATAGCCGAACACGATGGCCGCCAGCACGTCCATGGTCTGATAGCCGGCTTCCACGCCGGTGGCGGCCACATTCTCCACCAGCGGCTGCTCACCCACCGGCCCGATGGGATTCACCACACCCACCACGATCAGGATCAGCAGGCCAATCAGCAGGGCGGGGGTCAGGATCTTTCCCACGATGTCCACCACCGCTGTTTCCCGCACGCACAGCAGCAGGATCAGCAGAAAGAAGAGGATGGAGAAGAGCGCCGGACTGAAGCCGGACACCAGCGGGGCCAGAGAAGTTTCGTAGGTGGTGGCGGCGGTCCGGGGAATGGCCAGCATGGGACCGATGCACAGCACAATGGCGCACATGAGCGCTGTGGAGGGAATCCTGCCGATGCGGGCGGTGATCCCGTCGGGACTTCCCTGCCGGAGAATGGCAAACATAGCCAGCAGGGCCAGTCCGATGTCGGCCATAAAGTAACTGAAAAAGCCGGCCAGCCACTCCGGACCCGATTCCAGTCCCAGATAAGGGGGGAAGATGACATTACCTGCGCCGAAAAACATGGAGAACAGGGCGAAACCGATGACCAAGCTGTCCTGAAGGTGTTTCTTCATAGGAGACCTCCTCTTGCCTTGCAGGTGGACGGATGTCCGCTGAATAAGGGCAAAGCGGCCGCGCGGACGACGCGCGGCCTGTGTATTTATTTGATGTTTATGCTTGAAACAATTATATTTGAATTTCCGAAAAAAGTCAATGTTATACACACCGGGGCGGTCATGGGCGGAGCAGCGGAGAAAAATCGCCGGAGCGGGAACTTTTTTCCGTAGAGCCCGTCTAACCTCTCAGACCGCGGCGGAGCGCCGTGAAATCCCGTGAGAGGTTAGGAGAAAAACATGAAAAAGAGAGGACTTGCAGGATTGCTGGCTCTGGCGCTGATACTGGCGCTGGCTGCCTGTGGAGGAACGGAGGCGCAGGAGGACGCCGCCCAGGACCAGAAGATGGAGGAAGCTGCGCCGCCCCAGGAGGAAGAGACTTCGGAAACCGATGGGGAGGACGGCGTCCCTGTGACCATAGAGGGCCCTGAGACGGCGGATGATTCCCAGCAGCTCCAGGAGGACGAGCCGGATCTGGGCTCCCGCCCCGCGGACCAGGCGAAGGAGCCGGAGACGGGGAGCCGTCCGGCAGACCCGGCGGAGAAGCCGGTATACCAGCCGGTGGAGGACACAAAGCCCCAGCAGCCGGACAAGGAGCCGGAGACGCCGGCCCAGCCCACCCCTGCCCCTCCAGTGGAGTCTGCTTCCGGCGTGGATCTGGCGGATTTCTGCGCTTCCGTGACCGGGGACCAGGAGACGTGGCCCGCCCTGATGGCCGTGGAGGGTGAGACGCTGGATACGTTCTATGCGGGACTCTCCGCCATCGCCACCCAGCAGTGTCTGGTGCAGATGGCCATGATCTCCGCCTCCGGTGACGAGATTGCCCTGGTAGAGGTGGAGAACAGCGGCGATGTCCAGGCGGTGAAGGACATCTTCCAGGCCCGAATCGACTATCAGGTGGGGGACGGCACAAGCCCCGGCGGTGCCTGGTACCCCGCGCCCACGGAGATGTGGCGGAACGAGTCCCGGATTGTCTCCAATGGCAACTTTGTGATGCTGGTGGCGCACACCGGCGCGGACGCGGTGGTGGAGCAGTTCAACGCCCTGTTCGCCTGAGTGGAGTCCCGCAATGCGGAAAACGAAGCAGGACTTTTTAAGTCCTGCTTCGTTTCGTTCCGATCAGATTTTGATGAGCTCGTATGCCCGGGTGCCGATGCCGATCTTCTCCGCGTGCTCCAGGCAGACGGCCCAGTCCGTGTCCGGATGGGCGGCGTGGAAGTAGTCACCGGAGGAGCAGTCGCAGCCCTCGTCAAACAGGGCGGAGTTGGGCGCGGGAGTCTGGGCCAGCACGGCGTCGGCACAGGCTTGGTCCAGAGCCACCGGGTCGAAGGAGGCAAACATGCCCACGTTGGGCACGATGGGCACATCGTTTTCGCCGTGGCAGTCACAGTTGGGAGACACATCCACCACCAGGGACACGTGGAAGCAGGGGCGGCCGTCTACCACGGCCTTGGTGTACTCGGCGATCTTCTTATTCAGAATAGCGGGCGCTTCGTCATACAGGCACTGGATGGCATCCTTGGGGCACACCGCCAGGCACCGGGCGCAGCCCACGCACTTGTCCGTGTCGATGGTGGCTTTGCCGTCGGCACCGAACTGGGGCGCGCCGTGGGCGCAGATCCTGGCGCAGGCCCGGCAGCCGATGCACAGCTTCTGCTTGACGAAGGGTTTGCCGGAGTTGTGCTGCTCCATCTTGCCCGCACGGGAGCCGCAGCCCATGCCGATGTTTTTCAGGGCGCCGCCCATGCCCGCCTGCTCGTGGCCCTTGAAATGGGTCAGGGAGATGAACACATCCGCGTCCATCACCGCACGGCCGATCTTGGCCTACTTTACATACTCCCCGCCCTCCACGGGAACCTCCACCTCGTCGTTGCCCTTCAGGCCGTCGGCGATCAGGATGTGGCAGCCGGTGGAGTAGGGGGTGAAGCCGTTGATATAAGCCGATTCGATGTGGTCCAGGGCGTTTTTCCGGCCGCCCACATACAGGGTATTGCAGTCCGTCAAGAAGGGCTTGCCGCCGTGGGACTTCACCAGGTCCACCACAGCCCGGGCCCAGTTGGGGCGGAGGTAGGCCAGGTTGCCCGGCTCGCCGAAGTGCATCTTGATGGCCACGTACTTGCCGTCCATGTCGATATCGCCGAAGCCGGCGGTCATCATCAGCCGGGCCAGCTTCTGGGGCAGGTTCTCCCGCCAGCTGGGGGCGCGGAAGTCCGCAAAGTAGACTTTGGATTTTTCAGCCATGATCTCGTTGCTCCTTTTTCTCTTTCTGTTCTTTGAAACAAGCCTGGAGAGAAACCTCTCCGGTGCCGGGGCGGCGTGCCTTCCGCCTTACGGCAGGTCCACAGAGATGTTGTCGGTGCCGTGCTCGTCAAACTCGGAGAGATAAGCGTCGATCCGCTCCATCAGCTCCCCATAGTTTTCACGGGTCAGGGGTTCCCCATCCATGTCCCGCAGGGCCAGCTCCTCCGCCAGGATCTCATAGAACACCACGTCCTCATACTGCTCGATGGCCTCGTGGATGCCGCCGTCCGCAAAGGCCCGGGAGGGGATCAGCTCCCCCCGGTACAGCTCCACCAGCTTGCTCATCTTGTGGTGCAGGCAGTGGGAGAAAATCAGGCTCTCCACCTGGTCGTATTCCTGGATGCGGTCGTTCTCCCGGGTGGAATTGATGACCCAGTTTCCTATGTATACCAGATCCAGCAGATACCGGAACTGCTGTTCCGTCAGTTCGATCTTCATGGGGCAGACACCTCCCAAATAGATGATACTGTCACGATTATAGCAGAGACATACGCAGAATTCCACATAAAAAACAGGGCAAAAAGACTAAAATCTGTCTTGCGGCAGAAGGCGCCGCATAGTATAATATGTAATCCAGATGCAAAATGAGCATGAGGCGGCCGCCGGACCGGCGGCGGGAGAAGAAGGAGGCGGAGCGGGATGGACCAGCGTCCCATCGGGGTATTCGATTCAGGCCTGGGGGGTCTGACGGCGGTGCACTCCCTCTGGCGCATCCTGCCGGAGGAGGACCTGATCTACTTCGGCGATACCGCCCGGGTGCCCTATGGCAGCCGTTCCCGGGAGGCCATTTTGAAATACGCCCGCCAGGATGTGCGTTTCCTGCGCTCCTTCGATCTGAAGGCCATCCTCATCGCCTGCGGGACGGTGACCACCACCTCGCTGGCGGCGCTGCAGGCGGAAAACGACCTGCCCATGGTAGGCGTGGTAGAGCCCACTTGCCGCCGGGCGGTGCTGATGACCCAAAACAAGCGGGTAGGGCTCATCGCCACGGCGGCCTCCGTCCGCTCCGGTGCCTACGAGGCGGCTCTCCGGCGGCTGGACCCGGAGGTGACCGTGTTCAGCCGGGCCTGCCCCCTGTTCGTGCCCCTGGCGGAGGCCGGGCGCATCCGGCGGGGAGACGTGGTGATCGAGACCGTGGCCCGGGAGTATCTGACGCCCCTGAAGAATGCGGGGGGTGGACACCCTGATTCTGGGCTGTACCCATTACCCGCTGCTGACGGATGTGATCGGGGACGTGATGGGGCCGGGCGTGGAGCTGGTGTCCGCCGGGGAGGAGTCCGCCTTTGAGCTGAAACGGATGCTGAAGGCCCGGGAGCTGCGGGCGGACGAGCGCCGCCGCGGCGAGACGGAGTTCTACGTCAGTGACCGGGTGGAGGATTTTGAGCGGACGGCCTCGCTGTTTCTGCAGGAGGACCTGCGCCATACAGCACGGAGGATTGACATTGAGCGATATTGAGACGCGGCGGAAGAAGCTGCCGGTGCTGCTCTTCATCCGGGGAGAGCAGTATTTTGACGATGTGGACCCGGATGCCACGGAGCTGACGACGGAGGGGGCCCTGGAGCTGACGGAGAAGGGCCTGCTGCTGACCTATCAGGAGACAGCTCTCACCGGCATGGAGGGGACGACCACCACCTTTGAGGTCAGCGGGCCCCAGGTGATCCTGCGCCGGGGTGGGCAGTGTGAACTCCCAGATGGTGTTTGAGGAGGGGCGGCAGCACACGTCCCTGTATGAGACCCCCTACGGGAGCTGTCGGTGGATATCCAGACCAGCGCCCTGCGGCACAACCTCAGCGAGCGGGGCGGCCTGCTGGAGATCAAGTACTCCATCGCGGTCGAGCATACGGTGACAGGAAGAAACAGCTTCAAGATCCGGGTAAAGCGAAAGTAAGAGAGCGTTCCGGCAAACCGTGCGGCAGCGCGTCCAGGTATTTTGGAGGAGCCAAAATCTTTGGCGGAGGGCGAATTCATTTCGCCCGGGGATTCCGAGAAAAGGGGTCCCCCGGGATCTGTCCCGTGGGAAGCGCACGGTGACAGGGAGAAAACAGCTTTAAGACCCGGGTAAAACGGGAAAAACAGGAGTTGGGAATTAGGAATTGCGGTGCCGCCGCAGGTGGCAATTGGAATCTGTCCGGCTTTGCCGGACACCAAAATTCCTCATTCTGAATTCCTCATTCACGAAAGAGGGAACGATATGATCAACATGGTACAAAACGCGAAGGACCAGGCGGCGGCGCTGGCCATGGCCGCCTATCAGGCGGCAGTGGCGGACGGGACGCTGCCCCAGGCGGAGGTGAAGACCGCCCCGGTGGAGATCCCCAAGGACACCGCCAACGGCGATTTCACCACCACGTTTGCCCTGGCGGCCTCCAAGGCGCTGCGGCAGCCGCCCCGTAATATCGCTCAGGCACTGCTGGACCACATGGACCTGGCGGGGAGCTACTTTGCCTCCGCGGAGATTGCGGGACCGGGCTTTCTGAACTTCCGTCTCAACGACAGCTGGTACGCTGCCGTCTGCGAGGCGGTGGAGAGCGAGGGTGCCGACTACGGCACCGCCGACCACCTGAAGGGGCAGAAGATCATGGTGGAATTCGTCTCCGCCAACCCCACGGGCCCCATGCACATGGGCAATGCCCGGGGCGGCGTGCTGGGAGACACCCTGGCCAGCGTGCTGGCGGCGTGCGGCGCCGACGTGACGAGGGAGTTTTACGTGAACGACGCGGGCCACCAGATTGATAAGTTCGCCCACTCCATTGAAGCCCGGTATCTCCAGATCATCCGGGGGGAGGACGCGGTGCCCTTCCCGGAGGACGGATACCAGGGTGAGGACATCAAGGACCTGGCCCGGGCCTATTATGAGAAAAACGGAGATAAGCTGTTGGATGTGCCGGAGGCGGAGCGCCAGGAGGCGCTGGCCCAGTTCGGGTTGTCCATCAACCTGCCTAAGATGAAGACCGATCTGGAGCGGTACAAGATCCACTACTGGTTTTTATCCTCTCTCCCATGAGAGCGGCTAAAGGAGACAGTGGATCTGCTGGCGGGCAGGGGCTGGACCTATGAAAGGACGGCGCCCTGTGGCTCCGCACGGCCGACATCCTACGGGACCACTACCGCAGGCAGGGGAAGAAAGAGGCGGACATCGAGAAGCTGGACCTGAAGTGTCCGGGGCTTCGACAAGGTCATCAACATCTGGGGTGCGGACCACCACGGCCACGTGGCCCGGCTGAAGGGCGCCCTGGACGCGCTCGGCCTCAACGGCAGCGAGCGGCTGGACATCGTGCTGATGCAGCTGGTGAAGCTGCTGCGGGACGGTGAGGTGGTACGGATGAGCAAGCGTACCGGCAAGGCCATCTCCCTGTCCGACCTGCTGGACGAGGTCAAAGCGTGGACGCCGCCCGGTGGTACTTCAATGCCAAGCCGGATACCCAGATGGAGTTCGATCTGGGTCCTGGCGGTCCGGGAGGACAGCGAAACCCCATCTACTACGTGGAATACGCCCACGCCCGGATCTGCTCCCACGACCCCAGCCATCAACCGCTGCCTGCAGGGAGCTGGCGGCCTGCTTCCACGGCCCGGAGGGACTCTCTACTTCTGGATCTCCCTGCTGGACTACCTCTACTGGATTACGGGCACAGCATTGGGCGGCCTGCTGGGGAGGTTTCCTCACCGCTGACACTACTGGGCCTGGACTTTGCTCTGACGGCGCTGTTCAAATTGAGATGCTGTTCCTGGAGCAGTGGAAGAAGCCGGAGAACCGGCCCGCCGGGGTGATGGGCGGGATCCTCTGCGCCGCTGCCAGCCTGGCGGTGTTCGGAGCGTTTACGACTGGAGCGGTGGATGGGCGGCCGTGCTTCTGCGGTGAATGAGTCCACCTGGGAAACATATGAAGCTGCTGTTTTCCCCATGTTTTCTCTTTTCCGTGGTGCAGGTGCTGCTGCCGGGACGGAACTATCCGAACTTTCTGGCAGCCCGGGGCGTCAGCACGGTGACAGGGGTCGCGCTGATTCCCGGGTTAAAAGCGACCTGGGGAGGCTGGAAGCGGATGAAGACCACAAGACAGAAGCGTGCGGCGCCTTTTTACGCCGCTGCGGCGGTATGGCTGGCCTACGCGCTGGTGCCGCCGCTGCTGTATGAGCCGCTGCACTATGCCCTGGCGGCGGGGCCTCCTTCTGGCGTCGCGGGCGGCGGCCGCCCTGTGCCGG